>Ga0075425_100000053_pt1 | contig 106247 bp, 89 predicted proteins | sample SoiMethybrSBSTD4_FD_75300 | JGI IMG/M metagenome (GOLD analysis project Ga0075425, IMG submission 75300) | Bulk soil microbial communities from a Populus tree surrounding site in Tennessee, USA - Soil MetaG P. TD hybrid SBSTD4 | ecosystem: Environmental > Terrestrial > Soil > Tree plantation...
TTTCTCTCAAGACAACCCGTGCGCCGAACGGTTGAGTTGACGCGGCGGCGCGAATTCATTCAAGCATCGCCGGACCACTTATGATGCGAAACACGCTTCCGCCGCTCGCGTCCAACGATTTGTTGGGCATCGTCGACAGGGGCGACGGTTTTCCGTCCAGTTGAAACGGTTTGTCGAAAGCGCCGGATTCGAGTTGCGACAACGTTTCAAGCCAGTCAACCCTGAGAATGAAGCAGCCTCGCATAGAAATGATTTTCCCTTCGGCGACCGTCATCCCAGACAAGACTCGCGACGCCGGCCGTTGGCGCGAGCGATATTTTCTAAGTTGCAGTGAAAACGCATCAGAGTTGAGAATGCGCAATCCCAGCAAGCCATATAAGCCGCCTTCGTGGTTCGCGTTAGTAACAAGATTAATGCATGCCTGTTCCGCAGCATATTCCTGGAGGAGCCTGCGCAAAGCAGTTTCTCCATTCGAATAGCCTGCATATCCAGCAGGCCCGATCGTAAATTGCGACGCAGTCAACAGAGTTTGATAGGCCTTCTGACCGTCAGGGGTCAAACCAGGTGATGGAAGGGCGGGTTTGCGCCGCTATCGGCGACGCGAAGACAGCGAGCATGATTGGTAGAAGAAGACGTCTCATTGAGTCAACAGAAGATGCCCAACGGTTGAGTTGACGCGGCGGCGCGAATTCATTCAAGCATCGCCGGACCAGTTATGATGCGAAACACGCTCCCGCCGCTCGCGTCCAACGATTTGTTGGGCCACAACGCTAGCGACGAAGAAGAAACAAACCCGTAATGGCAAACGTGACACCGAGCAGACGCTGCCATGACACAGGCTCCCGAAAGAATACAATGCCCGCCACAGCCATGATGGCGGCACCACCAGCAAGGATGGCGGGAACCGCCGAGAGTGGGCCACCGCGCTGAAACAGCAAGAAGAATGCGACGGTGCCTGCCCCAACGCAAATGCCCGTGAGCGCGGAATAGTTGAAGCCGACCCAGGTAAACTTTTGCTCCCAGCGCCCAGAGAACCAAAGGAATCCGAGGTAGCTGAGGATCGCGAGCGCCGCAACGCCCTCCACGACGAACCCCCCGACACCATCACCGATTTGTGCCGAGGCCAGCCGCGTAAAGATTTGGTGCGCGCCGTAGAGCACGGCGGCAACAACTGCGAACCAAAACCATGCTGCCATTAGCTCCCCTCGATTCTTTGTGGCCCAACGGCGGAGTTGACGCGGCGGCGCGAATTCATTCAAGCATCGGCGGACCAGTCATGATGCGAAACACGCTCCCGCCGCTCGCGTCCAACGATTTGTTATCCACCACCGCTCTGGACAAAACGAATACTGTTACGGTCTGGGTCACGCACATACATTTCGCGATTGCCCCAGCTTTGATTGGTCGGTTCGAGATCAATCATGACACCTTTGGCCCTGAGTTCTCTATGAAGTTCGTCCACATCTTCGACCCCAAGAAAGACCACGCCGCCCGCCACACCGTCGCCAGGAAAAGACGAAACATGCAACTCAACGTTGTCTCGCATTAGTCCCATGTAGCATGGATCCTTTTGCGTTTCGTCAATGCGATACGCGAACAGTTGGGTGAATCCCAGACTTCTGCAATAAAACTGTTCTGCCGTAGCGATGGCGTTCACATGCAGGACTGGAATCGCGAACTTAAACATTACATGGCCTCAAAAGGTGGATAACGGTTGAGTTGACGCGGCGGCGCAAATCAAAGCACCCTCCGCCGCATCAAGCAAGTTACGAAACACGCTCCCGCCGCTCGCGTCCAACGATTTGTTCGGCGGCGGCATAGTTATTCTGTCGCTTTCGGAGAGCCTCCGCCTTGCTCGACGTTCGGCATACTGTCAGCCTCGGCAGCACGAACTCGCCTACGCACCTCCTCGACTGCCGCGAAGTAAGCTTCGAGCTGCTCCTCTTGAGTCTTCCCGAATGCGTGTGGTCGGTCAAGCAAGCGTCGGTGTAAGTCGTAGAATTCGGACTCGCCGAGCCGAAAGGCGCGAAGCTTGTCGGCAATCTTGAGACCGCGGTGGAAACTCAGCGCCAATGCAACGTGGCTCGAAACTGCGACAATAAGCCACCGTTGAGATCCCTGGACGCCTATAGTGCCCAGCAGGGGGACGAGCCAGGATGAGACGATGGTCCAGCAGACACAGTAATAGTGAAATCGTCTGTGAACCGTCGAATGTTTCTTCCAGAATCCGAGAGTTCCAAGGATTCGGGAATAATGGTCATTCAGGCGCTTCTTGGCGGTGTCCGAAAAATGAGCAGCCTCATCAAAGGAAGCACCTCCAGGGTGAAGTTCGACCCCGCGAATCATCGGAACAATGACAGGCAGGAGGGTCAGGAGGGCGATGGCTCCGTAAATGATCGCTGCGATGTCCCAATTATTCATATTGAGATTACCAAAGCCGCCGAACGGTTGAGTTGACGCGGCGGCGCGAATTCAATCAAGCATCGCCGGACCAGTCATGATGCGAAACACGCTCCCGCCGCTCGCGTCCAACGATTTGTTGGATGCCGTCGCTATAAATCAAAGACCGTGACCCATTCGGCTTTGGCCACGTGGTAATTCAAGGTTCGCATCAAGAAGTCCACAGCGTTACGCATATGCCGAGCGCCGTAAATGACGCCGACGGTTTTAGTGCCGCCCGATTCATACACCCGTTTGATGTTACCGAGCAACGTTCGGTCACGTTCGTCGATTAAGAGAGAATCCAAATCTGCAACGCGCTCGTCTTCGAGAAGAATCTCGTCTTCGGAGGGCAAATCCTCCAGAGCAATGTTCTCCGCGAGGGTTTGTCTGGTTCCAAAGAACAACAGATACAGAATGTAAACCGGAAGAAGAAAAAATAATTGAATGCGTAGAAGCAATGGCAACGAAGACCAGCGTGCGTCGAAAGCATTGCCCGCCATGTCGGCATTAGTAACCTTGCCGCGAAATGCAGCAGCTTTCAGCGCGTCCTGCTGCGTGACCAGCTCCATGCGTTTGATGCGTTTGACGATACGATAGGAAAGGGTCAATAGATTCGCCCGCTTCGATGCCACACCCTCGGCGAGGATGAGGTCGCAGGTCATTAGACGTTGGGCGATTTCGTCGTAGAAGGTTTGCGAACCGACGTGAATCATCGGGAACAAAAAGAAGTCTGGCGCACCGTCCTTTTTCAAGAGGTAGACGGCGGATCGGACGTTGAAGGAGTTCTTTTCAATAAACTGCATTGGTTAAAAGATGAAGGCATCCAACATTCTGTTTCATAATCCCCGCGTGGCGGTACTTATGATTGACTAATAATACGCTCAATTCCGGGATAAAACATCAAGCCTCTCATTACTAACTCCTGCCCGAATTTTGCCACGGATCACCAAATATCCGAGCAAGAACGGCTTCCATAATGCGCCTCTATCCGTCGAACGATAATACCGTTTGATGCGGTATTATCCGCTGCCATGACCAATCGAAAGCTGCTCGATCAGGTAAGCGATATTGCGCGGTTTAGACATCTCAGCCTGCGCACGGAGGAGGCCTACCGCAGTTGGATCAAACGCTACATTCTCTTTCACGGTAAACGTCATCCGCGCGAACTCGACGCGCACGCCGTGCGCGGCTTTCTGACGCATCTTGCCGTCACCGAACGAGTCGCAGCTTCGACCCAAAATCAGGCGTTCAATGCTTTACTTTTTCTCTATCGCCAAGTTCTGCAAATGGACGCTCCCGATATCGAGGGAGTTGAACGCGCGCGCCTCTCGCGCAAGCTGCCCGTCGTTTTCACCAAGCAGGAATCAACTGCCGTCATCGCGGCAATGAGCGGAATACCGCGTCTGATCGGGTCGCTGCTCTATGGCTCGGGACTGAGAGTCATGGAGGGAGTTTGGTTGCGTGTGAAGGATATCGATTTTTCCCGAAACGAAGTTGCGGTGCACGACGGCAAAGGCGAGCGCGACCGCCGGACGATGCTGCCGCGCGCCCTCAAGGAATCGTTGCGGCATCAAATCGAACACGTACACCAACTACATCGGCGTGACTTGCGCAACGGTTTCGGTGAAGTGTATCTGCCGTACGCGCTCGAGCGGAAGTATAAGAATGCATCCCGGGAGTTCAATTGGCAGTACCTGTTTCCAGCCGACAAGCTCTCCGACGATCCGCGCACAGGCAAGATCAGGCGTCATCACATTTCGGAGCAGAATGTGCAGCGCGCCGTGAAGGCGGCGGTGCGGAACGCCGGAGTGAGAAAGAACGGCACGTGTCATTCATTTAGACATAGCTTCGCGACGCACCTGCTGGAGAACGGTTACGATATTCGGACCGTGCAAGAGTTGTTGGGTCACAAGGATGTTCGCACGACGATGATCTATACGCACGTTCTTAATAGAGGCGGCAGAGGAGTAAGAAGTCCGTTGGATGGCTAAGAACAATGAGGGCTAATGAGGACGAGTGATCAGTATTCGATTCAAGGCGCTGAGAGGGCGATTCTTAGAGAACTTTCCGCGACTCGGTGCCGGTCATCTGCTCGATGCGGGCGAAGAACGCTTCGACGTTTCTGCGGTTGCGGCCAAAGTCGTAAAAATTTTCTCGCGCCGTGCTCTTGCTTTCTACTTGAAGAACTGAATTTGGCAGGATGTTAATGCGCACGTCGTGAGCCCATACAAAGGCACTCCAGGGAACTCGTGCCTGAAACTCGTTTTCAGTTGAGCCTTTGTCTGTCCAATGCAAACTCTCGATCGCAGCCCTCACCGCGGCTGGTAGTTGATCCTGCGCGAGGTGAAATGCGCGACTCTCAACATAGCGCGGGTGCAGAAATCCAAATGCCATGTCAGTTCTTCAGAGTGTTAGTCTCAAAGTGCCAGCGCGAATTATATGACGCTCATGCGGCGTGCACGAATTATCTCCGCGGCTTCTCCGGTGGCGGCGAAAAATAATTCTTTGTCACCTGATACAACACTCGAAATGAAAGGTAAGTTAGGCCGACGGACAGCCAGAAGAAAACGAAATAGCTGAGGCCGTGTTGTTGCGTTATCAAGTACACGGCGAAATAAGCCGAACCGGCGAGGGCGGGCAGAAACAGAATCCAGATTCCAATCAGCACAATTGGCTTAGGCCGGCTGTCGACGGCTTTACGAAGCATGAATCCCTGAGCGTGAATCGAGCCCATCGGATCCAACGTGGCCGCAGTCGTGATGGGAGCGCCGCATTCGCGACAGAAGGTTTCGTTCGCATCAATTAATGCCTGGCACGAAGGGCAAGTGATTTGATGGTCGGTTTTCATTGCTCGTTAAAGAACCGCGACCAAAGGGATGGGTGTGTCAGTACCGCGAGCGGTAGCAAGCGGATCAGAGGACGAGAATAAAGGTAACCACTTTGATCCCGTCGCTACCGCTCCGGGTACTGACACGAACTTCGCGGCACTAGAATCCTGCCGGTCTCTCTTTCACAACATTGAATGTTCGTTCAAGCACGACTCCGACCTGGCCCAGCAACCCATCGTCAAACAAGCGCCCCAGGATAGTGATGCCGTGCGGCACGCGACGCGGTGGATTGAATCTGGGCAGAGGGTTTGCCGGATCGGGAGCCCAGTCGCTTCGCGCTTCGGACACTTCGACGAAACCGGCGCGCATCGTCAGTGAGGGATGTCCCGTGAAGTTTGTGATCGTCAACTGCTCATCGCGCAGCGAAGGTACTATCAACAAATCGACCTCTCTGAATACCCGTGCCATTTCGAGGGCGACTTTGCGCCGCAAGCGATCGGCTTGGACAAAATCTACTGCCGAAAGAAATCGCGACTGCCTAAATAGGTTGGGCCACGCGTCTTTGACCTGAACTTTCAACTCGCGCAGTTGATTGTTAAGCGCTAGTTCTTCGAATGACGCCGCGCCTTCGGCAAACAGGATCGGCATCAAGGAACTATACGGCCAATCGGGCAGCGTCACTTCCTGCAAATGCATGCCGAGTTTCTTCATTGTCTCCATCGCGCTGCGGTCGACCTCCGTCGCTGGGCTTTCTTTCATCCACGGCGCGATGTAGCCAACTTTCAATCCAGCGATTGAAGCGTTGGCGTCGAAATCGAGACGAGAAGGCACGCTCGACGGATCGCCCGCGTCCGCTCCGCTGATCGCGTGCAGCACGAGCATCGCGTCTTCCACTGAACGCGTCATTGGGCCAAGTTTGTCGAGGGACCAGCACAAGGTCATCGCGCCGGTGCGCGCGACGCGCCCGAACGTCGGCCGCAGACCTGTAACGCCGCAGCGCATCGCCGGGCTGACGATGCTGCCGCCGGTTTCGCTGCCGACAGAAAACGCTACGAACGCGGCGGCGGTGGCGGCGCCCGGGCCGGCGCTCGATCCCGACGCGCCTTCTTCCAAAAGCCAGGGGTTCATCGTTTGCCCGCCGAACCAAATGTCGTTCAGCGCCAGCGCGCCGAGCGAAAGTTTCGCGAGCAATACCGCGCCGGCTTCATTCAATCGACGGACAACAAACGAATCGGCGGATGGAAGGCGATGGCGAAACGGCTCAGCGCCGTAAGTCGTGGGAATGTTTTTGGTGTCGAGCAAGTCTTTCACGCCGTACGGAATGCCATGCAACGGCCCGCGATATTTGCCCGCAGCGATTTCACGGTCAGCTTGCCGCGCGCGGGCTAGCGCGTGATCTTTCGTCAGAGTGATGATCGATCTGATTTTCGAATTGAATCGTTCGATCCGCCGGAGATAGATATTCGTGAGCCGTTCAGACGTGAGTTTGCGCGACTCGATCCAACGCGACAGTTGCGTTACTGGAGCGAAGGCGATGTCGTCATCGTTCGAAGGAAGAGGCGCTACGGTCGCTCGCGATCTTATGAATTGATCGCGGGCTGGCTCGACTTTGAGTCCGGGGAGCATTGGATTCCAAAGCGTCGCAGGTGCATCGGTGTCTTTGATCGCGACTTTGCGTGGACCGGTGCGACGTTCTAGATATTGCGCCAGCGAGGTGCGCCAGGTATCCGCGGCTTGCTGTCTTTCCGCCGGCGTCAACGTCACCTGCATCAGCTTTTCAGCTTCCGCGAACGTCTGTGGGGTTACCGGTGGACCGGCGCCGGGTCCGGTGCCGAATGTTGGCGGTGCTCCGGCGGTCGCCGGAGTTGGCGAAGGTGTTTGAGCGCCGACCGTCAGCGTGTGTTTCCAGGCAACGGTACCAACGAGCGCAGCGAGCGGCGCGCGAATCAGAAATTGACGACGAGTGTTCATAGTGGGAGAGATTATTCGTTGAGCGATGAAGTGAGCAAGCGTTGAAGTTACAATACCCCGAGGTCGGGGAAACGAATGGGACAAAGGTGCGACGGAATTAAGTGATTGTTTGATTTTTCTCCGCGCAGCGGAGACTTGAAAATAGCCCAGCACCTTAGTGCTGGGTAATGACCAAAAGGGCGTCTCAAGCCCGCGAAGCGGGCGACAGGGCTCTTGAATCAACCTCTGTCGCCCGCTTCGCGGGCTTTCAATCACTACTAACCGATCTACCCAGCACTAAAGTGCTGGGCTACTTTCAATCGTCGGCTACGCCGACGAGTTCGTCGCTCGTGACGTGAAGACCTCACAATCGTCCGTAGCTTCCGTGCACGATCTTCGTTGTAAGGTAGCGTCGAATTCTCGATTACCGCATAAACCCGCTGCTTATCTTTCTCGTGAAAGTTGCGAATGAGAAAGACTATCTTTTCACCGAGAAATAGTTCTTTCTTAAATCCTGCTTCGGCGCCGTGATAGTAAACCAGCTCCTGACCTTTCCGCAGCGGTCCTTTGAAAGGTTCGATCACATCGCAGACGATTCGCCAATCTTCATAGCCCACGATGCGATTTACAATCTCGGCTTCGCGCACATGTACGTGTGCGACAACTTTCGCGGACCTGTAATCCTGCCTGAGATAGCTCAGCGGCGGCCACTGATCGTCCTGAGCGACGGCCGTCACCGATAATACGAAGAGCAAAAGGAAAACCGCGGAAAGTGGTTTCATCATTTTGTGAAAAACCCCGGATCCATCAGATACCAATTAACCAGGCCGGCAGCGAGACCGATGCCGAATATCAGCAGCACGATGACCTTGTCAGCGGTTGTCTGCGGCTTTCCGGTTTTGGTCGGGAAGATTAGGAGAAACAGACCGCCGACGATTCCCACTGGTCCAAACGCCGCGAGCTTCAGTGAGTACTTGCCCTCAGTCATCAATTGGCGCCAGCCGAAATAAGTCAAACCAGCGAACACCAGGATGATGAAGAGTGCGAGCAGACGCGCCTTGAGATGCTTCATCGATTTCTCCTTCGGAGCATACTCCGAATTTAACGAAGAGTTCTCATTTTATTCACCTGTTGTTAACGCGCAAGCTTTAGCATCGCGCTCGCACAATCCCCGATAGTTCCGAACAACTTCTTTGACCGCGTCGTAATCTAAGTTAGTGGCGACGCAGTCATCGCCCAGAGAGGTTTATATGAGCGCGCGACAAATTACTCTGCCGTTTCGAGCGAAACGAGTGGAGACCCGAACCGATGATAATGCCGACTTGATTGGCCGCACCTACATGGACGGCGATGCGACCATCACCGTGATCGAAACCTGCCTGAACGATCAGCGCCGCGTAGTGGTTGAGCGAGACATCGACGGCCACACCTGGTCCATGCCGGCGTGGCTGATGCGTCTGGTGTTTAAGGAGAAGAGGAAGCGGGCGGCGTAGCGATCTTGATTTTCGCGTCTACCCTCAAGCATCCTTTTTGCATCGGATGCATTGTAAAAGTAACCTAACGGATTCCCTGGACATCTAGTCAACCTGCTTTCCCGGCCGCGTCAAACATAATTTATTCCCTTCGCGTCAATAGAGGTAAGGGGATAGATTTTGCGGATCGACCCTTATAATTATAGAGTGCGATCGTGCGCGTAAAGTTTGATAAGAAGAAAAGCGAAGACCTAAGGAGGAATCCAAACCGTGGCATTGGTTTCGAAGAGGCACAGAAATATTCCGCCATCCGTTCTATTTGGACCAGCGCGAGGACTATCCGGAACAATATCGTGCGATTGGATGGGTAGGCGGAAGACTCTTTTCCGTTGTGCTTGAAATCCGAGTTGACAAAGGCGGAGAATACTACCACCTCGTAACGCTGTGGAAATCAACCGCGAGCGAGCGAAAGCTATATGAAGAAAACCTCTAAAGAAAAAAAACCTCTATCCGCAGAAGGAATTGCGAGGCTTGCGGACAAAGGAGGCGATATCTCTTCCTTTTTTACCAACAAAGGAAAAATGATGCCCCCTGTGCGCCCCACTGTGAAGATTGACGAATTGGCCTCTGATTTCACTTCGATTACGCGAACACTTCATCGCTATCAAAAGAGTACTAGACAGCTTATGGAGAGGGTGCATAGACGCGATTTGGTTTATGAATTCTTCTTTGTTTTCTCGCGTTTCGAACACTCTCTCGCCATGACCAACTATCTGACCGAAACAAAAGGGGGAGTGTCGGCCGACTGGGATAAGTTCGCCAGAGAAATCAACGAATCGTTTTTCGGGAAACCGTCGCCCGAAGTAAAAAGGGCAATTAGGTATTACGAAGCCGCTCCGCCCAAGAAACAGATTGTTGATTTTGACAGTTTGACGTGGAAGGACGTGGTTCCGGAGACGAACTATCAGTTAGAAAAACTTCTGGTACTAATACGAAGAGTTCGAAATAACCTTTTTCACGGGGAGAAGGTCGGCGTTCTGTTAGAAGGTAATTCTCAGCGTGACGCGAAATTATTGGCGTATGGCCTGACGATTCTTTACGCCTGCTTACAAAGTAGTCCAGAGATTCGAAGGAAGTTCTTTAGTGAGATGGACATCGAAACAGAGGAAGAAGATGATGAACTGATTTCTGCTTGAGTCTAATGATCTTCTGTCAGAGTTGGAACCTCTCACTTCACCGCCAACGTCATCTTTGCAAAATACTCCGTCAGGTTGCCGCGGTGTTCCATCACTTCGCGTTTGCCCCACGCGATGATGTAGACGGAATAGGTTCCTGCCGGCAGAGAGATTTCGTTGCCGCCGGTCGCGTAGAAACGGTTCTTGTCGCCGATGTTCTGCTGATACTCGTTGATGAATTCGACGTCTTTGCCGCTCGCATCCTGCTTGTAAAAGATGATGCCAATGAAATCGACGCCCACAGGCGTGGGGTTCTTGAAGAGCACATCAAAACCGGCATTCGCTTTCCACTCATTCGATCCTCCGACACAATTCCAACGGTCGTCAACCGATTTGCAGATCCAAACTTTGCCTTGACCTGCCGCCGTGTTGCCTACGGCGCGCGGCCCGACGGTGTCAGCGCCGACGGTGAAATCAGATGTAGCCCAGACCTGCGACTTGTTGTAGTAGTTCGCCAGCCGGACAAAATATTTTCCCGGCTCGTTGATCGTGAAGCGCGCATAAGCCGTCGTATGATTCGGCGAGACCGCATAGTCCGTGTTCTGAACGTACTCGCCGTTCGCATCGTTCTTCGTCACCATGAACGTTACGCCCGCGCCGGTCGGAACGGGTGGAAACGAATAGACGATGTTGACGTTGCGCAGCGTGCCTTTGGGGCTGAAAGTTTTGGTGGGATTAATGCAGGTCGCAGTTTCGACGACGCTGATGCCGTACTGCTTCTCAGTGATCTTCAAATCCTCGCAGGTCTCGAGTTTGTATTGAGCGCGAGCAGTTGCCGCGACAACAAGCGAGACAGAGAAAGCCAAAACAAGCGAAAAGAAACGTCGGGTGAACATGAGCGAAAGCTCCTTTCGTGGTCGCGAGCATCCTTGCTCGCATTTGAAAATTCGCGGCGAATACTAGCTTGACCAAAATCGGCCGTCAACGAGCTCGCGCGTACACTGTTCCATTCCAGCGATAAACGATCCGACGCAGCTTGCGGCCGTTGGCATCGATGCCGCGATCGTTTGGGCTCTCTTCGTAGGCGCTGAAGCTCTGGGCCATCTTGCCGTTAACGATAATTCTCAACTCGCCGGCATTCTTCGGCAGACCAAAATCCTTCGGTTCGCCCATCAGCATGTCTGAATAAATCTGGTTCGTGGGTTTGCGGCCTTCGCGGAAGAAATTTTTCGGCAGCGCTTTGTTCGTCACCGGATCGATTTCGAAATAATAATTGATCAGCGAAGGCGGCATGCTGTTGGCCGTCTCGACTTCGACGATCTGTCTGCCGTTCAATCGCGCGAAATCGATGCCGACAGAATTATCCACGCGCGAGTAGTAGCCGTTCAGTAATTGCGAAACATAAACTCGACCGCCTTTGCGATAAAGCAGAAACGCGTTCGATCCGTTGTATCCAGTCGAGTAACAAGGATCGGCGATCAGCGCCAGCCGCATTTCGTTATTCCCGAACAGATCGAAGCTATAGTCGCCGCGCCTCCATTCTTCCTTTTCTTCGTCAGTGAGCGCACCCGCGCTGCCGTGAATCTTGCACGCATTCAACTCATCGACACTCGCCTGCCACCACGCGGCGCTGGTGAACTGTTCGAGCGATTGCACAAGACGGCGAATGGCGCGGGTTCTCTCGGGCAGCTTCAGAATCTTATCGTCTGAGTCGTTGGGATTATCCGGGCAATCGTATTCGAGTTTTGATAGAGGCTTGTACGCGGCGAACGTTGCCTCGCGACAAACCGGGGCAAGCTTTTCTTTTTGCGCGAACGAAATGACTGGCGAAAGAAAAATCAGGAGCAGAAGCAGGGAAACATGTCGGGTCATCATCAGAAGAAACTGTTTACAAACTCACGAGGAGTTGCTGTGTATCGTCATCCCAGCGCCACGCGGCTTCGCTGCCCTTCAAGTGAATACCGCCGAGCCACTCGTCGATTCCGTTCCTGGCGACGAAATCTTCCTTGCCTTCCAACGCTGCGGCGCCGTGCTCAGTCAGTTCAAATGAAGAAAGAAAAATTCGCCCTGGATCCAGGGTTGAATTGCCGCCGTTTATGAGAAACGGATTGGGCGCATTTGCCAGACGCTTCAGCTCGAGATAAAGCTGCGCGTCGCCAAAGCCATATCCGCTTTCGTTCCGCGTGAAAGCGGGAAAGAGAGATTTGAACTTGTGATAACCGTTCGCGATCAGCTTCAGGCCGGCGTTTTCAACTCGGCCCAAACCGTTTCGGGTTGAAGGAAACCGTTGCAGGTGTTTGCGCAAAGCGGTCTCGAGAAACGGAAGCGCCGAGAGGTCGGTCTTCAAAAGTGAAATCAGCGCCAGCGCATCGGCCGCCGAGTATGCGCGCCACGCTTCAGAGGCAAGTTGCATTTGCCCGGCAGTCACTTCCTTCCGATCGGGAAACAGCGATGACAACTGCTGCTCATTCAACTGACCCAGGCCATGAAAGTTTTCGAAGCCCGGGAAATCACCGATGCAGATCAAACTCAGCCGCATCTGGCCCAACTCGCGCTGCCCGAACCAATCAAGCAGATAGATCAAATGCACCTGGCAGAACAGATCGTGTTCGAACCAGAGCACGACTTCTTCGTGATCCGAAAATGTCCGCAGCGCTTGATGTTGGGCGCGCAATTCAGCTTCGCATTTTTCAAACTTCACGCCGTAGGATTGGGAGAGATGCGCGGCCCGCAGCTTCAGAAAATCTTCTTCGGCCAGGTGGCCGGGCGCCGGCCCGCAAACGAGGGCTTCGCGCCAGGCGAGATGTTCGCCCGGCAGATTCGTCTTTTTCGCGGTTTCGGCAGTTGAATCGCCGTTATGAATATGAAGCATCGGGGTAGTTGGCTTCAGTCCGTGTGCGGCGCATTCTACCAAAGAAGTCCCGGATTTACCCGCGGGCAAAGTTCGCGATTTCGACGACTGATCGAATACAATCAGGCTGCATTGGAGCGCCGGCATCTGTGCCGGCGGTTCGCAGGCTTCCGAGCCTGCGCCTTGCGCTTGAAGATGGCAACAGAGCTTCTCGTCAACTTCAACGAATTCTGGTCGCGACTGAGCGAAGACATTGCCGGCGCTCAGCAGTCGGTGTTTGTTCAGACGTTTGCGTTCGAAGGCGATTCAGTCGGAAAACAATTGGCCGCGGCTCTACTTTCGTCTTCCGCGCCGGACAAGCGAGTGCTCGCCGATTCGTTTACCCGAATTGTTTTGAGCGATCGGTTCAAATACTCGCCGTCGAATTATTTCGATCATGAGTTGCGCGATGAAGCTCAGGAAACGGCGAAGATGATGCGCGAGCTGAAAAACGCCGGCGTTCAGATTCGCTTCACAAATCCCTACGGCCTATCCCCGCGCAAGCTTCTCAGTCGCAATCACAAAAAACTTATCGTCATTGACCAGGCGATTGCTTACATTGGCGGGATCAATTTCAGCGAGCACAACGCGTCATGGCACGACATGATGCTGCGAATCGACGGTGCTGCTGCAGTCGAATTTCTTGCGGAAGATTTCGCGTCGAGCTGGAGCGGAAAGGATCGTCTCGCACGGCAGCAGACGGACGAGCTTGAACTTTTTGCGTTAGACGGACGCCAGAATCGCCCATCCTTTCAACGAGTGCTCGATTTGATCGACGAAGCGCGCGAATCGATCTTCGTCGAGAGTCCCTACATAACGTTTCCTTTCTACGAACCTCTGCGCGACGCCACACGTCGCGGCGTCGATGTGAAGATTGTCACGCCGAAGGCCAACAACTGGAGTTACTTTGCGAATTACGCGCGGCTTGAGTCGGCGCGCTCCCCGATCGATCTGCGGCTTTACCGCGACGGCATGAGCCATCTAAAAGCAATGCTGATCGATGACCAGTATCTCGTCGCCGGCTCTTCGAATTTCGATTATTTCAGTTATCGGATTTATCAGGAGATTGTCGCCGTCTTCACCGGCGCGCGGCTGATTGCCGACTTTCGCGAACGCGTGATGCTGCCTGACCTGGCCAACAGCGTGGCCGTGGATTGTCACGCGAGCGAGTTGAGTAAACAGTGGCTGGGTGTGCAGATGCGTATGCTCGATGCGGCGCTGACGATTCTCACCTGAGACCAATCACCTCTCGCGATCATTTCAACCAACCTTTTTGCAGATCCGTGATGCTGCTCTCATTCCACGGACGATTGTTGAAGATGTATAAGCGGCGCGACGCATCGCGTTTCATCTCGAAGACTTCGTCGGTAGCGACGCCATAACTCTTCCGGCAGAGCGGCTCGCGAAAATCATCGCCGCCGGCGAGCATGTTCTTGATGGTTCGATCGTCAGCGCCCATGCGAAAAATCATCGGGACAGCTTCATCGACGGGCAAGTCATCAAGCCAACGATCGCCCACGCAAAACGAAGCCAACGCGGTCATCGAAAGCGGGACCGGATCCGGAAGCCGCTGCCGCAAATCCTGCAATAACGAGCGATAGAAGTCGCGCTCAGAACTGGCCGCATCAAAATCTATTTGAATCGCGGAAACATTTCCGACTCCCGCTGTATTCACTATCAATGACACCAGCTTTTGTCTTTGGGCTTCGCTCAAAGCGGCCCGTTGGCCGGTCGTCTTCTGCGATTCAATGCGAGTGACGGCCATCAATTTCGTTTCAGGCGAAACTTGTAGTGGCTGATGACGCGGGTTGAAAATGACTTCATCGCCTTTCAACGTAAGCGTCTGAGCCAGAAAAGCCACCGCGTAACGTTTCGAATCCGCCGTGCGCAAATCCTCCGGCCGCTCCCAGGCCCACAGCACAATCGAGGGAAAATGAGTTTCCTCCAAACGGTTGCGCGTCTGCTTCCGGCGGCATGAACCGCATGCGAGTAACACAAGCGCCGCAATCGATAAGATCGCGACGCTGCGTTTGAGATTCATTTTCTAAAGTTCGCGAGACTTATTCCGCTTGTTCGCGGGCGTGGTAAGACGAACGAGTCAGCGGACTTGATTGTACGTGCTTGAATCCCATCGTCATTCCGATCTCGTGCCAGGAACGGAACTCTTCGGGTGTGACATAGCGCTCGACCGGCAAGCGTCGCGCATGCGGTTGCAGGTACTGGCCGATCGTCATGATGTCGCATGAGGCGGCTCGCAGATCCTTCATCAACTCGACAACTTCATCGAACTCTTCACCGAGTCCGACCATGATGCCGCTCTTCGTCAACATCTCGCTCTTCTCTCGATCGCGGCGATCCGCTGCGCGTCTTAACAAAGTCAGCGACTGCTGATAATCGGCATCGGGACGCACGCGACGATACAGTCGCGCGATGGTTTCGGTATTGTGATTCAGCACATCCGGCTCAGCGTCAAGCACGATATTCAAAGCGTCTTCGTCACCGTTGAAATCAGGAATCAGAACTTCGATCTTGCATTCAGGATTTACGCGGCGCACTTCGCGAATCGTTTCGGCCCAATGCGCGGCGCCGCCGTCAGGCAGGTCGTCGCGATTCACTGAAGTGATCACCGTGTGCGCCAGATTCAAGTGACGCACCGCCTCGCCGACATTCCTTGGTTCTGCTGGATCGAGCGAGCCCGGCGCGCCTTTGCCCACCGCGCAAAAGCCGCAGTGTCGTGTGCAGATGTCGCCGCCCAGCATGAACGTCGCGGTTCGATCCGACCAGCACTCGAAAATGTTTGGACACTTCGCTTCCTGACAAACCGTATGCAGATTCAAACCCTGAATCAGCTTCAACAGGTGATTCTGGTTCGTCGGATCCCCCAGACGAATCCGCAGCCACTCTGGTTTGGGCTGACGCGGTTTAGTGTTGAGTACTCGAAGTTCGCGGGACATCTTTAAGTTAAATTCATTCTAGCATCCGCGGACTGGAGCGCAAGCGTCCTCGCTTGCATCTCTCGAGAGGACGAAGCGACCGGGACGGTTGCGCTCCAGTCGTTTATAATCAAAACGCGATGACGAATGCCGGCGTGTACATCCACATTCCGTTCTGCCGCGCGCGTTGTTCGTACTGCGATTTCGCGACCGGAATGTACCAGAGCGAGATTGCCGAGACGTACGTCGGCGCCGTTTGTTCAGAGATTCGCGGCTGGCGTGAGGTTGAGCCGCCGGCGACCGTCGACACGATCTATTTCGGCGGCGGCACTCCCTCGTTGTTATCGACAGAACAGTTAGAGCGAATTCTCAGGGCGGTGAAAGATCGATTTGAGTTGATCGATCCGGAGATTACTCTCGAGATTAATCCGGGCGATGGCGGCGTCAACGCGGAATCGAGACGCGAGACGATGCGCGCCTGGCGTCGCCTGGGAATCAATCGCGCTAGTTTCGGCGCGCAGACTTTCGACGATCGAGAGTTGAAGCTGCTCGGGCGCACGCATGATTCCACCGATGTGCGAAAGACATTTGCGCTCCTGCGCGAGGCTGGATTCATGAACATCAACTTCGATCTGATCGCCGGATTGCCGGGTCAGACAATGGATGAGTGGAAGCGAAATCTAGATGAAGCGCTGAAGCTGCGACCGGAACACCTTTCGCTGTACCTCCTCGACGTTCATGAAGGAACTCCGCTCGCGGATCAAATCAACCGCGGGGTGCGACCAAAGCCTGACGACGATCTTGCGGCTGAGATGTACGCGACGATGATCGAAGCGGTTTGCGCCGCCGGCTACGAACATTACGAAATCTCAAACTTCTGTTTGCCGGGATTCGAGTCGCGTCACAATACAAAGTATTGGGCTGGCGAGCCGTATTACGGCTTTGGAAATTCCGCGCATTCGTACGACGGCGCGCGGCGACGCTGGGCCAATGAACGCGACCCGGCGAAGTATGTTGAAGCAACCGTGTGTGGGGATTCGCTGATCGTGGATCGAACGACGTTGAGTGAAGAAGAGACGAGATCGGAGTCGATCTTTCTCGGGCTGCGGCTGATGAAGGGAATCGATTTGCAAACGTATGAGTCGCGGTTTGGAACCAACCTGCGCGAGGAACACAACGGCGAACTCGATCGATTGCGCGCGGCCGGATTGATCAAAATCGATGGCGAGTTGCTCAGGCTGACGACGCGTGGAGCACTATTGTCGAATGAAGTGTTTGCGGCGCTGGGTTGATGTGTCAGAAGCCCGACCGTGAGGGAGGGCTACTAACTTCACCATGATCTTTATCGAAACGGCTCATCACCTTGCCCATTCATTACATAATCGATGGCTCGTTGAAGCTCATCGTCCGTCCACAGATAGGGCGTACTGCCATGTCTCGCCCAAGGCTTCACCTCATCGGATATTAATTTTGCTTCACGAAGTTTCCTTGTGGAGTAGGATTTGAAACTATTCATAACGGCCTCCGGCTTGTAGCCGGCGCCCACGACCGAATGCACGTGATTTGTCCGGGCATTAACGGCATATAGTCTGTAGCCTCTATGATCACAGACTTCGCGAATAGCCGATATAACAAGGGCCCTCTGCTGCCGATTAAGGATGAAGCTTGAGTGTTTAAGGCTTGTCTTTTCGTCTCTAAGGATCTTTCTGTTCGGCGGCATGTCAGGTGTGCCATAGCGATTGTAACGATGCCGATCGACAGAACCACGTTCCTCGCCGTGTAACCAAGTGCCATAGCAGCGAAATGTGATTAGATAGCCTAGTGGGCAAGTTCTATCTTGAAAGTCGATGTAATCGCGTTTCGCCATGGTGGCACGAGCAGCCCTCCCTCACGGTCGGGCTTCTGACACGAACGGCGCTCCCTCTAGATCTCGTGACTCAACAATCCATCTCTTAACTTCGGCTCGAACCAAGTTGATTTTGGCGGCATGATCTCGCCCGCGTCACTCACCTTCAGCAGATCGTCGATCGTCGTCGCGAAAAGCGAGAAGGCTACGGCTGCCTTGCCTTCATTCACAAGCTTCTCTAACTCTTCAGTGCCGCGAATGCCGCCAACAAAATCGATTCGTTTATCGGTGCGCACGTCTTTGATCCCGAGGATCGGATCGAGCAGTCCATTCTGCAGTACGCTTACATCGAGAGATTCAACCGCGCCCGACGGTCGTGCAGCTTCATCCTTCAGCGCCAGTCCATACCAAATACTATCCAGGTACATGCTCCAAGTGCCGCGCTGTTTGGGTGAAGGCGATCCATTTTCAGTTACTTCGAAGCTTTCGCGCACACGCGCGAGAAACTCTTCCGATGACATGCCATTCAGATCGCGCACGATGCGATTGTAAGGAAGAATCTGCAACTGATTGTCGGGAAACAAAACGCACTGAAAGAAGTTGTATTCTTCATTCCCAACCAAGCCAAAACTTTGCTCTCTTAATTCAGCATGCGCGCGGCTGGCGCTGGCCGCCCGATGATGACCGTCCGCGATGTAGAGATACGGGATGCCGGCAAACGCTCCGACCAGTGGATCATAATTCGGCACGCGCCAAATCGTGTGACGAATATCGTCGTTGGCGACGAAGTCATAGAGCGGCGGATTTCCCGCGAGCGCCTCCGCGACCAAGCCATCGATCTTCTCTTGCGCTCGATAGGTCAGAAATACCGGTCCGGTCTGCGCGCGCAACACGAGAATGTGTCGCGTGCGATCGTCTTCCTTGTCGCGGCGCGTGCGCTCGTGCTTGCGGATGATGTTCTGGTCGTACTCAGCGACTGAACAACAAGCGACGATGCCAACTTGCTCGTGATTGCCCATGATCAATCGATAGAGATAAAGGCTCGGCGTCTCTTCATTCTCAAGCGGGCAATCTCTTTTCAGCTTGTCGAAGTTCTCAGCGGCCTTCGCGTAAACCTGATCGCTGTAAATCGGCGTGCCGTCAGGTAGATCAATTTCCGGACGGGACACATGCAGAAAGCTCCATGGGTTACCGGAGGCGAGGGCGCGCGCTTCTTCAGTGTTGACTACATCGTAAGGAACGGCGGCAACTTCTGTGGCGCGTTCCGGTGGCGGACGAAGAGCATTGAATGGACGAATGATGGCCATGTGTTCTCCCGGAAAATTCCAATTATTGTATGGGAAAGCCTAAACTGTGCGCAGGGTGATTTGCAAAGCAGCCGGGTACAAGGTGACCATGAAGGGTGTTATGAAGCTGAAGTTTGAGTGATGCGTTTTGAGTCCGCTTCGCGGACGAAGCACCTTCATTCTGTCGTACAATGATCTGGCCATTCTCTGTTAACCGCGAACGGCGACGCCGATTTTGAAGGAGCTTCTACGCAACAACCTTATGACGGAAATCGAACGAATTCTGGATCAACTTAAGCGAGCTTACGAAGGCAATGCATGGCATGGTCCATCGGTGAAAGAAGTCCTGAACGGAGTCACCGCCGTTCAAGCGCACGCGCGGCCGCTGCAAAACGCGCACAGCATCTATGAACTGGTGCGGCACATCGCGGTTTGGGAAGACGTAGGACGGCGCCGTTTGCAAGGCGATCCAGCTGAAGTTGTAGTTTCTTCTGCGGAAGATTGGCCGCCACCGGATGACACTAGCGAAGCAGCCTGGGAGCAAGCGAAGGCTTCACTGGATCGAGGGCATCAGGCTTTAGTAGATGCGATAGCGCGTGTACCGGAATCGCGTTTGGATGAGCCAATACTGGAAGGAAAATCGAGTGTCTATGTGACGTTGCATGGAGTGATCCAGCACGATCTTTATCATGCTGGTCAGATTGCCATGCTGAAGAAAGCGCTGTAACGCAAATTGGCAATTTGCGCTACTTAGACCGGCATTCTGCCAAACTCTCTCAACAACGGTTTCAAATTCTCGATCACCATTTCATGCGACGCGCCGTTGGTCGCCACGATGCCGTTCTGGTTGTCGACGCGCACGCCGTTGTAGCGTAGCGGCTGCCCGAAGAGATCAGTCAAACGCCCTCCGGCTTCCTCCAAAATTATTTGCGGCGCGCAGGTGTCCCACTGTTTGGTGCTGGGTGAAAGGTGCATGTAGAGATCGGCTTGCTGCTCGGTAATCAATCCAATCTTCACGCCGACCGATCCGCGGCGCACTTCATTCTTGAATCCAAACTCGCTGACGACGCGCTGCATACGTGGGCTGCGATGCGATCGGCTGGAGGCCATTACCATCTCTTTTGGATCAGTTCGTGCCGACACTGACATGCGCTGAGCGGATCCGCCGTTCATTTCGATCCAGGCGCCGTCGCCGTGCACCGCGCGATATAGGACGTCGCGCGCAGGTTGGTAGACCGCGCCCGCGACTACTTCGCCGCTGACGGATAGACCGATCTGGACGGCAAAGTCTCCATCGCGTTGAATGAAATTCTTTGTGCCGTCCATCGGATCGATCAGCCACACGCGATCCTTTTCTAAACGGCGCTCGGTGTCCTTTGATTCTTCCGCGAGAATTCCGTCATCAGGAAATTCCGTGAGCAAGCGGTGCACGATCAGATCGTTCGCCTCGCGATCGGCCGCAGTCACCTCTTCGAGTTCCTGCAGCGCGTTAATCTTCTGCTCAACCAGGAACGAACTGTGGTAGTGCGCCAGCAGGATTGCTCCCGCGTCGCGCGCGAGTTCGGTAGCTAATTCAATCTCTCGATCAAATCCCGGCATGATTAGTTTTCGGCTTCGATTTCTTTTGCGGCTTGGCGGACAATTTCCAGCGTCAGGTCGATGTCCGCGCGCGTTGTGCGAAAGTTGATGATGCACGCGCGCAAAGCGAACTTTCCGCGCAGCATCGCATTCGATAAATATGCTTTACCGCCGCGTTGCACGCGATGCATGATGCGCTCGTTCAAGCGATTCAACTCTGAATCGTCTGCAGGATCGCGCAGCGTCGACGGCAGGTAACGAAAGCAACAGATGCTGAGTGGGACCGGCGCCAGCAACTCAAAATCCGTCGCCGACTCAACCTGTTCAGCCATGTATTCCGCCGTTGTGATGTCATCAGCGATGGCTGCAGCGAGGCGTCGGGCGCCGTAATATTTCAGGGTCAGCCAAATTTTTAATGCGCGAAAGCGGCGCGACAGCTCAATGCCGTAATCCCAAAACGCAAAGCTCTCGGTCTCAGCTTCTTCATGAACTTTGACGTAATCGGCTTCAGTCACAAACGCCTGCCGTGCCGCAGCAGCGTCGCGATACAGCAGGCATCCACAATCGACCGGAGTGTAGAGCCACTTGTGCGGATCGAGTGAAACCGTGTCGGCGCGTTCCAATCCCGCGAACATCTCGCGCCGCTTGTCAATCATCGCGGCCGGCGCGCCATAGGCGCCATCGATGTGAAACCAGAGATTGAATTCGCTCGCGACGTCCGCGATATCAGTCAATGGATCGATCGCGCCGGTAGCGGCCGTGCCAGCGCTCGCGACCACACAAAACGGCCGCAGTCCGGCTTCGAGATCGTTTTGCACAGCTGCGCGCAACGTCTTCGCATCCATGCAGAAATTCTTGTCAGCAGGCAGGAGACGAACGCTTTCTTTGCCAAGACCCAGGATGTCCGCCGCTTTCACAATTGAAAAATGAACTTGATCGGACGCGTAGATCATCATCCGTGCGCCGAAGTTCAGCAGGCCGGTTTGCGAGATCGTACTGCCGGCCTTCACTCGATGGGCCATCAACAAGGCGGTCAAGTTAGCCATCGAGCCGCCGCTGGTGAGCAGGCCGTGCGCGTTCTCGTCATAGCCAATCAGCGAACCCAGCCAGCGAACGACGGTTCGCTCGACTTGAGTTGCCGCCGGGGCTGAGCGCCACGAAGTCACACTTGGATTCACGGCGGAAGCGAGCAGATCGGCAAAAGCTCCCGCGGGCGTCGACGGCGATGCGACATAACCAAAGAAGCGCGGATGACCATTGTGCCGGCAGCCTTGGATGACGGTCTGACAGTCGATTAAGAGTTCATCCAGAGACTGCGGTTCGCCTGGTGCGGGCGTGTTTATTTCTTTAGCGATTTCTACGCCGGTCGTTTGCGGAAAGACTGGAAAATTAGAGACGTTTGCAAAATATTTCTGGGCCAGCGTCACAAACTGGCCAGATAGCGCCTGCATCTCGGCGTCATTAATATCGAGCGAAGATGCACGCGAACTGGTTGGCTGCTCTTCCAAATTGGATGAAGCGTTCTTATCAATACGCATGTTTCTTAATGATGCAAACCTACCATAAGGCCAAGCTTTAATCGACTGAGTTGCGGCGACGATGCCCGCAACGTATATTCATCGCAGTTATTCCATCAACACAAGTTTTTAAGCTAATCGATGTCTGTTCACAGCAGCGCAAATGCGGCCGGAACTGCACGTTATCGCGAACGCTTCGCAGATGCGGCGAAGGGTCACTTCAGGCAGTCGAACGATCTCTGGCTGTCGTCGATCGGCATCGGAACTTATCTTGGTAATCCTAACGAAGAGACTGATCGACGCTACACCGATGCCGTCGTGCGCGCGGTGGAACTCGGCGCGAATGTGATCGACACGGCGGCGAATTATCGTTTTCAACGAAGCGAACTTTCGATCGGCGTCGCACTGATTGAATTGGCTAATCGAGGGTTCGGGCGCGACGAACTCGTCCTCTGCACTAAAGGCGGTTATTTGCCGTTCGAGGGATCGCCGCCGCACGACGTGCGGCAATACGTTGAAGATACGTTCATCAAGACGGGCATCGCGACCTGGGGCGATATTGCGGGAGGTGCGCATTGCATGTCGCCGCGTTACCTCGAAGATCAACTTGCACAGTCGTTGCGGAACCTGAACGTTTCCGGTATCGACGTTTACTACGTTCACAATCCCGAGTCGCAATTGTCCGCAGTCTCACACGACGAATTTTGGAAACGTCTGCGTGCGGCTTTCGAGTTTCTAGAGCAATCGGTCGCGAATGGAAAGATCAGAAATTACGGCGTCGCGACGTGGAATGGATTTCGTACGGAGCCGGATTCGCGTGACTATCATTCATTGGAAACGATGGTCGAATTGGCGCGCGAGCTTGCAGGTGACAGGCATCACTTTCGGTTTGTGCAATTGCCGGTAAACTTAGCGATGCCCGAAGCTCTGTTCTTTCAAAACCAAAAACTGGGCGAGGAATATGTGAGTCTCGTTGAAGCCGCGCTGAGCTTTGGCATCACGGCGATCGCCAGCGGTTCGATCATGCAGGGTCAGGTTGCGCGCGGCTTGCCTGAATCGATTCGTGATTCTTTGGGATCGCTGGAGACTGATGCGCAAAGCGGAATTCAATTCGTGCGCTCGGCGCCGGGAATTACGACCGCGCTCGTGGGGATGAGCCATGTCGCGCACGTCGAAGAAAATCTGCAACTCATTAATGTCGAGCCGGTGTCGACGGAAGATTTGATGCGCGTTTTCGATCAGGAGGAATAACTGGAGAGCCGTAGCCCTGGCGTCAGTACCGGGAGCGGTAGCGACCGGATCAAGATGAGCTTGGTGGTTGATCCGCTCGCTACCGCTCGCGGTACTGACACAACTCAAACGATCATGAGAATTCTAATCGCCGATAAATTCGAACAGTCCGGCCGTGATGGCTTGCAAGCTCTCGGCTATGAAATCTCTTTTCAACCTGATCTTAAGGACGATGCGCTCGTCGATGCGATTGCGCAGACTCAACCCGATGTGCTGATCGTGCGCGGCACGAAAGTCGGTGAGCCGATGCTGGCCGCCGGCCCATTGAAGCTGATCGTGCGCGCGGGCGCGGGCTATAACACGATCGATGTCGCGGCTGCTTCACGGCGCGGAATCTATGTTTCAAATTGTCCCGGGAAGAATTCGATCGCCGTTGCAGAGCTGGCGTTCGCTTTGATCCTTGCGCTCGATCGACGCGTTGCCGATAACGTGATCGCTTTGCGCGCAGGCGAATGGAACAAGAAAGAGTTTTCGAAAGCGCGCGGCTTGTTTGGACGTACCCTGGGTTTGGTTGGCGTCGGCAAGATCGGCCAGGAAATGATACCGCGCGCGAAAGCCTTCGGGATGCCGGTCGTCGCCTGGAGTCGCAGCCTTACGACTGAGAAAGCCGAACGTTTGGGCGTCGAAAGAAAAGAATCGCCGCTTGACGTGGCGCGTGCAGCAGACATCGTGAGTGTGCACGTGGCTTTGAAGCCCGACACGAAGAATTTGATTGACGCCGACTTTTTCAATGCGATGCAGGACGGCTCGTATTTCGTCAACACGTCCCGGGGTGAGACGGTCGATCAGTCAGCATTGGTAGACGCAATTCATGCGAAGGGAATTCGCGCAGGCCTTGACGTCTTCGCGATTGAGCCGACTTCGGCGGTCGCGGACTTTGAAGATCCAATCGGCAACGAAACGCGCGTCTACGGGACTCATCACATCGGCGCTTCGACCGATCAAGCGCAGGAAGCGATCGCCACCGAGACTGTTCGCATCATCAAATCATTCAAAGAAACCGGCCAGGTGCCGAACGTCGTGAATCTTGCGGCGCGCACGCCGGCAACGCATCGTCTGGTCGTGCGTCATCGCGATCGTCCGGGCGTTTTGGCCCAGGTGCTCGACGCGATCAAAGCGGAAAGCATCAACGTGCAGGAAATGGAAAACATCGTCTTCGAAGGCGCCGAAGCCGCCGTCGCGCGAATCAATCTTGACAAGGCGCCCTCAAGCGCGACGCTCGATCGATTGCGTGCGGGGAACGAAGACATTATTGAACTCGATCTGTTGACTCTTCAATGAACACCACACTCATCACCGGCGCGTCCTCGGGAATTGGGGAAGCGTTTGCTCGCAAGCTGGCTGCGCGCGGTCACAACCTTTTGCTGGTGGCCCGCACGGAAGAGAAGCTCATCGCGCTGTGCAACGAACTCGGCCGCAGCGCAAACATTCGTGCTCAGTTCGTCGCCATGGACATCGCCGAAAAGGGTGCGCCTCAGCAGTTGTTTGAAGAAGCGACTAAGCGCGATCTGCAAATCGATTTTCTTATCAACAACGCCGGATTTGGATCGATGGGCGATTTCGCCAAACTCGATCCGGATCGAGAGCTCGGCATGATCGATCTGAATGTACGCGCGCTGGTGGAACTGACTTATCGATTTCTCCAGCCCATGCGCGATCGCAAGAGCGGCACGATCGTCAACGTCGCCTCGACTGCCGGATTTCAGCCGGTGCCGTTCATGGCCACATACGCGGCGACGAAGGCGTTCGTGCTTTCATTTTCCGAAGCGTTGTGGGAAGAGAATCGGTTGCATGGAATTCATGTGATGGCTCTATGCCCTGGCGTTACGGAAACAGGGTTCTTCGCGGCCGCAAAAATGCAACGGCCCCCTTCACGCATGGTGCAAACGTCCGAAGAGGTCGTCGACATCGCCTTGCGCGCGTTGAAGCGCCGCAAGAGTTCAGTGATTTGCGGTTGGGTAAATGTTTTAGCGGTCGAGACGGAACGCATCGCGCCCCGAACGTTGATCTTGCGCGCGGTTGGTTCGGTGCTGCGAAATCATATTGAGAAAGGATAATTTGGTTTGCGGCGGCAAACGTGTCAGAAGCCCGACCGTCAGGGAGGGCCGCTCACGTAAGATGCCCTCGCTTACGCTCGGGCTTCTGACACCGCGCACTCAAAGAGAGGAATTATGACGGAACGAATCTACAACTTTAGCGCGGGCCCGGCGGTGATTCCGGTTCCCGTTTTGGAACAAGCCCGCGACGAGATGCTTTCGCTTCCCGACGTGGGCATGTCGGTGATGGAGATTAGTCATCGCTCGAAAACTTTCGATGAAATTATTCAAGGTGCGGAAGCGGGACTGCGCGAGCTGCTCGGCATTCCGAAAGACTACGCCGTGCTTTTTCTGCAGGGTGGCGCAAGTTTGCAATTCGCGATGGTGCCGATGAATTTTCTTTCACTTGATGGATCGGCCGATTACATCGTCACCGGCAGCTGGGGCAAGAAAGCAGTCAAGGAAGCGCAGAAGTTTGGCGGCGTCGATCTCGCGGCGAACATGGCCGACGGCGGCTTTACCCGCGTGCCCAATCAGGATGACTTGCAACTGAATCCGAGCGCGGCTTACGTGCACATGACTTCGAATGAAACGATCGAAGGCGTTGAGTTCAAAACTGAACCTGATGTTGGCGAGGTACCGCTGATCGCCGACATGTCTTCGAACATTTTGTCGAAGCCGATACCGGTCGATAAGTACGGATTGATCTACGCCGGCGCGCAAAAGAACATGGGACCGAGCGGCGTCACGGTTGTGATCATGCGCGAAGATCTTCTGCCGCGCGTCCGCGAGGGCCTGTCGACGATGCTCGATTACAACACGCACGCGAAAAACAAATCGCTCTACAACACGCCGAACACCTGGGGCATTTACATTCTGAATTTGGTCTGCAAATGGCTGAAAGAAAAAGGCGGGCTGGAAGGGATGCAAGCTGAGAACGAAGCGAAAGCAAAGCTGATTTATGACGCGATCGATGCGACCGAGTTTTATCGCGGCCACGCCGACACGGACGCGCGCTCAGCGATGAACGTTACGTTCCGCTTGCCTTCGGAAGATTTGGAAAAGAAATTCGCCAGCGAAGCGACTGCGGCAGGCATGGACGGATTGAAAGGCCATCGCTCCGTCGGCGGCATCCGCGCGTCGATCTATAACGCCTTTCCGAAAGAAGGCTGTGAAGCGCTGGTTGAGTTCATGAAGGAGTTTGAAACCAAGAATGGATAGGATGATTAACCATAGAGGACACAGAGGAGAGCAAAGGGGTAAGGGCAAAGAGCTAAGCGCGATCGCTCAAGCATCAATAATGCTCTCAAATCACTTTGCTCTTTGCGCTTTACCATTGGCGGTTGTCTTTCTCTGTGTCCTCTGTGGTTCATATCGCCGCGCCCAAACTCAAACTTTCGATCTCGCTCTGCGTCAGGAAAAACATCTGCGCAACATGAAGCAACTTACCTTCGGCGGCGAGAATGCTGAAGCTTATTTTTCGTCTGACGGCAAGAAATTGATCTTTCAATCAACGCGCGACGGTCGCGAGTGCGATCAGATTTACACGATGAACATCGACGGGTCGGATGTGAAGTTGGTTTCGAACGGCGACGGCCGCACAACCTGCTCGTATTTTTTCCCAGGCGACAAAAAGATTCTTTATTCATCGACGCACCTGGGCGGCAAGCAATGTCCGCCGCGTCCTGATTTCTCGCAGGGCTATGTCTGGGCCGTCTATGACACGTTCGACATTTTCACCGCGAATCCGGATGGATCGAACTTAAAGCAACTGACGAACTCGCCGGGCTATGATGCCGAGACGACGATCAATCGCCAGGGCAAACTCGTGTTCACCTCAAAACGCGACGGCGATCTGGATATCTACACGATGGATGCCAATGGCCAGCACGTGAAGCGTCTGACGAATGAACTTGGTTACGACGGCGGCCCGTTCTGGTCTTATGACGGGAAGCAGATCGTCTATCGCGCTTACCATCCGCAGACGGAGAAAGAAAAGTCGGATTACGTCGCGCTGTTGAAACAGAATTTGATTCGGCCGACTGTGCTCGATATCTGGGTGATGAATGCCGATGGTTCGAACAAGCGGCAAGTGACGCATTTGAATAAAGCCAGCTTTGCGCCGTACTTCTTTCCCGACGGCAAGCGCATAATCTTCGCGTCGAACGTTGCGGATCCGAAGGGCCGCGATTTTGATCTCTACATGATCAAGGTGGACGGCAGCGGCCTGGAGCGGATCACTTTCAATCCGACGTTTGATGGCTTCCCGATGTTTTCTCCCGATGGAAAGAAGCTGGTGTTCGCATCGAATCGTCACGATGCGAAGCCGGGCGACACGAATATTTTCATTGCTGATTGGGTTGAGTGATTGATCGGAGCGCGGGCATCCCTGCCCGCATGAGGCGAGGCGCAGCCTCGCCATGTCAGAACATTCCAGTTTGCCCGTTTAGAGCGCGCACTTGTGCGCGCAATGCGGGACAAGTCCCGCGTCTAAACGGATGGGAAAGAAGAATTAGAGGTAAACATGATTCGAAAATTCCTTAACGCTGCGCTCATTCTCACGCTGGCGCTTTCCGTCGCTGCGCTCGCGCAGCAACCAACTGCGACTCCCAGCGTCGATCGCTTACAACAGGTCATCCGCTATCTCGCCTCGGATGCGCTCGAAGGGCGGCGCACCGGAACCAAGGGCGCTAACGATGCAGCGAATTACATTGCGGGCGAGTTCAGCAAGCTCGGTCTGCGCGCAGCCGTCCTGCCCGCACGGCCCACGCGTGCGCAAGTTGAAAGTCTTACGCGGTACTTTCAATCGTTTCCGTATGTTTCCAGGGTTGAACTTGGCAAGAACAATCTTCTGTTTATCAATCCCGGTCGCGCGGATGACACGGCGCAGTTCGCGGTCGGCGAAGATTGGATGCCGCTGGGATTTTCTACCAACGCCTCAGTCAAGAACGCCGAGATGGTTTTTGCGGGCTATGGAATTTCGTCCTCAGAATTGAAGTACGACGATTACGCGGTGTCGAATGCGAAGGGTCGCGTGGCGATCGTTTTCGCCGGCACTCCTGACGGCGACAATCCGCACGGTCAGTTTGTGCAGGCCGGACAAATCCGGTTCAAAGTTGCCGCTGCACGCGCTGCCGGTGCTCGTGCTCTCTTAATTATCTCCGCTGAAGAGAAGCTGAAAGACGATCGGCTGGCGCGGCTCTCTTATGACAATGTGGGTGAAGCTGGAATTCCGGTCGTGGTGATTTCACGAGCGCTCGCTTTGAAGATTTTGGGTCGTGAAAATGGCAACCTGTCAGATTTGGAGAAGTTTGCCGACGCCAGGCTGTTAACCGCACACACACCAACAATAGCTCAACTGAAAGAACGCGGCGATGCTGATATCGCTCGCGCTTTAGCCCAAAGGCTCCCGAGCGGGTCCATAACACTTAACTTGTCAATCAACGTAAATCGCATCGAATCCCCGTCTTTCAATGTCGTCGGCATCCTGCCGGGCAGCGATCCTAAATTGAAAGACGAAGCAATCGTGATCGGTGCGCACTACGATCATCTCGGGCGAGGCGGCGAAGGCAGCAGCCTGGCTCCGCGCGAAGGCGAGATTCATCACGGGGCGGACGATAACGCCTCCGGTGTAGCGGGTGTACTGGAACTCGCGCGCATTTTGTCAGCGCAAAATCCGAAGCCGCGCCGTACGATCGTCTTCATCGCGTTCAGTGGTGAAGAAGAGGGTCTGCTGGGATCGGATTACTACGTCAATCATCCAATCGTGCCGCTGGCAAACACGGTCGCCATGATCAATATGGACATGATTGGGCGTTTGCAGGATCACAAACTAATCATCGGGGGCATGGGTACCGCGTCCGAGTGGCGCGCGATGATTGATCGTGAGAATTCAGAGGACAGTATGCGCGCCGCCGCCTTTCTGTCGGTGACGGGTGGGTCTGTGCCTACTAACATGCGAGTGAATCTCGATCCAAAAGTGAATCCGGTTGGTGCTCCGGTTGTTGTCGGCATTAACGGCCGGCCCGTGGTGGTGGCGGAGTTTCCCAACGTGCCGCGCGAGTTGGCAACGCCGTTTGCGCTCACACTTAGCGAAGACGGCTACGGTCCGAGCGATCATTCCTCGTTCTATTCGAAACATGTTCCGGTGCTCTTCTTCTGGACCGGCACGCACGACGATTACCACAAGCCTTCGGATACTTCGGACAAGATCAACTATGAAGGCGAAGCGCGCATCGTCTTGTTCGTGACGCGCGTGGTTCGCGACATCGACAAGAGCGACACGCGTCCGACCTACACGGTGGCGAAGAGCGAATCGCAGGGACGCTCAACCGGCTTCCGCGTCTATCTCGGCACGATTCCGAATTATGCAGATGCGAATGATGGATTGAAGTTGGACGGCGTGCGCGACAATTCACCGGCGGCGAGAGCCGGACTGAAAGCGGGCGACAAGATCGTCAAGATGGCCGGCCACGACGTGAAGAACGTCTACGATTACACCTACGCCCTGGGCGAGATGAAAGCGGGACAGGAATACGAAGTCGAGCTGATGCGCGATGGGCAGCGGATGACGCTGAAGATAACGCCGGAGGCGCGGAGGTAGTTTGGAGTGCGCCGGCAGAGCGAAGCGGCGACGGCGCTTTGCGTTCCCTCGAAAGCGCGGGATGCGGCACTAAACTCTGCATTCGCCGCTCGTTAATCTTTATTCAGGATACCCGTGCAATCCAAAGCGCCGTCGCCGCTTCGCTCTGCCGGCGCACTCCAAAACAAAAAGGCAAAGGTTGAATTTGACGCGTGAGCGCCCTTCACCTTTGCCTTTGAACTCTTGAGCCCTTCCTCACGGTCGGGCTAATGCCTGCCTAAGCTAACAACCGGCGTTACAGGAATCGCAAGTTAACAACCTGCGCTACAACTACCAACGCGGTTCGCGATCGTTGCGGCTGGGGCGTTTATCGCGATCTCTGTCACGACCTCTGCCGCCACCGCCGCCACCATAACCACCACCACCACCGCCGCCGCCATAACCACCGCGGTTACCACCGCCGCCGTAGCCGCCGCCTGGTCCGCGATCTGTTCGAGGCCGAGCTTCGTTTACGGTCAGATTACGACCGGCGAATTCCTTGCCATTAAATTGTTCGATTGCCGCCGCTGCTTCTTCGGGAGTTGCCATCTCGACAAAACCAAAGCCGCGCGAGCGGCCCGTCATGCGATCTTCAACGACTGAGGCTGACTCGACCGTGCCCGCTTGCGCGAAGTGGTCCTTCAGCTCGTCGCTGGTAGTCTGGAATGAAAGGTTCCCGACATAAAGTTTCGTAGCCATTTCTATTTCAAATCCTCTAGTGCAAAGGGAAGCTCGGACGGGTATTTTTCATCGCTGATTTGAAGGCAAACTTCGCGGTGGAACGCGACGCACCCGGTGCTCTTGCTTGGCGAGAGCGGCTCCTAACTGTTTACAACTAACCTGACTCTCCTTCAGCCGAACGTCGTCGCCTTCAAGCACGGACCGGCGCCATCATCAGTGTGGCGCGAGAGTAGGAACTAACGCGCGCAAGTATGACAGGCAAGCGCGACGAAAGGCAAGCCCATGAGCAAATTGCAGAGACTTGTGGGGACGCCGTATTTTTTCGCAAAGTGAGCGACTAAAACCGCCGCCGGCGGCGTTCGGTTCTTTGAAAAGCAGCCGCGAACAAGCCGCTGGTGTTTAGGATTGTAAGCTCTTCGCCGCCATGCCGTGCGACGCCGGCGATGATGGGCTGAAGGCGATCGGATTGGTCGCCTTCGAACTGCTCGATGTCGGTCGAGGCGACGGTAATAGTTTCGCGCAGCGAGTCGGCTGCCAGTGCTAATTGCTCGTCGCCGCGCAAGGCAATCACCAGCGGTAATTCATTCGGCCAATTGGCGGGTTCAGCTTCGACGAGCGCGAACGGATCGAGCGTCGTCAACATTCGGCCGCGCATGCAGACAACGCCGAGGACCGCGGGCGGCGCATGCGGCAGACGCGCTGGTCGCTTTGATTCTGCGGTTCCTTCAACTTCTTCTTCGAAAACTGCGAAAGTGCGATTGCCGGCGGAAAATGAGAATAAGTCCCGCAGCAGCGGTTCGGCTTCGGAATGCTGAGCTGCCGGCATTTCGGGTTTGGGGGTGCTCATCTTGCGAGTCGCCGTCGGGCGCTGCTGCATGAAAACATGCGACTGTAAGGCTGTCAATTGAAATCCGACTAATCATCGGATGCGTATGTTCTTAGGAACGAAGTGCGTGTGATACATTCAAGCGAAAACCGATTCGGCGTCAGTACCATCCGCGTGAGCGGATGGATCAAGTTGGCACGGGATGGCTTTTTGTCCCACTTGCTGACGCAAGCGGTACTGACATTACCGGAGGACAATTGTGATGGACGATTTTGATCGTTATCGCGCAGAGATGAACGAGAAGCTGCTCGGCAGCGGCCATCTCGGCATCAAAAGGTTTTTCGCTCTGGACACGCAGGCATATGAAGACGGCGCGCTCGACAAAAAAACGAAGGAACTGATGGGATTGACAGGTTCGATTGTTTTGCGCTGCGACGATTGCATCACTTATCACATCAAACAATGTGTCGGTTGTGGCGTGACGCGTGAGCAGTTCATGGATGCGTTCAATGTTGCGCTGGTCGTCGGCGGGTCGATTACGATTCCGCATCTAAGAAGAGCGGTGGATAGATTAGATCAGATTCTGACGAAGTAAGGTTTAACCACAGAGGACACAGAGGAAGATGCAAAACAGAAATCGGATATGGATCTTGAGTTTTCTTTTCTTTGTGATTTCTCTGTGCCCTCTGTGGTTAATTTCGTCCGCTTCATCGAAAGGTCTTGAAATGCCGGTACAGGAACGTGAAAAGATTCGCGCGCCCGAACTCAGCGGCGGTCGCGGTTGGTTAAATACCGATAAACCTCTGTCGCTCGCGGCGTTGAAGGGCAAAGTTGTGCTGCTGGATTTCTGGACCTACGGCTGCATTAACTGCATGCACATCATTCCCGATCTTAAGAAGCTCGAGAAGAAATACCCGAACGAGTTGGTCGTGATCGGGGTGCACTCGGCGAAATTTGCAAACGAAAAAGATACCGAGAACATTCGCCGCATCGTCCTGCGTTACGAGATCGAACATCCGATCGTCAACGACGCGGACTTTAAGATTTGGAATGCTTACGCCGTCAATGCCTGGCCGACGCGCTACTTGATCGATCCCGCCGGTTACGTGATTGGCCGTTTGTCCGGCGAAGGTGGATATGAAGCGCTCGACAAAGCCATTTCAGATTCCATCGCTGAGTTTCGCAAACGCGGCGAACTGAACGAAGCGCCGCTCAATCTGGTTCTTGAGAAGGCGAAGATCGGCGATCTGCCGTTGGCATTTCCCGGAAAAATTATTACCGACGAGAAGACCGATCGCCTGTTCATCGCCGATTCGGATCACAACCGGATCGTCGTCGCGAAACTTGATGGAACGCTGATCGATACGATCGGCACCGGCGCGCATGGGCAAGACGACGGCGCGTTCGACCATGCGACTTTTTTCCGGCCGCAGGGAATGGCTCTCGACGGCGACACGCTGTACGTCGCGGATACTGAGAATCATTTGATTCGCGCAGTCGATCTGAAAGCTAAAACAGTCACGACGATCGCCGGCACAGGTAAACAATCGCGCGGCGATGGGATGATCGGACTGGCGCGGACCATTGGGCTTAACTCGCCCTGGGATTTACAACTCGTCGGGCGCACGCTCTACATCGCCATGGCCGGGCCGCATCAGATCTGGCGGCTTGATCTCACGATGCGAGAGATTGGTGAATTTGCGGGCACGGGTCGCGAAGCGCGGCTCGATGGCCCAGTCAACGAAGCCGCTTTTGCGCAGCCGTCGGCGCTCGCGACCGACGGAAAAACTTTGTATGTCTCTGACGCCGAAGCGAACATCATTCGCGCGATCAATCTCGATGCGAATCCGAAAGTGCGCACGCTGGTCGGCGGCGACTTGTTTGAATTCGGCGATAAAGATGGATTCGATGACGAAGTAAGATTGCAGCATCCGCTGGGCTTGACGCGCTGGAACGACAAGCTGCTGGTCGCCGACACTTACAATCACAGGATCAAAATTCTGGATCCGGGCAAGCGTTCGGTGAATGGATTTGCCGGCACTGGAAAACCGGGCCAGGCTGACGGCGCGAAGCCGTCTTTTTATGAACCCGGCGGATTGGCGGTCGCGCACGACAAACTTTACGTCGCCGACACGAACAATCATGCGATCCGGGTCGTCGATCTGAAGACGAAGGAAACGAAGACGCTTCAGATCAAGGGACTGCAACCGCCGGCAGCAAATCCGACCGCAGCAACCGCGGAGGTTGCGCCAAACGCTGAAGAGATCAAGCTGCCGCCGCAAAAACTTCATGCGGGCGACTCGGCCGTTGTGATCAATGTTGATTTGCCAGTTGGCTATCATCTGAATCCAACCGCACCACAGAAATATTCAATCGCTATTGAATCAGGTGGCGAGTCCTTGAAGAGCGCGCCGGTCAACATCAACAAGTCTGCGAAGGGATTGACCCTGCCGCTTCGGATTCCGATCGCGGTCGGCGCTGGTTCCGCAACCGCGCGCGCTTCATTCACTTTTGTCTATTGTCGCGAAGACAACACTGGCGTCTGTCGCATCAAGACGCTGCAATGGCAAGCTCCGATCGAAGTCGTTAGCGACGCGAGTGCGCCAAACGAAATCAGTTTGCACGCCAAGGTTGCAGGTGGTTGATGTGCTCATTTGGAGTGCGCCGGCAGAGCAAAGCGGCGACGGCGCTTTCGTTGTGATAATGGAGCAGACAATCCAAAGCGGTGTCGCGCTACGCTTGCCACCGCACTCCAAATATGATTGCCTCGCGACCTTCTGACACGCCAACTTGCTCCCTCGCCCGCTCGCTAGTAACATCGGTTCTTCCCTCGGAATAACTCATAATAAAAAGGAGTCACAAAAAAGTGGCTGATAAACCATTCCTGACTGACATCAAAACTCTGCGCGAACGCGCGCGAAAACATATTGAAAACGGCGCGGTGACCGAAGGCTACAGCGCCGATCGCGAAACTGTAATCAAAGTTCTGAACGAAGCGCTGGCAACCGAGATTGTTTGCGTCTTGCGATATCGGCGTCATTACTTCATGGCCTCAGGCATTAATGCCGACAGCGTCGCGGCGGAATTCTTGCAGCATTCAAACGATGAACAGGGCCATGCGGATCAAATCGCGCAGCGCATCGTACAGCTTGGCGGCGAACCGAATTTGAACCCGGAAGGTTTGCTGACGCGCAGTCATGCCGAATACGTCGAAGGCGAGACCTTGATCGACATGATCAAGGAAGATCTGGTTGCTGAACGCATCGCCATCGATAGCTATCGCGAAATCATTCAATTCCTGGGTAATGACGATCCGACGTCACGTCGATTGATGGAGACGATTTTGGCCGTTGAAGAAGAGCACGCGGATGATTTGGTGAGCTTGCTCGGAAAAATGGGACACTAAACTATTCAATCCACAGATTACGCAGATTTCATAAGTGTCAGTACCCGGAGCGGTAGCGACGGGATCAGTACAACGCTGATACCCAAAGACATCGCTTTTAACAATAGGGTTTTTTGATCCGGTCGCTACCGCTCCCGGTTCTGACACAGTCTGCGGATAATTTATTTCCTTGCCTGACAATCCACCAAACTATTCTGGCCGCCCGAGCGTCTGCCGAAATTGTGGCGCGCTGATCGGCGCGGGCGAAACTGAGTGTCACGTATGCGGCGCGCCGATCGCGCCAGCCGCTGCACAGCAGTTGCCGTTGCATGAGCGTTACAACTTGAGCTATGCGCGCGCGGTGCTGTCGCGTCCCTACATCTTCACGATCGTCTTTCTGATCGCGAACTTTTTCATTTTTCTGTTGATGTGGGGAATAAGCGGTACATCTTCGTCGGTGTTGTGGGCGGGATTTCCCGAACCTGTGTTACTGGCGTTTGGGGCGAAGACGAACTACCTGATCGGATACGATCACGAATATTGGCGCTTGGTCACGCCGGTCTTCATCCACGTCAATCTGCCGCATGTGCTGATCAATATGTACAGCCTTTGGGTGATCGGCCCATGGGTGGAAAAGCTTTACGGCTCGGCAAAGTTCGTCCTGTTCTGGGTCGTGACGGGAATCGCCGGGGTGGTGGGAAGTTACCTGACTTACTTTCCCGGTTCGCATCCCGGGGTGATCTCAAGCTTCTTGATCAAGAACCATGACGATCCGTCCGCCGGCGCGTCAGGCGCGCTGTTTGGATTAGTCGGAGTGCTTTTCGTATTTGGGCTCAAGTACCGGCGCGAATTGCCCGAGGGTTTCAAGCGCGCCTTTGGCTCCGGCATGCTGCCAATCATTTTGCTGAACCTGGGAATCGGATTTGTCGGACGCAACATCATCGACAATGCTGCGCACATGGGCGGATTGTTTTCGGGCGCGGCGCTGGCTGCGGTTGTCAGTTACAAGCGACCGGGGCAATCGGCGAGCGTAACGATTGCCTGGCGTATCGGCCAAATCGCGGCACTACTTTTGGTCGCGATCAGCTTCTTTTTCGTGGCCAGGAATTTCGATATTACGTTGTGATCCAGTCCACAGATTTCGCAGATGGTGTCAGTACCCGGAGCGGTAGCGACGGGATCAAGGCAGCAACCGGAATGATTTGATGCACCTGTTCCAGATAGAGTGGATTTTTGATCGGGTCGCTACCGCTCCCCGTTCTGACAACATCTGCGTAATCTGTGGATCGCATTCTTAAGGAGACCCCTATGGAAATAAAAAAAGTTGGTGTGTTGGGCTGTGGACTGATGGGAGCAGGCATTGCGCAAACGGCCGCGATGGCCGGCTTCGAAACTACCGTGCGCGAAGTTTCAGATGAGTTGCTGCAAAAAGGATTCGCAGCCATCGAAAAATCACTCGAGCGATTTGCCGGAAAAGGAACGATTACCGCCGAGCAACAGAAACAGGCGCGCGATCGTTTGTTCGGCACGACGTCGTTCAACGACCTGGCGGACTGTGACATTATCATCGAAGCAATCATTGAAAACCTGGACGAGAAGCAGAAGACCTATCGCCAGCTCGACAGTCTGTGCAAACCGGAAACGATTTTCGCGTCGAACACCTCGTCACTTTCGATCACCCAGATGATGTCGGCTACGTCGCCTGAGCGCCAGCAGAGATTCATTGGGATGCACTTCTTCAATCCGGTGCCGCTGATGAAGCTGGTCGAGGTCGTGCGCACGATTCTCACGGATGTTCAGGTTTACGAAACTGCGGTCGAGTTCGGAAGCAAGCTCGGCAAGGTCCCCGTGCGCGCTGGCGACAAAACCGGGTTCATCGTGAATCGCCTGCTGGTGCCGTACATGCTCGATTCGATCCGCGCGCTTGAGGAAGGTGTCGGCTCGATCGTCGATATCGACAACGCGATGAAGCTCGGCTGCGGCTATCCGATGGGGCCATTCACGCTGGGAGATTTCGTCGGGCTCGATACGACCTATTACATCGCGGAGATCATGTTCAATGAATTTCGCGAGAAGCGATTCGCGTCGCCGCCGCTTTTGAAGCGCATGGTGATGGCCGGTTTGTACGGTCGCAAGTCAGGCCGCGGATTTTACGATTACACGAAAGATCCGAAGAACCCGACGCCGATGAATCTAGTTTGAAGCATCTTATCCGGGAATTTCTTACCGCAATTTGGTGGTGTCGTAGTTTGGCTTTGCGAGTCTTAGCGCCTTTGCGTCTTTGCGTGAGATAGTTCTCCCCGCGGGGGTTTCACGCAAAGGCGCGAAGCCGCAAAGAAGAACCGCAAAGCAAGACCCCGATCTCCAATTTTGATCGCGCGATACTCGTCTGTATCATTGTGGAATCAAGTATGTCTTTGTCTTTAAGAGATTCATACAATCGTCCGATTCGCGATTTGCGCGTGTCGCTCACCGACCGCTGTAATTTTCGCTGCTTCTATTGCCTGCCGCACGGTGAACCGCCGATGGCTGAGAAAGACCAGATGCTTTCGTACGAAGAGATCGAGTACGTCTGCGACATCTTCGTCGAACTCGGGATTGAGAAAATTCGCTTGACCGGCGGCGAGCCGATGATGCGCCGCGACATCGAGCAGATCATTTTCAAACTCGCGCAGTTGAAAGAGAAGGGCCTGCGCGATCTGGCGCTGACCACCAACGGATACTTTCTCCCGCATCGCGCGCATAGCTTGAAAGAAGCGGGACTCGATCGCATCACGATCAGCCTCGACAGTTTGAAGCGCGACGTCTTCAAGCAGATGACCGGGGTCGATGTTTTGGATCGGGTGATGGAAGGAATCGAAGCCGCCAAGGATGCAGGCCTGCGGCCAATTAAAATTAACGCGGTGATTGTCCGCGGTCACAACGAAGACGAGGTGGCCGACTTTGCCGCGTTCGCGCGCGAGCATGACGTGAAGATGCGCTTCATTGAATTCATGCCGCTTGATTCAGGACACGACTGGTCGCGCGAAGATGTGGTGTCCGGGCGAGAAATTCACGAACGCATCAACAAGAAGTTTCCGCTTGAGCCACTGGATGTTGTGCGCGGATCTGAGACTTCATCTCGTTATCGTTTTGCTGACGGCGCGCCGGGCGAGATCGGCATTATCGCGCCCGTGACGGAACCTTTCTGCGGCGCTTGTTCACGAATTCGTTTGACATCCGATGGCCAGATTCGCACCTGTCTTTTCTCGACGGTGGAACATTCATTGCGCGATGTCGTCCGCGACGGCGCTTCGCGCGCGGAAATCATCGACTTCATTGAATCCGTGGTGATGAAAAAAGAACCGCGACATTTCATCAACGATCCAGGCTTTGTCGCACCATCGAGGTCGATGAGTTTCATCGGAGGGTAGGAGTTTGCGCGGCCCTTTCTGATATATCCCTTCTCCCTTTGGGAGAAGGGTCGGGGATGAGGGTTTGTCACGTCGATTCAATCATTAGACGTTAAGCGAGAGATGAATTCGCGATTTCGGCGAATTCATCTCTCGCTGTCAAGAAAGTAATTCGTTTCGCGCTCAGGCCCTCACCCAACCCTCTCCCAGAGGGAGAGGGCAATCCTGCTACACGGCTTCATTGATCTGTTTCACGGCGCGCGCGCTTGAATCCAAAGCGCCCTGCATCCACGAAAACCACGGCGACAGATGTTCACCCGCGAAATGAATGCGTCCTTCGGGCGCTGAACCCAGCAGCAAATTGAAGGGTCCAACAAACGCCCACGCGCCCCGTGACCATTCATCTTCGACCCAGCATTTCGTCGCGCCTTTTTCAAAGTTGTCGCGCAAGCCCGGCAGCCAGGCATCCAACTGATTGAGCGTGGAGCTGATTCTTTCAGGTTCCTTCAGCGCGGCAATTCTTTCAGCTTGCCCCGGCCGGTTATAGGTCATGATGATTCCGCGCGGGCCAGGCTGGTTCCAGGTCGGCTGCCAAATCTCGACTCCGTCGCTCGTGATCGCGAAACCGTTCAGGCCTTTCTCTTCCCAGGATCGCTTCTTCGTTTGCAGGTACACGCGGGAAACGGAATCGTATTTTAGATTTTTGATTAGCTTTACCTTGGGTTCCGAGAAATTTGTCGGAAGTTCGATGTTGCGTAGCACTGAAAAAGGAACGGCGCACAGGACGCGATCGGTAGTTAAGGTCTGTCGAGTTCCTTTTTCCAGAAAGGTTACCCGCGCGGACTTCTCGTCCTGATCGATTTTCACAACGGGCGATCCGTAGCTAATCTTGTCGCCGAGTCTTTGCGCGAAGGCTTTCGGCAAATTGTCATTGCCGCCTTTAATCTTGCTGAAGCGAGTTGGCCCACGGAATTCGGAACCAAAGAATTGTGCTAAGCCATCGGTAAAGCCATCAATCGGAACTTCGCGCTTCGACGCTCCATCAAACACGAGCGCCGAAAGCCGCGACGGATACATCGGCTCAAGCGGCACGTTGAAGAGCTTTACATACTTGAGCGTGAGATCGTGATTGTCCGGTATGCGCGCGGCGCCGGCTTCCGCATACAAGCCGTCAGAAAACGGTTCGCGCAAAGTGTGCACGCGGCCGCCGGGACGAGTCCGCGCTTCGAGAATGGTTACGTCGTGACCAAGTTGCGTCAGTTCGTACGCGGCTGAAAGTCCGGCCATGCCCGCGCCGATGATAATGATCTTCGTCGGCGCTGCTGAGACGGTAATTAAGTTGAAACGGCTAAGCGACGCCCCGGCAATTGCGACTGCGCTTTGCTTTAGAAAAGTGCGGCGGGTGATTGACATGAATGTAGTGTCGGCACCGCGATCAGTCGCGTAGCGACGGCATGAATTTAGCCCGGCCTTTTAAGGCCGGGAATTGATTGCCTTACCGATCTCGTCGCATAGCGACGGTTGACATCCAATCGTCTCTAACGCGACGAGGACACGATCACTATCAATAACCGTGGCTTGAAAGCCACGGCTAAACTCACGCCTACGCTACGCGTCGAATGTCCGAAAGCCTGCGCTTGATCCAACCTGTGGACTAAAAAATTCAAAGAGCCAAACGTTCGCATCGGCGTCGAAGTTCCCAAAGAGTCGCGGCTCTGCCGCAGTCCATGGCGGTAAGCCTCCGGCTTACCGTGACGTTGAGATTAGTTGAATTAGAGGCTCCGCCTCCGGATTTTCTGAGGCGCAGCCTCAAAATGTTTTTTGTTTTGATCGACCCGGTGAGCCGCAGGCTCACCGCACTGTGCTGCGGCAAAGCCGCTTAGTTTGGATGAACGCGTCGACGTAAGCGCGGACGATCTGTTTGTGAATCTCTTCTTTCTCATTCAGGTCGCGCTGACCTTCTACCTGCTGGTCTGCGAGGCGTTGGCGTCGGTTCAGCAGCCGGTGGCGCGGGTGGCAGCGGCGGCATATCGGCCTTCGCAAAACGCGGCAACAAATCATCGCGCATCGCCAGTTGATAGACGCACCAGGCGACTTCCACCGCATCTTTCTTCACATCGTCCTCAACGATGCGTTCGTAGGTGTCGAGGTTCGTGTGCCAGGTGTTTGATTGATACTCGATTGGATCCTGGCCCATACCGATGCCGGGCAGTCCCGCCTGGCTGAATGAAGTATTGTCTGATCCGCCCAGCGCGCGACTGCGCGAAGCGGTAGCGCCCACCACGCCGTCATCTTTGAATGGTTCGAGAATCTTGCGCATGATGCTCGCGCCTTCGGGTGGGCCAAAGACTCCCGCGCCGCGCACGCGCCCGGTGCCAGAATCAATGTTGAAGTAGCCGCCGAACTTTTCGTAACCAGGCTTTGGATTCTCAAACGATCCGAAATGTTCTTTGACATAAGCCTGAGATCCCAGCAGCCCTTCTTCTTCACCACTCCACAATGCCACACGAATCGTGCGACGAGGCTTAACGTTGAGGGTTTTCAGAATGCGCATCGCTTCCATCATGATGGCACAGCCGATCGCGTTGTCGGTTGCGCCGGTCGCTGCGTGCCACGAATCCAAGTGCCCGCCCAGCATGATCACTTCGTCGGCTTTGTCGGTGCCGGGAATTTCCGCGACCGTGTTGTAGGAAGTCTTGCCTTCCGGATAGACGTGATTGACGATGTTGAATTCCAGCGTCACATCCGTCCCATCGGCGAGGATGCGCGTGATGCGGCCATAGTCTTCGTTGCTCATTACAACTGTCGGCAAGACTTTTGTTACATCAAAAGTCCGATTATTAAATGCGCGAATCTGCCGGAACTCTCGACCTGCGTCATTGACGCGAATCAACGCACCGTTCGCTTTCAAAAAAGCATCGAGTTGCTCGTCGATCTGTCGATTCGTCAGCGGCTTGGGCGCACCCGGCGCCGGCGTCGGAGTCGGCGATGGGGTCGGAAAACCACCTCGGGCATTTGGACCATAACGTTGCTGCGCTTGCTCGTCAGTCAGTCGCTTTGCCGGCGGATTCAAATTCACCGGCACGATCGTGTGCTTGCCGGCCATCACGATCTTACCGCGCACTTTCGCTTTCTGAGTTTCAAGGTACGCGGTCAACTGATCCTGACTCGGCCGATCCGGCAAAATCATTTGATAAGCCTTCGCAGTCACTGGCCCGCGCGTGCTCGGCGTCCACGAAAGCACTTCGCACGTCAAAACATCTTTCACCGGCGAAATGATATGGCCAGTGAAGCGCTCATTCAGCCAACCCACATGACCAAAATCCCAAGGCTCGAGGTGCGCGTTCGACAGTCCCCACGCCGTCATTTGTTTGATGGCCCACTCGGCCGCGGCTTTGTGATTCGGAGATCCGGTCAAGCGCGGGCCGTACACATCCGTCAACATGTGCTCGGTCTTCATGATCTGCGAATTCTCTCGCTCTTCTTTGCGAATGCGTTCGAGGAGATCTTTGTCTGATTGTGATTGAGCGAAAACGGGCAGGCACAAGAGAGTGGCGATCAAGCCGATAGCCAGCGCGCGACGGTTTAGCATTAGTTGTCTCCGAAGAAATCAGGTGTGATAAAGCAGCGGGATTATAGCCGAACTGTGCGTTAATCTCATTCACACCTCGCTTCAGCGAAGTGGCGCGCGGACAATAGCGCTTACACATAACCGTTTTAAACGGTTTTCGAAAAGCCGTTGAAACGGCTCCTATGTCATTTGGTTTCGTTAACCACGTCGCTGAAGCAAGGTGTGAATGAGAAACAGCTCAGAGGTAGTTGGAATAACCTGGTTTCAATTTGCAACCCTGGCATGGGAGTCCTAGAATCCTTTCGCTGATTTGAAAATCAAATACGTTTCGGGGGAGCCGAGATCCAGGAGATTGAGGCTGAGAGTCTGGCACATTGCCGATTTTTGATAGCCGATTGCCGATTGATGTGCGTAGTAGCGAGCGCGCGTCATCAAAGGATCATTCGACAATCGGAAATTGGCCATCGACAATGCCGGAGACCCCAAGAACCTGATACGGTTAGCACCGTCGAAGGGAGAAACAGTTATCGCGACCGTTCCATCCTTTTTGATTAGGTGGAGCGGTTTTTGTTTTGGAGTGCGGTGACTTGTCACCGCTTTCAGTTCGGGAGAGAGCGCCGACGAGTCGGCGCACTCCAAATGGAGAAAATCATGAGCGCCGCAATCAAACCAGTGTCAGTACCCGGAGCGGTAGCGACGGGATCAACGAAACAACTCGAAACGGAAAACTCGAAACTGAAAACTGTACTTCCCAACTCGCGCCGCATCTACATCGACGGCCGGCAGCAGGGAGTGCGCGTAGCTTTTCGGGAGATAGATCAAAACGCGACGCGCAACTTCCGCAACGAGTTGGAAGAGAATCCACCGGTGCGCGTCTATGACACGAGCGGGCCTTACGGTGATCCGTCCGTCCGGACCGACGTGCGCGAAGGGCTGAAACCTTTGCGGCGCGATTGGATTGTTGGTCGTGGTGATGTTGAAGAGTACGAAGGCCGCGCGATTCAACCGATCGACGATGGCTATCTAACCTTCGACGCGGCGAACCAGGCGCGCACAAAAGAGAAGGCCAAGGGTCTAAATCGCCTGGAAGATTTTCCGGCGCTTGTCCGCACCCCTCTCCGCGCGAAGCCAGGCTCGTGCGTAACGCAGATGCACTACGCCAGGCAAGGCATCATCACACCCGAGATGGAATTCATTGCGATCCGCGAGAATCTGGGCCGTACGACAAACTTAAGTTTGTCCGACTCTCGCGACTCACTCAACCACCAACACGCGGGCCAATCCTTCGGCGCTTCAATTCCTTCATACGTCACGCCCGAATTCGTTCGCGACGAAGTCGCCCGCGGCCGCGCGATCATTCCCGCGAACATCAATCATCCGGAATCGGAACCGATGATCATCGGCCGCAATTTCCTGGTGAAGATAAACGCCAACATCGGCAATTCCGCCGTGCTCTCTTCCATCGACGACGAAGTTGAAAAGATGCGTTGGTCGATCAAATGCGGCTCAGACACCGTGATGGATCTTTCGACGGGCAAGAACATTCACGCCACGCGCGAATGGATCATTCGCAATTCGCCGGTGCCCATCGGCACCGTGCCGATCTATCAGGCGCTGGAAAAAGTCGGTGGCAAGGCTGAAGAGCTGACTTGGGAAATCTTTCGCGACACTCTGATTGAACAAGCCGAACAGGGCGTCGATTACTTCACGATTCACGCCGGAGTGCGTCTCCCTTACATTCCCATGACTGCGAAACGCACGACCGGCATCGTATCGCGCGGCGGTTCGATCATGGCGAAGTGGTGTCTCGCGCATCACGAAGAGAGTTTTCTCTACACGCGCTTCCGCGACATCTGCGAAATCATGGCTGCCTATGACGTTTCGTTCTCGCTCGGAGACGGTCTGCGTCCTGGATCGATTGCCGACGCGAACGACGAAGCGCAGTTTGCCGAACTCGAAACGCTCGGTGAGCTAACAAAGATCGCCTGGGAGTACGACTGCCAGGTAATGATCGAAGGTCCGGGTCACGTGCCGATGCATTTGATCAAAGAGAACATGGATCGCCAGCTCGAGACATGCGGCGAAGCGCCGTTCTACACACTCGGCCCGCTGACGACCGACATCGCGCCCGGCTACGATCACATCACCTCCGCGATTGGCGCGGCGATGATTGGCTGGTACGGCACCGCGATGCTCTGCTACGTGACGCCGAAAGAACATCTCGGTCTGCCGAATAAAAAAGATGTGAAGGACGGCGTTATCGCTTATAAGATCGCCGCCCACGCCGCTGATTTAGCCAAAGGCCACCCGGGAGCGCAGTTCCGTGATAACGCTTTATCGAAATCACGTTTTGAATTCCGCTGGGAAGATCAATTTAACCTCTCGCTCGACCCCGAAGTCGCGCGCGAATACCACGACGAAACCCTACCTCAGGAAGGCGCGAAGCTCGCGCACTTCTGTTCGATGTGCGGCCCGCATTTTTGTTCGATGAAGATCACGCAGGACGTGCGCGAGTACGCGGCGTCTCAAGGTCTCAAAGAAGAAGAGGCTTTGGCGCGTGGAATGGAAGAGAAGTCACGTGAGTTTGTTGAGAAAGGCGCCGAGGTCTACGCGAAGGCCTAGAGATGTCCGGAGCAGGAACGAACGCAGGTATTGAGTATCAGCAAAGAGTGTCTTCGTTGCTCCTTACTTACCAGTATGGCGAGCTCGATATCTCCAATCTGGTAGGTTCAAATCGAGCTGGACACATTGTTGAGACGCGATTCGAGACCGACTCGCCAATCGATGACATCGCCGTGTTGTGCGGGGAAGGTTGGGGTGTCGAGTTACAAGTCAAAAGGTCACTGTCGCTCTCGCAAGCGCCTGACTCAGATTTTGTGAAAGTTCTTTTACAGTTCGTTAAACGCTTCGCAAATGACCGCAAAGCGCAGACACTTTTCGCGTTGGTTACCACCAGCGATACTTCCGCCAAGATTCGGTACGAATTGAGGAAGATATTGGAGAGTGTTCGCCTAAACGATAGTGGATTCTCGAAAAACCCTCTGAACAAATCCGAAAGTGAGACTTTCAAGGTCTTCTCTCGCTTGTTCGAGGAGATCTTTTTTCAAGTCACCGGGAGGAAACCGAATGCAAATGACTTCACTGATTTCTCGAAGAGGATGTTCGTCGCGATCATCGACGTCGAGCCCGGAATGCCACTGGAAAATGCTGCGCTAATGATTCTTAAAGAGCGTGGATTTGCCCACCCAGAATTGGTTTGGAGCTTACTCATTAAGAACTCGCTCCATTACGCAACTGAAAGGATGTCGATCAGCCGAGACGGTCTTGTGTCACTATTGAAAGACTTCAAAGCGACCACCTCGGCCAGCGCCAATGCGAAACCTGACCGATCTGTGTTGATAGAACAATTAAAGAGTGCCAGCGTTGCTTGCGGGAAAGAGGTGCTCGTTGTGAAATCCTTCGATTCAAATTCCGATTACATGGTCCTGGAGTTATTTCGTTTCGACGAAGGTGGGCAAAAGAAGGTTCTCTTCAGAGGAAACCAGCTAATACTTGGAAAAGGTGATATCAAATGCGACGTCGTGTTTCGATGCGCGACCATGACGGGGGTCAAGCGGTTTTTCGAGTTGGAGGGCGATAGGTTCAGCGATGCACGGATCGTAATTATGCCGGCCAACGGTATCGACGATGTCGAGTTCTCGGCAGAGGCGAAGCTTTACGGAGCCTACTGTGAGCAACTGGCTGAGGCAAATCCAAATCCCGAAAAGTGTCTTCATTGCGGTAAAGACGCTTTACACGGCGATTTTCCATTGGTGGAGGTTGATGAATCTGGGCTGGAGCCAGCGGTTGGAACAATCCATCCTGAATGTAGACGTCCTCTCGATCGTGTACTTGGACTCACGCTAATTGAGAACGAACCCGGAAAGAGGTTACCTGATGGGTTTGACTTGTCGGCTTGGATTAAGGCTTCCGAGAGAGGCCAAGGCTTAATGAATAGCTTTCGCGCCAGACTCATTCCGCGCGACCGGAATGTTGCCATCGCGTGGAGTTCTGACTCGGAGTATGATGCCGACTACCGTTTCTGCGTGAAGTTTGCGCTTGCTAATGGATCGGAAAAGTATTCCTTCGAGCGCGGCAAGATATTGCGCGTCCCTCGCGCGCAGGCTGAACTCCAGGTAAAGGAATTCATGGAAGGCATTGATCGGCAGCGTCAAGCAAACGATCCGCTCTGTTTTACTTCAAAGAGCTTTATTTTTGGAACATACTCGCTCTTGCTTCAAACAAAACCGGATGACGAAGAGATTGTTGAAATCGTGTCGGCGGAAGTCGCGCCATACACGGAATTGCTTTCTAAGATCCACGACACGTGTGAAAATTACTATGCGCCCATGGGACTCGCACGCGATATCGCCTCTGAATCGCCACTTTGCTTTTTCGGTTTAGTTCCATTGATTTCGAATCCACTTCGCTTCGGCGAGTTCGAGAAAAACTGGTGTGATGCCGGCCTCGGGTGCGACCCACTTACGCTAAAGGTCATCAAGGACGACCGAGATTTTGATGCTTGGATGCGAATGATTTTCGACGACGGTTTGGTTCCCGTAGTCGACCCGATTTTCGACAAGAACCAGAACCTCGTGTCGGGCTTTGTTATTCAGCACCAAGAGGCGATGATAATGGCAGCACAGAATCGACGGGAAAGCGAGAATTCAGAGTGATGTTCGATTCTACAGTAAACCTGACATAACTCTCACCCAGTTGGATTCCGAAATTCAGAAGCGACGCAAGTGAGTCCGCGCAGCGGACGTTCGAAAATAGGCCAGCGATTCATCGCTGGGGATCAATATCACGAAACAAACGCAGTCCGTGAAACGGACGGTTGAATCTGTCGCCCGCTAAAGCGGGCTTTGGTTTCTTATTTGACCCTTGCCCAGCGCTGAAGCGCTGGGCTACTGTCAAACGTCCGCTAACGCGGACGAAATATGCCCCGCCCAAGTTGCTGATTGAGCGATTTCGGATATTGCCGAAGCGAAGACCGCAGAGTTATCCTTCACACCATGGCAACCATCTTCGAAGTTGAAAAGCTGGCCCTAAACCTCCCTGAGCAAGAGCGCGCGAAGCTCGCGGCAGATTTGCTGGATTCACTTCCTGGCGTTTTGTCTGATGAAGACGAAGGAATCGCGGAAGCGTTGAGACGCGATGCCGAGATTAAGAGCGACGCCAAACAAGCCATAACTCTCGCGCAGTTGGACTCCCAAATTCAGAAGCGGCGCAGTTAATGCGCATTGAATTCCATAGGCTCGCTGCATCTGACATCTCGCGCATCATGGATTACTACGAAGATGCGGCGGGATCGCAACTAGCGGATGAGTTTTATGAGGAGTTGCGCGCGTTTTGTAAAAAAGCGGCTGACGAGCCAGAGGTCTACGCGATTCGCGATCGCGATCTTAGACGCGTGAATCTCGAACGGTTTCCTTATCATTTCTTATTTCGAATAGTTGGCGACACCGTTCGCATCCTCGTTGTTCGTCATCACAGTCGAAGGCCTTCGTTGGGAACGCATCGACGGTAACGAAATGGGACGGCTGAATATGTCGCCCGCTTAAAGCGGTCTTTGGTTTCTTATTTGATTGTTTACCCAGCGCTGAAGCGCTGGGCTACTGTCAAACGTCCGCTGCGCGGACGAAATTTCGCCCTACAACTTCGAACAATCAGGCGCACCTAAGCCCTAAGGCGCGTAATGTAATAGCCTCGGACAACGCCCGAGGTAAACGAATCCCAAGACAATCTGAGCTCTGAAGGAGCGAAATGGTCGCGCTGGTTGAATTGTCGCGTTGGATTTATCTCGCAGCGTTGCGGCTAACGGATTTGTGTGTGGATCGTTTTCCTGGGCCGTTGGCCCAGGCTGTTACATCTGCGCGCCTTTGCGCGTCTCACCTCTCCATGCTTCAAGGTTGAATCCTTGATCCGGTCGCTACCGCTCCCGGTGCTGACCGTTGACCGAGTGCAGAGAGACTGAACTCTCACCAACTCGCCTTCGTAATCCTAAACATCACGAGTTAAGCTGGTTTCACTTCAAATGTATTGTCCACAATGCAGTCAGGAACAGGTTTCGGAAGAGATGCGCTTCTGCTCGCGCTGCGGCTTTCCGCTCGCGATCGTGACGCAGTTAGTCCGGGGCGGCGGCGCACTCGAAGGGTTTGACCCGGAAGCAAAAGGCGAGCTCTCCCCGCGCCAGAAGGGCATTCGCTGGGGACTAATCCTGATGATCGTCAGTCTGTTGCTGGTTCCGCTGGCAGCTTTGATGACGGCAATGAAGAGTGATTTCTTTGCGCTGTTCGTTCCCGTGCTGACGCTTTTTGCGCTTGGCCTCGGTCGTTTGGTTCATGCGTATCTACTCGCGCAGCCCACGCCCACTGAAATTGGAAAGTCGTCAGCCGTCAAAAGAAATAAACAGCTGCCCGGCGCGTACGCTCCGCCTTTGCCTGTCGGTCAAAGCATTCCCGCCACAACCTGGAAGCAACCAGTGAACACCTCTGAGATGGCCGAGCCTGTCAGCGTCACCGAGAACACGACTAAATTGCTTACTGACGAGACTGAAGGCAGTTGAGCATTCGTCGCCCGACCCACGCGCAGGATTCAGTGATACAATCCGCCGCTTGTGAATTGCCCTCGTTGCCAACGCGAAATCTCACCGGATGCAGTTTCGTGCGCGTCGTGCGGTTTCTCGTTCAATGACGCCACTCAGCCGCTCGAGCACAAGTCGGACTCGTCCGCTAAGACAGACAAACGCTCCTCTGCTTCACTCGACTCAATCGACGACGCGCGCTTTGTGCCGGGCACGATTCTGGCGGACCGTTATCGCATCGTTGGCCTGCTCGGCAAAGGCGGGATGGGCGAAGTCTACCGCGCCGACGACTTAAAACTCGCGCAGCCAGTCGCACTGAAGTTTCTTCCCGATCATTTGTTGAGTGACGCCGCCGCGCTGGCGCGCTTTCATCGCGAGGTGCGCGTGGCGCGGCAGGTTTCGCACAAGAATGTCTGCCGTGTTTACGACATCGGCGAGATCGATGGCCGCCACTTTCTTTCGATGGAATACATCAAGGGCGAAGAGCTTTCTTCGCTGCTCCGCCGCATCGGTCGACTGCCGCAGGACAAGGCGCTGCAACTTGCACGGCAGATCTGCGCGGGGCTCGCGGCGGCGCACGACATCGGGTTCATCCATCGCGATCTAAAACCAGCCAACATAATGATCGACGGCGACGGTAATGCACGCGTTCTCGACTTTGGTCTGGGCGGTTTGGCGGAAGAATTCGGGGAAGAAGAAATTCACGCGGGCACTCCGGCATATATGTCGCCGGAACAGATTGAAGGTAAGGAGCAAACAGTTCGCAGCGACATCTATTCGCTCGGGTTGGTGCTCTATGAATTATTCACCGGCAGGCGTGCTTTCGAAGCACCGACGCTCAACGAGCTAATCAAACTGCGTCGCAGCGACACGATGCCGACGACGCCCACGTCGATCGTGAAAGGTCTCGATCCGCTGATTGAGAAAGTTATCGATCGCTGTCTGCAAAAAAATCCTGAACTGCGGCCACAATCGGCACTACAGGTCGCTGCCGCATTGCCGGGTGGCGATCCTTTGGCCGCCGCGCTGGCTGCCGGAGAGACGCCGTCCCCGGAAATGGTTGCGGCCGCGCCCACTGAAGGCGCACTCAAACCGGTCGTCGCGCTCAGTCTCTTCGGAGTGTTCATTTTGTTGTTGGCGGTTTCCTGCTGGGCAACGAAGTACGGATTTCTTTATCGCGTCGCGCCTCTTAATCAATCGCCCGAAGTCCTGCGGGCTCACGCGCGCGAGGTGATTGCACACGTCGGATACAACGACGCGATCATCGATAGCGCTGATGGCCTGGTTATCAAAGGTGACTATCTCAAGTACACGGCGGCAGTCGAGGTGTCGACCAATCGCTGGGACAATTTGCGAACCGAGAAGCCCGGCCCCTACCGGTTTTGGTATCGCGAGAGCCCGCGCTACCTCACCACGGACGATGGTTTTGTCACGCCTGACAATCCGCCGTTGAGCGTTTCCGGGATGACGATGATTTATCTCGACATCGATGGCCGGCTGCATTGGTTTTTGCACGTTCCGCCACAGCGAGAATCAAACTCTGTCACGCCGGGTGCGCTTGATTGGTCCGCACTTTTTCACGAAGCGGGTTTCGACATAAACAACTTCCAAAAAGTTCCCTCAACCTGGGTTCCGCAAAACGCCTATGACGAACGCGCTGCCTGGGACGGCGCGGATCGTGTGCGTCCCGACCAAAAAGTCCACATCGAAGCCGCTGCGTTCCACGGCAAGCCCGTTTACTTCGAAACGATCTACCCGTGGGACCAGCCGACGCGACAAGAGTTGCAACCACAGAGCAGCAGCGAACGCTTCTTTACGATTTCAGTCATTGCGGTTTTCATGATTGCGCTTATTGGCAGTGCCCTGATTGCGCGTCGCAACCTGCGACTAGGCCGCGGCGACATTCGCGGAGCGTTGCGTCTGGGTTTTGTCTATATGATCGTGCGGCTTCTGTTTTGGCTTTTCGAAACCCATCACAGCGGCTCAGTGGACGGCGAATTCATTCTCTTTCTGACGTATCTTTCGTTTGCCACTTTCACCGGATTTTATCTCTGGCTGCTGTATATCGCGCTTGAACCGTTTCTGCGTCGACGATGGCCGCATCGCATTATCTCGTGGAGCCGCCTGTTGCGAGGAGAGTTTCGCGATCCTCTGGTTGGCCGCGACATTTTAATTGGCGCCGCCAGCGGTGGCGCCACAATACTCATCACGGTGCTGACGCCGGCGATCTTTCGGTGGCTAGGAAGGCAATATGAATTAATTAACGGCCCCGGAACGTCACGCATCGGGGCGCAGTTCTTCACCCGGTTTGCATCGCAGCTGAGCGCCAGTCTGTTCTTATCTTTAATCATGTTCTTTATGCTGCTAATGCTCGTCGTGGTTCTTCGGAGAGAATGGATAGCGCTGGTCGTGCTCGGAATCCTGGCGACTATGTTCGGTACGCTGGTCTCAGGCGGCAATCCAATAATGATATTTCCGTCCGCCGCAATAGGCGCATTGATCCTGATCTTCATACTATACCGCTACGGATTGCTGGCCCTGGCTGCGTCGCTCTTCTTTGCGCACCTGTGGGTCTTCTATCCCATCACCGCTGAGCTTCGTGCCTGGTACGCAACCGACTTCGTAATTGGGGCCGTGCTATGCGTGGCGCTGGCGGCTTTCGCTTGCTACACGAGCATGGCCGGCCAGTCGATATTCAGCGGCAAGTTGCTGGAGGATTAAATAATGACGCCCACCGGCGACGCGAACACCCTTAACTTGCTATAATCTTCTCCCCATTCCTCATTTACTTCAGAGAGAAGTTTTCTGATTTAAACTCAACTCTGACGCCGTTGAAGATCGTTCTTATAATTATCGCGCTTCTTTCCCTGGCTGCTTCTGCTGCCGCGCAGGATAGACCAGTCGTCGCTCCGATGCACATGCGCGGCCTGATGCCGGTTGTTGAAGTGAAGCTCAACGGGCAGGGACCGTTCGCATTCATGATCGACACCGGCGCAGGGATGCAGGCGGACATCGACACCTCGGTTGCCCAGCGGCTCAAGCTGCCGCTCAACGGCATTGCCGTCAACGGCGATCCATCCGGAGAAAATGATCGCGAAGTCGAAACTACGACGATCGATTCGATCAGGTTTGGCGAGGCTGAGTTTCGGAATGTGACCGCGGTTGTGCGCCCACAGCGAATCACGAAAGACTATCCGGACGTCGATGGAATCCTCGGCTTTGCTCTGTTCAATGATTATTTGTTGACGCTCGATTACCGATCGATGCAAGTCAGAGTAGCGCGGGGAACATTGCCCGCCGCAAATGGCGCTGACATTTTGAATTTTGAGATCGAGAATCGCATCCCGGTGATTGAAGTCGCAATTGGAAAAATTCGCGTGCGAGCGCACATCGACTCAGGCAACTTCGTCGCCGGTTTTATTCTGCCTGAGGAGATCGTTGAACAGCTTCAATTGGTTTCCCAGCCCGTGGTTGTAGGCCGCGCCCGTTCGGTCAGTAATCAAATCGAACTCAAGCAGGCGCAGTTGCGAGACACGATCCGTATTGGCGGCTTTGACTTTCCGCAGCCGACGATTACGTTTCCCGCCCTGTCAGACACAAACGTTGGCTTCAAAGTTCTGCGTGACTTTGCGCTGACCTTTGATCAAAAGAACCGGCGCGTTAAATTGGTGCACACCGCAGCCAGCTAACAGCCCCATTTCTGAAATGGAGCGGGCGGCCAAACCAATGGACAGATAGGCCGCGTGGCCTTGCTTCAGATCGGCAAGTTCAAGATTACGAGTCCGCTCACGATGTTTTCCGAAGACAAGGCCGGGGCCATGGCCAATCACGAACTGATCGCCAATATCGGTCAACAGATCGCGGGCAAGTTCAAAGTATTTCTGGACTACAGTCACAATCGAATCATCCTTGAACCAAATTCCACGTTTGCCAATCCGATGGAACGCGCCAGTTCAGGATTGGTGCTGACAACTGAGGGAAAGGATCACGCGACCGTTCGAGTCACGGACATCCTGGAAAATTCTCCCGCATCGGAAGCGGGATTGCAGAAAGATGACATCCTCCTCAGTGTCGACGGCAAAGCCGCATTCGAATTGAAAGTGACGGGGTTGGCCGAAATGTTCGAGCGGCCGGCGACTTACAAACTCACTATTCGCCGCGGCGAGCAGACGTTGCAAGTGCCTTTGACGCCGCGCAAGCTCATCTAGCACCAGAAAGGCGCAGCTAGCATCAACTGATAGCGCCCTACCTTGCGTTTCTTTGCGCCTTCGCGTCTTTGCGAGAGACTTAATCATACGAACAGGCTGGTTCACGCCAAGACGCAAAGTCGCAAAGAAACGCAAAGTGAAATCGAGAAACTACCCATCAACTCGAACAGTTAGTGCGAGCACCGTTGCTGGGGTACCATCGCTCCCGTCTTCCTTAACGCCTAAATGCAGTTGATTCTCTGCGAGCTCGGCAAACTTCTTGGTCCGCTCGTCAGAGTTTGTGATAAGCTCCGCGCAAATCGAAGCGGCATATTGATTTCTGGTTGCTGGGCCAAGAAAGATGCCAACGACGCGCTTTCGGTCGCCACCATTCTCGACCTCCTCGCCGCAACCTTTCACAACTGAAAGGAGAGTTTCATGTCATTAACAAAACGATGCACGGCTGAGTTTCTCGGCACTTTCTGGCTGGTCCTGGGTGGATGCGGCAGCGCGGTTTTGGCCGCAGCTTTTCCCCAAGTCGGGATTGGGTTGCTCGGAGTTTCGCTCGCTTTCGGCCTGACGGTCTTGACGATGGCGTTCGCGATTGGACATATCTCGGGTTGTCATTTGAATCCCGCGGTCACGGTCGGCTTGGTTACCGGAAAGCGTTTTCCAGCTTCCGAATTGATCCCCTACGTTGTTGCGCAGGTGATCGGCGGCATTGCGGGCGCGGGCGTGCTCTACATCATTGCGAGTGGCAAAGCGGGTTTCAGCCTGAGCGGCGGATTCGCAGCCAATGGCTACGGCGCGAACTCGCCGGGAGGTTATTCGCTGACGGCGGCATTGACTGCCGAGATCGTGCTCACGTTCATGTTTCTGATCGTGATTCTCGGATCGACCGACAAGCGCGCGCCGAAAGGGCTCGCGCCGATCGCGATCGGTTTGTGCCTGACGTTGATTCATTTGATCAGCATTCCGGTGACGAATACTTCAGTGAATCCGGCGCGCAGCACCAGCCAGGCAGTGTTTGTCGGTGGTTGGGCCATTAAGCAGTTGTGGCTGTTTTGGGTCGCGCCGATTGTCGGAGCCGCGATCGCAGGTGTCGCGTACGCGTGGCTGGGCGCTGGCGAACCAGAACCGACAACAACGACGGAACCGGCTACAGAGGTGAAAGTCGCGGCAGCGGTAGCTTGACATGGATAGCTTTTTCAAACGGATCGTTTGCTGCTAAGAGTTAGCGTCGATGAATAACGCTCTGCGCCGTGCGAGTCGTTGGCTGTGATATGAAAACGGCGAGTACAGATTAACTGCGCTCGCCGTTCTTATTTGTGAAGAAGCTTAGAAACTTCTTCTTACCAGTTTAGTTTCAATCCAAACTGAAACTGCCGCGGATCATAAGCCGCGGTTGGCCGGCTGTAGTAGTGACCGTTGCTGGCGCGCTGATTGAAGGTGTTGACATCGGCAAAGAAAGGCGAAGCAGCGGCCTCGTTAAAGCGATTGAAGAGGTTAAAGCCCTCTGCAATTACATCCAATCGCAGTCGCTCGCCCAGGCGAATCGTGCGCATCAAGCGCATGTCGAGCGAGGCATAGCTATGCGTGATGCCGAGATCGCGACCGAGACTGCCCGAAGTGAATGCGGTTGTTGGGATGAACAACGCGCCGGTGGATCCTACGCTCGGGCGATCATTTGAGCTCTGCAAATCACCGTTGGAATCACTGCCCGTCAGGATGTTGAACGGTCGCCCTGATGAGATTTCAACGATCGGCGCGACGGTAAAGTCAGCGAAGATGCGATGGGCCGTGCTGGATGAATTGCGCCACGATGTGGGTGAGCTTAGAGCGCCGCTGAAGACAAAGCGATGACGCTGGTCGAAAAGCGAATTAGCCCGCTCAGCGCGGAAGTTACGATTGTCCTGCGGCTTAAGCAGCGTTTGCAGATCGCTGGAATCGTCAATCGAATGGGACCAAGTGTAAGAAGCGAGGAACTGAAAGTTATTAGCGAAGCGGCGCTTCAATTCCACGTTCAGCGCGTTGTAGTTTGAGTTGCCATCGGATAACTGCGCGTCAACTTCACCGAACGGCGTGATTGGACCAGGTGTGCGAACAGTATTTGCTCCCGCCAATGCGGCATCGAACGCCGCCTTGGTAACCAACCCACCAGTAACCGATGCCACAAAGAAATAGTTAGGACTGTTTGGACGGAAGAAGTTGGCGGCGATCGGGCTGACTACGCCTTGACCTAAACCGTTGACACCTACCAATCCGGGAATGACCACCGTAAACCCTGGGGGGCATCCGGCGCCGGGACATGCCGTAGGCAAACTGAATAACAAAGCCTGGCTGTTGCTCGCCGGCGCCGCCCCGGCGAAGCGGCGGAAGTTTTCGATCAAAAGATCTGTGCGCGGCGCATTGACGTCTTGCGGATGCGGCAAGTGATGCGCGCCGACGAAGATGTAACTGGCCGAGAGTGACATGTCTTTCGTCAACTCGCGCTCGATCGTGAAATTCGCCTGGTTCGCATAGGCGTACTCGAACTTCTTACTGACGGCCAGAGTAAACGGAAAGAGTGGACCAAAACCGACAAAGGTTTGATCGTTGAAGCGGACCCTGCCCGGCAGGTATTGCGCCGTGGTGGCTACGCCCGGCGTAGTCAGTCCGGCGGGACACAGGGCGTTGGTAGTCGCTGTCGAGCAAATCGTTCCCTGGAAGATTTGCAGCAAGTTGATAGACGCGTTTGACGCAGGACTGCCCGGGAGGACGCTAAAGTACTGTTGTTGCTGCGCGGCGTCCGCAATGTCCGAATTGAACGCGACGGCCAGGAGTGGGTGATCATAAAACAGGCCGTAGGCCCCGCGAATAACCGTTTTGCCTTTGCCGTTAATGTCCCAGGCAAAGCCCGCGCGCGGAGCGAAGTTGTTCGTATCGCGCGGAAATCCTTGCTGCACATTCACCGCGTCTTGCGCGGTTTGCAGGTCAGCCGGAGTCAGAGCGATGTGGGTCAACGGATCGGTGAAACCAATCGGCGCAATGGTGTCCGTCAATTCGACGTCATAGCGAACTCCATAATTAAGCGTGAAGTTTGGGCGAATCTTCCAACTATCCTGGCCGAAGAAAGCCAGCGGGCGGTTCTTGATCGAACTGTTCGGATTACCAAATCCCTGAATGAACGCCGAGGGAAAGCCCAGGCCATAGGATTGGACCGGCGTAATGTCGGGCGCTGTGGCCGGCAGCCCAGGGATGAAATTGGCTAGCGTGCTCGCGGCAACTCCGCCGAAATTGAACAGTCCCGGGAAGTTCAGTTGGAAGCTTGCCTTGATGTCAATAAAACCAAGGTCACCGCCGAACTTAAAAGTGTGATTGCCGCGAATGTAGTTCACGTTGTCGGTAAATTCATAACGCTTTTCCACCCGGTTGACCGGAGAGAAGGGATTCGATCCCATGAAGGCCGAACCGATGACCTGGATAGCCGCGCCCGGAATCTGCGAATCGAAGGTCGCCTTGCGGCGTCCGAAATTAAAGCGGGCTTCGTTGACCATGACGTTCGAGAGAGTGGAATTCACCGAAGCGACGAACGAGAGATCCCGCAACGTTTGAATGCCGGTACGCGAGAAATCGTTTTGTCCCACAGTCTGGTTTTGCGATTCATCCTGAATGCCGGTGAGGTCACTCGGGTTATAGCCGAAGCGCAGCGTCAGGTTGTTCATGCGATTGATTTGATGATCGACGCGCCCTGAATAAAAGCTCGTCGATTCAGAAATGGGGAAGATACGCGAGAGACTGTTGAGCGCCCGAAATCCGATCGGCTGCCCGGCTGCATTGACCGTGATGAAATTCGGCAGCGCGTTGTTGTTCGCCAGCGAAGGTACAGGAGCCCCCGAGATAAAAAAGCGCCCGCCGATAACCTGGCCCGCCGTGATCGCGCCGCCCGGACTGCGCAGAGCACTTACGCCATTCAGGCCAATTTGACCACCGGATGAGGCGAACGTCGCATAGGTAATGGCCCGGCCAATGCGCGCGGCATCGCCGCTCGCGAGTTCGGCTCCAATGAAAGCTGCCTGGGCCGACGTGAGGTTGGAATAGACATTCGTGAAAGGCAGGAACGGAGCCCCGATCGTGATGCTGCTGGTCAGCCCAGCGCCGACATCACTGGTAAAAAAACCCGACTCTTGACGGCGGTGTTGCTCAAAGCTGGCAAAAAAGAAGGTCCGATCTTTTTTGATCGGGCCGCCAATCGTGCCACCGTACTGCACCCGCGTAAACGGCGGTTTCTTGTTCGGATCGTTATCGATTAGGGGCGCAAACGCGTTTCGCGATTGAATTGACTTGTGGCGCAGAAAGCCAAAGATGTTGCCGCGAAAATCGTTTGTGCCGCTCTTGGTTACGACGTTAACAATTCCGCCCGTGGCGCGGCCAAATTCTGGCGCGTAGGAATTCGTGGCTACCTGATACTCTTGCACTGCTTCCTGACTAACGGTCGAACGGGCAGCGTTGATTGAGTTATCGGTGTAGTCCGCGCCGTCCACCTGCACCAATGTAGAGCGGCCGCGCTGTCCGCCAATGTTCAAGCCTGAGGTGGGCGCCGGCCCAATCGGGCGTCCATTATCGCGGCCCACAGTGGAAAGCGTCAGCGCGAAGCCGGTCGCGCTTCGTTCGTTGATAGGAAGACTATTGACTCGCTGTTGATCGATTGTGGAGGAAACCGCGGCGCTGGACGTTTCCACAACATTGGTTGTCCCGCTGCTCACAGTTACGGTCGCGGTCACATCGCCGACCTCCAACGGAATATCCTGATCGGCCGTCTGGCCGACTGTCACCGTCACCTTTTGAATGACGGCAGTCTTAAATTTGGTCGCCTTGACGGTTACTTCGTAATCCCCCGGAGGCAAACTAATTATTTTATAAAACCCGTCATCATTCGAAGTGGCTTCGCGCGAGAAGTTGGTGCCGACGTTGCGTGCCGTCACGCTCGCATTCGGCACGGCGGCGCCATTCTGGTCGCGCACCGTCCCCTGCAGGTCGGCCGCATTGGACTGAGCCTGCGACATGGCGGTGCTCACGCAAACCAAAATTGTGAAACTAACAATCAGAATTCGGAGTGACATTCTGTATCGGGGGTTAAGGCACGAAGGCATCTGATTTTCTCCTTTTAATTAACTCGCAAAATGTAGCGACAAATTTCCCAACGCACCACCGCTGCGCGTCAAGCTCACAAACAATCGACTATGAGGAGAGAGTAATTATGAAAGCTTTGATTAGTTGCATATACGCGGCTGCTGCTGGCACTGTACGTTGACGACAAACTCGCTGAGTCGCAGGCCGTTTGTACCTTAAATCCAGTCGTGAGGCAAGAACTTAATCATCGCTTCACATTTGCTGTATGCGCTCACCTTACACGCGTAACAGACGGAAAAGGTTTCGTTTGCGTGCCTCGCGTAGCGCGGGCAAGCGCGCGACGGATCTTTTCACTCGCACCGAATGAACGCACAGCAACTTCGGCAAGGCCGGGAACGAATGCTGCTTTGCGCATGAGCGAACAAATTTTTAGCCGTGAATCGAAAATTTTGTGATACGCAGCAGAGTAGTTGACTCGGAGTTGCTGCGGGTTGACAGAATCTCCCGCGAAACATTTCGTGATCTCGCTCGCTGCCAACTCGCCGCTTTGAAGCGCCATTAACATTCCACTGCCAGTGAACGGATCGATGAATGACGCGGCATCGCCAATTGCCAGCAGGCCAATCGCCGGAGCGACTGGATGACGGCCGAAGCCTTCGAGCGAAACTGCCAACCACGGCGATTGCAGGCGTGCGTTCTGAAGCGTTTGCTTTGCGCGTTGATTTTGGAAAATGACTTCACGCATGACGCGATCGGCGCTAGCTCCACAAGCACGAACGTCACTCGCCGACGCGATGAAGCAAAGATTGCTCAGCCCGTTTTCGATGTTGCTCAATCCCCCATAGCCGCCGCGATAGAAATAAATCTCGCAGGCGCCAGGCGCGACGCTGGTGTTTTCCAGATGCGCTTTGAACGCCACCATCGGCGCCCGCTCGCGTTTCGAAGTCTGTTTTGAATTAAGGTGGCGCACTAGGGAGCGCGAGCGGCCAGTGGCATCGATCGTAACCGCGCTTAGATAGTTTGCCTCGACGCCGTTCTGCTTGACTGTGACGCCGCGCACACTCTCGTGTTCGATCAGGAGATTGGTTACCTGGGCGTCTTCGATAACGTGCGCGCCGACATCGCTGGCGCGACGGAGCAGACGCTCGTCCATCTCGGCGCGACTTAATCCCAGCGCCATGCCGGTTGAGCCGAACCATGAACTCGGCACCCGCGCGCATTTACCGCTGCGCGAGTAGAAGACTGTTTCCGCAAGTTTTGCCGGACGCCCCGCGAGCATCTGATCCGCAACCCCAAGACTTTCAAAGAGAGCGACGCATTCCGGAGAGATGAATTCGCCGCATAATTTCGGCCGCGGAAATTTCTTCTGCTCAACGAGCAACACGCGAGCGCCTTGCGATGCGAGATTGATCGCCGCGCCCGATCCGGCCGGTCCGCCGCCGGCGATGATTACGTCGTAATTGGTTGAGGTATTCATCGAGAGTTGTTTGCTTAGAGTCGGGCTACTGCCCGACGCGAGCGGGCGGTCGCCCGCTCCTAAACGGTCTTATTAACATTTCCCACTCAAGATCAAACGCGCCGGAAAATGATTGTCCACTCTGACGTTCGCCAACCCGGCGTGGTGGCCGATCGCTTGCAACTCTTCCGGGGTCCAGCTTTTCAAAATTGACAGCGCGCCGTCTTCACGAATCAAACGATTGTGAAGGAACAAATGGCCAATAGTCGTATAGAAAAAATAAGCGACCGGATTGCGATGCAAATCGATCACGAAGATCCCGCGCGCTGAAACCCGCGCCATCTCGCGGACAATGTTGACTGCGCCGGCGTCGTCGAAGTGATGCAGCGTCAGCGATTGAATCGCGTAATCAAACGATCGATCCGGAAACGGAAGCCGAAATCCGTCGCCCCGCACCGAGGCTATCTCCGGATACTCGCGCGATTCATCGAGGATCGCTTGCGTGGACCGTTCATTCAACTCCAGGCCAACCAGCGCAGCATTGAGATTGGCTTCGCGCGCCCACTTCGCAACGACTCGCAGCAACTCGCCCGAACCGGCGCCAACGTCAAGCACCGAAAACGATCGCACGTTAGCGCGTTCAACTTCTGTCAGCAGCGAATCGCGCAAAGCGTCGGCGTCGCCGAGCCACTCGTTCACGCGCCGCAGCTCAACCAGACAACCTTCGTACTCTTCCGGCGTGTACGTGCCCTTGTCGATGTTCTCAGGTTCGAGACTGCGTTGGCGAAACTTTTCGAACATGAATAAAGCCAGCGATTGCGTCGGAGATGATATAATTACTATCGAACCATGGCACTTCGCCCGCCCAAACTATCTATTTCCAAACTGCAAGATCAGGATCGAACTGATGATCTAAAATCAAGCACTCCCGCACAGCGTCTGGCGATGGTCTGGCAGCTCACGGTAGACGCGTGGACATTCAAAGGAGAGCCACTTGCTGAACTCAGATTTCCACGACATATTGTCCGCGTTCTCCGAAGAAAAAGTTGAGTTCATGCTCGTCGGAGCCTACGCTGTCGCCGCCCATGGATTGCCAAGAGCGACCGGCGACATCGATCTCTGGATAGAGTGCTCCAGCAGGAACGCCGACAAGGTTTGGAAGGCGCTCCAAAAGTTCGGGGCACCACTTTCCGAACTCAAGAAGCAAGATTTGATAACACCCGGAACGGTTATTCAGCTCGGTATCGCGCCGCGCCGGATCGACATCCTGACGCAAATAACTGGAGTTGAGTTTGCAGAAGCTCAACCTCATAGGCTTACCGTAAACGTCGATGGACTTGATGTCCCGGTGATCAGTCGCGAACATTTACTTAAGAACAAGAGAGCCGTCGGTAGGCCCCAGGATCAAGCTGATGTTGCCCGCCTTGAAAAACAGAACTAGTTCGGATCTCACAGTCTTCTAATCACCAATGCGCTGTTCTTCGATCCAAAGCCGATGCAGTTGCAGAGCGCGACACGTACATCACCTTCCCGGGCTTTGAGCGGCACGTAATCGAGATCGCAATCAGGATCGGGTTCGTCGAGGTTTATCGTTGGAGGGATGATGCCGGTTCGCATCGCGCACAACGCCGCGCCCAGACCCGCCGCGCCGCTCGCACCTTGTGGATGTCCGATCTGAGATTTTGTTGCGGACATCGGAATGCGATGCGAGTTGCAGTTGAGTGCGATCTTCAACGCATTCGTCTCGATGCGATCGTTCAGCAGGGTCGAGGTGCCATGTAAGTTTACGTAGTCTATCTCGCTGGGATTCACGCCCGCATCTTCCATCGCCAAACGCATCGCCCGCGCCGGTTCGTCGCCGCCCTCCTGCAAACGCACGCGATGATACGCGTCGCAAGTCGACCCGTAACCGATAATTTCAGCGTAGATGTCAGCTCCGCGTTTCTTCGCTTGCTCGAATTCTTCCAGCACGTAAATCCACGCTCCTTCGCCGAGCACCATCCCCGATCGATTGCGCGTGAAGGGCCGCGACGCGCGCTCCGGTTCGTCATTCCAATCAGTCGTCAGCACGGTTAACAGGTTGAAGCCGGCGAGAATTCCAGGCGCCAGCGGCGCATCGACTCCGCCGGCAATCATCATTTCCTGCCGGCCCAGCGCGATGTGTTGAGCGGCATACGAAATCGCGTCAGTCGAACTCGTGCATCCGGTCGAAATAACGTGAGACAGTCCGCGTAACCCAAAAGCCATCGAGAGTTCGCTCGATAAAGTTCCATGGGTTGCCGCGGGAATGATGTAAACGCTCGCCTTCGAATGCGAGCCGCCGTTGTACCAAATCGCGTAGTGATCTTCGACGAACGGCAAACCGCCGCCGCCCGTTCCCAGCTCAACACCGATCTGTTGTCGTTCTTCGAGTGAAAGATTCTCGGGCGCGATTCCCGCATCGCTGAAGGCTTCGCGCGCCGCAGCCAACGCGAGCGGGACAGTGCGCGGCACGTGCTTGCGATCCTTTGGGCCAAGCTGAGCTTGCCAATCAAAGTCGCGCACCTGGGCCGCGATCTTCACCGGCGAATTGGAAACATCGAATGATTCGATTCGCCGGACGCCGCTCTCGCTGTTCTGCAGGCCGGTCCAAAAAGCTTCACGCCCGATTCCGATCGGCGTGACACAGCCCATGCCGGTAATGACGACACGTCTGGGAGTCTTGAAGTTGCTCAGCATGCTTTTAAGAAACGGATCTGGGTGTGCCCAGCATAACACCGCCAATCATCCCCAACAAAAAAGCCGAACAAACGTCCGGCTCTTCGAAGCAAAAGGGAAACCAGGTTATTTGAGTTATTGGCTCCGCAACTCTCTGTCCAAAGGCCAACGATCGCCAATAAATTCAAGGCCCAGCCGAGCGATACCGTCGGACTTTATTTCCCGTGAGCGAACTGCCGCGAAGATCGAAACCGGATCAGTCACACTCGTGATCCTGAGCATGCGGCCAGGACCGATATCAAGGTACGAAGGAACACAAGTCCCGAGCCTGCTTATCGTCTCAGTTACTGTGTACTCGCGCATCGAGGGCTGCCCCTTCTCGTCAAATGTCTCGACGAGCACTTCCAGCGGAATATTTAGACGCGGCTCTCTTCGTTGTGGTGCAAGCGAGAGCCGCCCGACTTTCCAAAGCGCGTGCTGGTCCAACTTTATCGGCAGCGGTTCATATCTGCACGTGGGATCTTCTTCATAGCTGGGCGGTGGGTGCTTGCCCAGAAAAGCTACACCGACGCGAAAGGAGATAGGTTGTTGCGCGATCACGGAAATGTGTCTGACGACCGCCCAAACCGAATACAGCCTCTCAAAGTGATCGAAACAACGAAGCTTGTAGGGAAGCGGCATCATCAGACGCATCAAACGACCGATGTCCACCGGCCGCGTCAGAGTAAAACCTGCGCCAAACTGACTTACATCGACGAGTCGCGACTGTTCGATCCATTCGTCTTCGGTACTCTCGCGGTAGTTGATCCAAATCGGAAGTTTCAATGGCAGTCGGGCACGGATCCGCACCCTGTCACTTGTTCTAACCAAGATGAAGTCCTCCTTGAGGTGAGAGACGGGACAGGTGAGCGGGGAGTTTGAGTATACCGAAAAAAGGATTGCGAGAATGCAGTCAATTTGCGCGATTCATAATTAGAAAAACTGGAAGAAAGAAAAAGCCGGAAGCGCACTAGCTCCCGGCTTTTCCAGTTTCGGATCTGCGTGACGTTGCTACTCGACTTTCGTGCCGCACTCGTTACAGAACTTCGCGCCGGGCGCCAGTTCTTTTTGGCAGTTCGAACATTTCGTCGGTACTTGGGAAGCGCCGCAATCGCTGCAGAATTTCGCGCCTGCCTGCAGTGACGCGCCGCACTTGATGCATTTCTGAGTGGATGGCGCCGCTGCCGGTTCCGATCCGCCACGCGGCCGCATCGCATCCGACATCGCGCCGGCCATGGCATTGCCGACTGCGAATCCGGCCCCAAGCCCGGCGCCCAGACCTGCGCCTCCGCCGGGATTTTGCGCCGCATCGCGCATCGCTTGTGCCGCTTCGAATTGAGTGTATTTGCCCATGTCGCCGAGCACGCCCATCGACGTTCGCTTGTCCATCGCCGCTTCGACTTCCTCAGGCAGCGAAATATTTTCTACGACAAATTTGGTTAGCTCGAGGCCAAGCGATTTGAATTCATCCTGAAGTTTCTGTTTTGCGAAGCGACTCAGCTCGTCATAGTTCGAAGCGAGATCGAGCGCCGCGATTTTCGATTCGCCCAGCGCATCCGAGAATCCGCTGACCATCGTGCGACGCAACTGGCCTTCGATGTCTTCGGTGACAAAGCGCGCGTTCGTGCCGGCGATCTGCTTGATCAGTTCGCGTGGATCGGCGACCCGCATCGAATAAATTCCAAACGCTCGCAGCCGCACCATTCCGAAATCAGTGTCGCGCATCATCACCGGATTGGACGTGCCCCACTTCAAATCGGTGAACTGTTTTGTGTTGACGAAATAAACTTCTGATTTGATCGGCGAGTTGAATCCGGTCTTCCACGCGCCCAGCTTGGAAAGGATCGGAGTGTTGCCGCCTTCGACGCTGTAACGGCCGGGGCCGAACACGTCGGCGATCTGTCCTTCATGCACGAAAACGGCTGCCTGCGATTCGCGCACGATCAATTGCGCGCCGTTCTTGATTTCCTGATCGCGAACGGGGAAGCGATAAAGCATCGTGTCGCTCGAATCGTCGAGCCACTCAATGACTTCGATAAACTGCGCGCTCGGGCTGAGCCGGTCAAGAATTCCCATTGTGTTTCTCCTTTTATTAACTGCCAGACATTATACGGCGAAAGCGCGGGCGGTGTTCAATTGGGTCAGAAGCCCGACCGTCAGGGAGGGCAACTCTCGTGACTAGCCCTTGCTAACGCGCGGGCTTCTGACTCGCTGACGAACGGCCAGCAAAGTCAGCATCGTTAACCCGCCAAAGGCATCGATCATGCTGTCGTAAATCGAAGCCGTCCGCGTCGGCACAAAGCTCTGATGAAACTCGTCGCTTAACGAATACACGATCACAAAAACAAGCGAGATCCAGAACCAACGTTCGCGCAGAATCTGATTTGAAGAAGTTCGCAGTGCGCGCGCCGCCAGCAGAGCCAGAATGGCGTACTCAGTAAAATGACCGGCTTTGCGAACGATGAAGTGGATCGAGGCCAGCGTGGACTCGCTCGCGTTTGGGAGCAACCAATGCAGCGGGCGCACGATAAATGCGCCGGTATGAGAAGCCGAGAGAAGATCGCTCGAGCCGATAAAAATCAGGGTGGCCCAGACGATGAGCGGGCCATAGCGGGATACGCGATTTGTCACAACGCGGCTGCGCCGGAAACGATTTCGATGATCTCGCGGGTGATCGCGGCTTGTCGCACGCGGTTCATGTTGAGGGTTAGGGTCGAGATCAATTCGCCCGCGTTCTTTGAAGCCGCATCCATGGCAGTCATGCGCGCTCCTTGTTCGGAAGCGATCGATTCCAGCAACGCGCGAAAAATTTGTGTCTCGACCAGGCGCGGCAACATCCGGGTGAAGATTTCTGCCGGCGGTTGTTCGTAGATGTAGTCCTTAACTTCGGCTGGCGACGTGTTTGGATCTTCGGTCTCAGTCGCGCGCGAAATTGGCAGCAGTTGGTCGGCCACGATGCGCTGACTCAGCACCGTTTTGAATTCGGCAAAGATCAGAAAAACTTTATCAATCGTTTCATCTGCAGTGAAACGCTTGATGAGGTCGTCCGCGATTTCCAGTGCTTCAGAGAATTCGACGCGGCCTTTGCCGGTCAGTCCAACGTACTCGCCGGCGACCGTGGCGCGGCGTCTGAAGAAATCGCGGCCTTTGCGGCCGACGGCGATGAACTCGATCTCCTTGCCGGGATTCTCTTTCAGGAATGACTGCGCGGCTTTGATCAGGTTTGTATTAAACGCACCACATAAGCCTTTGTCGGCGGTCACCAGCACCACGAGATACTTTTCGTCTCCGCGCAAATCCAATAACGAATGATGAAAATCCTCGGTCGTTTGCGAAGCGAGATCGGCGAGTATCTCGGCCATTTTGTTGGCGAAAGGCCGCGCGTTGATGACGCGATTCTGCGCGCGCTTGAGCTTCGCCGCCGACACCATCTTCATGGCTTTGGTGATCTGCTGCGTGTTCTTGACCGACTTGATGCGCCGGCGAATGTCTAGTAAATTTGCCATGCAAATTTAGTGATGAGTGATAGGTGATGAGTTATGAGTAAGAACTCATATCCACCCGATTCAACTCATTACTCCTTACTCATCACTCATTACTTCTTTAAGCCGCGACAGCCTGTGATCTTTCCGCCCACATTTCCTTAAAATCTTTCAAAGATTGTTCGAGGTCCTTTTGCACCTCATCCGTGATCGCCTTCTTTTCGCGAAGCTTTTGCAGCACTCCAGGGTGTGAATTTTCAATAAAGCTAAGGAGATCTGTTTCGAACTTGCGAATGTCTTCGATCGGCACATCGTCGGTGAAACCATTCGTCGCCGACCAAATGATTAGCACCTGCTTCTCGACATCCATCGGCTGATACTGCGGTTGCTTCAAAATCTCGGTCAGCCGTTGTCCGCGCGCGAGCTGGGCCTGCGTTGTTTTGTCCAGGTCGGATCCAAACTGGGCGAACGCCGCGAGTTCGCGATACTGCGCGAGGTCGAGCCGTAAACTGCCGGCCACCTGCTTCATCGCTTTGATCTGGGCCGCGCCGCCTACGCGCGAAACTGAGTTGCCGACGTTGATGGCCGGCCGTATGCCGGAGTTAAAGAGATCGCCTTCCAAAAAGATCTGGCCATCCGTAATCGAGATCACGTTTGTCGGGATGTAAGCCGAGATGTCGCCAGCCTGCGTTTCGATGACGGGCAGACTGGTAAGCGAACCCCCGCCTTTTGCGTCTGAGAGTTTCGCCGCGCGCTCGAGCAGTCGCGAGTGCAGATAGAAAACATCGCCGGGATAGGCTTCGCGCCCGGGCGGCCGCCGCAGCAGCAAAGAAATCTCGCGATACGCTGCGGCTTGCTTTGAAAGATCGTCGTAGATCGTCAACGCGTGCTGCCCGCGATCGCGGAAGTACTCGCCCATAGCCGCGCCGGAATAGGGCGCGAGAAACTGCATCGCCGCCGGGTCTGAGGCTGTGGCCGCGACCACGATCGTGTAATCCATCGCCCCAAAATCCTGAAGCGTCTTTACGATCTGCGCAATGGTCGAAGCCTTCTGACCGATCGCCACATAAATACAAATGACATCTTTGCCCCGCTGATTGATAATCGCATCGACTGCGACCGCAGTTTTTCCGGTTTGCCGATCGCCGATGATCAGTTCGCGCTGGCCGCGACCGATTGGAACCATCGAGTCGATCGCTTTCAGACCTGTCTGCAAAGGTTCTTTCACCGGCTGGCGATCGACCACGCCCGGAGCGATGCGCTCGACCGGATTATATTCGTCGGTCATGATCGGTCCGCGCTCATCTAAGGGATTTCCCAACGCGTCAACCACGCGACCGACCATCGCCTGGCCCACCGGCACCTGCATGATGCGGCCGGTTCGCTTTACGAGATCGCCTTCTTTGATTTTTTGAAAGTCGCCGAACAGCACCACGCCGACCTTGTCTTCTTCCAGGTTCAAGGCGAGACCGCGCACGTCGTGGGGAAACTCGAGCAGCTCGACGGCCATGACTTTTTCCAGGCCGTGAACTTCGGCAATGCCGTCACCGACTTTGATCACAGTGCCGACTTCATCGACAGTGACGCCGGTTTCAAAGTTCTCGATCTGCTGGCGAATGATTTCGTTGATTTCGTTTGCTTTGATTGGTTCCATAAAAGATTGTCCGTTGTTCGTAGTCAGTTGTCAGTAGTTCGTTTCCGCAACGGACAACTAACGACTGACAACTGACAGTTTCTTATCCTGCCATCTTTTCTTTGATCAGCTGCAACTGGCTGCGCACCGATCCGTCATACACAGTCGATCCGATTCGCGTTACCAGACCGCCGATGATTTCCGGATCAGTCGCAAAGTCAATGCGCACCTTCTTTCCGGTTAAGGTCGCGAGCTTCTCCTGCAGCCTGGTTTGCGCGTCGTGGGGTACCGCACCCGCGGTCGTCACTTTGGCGGCGATCATTCCGGAGCGTTCATCAAGGATCTGTGCAAATCTGCGATTGATCTCCGCGAGATCGGTCAGCCGCTGATTTTGCAACAGCACCTTCAGAAAATTGATTGTGGCCGGACGCGGCCGGGCCATTTCGATGAGGCGGTTGAGCACTGCTCGCTTCTTGTCGAGAGCGATCGTTGGGTTCGCAAATACTTCGCGCAGATTTGCGTTCGCGTGCAGCAGCTCTTCCCACACCTTCAGTTCGTCCTGAACGTCCGGCGCTTCGCCGCGCGGTATCACGACGTCCGCGAGGGCCGTTGCATAGCGCCGCGCCACTTGTTGCACACTCATCGCGTGGCCCCCATTTCGTCGATGTTGCGATTGATCAGACGAGCATCGTCGTCGGGTCTGATGTCACGCTTGATCATTTCTTCAGCCAATCGAACACTCTGTTCAGCCGTGAAGCGACGCAGATCCTGCTTCGCCATCTTGGCCGCGTTTTCAATGTCTCGCTGTCCTTGCGCCGTCAGTTTGGCGATCTCAGCTTCAGTCGAATGCTCAATCCGTTCCCGTTCCTGGGCGGCTTCCGCTGTCGACTTCTCTTTGATCGTCGCCACCTGATTGTCGAGTCCGGCCAAGCGTTCCTCGACTTCCTTCAGCTTTGCCAGCGCCGCATCGCGCTCGGCGCGCGCCTTCTCGAGTTCTGCCTTGATACCTTCGCGTCGCGCGCGAAACGCATCGCCCAACTTCGCTTTGCGGACGAGAATGTAAACAAGCGCGCCGACGAAAACAAAGAGGTTCACAAACTTCCACAGCTCAAAGCCGGGATAGTCCCACCACTTCGTCGTCTCGGAAAATGCAAAGCAAAGATTCATTGCGAAAGTCATCAGTTCATTTCCGCGCCACTGATCGGGCGACTCAGTACCCGGCTGCCGATCTCGCTCGCGATGCGACGTGATTCGACTTCTAAAACTGCGCGTGCTTCGGCGGCCTGTTGTTGAATCGCTTCTTTTTCATGCGCGATTGATTGGGCCAACTGCTCGCGCATCTCATTCACTTTCTGTTGGCGTTCTTTCATCGCTTCCGCTCGTTGCGCTTCGGCTAACGCGTAAGCTTCGCCGCGCGCTTGTCTCAGCGATCGCTCGTACTGCGACACTTGTTCGCTGACGCTCCGCATGATTTCTTCAGCTTCAGTCAGGCGGCCGCGCGTACGTTTTTCGCGCGAAGCCAGAATCTGGTTGATCGGTTTGAAGAGCGTCGCGTTCAGCACGTACACCATCACCAGAATGATGATCACATGCAGGATGAGCGTGCCATCAGGCACAAGTTGAATTGAGTTTTCGGCGAAGCCGAGCGGAAACGACATTGATTGTTCTTAGCTGGGGAATTAAGTTTTCAGAGCGTTGAAATCCGAGATCTGAAATTCGGTTTCACTGAAGTCAGGATGATCCTCCTCGACCACAGTGACCCAAGCTGAGTGCGTTCAAAGCCTTGAAGGCTAACATGCCGTTTTTCCGTGCGTCAAGCGCGCTGTCAACGCTCCTTGACATCGTGTTGTTGGGCCATTAGGCTAAGTGTTTTCTTTGAACTGGAGAATTCTTATCTATGCCGAAGCGAACCTTTCAACCGAACAATCGCCGCCGCGCCAAGACGCACGGATTCCGCGCGCGCATGGCGACCAAGAACGGCCGGCTGGTGCTGAAACGGCGCCGGGCAAAAGGCCGCAAGCGACTCACTCCGTCGCATTACTAATCAATTGAATTCGAGTTCGGCCTTAGATTCGAGTGCGACGACGCGGACTGTCGCGCATGCGTTTCCGAAGCGTTGCCGCTTGCGCGCGCGGGCCGAATTCCAAAAAGTCTATGCCGAAGGGCGACGTTATGACGGCCGTTTGATGGCCGCTTTTTTACGCGCGAATGACCTGGTGGAACATCGTCTGGGAATCACGGCTTCAACCAAAGCTGTCGGGAAAGCTGTCGATCGAAATCGCGCGCGAAGATTGTTGCGGGAAGTTTTTCGGCGCAGCGGCAGTGAGCTGAACACGCTTCAGCATCGATACGACTGGGTGATTAATGCGAAGCGTTCAATCTTGAGTTCGACTGAAGAACTTCGCTTTCGTGAGTTTCGTAAGATTGTTGAGCAGGTTGGGCGGGATGAGCGACGAGCTTAATTTGGAGTGCGCCGGCAGAGCGAAGCGGCGACGGCGCTTTGACTTTGAAACATACTGATTTGCCTCGAGCGAATCCAAAGCGGTGTCGCGCTGCGCTTGCCACCGCGCTCCAAAGATGCGGTTTATTTTGATTTCGCTCTTGAAGTTCTACAAAGCGGTAATCTCGCCGTGGCTGCCGCCGTCTTGCCGATTCGTGCCGACCTGTTCTGAATATGCGCGCGAAGCGATTGAACGGCACGGCGCAATCAAGGGAACGGGCATGGCGATTTGGCGACTGTTGCGCTGTCAACCTTTTTGCGCGGGTGGTTACGATCCGGTGAAGTAGCGGTCCGACAAACCTAAGTTTGTCGAACATTGATCGAATGAAGCAACAACAAAGATTCCTTCTCGCACTCGTCGCTTCGGCGGCGGTTCTTATTCTGTGGAATTATCTTTTCCCTCCGGTCAAGCCTCCGCAGCCAAACGCCAACGCAAATGCGAACGCCAACGTTCAGCAGTCCGCTTCGCCTGCGCCGTCATCGACCGCGCAAGCTGCGGCGACTGCCACGGCGACGCCAACTCCAGCGCTGGCAAACGCATCACCAACGCCGACTCCGGAAACCGTTCCGCAACGAAAGCTACGCCTCGTCACGCCGTTGTACGAAGCCACGTTCGATACGCGGGGTGCGGTCGCGACGAGTTGGATTTTGAAGAAGGTCAAGAAGAGCGATGGCAGCCTGCGTGATGTTTATGCCACATCATCGACAAAGAATAATCTAAAGCCGCTTGAATTAATTGCCACGCCGCCGCCAGGAGTTGCTGCCGATCAAGTTTTCCGCCCGCTTCAGGTCGTTACCGGCGACGCCGCCGTCGATGGCGCACTGGCAAATCGCAATTACCGAACATTTGGACCCAATGCTGAATCGGGCGACGAGACGATCAATGTTCCGTCAGGTTCAAAGCAGATCGACTTTGTAATTCATGATGACGCTACCGGCCTTGATGCGACCAAGCGGATAACGTTTTTTGCTGATCGTTATATCGCGGAAGTCGAGCTGAAACTCAATCAAAATAATCAGCCAGTGCCGCAAGCACGACTGGCGATCGGACCCAACATCGGCGATCAAAGTATCGAGCATTTCAGTTTTTATTCATACGCGCCTGAAGGCATTGCGATGGTTAACGGCGAGGTGCGCCGCATCAATGCGCTCGAAGTCCACGCCGACAAACGCAATGGCGGGTTGTTCAGTTCGCTTTTCGAATGGATTGGCGCGAAATCGCCGGTGCCGAAACCCGCCGACCGCGATCCAATCGACGGACAGGTTCAGTGGGCGGGGGTCGACGATACTTATTTTGGTATGGTCGCGGTGCCTTCAAAGCCGATCAGCGGCCTGGAATATCGAACCGTTGGTTACGAATTCAAGGCCAGCGGCAAGCCTGAGCAGAGATATCTGACTACGGGTCTAGTCCCGATTGCGACTGATGGATCTAAAACAGAGCTGTATGTTGGGCCAAAAGATCATCGCGTGCTCGCGGCGGCCACTGAAGAAATCAAGCAGCTTGGAGGCCCGCAAGTCGATCTTGGGAACGTCATCAATTACGGTTTCCTCGGCAGCATGCGTCGCGCGCTCGCGGTTCCGATTCTGTGGTCCATCGACAAAATGCAGCGGCTGAGCGGCAGCTATGGCATCGCGATCATTCTCTTCACGATCTTCATCTACTCGCTTTTCTTCCCGCTCAAGTGGCAATCATCGCGCAAGATGAAAAAGGCGCAGAAGTACGCGCCGCGCATGAAAGAGCTGCAGGAAAAACTGAAAGGGATGAAGCAGAGCGATCCGCGCATGAAAGAGCTGCAGATGGAGCAGTTGCGTTTGATGAAAGAGGCGAATCCGCTCGGCGGATGTCTGCCTTTGCTGATTCAGATGCCGTTTCTGTTTGCGCTCTACACGGCGATTACGATCTCGATCGATTTTCGCCAGGCATCATTCTTGTGGATTCCGGATCTCTCTTCGCCTGAACCCTACTTTCTCTATTTCCTTCGCGTGCTGCCAATCATGTTCTGCGGATCGATGATTGTGCTGCAACTGCTCACGCCGGCGCCTTCCGCCGATCCGCTGCAGCGAAAGATGATGGCCGTCGGCATGCCGCTTTTCATGCTCTACATTTTGTGGAGCGCGCCATCGGGACTCCTGCTCTACTGGCTGGTCGGAAACATCGTGGGCTTCCTGCAGCAGATGATCATTAATAAGTTGACGAAGGAAGAAGAACCGCCGCCGGACGAGAAAGCGGCGAAGAAGAAGCCGCCGAAGAATTTGAAGCCGGCGGAGGCTTAGTGTCAGAAGCCCAACCGTAAGCGAGGGCCGATTTCGCCGGAAGCTCCGTAGATGTCAGCTAGCGTTTTTGTTTAGTTGCCCTCCCTGACGGTCGGGCTTCTGATACCGCGTAATGCAAACTCACCACTCCATCAGAAAAGTCTTTCACCGACATCAGCTTTAGCGGAATCGTCCGATGGCGTGGTGCGATAAGTGGAATACCTTCGCCGATGAACGTCGGAATTACGCTAATCATGAACTCATCTATCTCTCCGGCGTCGAGGAATGACGCGATGATTCCGCCTCCGCCCATCATCCAGATGTTTTTGCCTTTTTCAGCGCGCAGACTATTGCAGAATTCTTTGACTGGCTCTTTCACGAACTCAAATCCATCGAGAACTTTCTTTGGTGGCTTGCGAGAGAAGGCATAGTTCTTTACGCCGCTATACATGTCCGGCGAAGCCTTACCTTCTTTCAGAAACTTCAGAACCAAGTCGTAGGTCTTACGCCCCCAAAGGATCGTATCGATCGAATTCCAGAACTTGCCCATGCCGTAGTCGCCTGCCGTTTGTGGCCGATCCAGCCAATCAACCGCGCCGTCTTTGCGCGCGATGAATCCATCGGCGCTGGTGGCGATCGAGACGATAATTTTCCTTTTGCTCATTAGGAGAAGTCTCGGGACGGATCTCGCCGGACTGACGAGGAGTAATTAAAGCGCGAAGGCAGGCTTTTGTGAAGCTTGTGGAAGAAAACTTAATGAAGCGGCGAACCTTTGCAGGGACTTACGCAGCGGGCGTCGCTGTAAGTGCGGGAGCGCCGGCGTCGCAATTGCGAATGGTCTGTCGCTCGACCAGGACATTCGATGTTTCTCTTGGAAGTCTTAGCGGTCGCGCCACCAGCACCGGACAGGGCGCTTGCCTGAGCACTCGATCGACGTTCGATCCAAAGAGAGTTTGAATTCCAAAGCCCGCGCCGTGCGCGCCGATGCACACCAAATCGATTTCATTTCGCTGCGCGTAGTTCAGAATCTCGCGATAGGGCTGGCCTTCGCTGATCGCGTTTTTGATCGTGCACCAGAGATGGGCTTCGTCGGGCACGACTCTTTGCAGCCGGCGCGCCGCTTTGTGATAGACGCCTTCCTTGCCTAGTGGGTACCAGGTAATTTCCGTCTCGTTAAGACTGAACGGCGGCAGCACATGCAGCAGATGAAGTTCAGCCTGATACTCCTGGGCAACCAGCAAACCCAACTTTAGGGCGAGCTCAGAGTAATCAGAGAAATCGTAGGCGACCAGCACACGCTTCAATCCGATTTCTCTTCCGGTCCCTTTGATCCAGTCGCGTTCGTCGCTGTGCATCACCATTACCGGGCATGGCGCCGTGCGACAGACCGATTCGGCGACCGAACCAAGCAGCGCCGCACGATGTGGCCGTCGGCGCGAACGCATCACGATCAAATCGACGCCGGACTTTGCAGCTTCGCGCGTGATGCAATCGCCGGGATCGTCACAACCGTAGACTACGGATTGCCAGCCGAGAGTTTTTAGCTCGCCCTGATCGGCGTGCTTTAGCAGCGCCTGCTCCATCACCTCTGCAGGCACTACGGGAACGCCGTCCGAGTTGCCATTCGCGCTGTTTTGGCAATACATCTGAATGAATTGCGCTTCGTATGCGCGCGCCAGCGCCACGCCATAGCGCAAAGCAGTTTCTGAATCCGCCGTAAGATCAGTTGGGCAAAGAATTCGTTTGATTCTCATAAGCTGCAACAGGGATTCGGGGCTCTCTGTACCTCGCTACGCCTTTGAGCAATGACCGTGCCGAGTTCAACTCACTCAAGAAATAAAGCAAAGTGCACTGCGTTTGATTAACCCTGCTTCACGCTCAGCAAAATTTGTGGCCTTTTCCTCAACTCGTGGGAAAGTTTGCTCATGAGACCGGCGAGCAGGATAAGTTTGATCCTCAACCTGCTCCCGTAGTTCTTCAGCGATCAATCTGCCACATCTTTTCCGAGACTCTTCGCTCGAGTCCTTCAGCATTCGCCACCTCGGCCAGTCCGGATTCCTGCGCCTCGTGCGCGACCGCCAGAGCAACGCTCTTTGAGATTTCGCGCACGCGCTCAAGCGGCGGATAAAGCGAACCGTGCTCGTCCTGCAACGCCGGCGAGAACTCGCTGAGCACGCGCGCCGCAGCGACGAACATCGCATTGGTGACGCGTCGTGCGCCGGAAGCGATCACGCCGAGCCCAACACCCGGAAAGATGAACGAGTTGTTGCATTGACCGATGCGAATCTCGCGTCCATCGAACGGCACCGGCGTGAATGGACTGCCGGTAGCGATCAGCGCACGGCCTTCGGTCCAGGCGATCAAGTCAGCCGGAATTGCTTCGCTCTTTGACGTGGGATTCGAAAGCGGAAAGATGATCGGCCGTTCGGTGTGCGCGGCCATGTCCCGAACAATCTGTTCAGTGAACGCGCCCGTTTGCGCGGACGTGCCGATCAGAATCGTTGGGTGAACATTGCACACGACGTCCGCGAAAGTTACGCGCGCAGAATCGTCCAGTCTCCATTCAGCCGTGCGATCGAATGGTTGCGCGTACTTCTCCTTGAACGCGTCGAGCTTTCTTTCGTTATGGACCAGGCCCTGACTATCGACCAGCCACAGCGATTTCTTTGCTGCTTCGGCTGCGACGCCTTCGGCTCTCATCGCGGCGACGATCTGATCGCAAATTCCAATCGCCGAAGAGCCGGCGCCCAGAATCACGATGCGATGATCGCTCAACCGGGTCTTCGTCAGTTTGGTTGCCGCGAGCAACCCGGCGACCGTAACCGCGCCCGTTCCCTGGATGTCGTCATTGAACGTGCAGAGCCGATCGCGATACCGCTCGAGGATTCGTGGCGCGTTGTTCTTTGAGAAGTCTTCCCATTGCAGTAGCACATGGGGGAACTTCATCATCACGGCCTGCACGAAAGCTTCAATGAATTGATCGTACTCTTCGCCACGCACGCGCTCATGCCGCCAGCCTAGATAGAGCGGATCGTTGAGCAACTCCTGATTGTCAGTCCCAACGTCGAGAATGATTGGCAATGTCGTCGCCGGATGGATTCCGGCGCAGAGTGTGTAGAGCGCGAGCTTCCCAACCGGAATTCCCATTCCACCGACGCCCAGATCGCCGAGTCCCAAAATTCTCTCGCCGTCAGTCACGACGATCACTTCGACGTTTTGTGCCGGCGCGTTGTCGAGCAGCGCCGCGATCTCTTCGCGATAGGGATACGAAATGTATAGACCGCGCGGTCGTCGGAACACGTGACTGTAGCGGCGACAACCTTCACCCACCGTCGGGGTGTAGATGATCGGCATCATCTCGGTGATGTGCTCGCGCAGCAATCGATAGAACAGCGTTTCGTTTCGATCCTGAAGCGAGTTCAAGAAGATGTATCGCTCAAGATCGCTGTCCTTACGTTTGTAATTTTCGTAAACGCGCGTGAGTTGCTCGTCGACCGTAGAAGAGTGATACGGAAGCAAACCGAGCAGGCGCCGGCGTCTTCGCTCAGCTTCCGTAAAAGCGCTGCCTTCATTCAGCAGCGGGTGATCCAAAAGCAGATGGCCGGTCAAGCCGGCCTCTGCATCTCTCGTTTCGTTTTGCCTGGTTGCTAACTTGGGTGAACTCATTTTCAAACCTTACACTTTCGCAACTTCGGTTTTGCCGTTACGCGCCGCCATCGGCGTGTAAGCCTGTGCGCGCGCGCCGAGATAAACCTGACGCGGCCGCGCGATTTTTTGATCGCCGTCGTCAAGCATCTCAGCCCATTGGGCCAGCCAACCTGACGTGCGTGGAATCGCGAACAACACCGGGAACATGTCGACCGGGAATCGCATTGCCTGATAGATGATCCCGGAATAGAAGTCGACGTTCGGATAAAGTTTCCGCTTGACGAAGTACTCGTCGTCGAGTGCGATTTTTTCAAGTTCGAGCGCGATGTCGAGCAGCGGATCTTTTCCGGTGACTTCGAAAACATCGTAAGCAGCTTTCTTGATTATCTGGGCCCTCGGATCGAAGTTCTTGTAAACCCGATGGCCAAAACCCATCAAGCGAAACTCGCCGGCTTTGACTCGCTTGATGTATTCGGGAATGTTCTTGATTGATCCAATCTCATTGAGCATCCGCAAAACCATTTCGTTGGCGCCGCCGTGAAGGGGACCATACAGCGCTGCCGCCGCTCCGGCCATTGACGAAAACGGATCAGTCTGTGCGCTGCCAATGCTGCGCATCGCGTTGGTGCCGCAATTCTGTTCGTGATCGGCGTGCAGGATGAACAGAATCGATAGCGCGCGTTCCAGCACCGGATCGGGCTTGTACTTCAGCTCGGTCGTCTTGAACATCATGTTGAGAAAATTGCCTTCGAAGCTCAGGTCGTTGTCCGGATATGCATACTGCATCCCGATACGATGACGATAAGCGAACGCCGCGATCGTGGGCACCTTCGCGATCAATCGATAAATTTGTTTCCAGCGGTTCTCTTCGTTGAAAATATCTTTCGCATCCGGATAGAAGGTCCCGAGCGCTCCCAACATCGAGATGAACATGCCCATCGGGTGCGCGTTGTAATGAAAGCCGTCCATGACCTGCTTGATATTTTCATTAATGAACGTGTGATGCGTGATGTTCCACGTCCATTCTTTCAACTCGGTTTCCGTCGGCAGCTGGCCATGCAGCAACAGGTAAGCAACTTCGAGATACGTGCTCTTCTCAGCCAGCTCATCGATCGGAATTCCGCGATACTCGAGGATTCCTTTGTCGCCGTCGATGAACGTGATGCGGCTCTTGCATGAGGCCGTGTTCATGAAAGCCGGATCGTACGTCATCAAACCAAAGTCCTCGTCTGCGACTTTGATCTTACGCAGATCGAGGGCCTTGATCGTTTCATTTTCGATGGGCAGCTCGTATTGTTTTCCGGTGCGATTGTCCGTGATCGTCAGTGTGTTATTCATCGCGCGTCTCTTTCTGATTTGGGCAAAAAGGTCTTCGCCGCCCCGCTATAACGTGCGCGACGATGAAGACCTTCTGAAAACTGGATTGCCGGAAACGATGTTCCTTGAGGCCAGGAGAACTCTACTTGGCTCCGGGCACCACGTGAGCTTCGGTATCGCCCGAGAATTGAAACTCGCGCAGTTCTTCGACTCCCGCGACCTGTTGCGTCCGTACGGTGAAGCTGTTCACTTTCGTACGTTCGGCCGGAATGCAATGGAACGAAGCTACGAGATTCTCTTTCAGCGGCGAGGCACCTTTGTAGACGAAGGTGCAAGCTTCTCCGCGAGCCATTGCTACGTCGTCGTGAATGAACAGGTATTCGCCTTTCAGAATTACTCCTTGCAGGCTCACCGGCTGATTGAACTGAGTCGTCGCCTTCTGGCGCTTGCCAGCATTAGCCGCTTTGCTGCCTACGACTGAGCTGCTAAGCGTCACAACGCAAAGCAAGGTTACAAATCATGATCTATCTCCTTTTCAAACTCCAACAGGTTGTCGCCATCGGCGCAAAAATCATCCGACGAAGTGCAATGGACGTGCCGATAGTTGGCGCCGGGAAATGCACCGGGAAAACGGAATGACGAGGGCTGCGCTGCGCAAACTTTCGCATTAGACGTGTGAAAGGTCGCAGGTTAGACCAGTGTCGAAAGTGATCCCCCGCACATTCCGAGGCGTGGCCGGCGGGGAATAGGTCTTGCACAGATGAGCGCGCTAGTTTTTGTGGTCTTTTCATGAGCGAGGTGGCGATCATGGACGGAATGTTACTTCAGAGCGTTGAGGGAATCGGCGAAACACCGTTTGTCGGGAGTGGTGGCGAGATTTGGGAACTGCTGCAAGCCGAAAAGGAAGAAGTGTCGCGCGATATTTTGGCGGGAAGGCCGCTGGCCCAGGACGATGCCGTTCAATCAATGGATGATGAACCGTCGGCTGAATCAGACCGGCAGATTGAATGGCAGCACCGCGAGAGTTTGGAAGATCGCTTGCGAGCAATCAACGACGCGCAGGATCGCCTCATTGATGGCGGCTATGGAATCTGTGAGGAATGCGGCAGCCCCATCGGCGCGAAACGCCTGTTAGCCAATCCGGCGGCGGCATTCTGTGTGGTATGTCAGCAAGCGATCGAGCAAGAGTCGGCGCGAGGTTTGTTTGCTTACACTCTGTAATCGAAGACTGAAGTGCCTGAACAACTCGCAACGATTCAACCTCTAAATAGCGCCGGCAAGTTGGCGGCGCAGGCGGACCTGTCGCGACTGGATACCGCGACGCGCTGCAAAGATCTGAAGCACATGATCGGCAACACGCCGCTGTTGGCGATTCGCTTTCTTTATCGCGGTAAGCCGCGCGTCATCTACGCCAAGGCCGAGCACATAAACATGACCGGCAGCATCAAGGACCGGATGGCGTTTCACATTCTGAAGAAGGCGTATCAGGAAGGAAGGATTCAAGCTGGCGACACGATCGCCGAAGCCACCAGCGGCAACACCGGAATTTCATTCGCCGCAATCGGACGCGCGTTGGGTCATCAAGTTGTGATCTTCATGCCGGATTGGATGTCGCAGGAGCGCGTGTCCTTAATTAAAAGCCTGGGAGCGAAGATCATCCCCGTGCGTCGCGATCAAGGCGGATTTCTCGGCAGCATTCGCATGACCGAAGAGTTGGCCGATCAGAGGCCGCATGTTTTTCTGCCGGCGCAGTTCGCGAATCAAGCGAACGTGGAAGCGCACCAGAAAACTACGGGTCCGGAAATCTGGTGGCAGCTTTACTTTAGTTCGATTCAACCCGATGCGTTTGTTGCCGGCGTTGGCACCGGCGGCACCATCATGGGCGTCGGCAAGTTCTTGCGCGAACGGAACCCGGCCATCAAACTTCATCCGCTACAACCGATCGAATCGCCGACGCTGTCCGTCGGTCACAAGGTTGGGCATCATCGCATCCAGGGAATCTCTGATGAGTTCATTCCCGCGATACTCGAATTAGAGAAGCTGGATTCAGTGGTGAGTGTTCACGATGGCGACGCGATCTTGATGGCGCAGAAGCTGGCTGCCGGACTCGGGCTGGCGGTCGGTATTTCTTCCGGCGCGAATTTCATCGGCGCTTTGATGGTGCAAAATGAATTGGGCGACGATGCCGTCGTCACAACCGTCTTTCCTGACGACAACAAAAAGTATTTGAGTACCGATCTCTTGCGCGAAGAGCGAGCGCAGTTGGACTTTCTCACCCCCGGAGTCGAACTGCTGAGCTATCAGGCAATGAAGCGCGTTTGTTACACCTGCTTTGATGGCGAAGGGTAATTGATACTCGCGTAACTATTCCGCTACACTCAAGGTATGAGACTGCCGAAACTGACAGCGGTGATAGAAAAAGAAGGCAAGTGGTACGTTGCTACATGTCCTGAGTTAGGCGTTGCCAGCCAAGGGCGTACTGATGAAGAGGCCGAAGCGATGCTTCAGGAAGCAGTCGAGTTGTTGCTCGAAGAAGCTGACGAAGCCGAAGTCAGGCGGCGACTTGATCGAGGCGTGAAAGTAAAACGACTGGAACTCGTTCATGCCTAAGCTGCCTTCCTTGTCCGCGCGTCAGGTGTGCGGGATTCTTGAGAAGCACGGCTTCGCGATCATCAGGCAAAAAGGTAGTCACATCATCCTCCGCAAACAACTCCCGGATCGTGGAATCACAGTTCCTGTCCCGAATCATTCTGAAATTGCAAAAGGCACGCTCAAGAGCATCATCAATCAGAGTGAGATTCCTCAGTCAGCATTTCTGAAATAATCAACAATAAAAATTGCGCCGCCGAGATTGCTCTCTGGCGGCGCTTCAAGTTAACAATGGCGCGGGCTGAGGGATCGCAATAACTATTTCGGGGCTTGATCTCGGCGTCCCATCGGACCGTGATTAGCTCGATGCGTTTTCTTCATCTCTGCTAACTTCGCTTTTTGCTCCGGCGTCAACAGCGCGTCTATTTGAGTCCGCGTTGCCTTTCTTGTTTCCATTAACTGTCCGCGCAATTCCCTGGCGCGCGCCTGGTCGTTCGCATCCAGAGTTCCGGCGCGTCTTTTCTGTATCAGCTGACGAAGTTCCTGTCGCTGCGCCTCGGTGTTTTTGAAGTTGTTCTGAACGATTGTGCGTGCCTGCTGTTTCTGCTGATCAGTCAGGTCCAATTGGCGCAGTGCGCGGAACGCTCCCATGCGCTCGCGACGGCGCATCCCTCGCCGAGCGAACGCGCCTCGTTGCGGTTGCTGAGCAGTCGTGGCCGGATTTGTTGGCTGTGTCTGTGTCTGCTGTGCGAAAGCTGATCCGCCGGCAGTTAATCCGAACATCAACCCAGCGATCGTAAATTTGTTGCGTAAGAACATTTAATTACTCCTTCAGGTGATCGTTAATCGCGCCTCCTGTGATTTTATTACAAGAGCATCGCGTGATCTTAGACGCGGGCATTGCCTGGCTGGTTTGAGAAGTTTCAGTGGTGAAGTTTACGCGGGGCGCAGATTATCGCGCAGTATTTTTCTTGCCGCTACAACCACAGCCTGTGCCGCAGGAATTCGCGCTTATGCGCTTGCTGAGTCTCATCGACGACAGCCGCAGCCAACCGCGCCAGCCGACGTATGCCGTCGCTGATAGCAGCGCAATTCCTGCGGCGATGATTTGCCAGTCGAATTTCATGATCAACTAAAACCGAGTAAGTGACCGCCCTGATAGGTTATGAACGAAGCAACGTACGCCAGCACAAGCATGTAACCAACCATAAAGATTGGCCAGCGCCATGAGTTGGTTTCGCGGCGCACAATTGCCACGGTTGACATGCACTGGCACGCAAGCAGGAAGAAGATCATTAGCGACACTCCTACCAGAGGCGTCCACAACGGCGAGCCGTCAGTGCGCTTAGCGTTGCGCAATGCATCGACCAGCGACGATTTGTTGTCGGGACTTTCGCCGACGTTGTAAACGATGCTGAGCGTCGAGATGATCGTCTCGCGCGCGGCGAACGACGCAATCAGGCCGATGCCGATTTTCCAGTCGAATCCGAGCGGTTTTATCGCCGGCTCGATCAGTCGACCAGCGCGCCCGGCAAGACTGTTTTCGATCTGAGCAGCTCTGTCACCATCCTGGCCGGATGGGACTGAGCCAGCGCGTGGAAACGCCATTAACGCCCAGAGCAAAATCGAAATCGCGAGAATTACAGTGCCCGCGCGCTTTAGAAAAATCGAACATCGACTAAGCAGCGCGTGGCCCACATTCCCAAAATCCGGGATGCGATACGGCGGCAGTTCCATCACGAATGGCGGCGGCGGCGCGTTGAGAATCGTGTGCTTCAGAATCCAAGCCACGGCAATCGCGACGGCAATTCCGAGAATGTACATCGCGAGAATGATCACCGCACCGAGTGAAATCACGCCTAAGACTTTTCGGCCCGAAAAGAAGGCGGCGATCATCAGCGTGTAAACCGGCAGCCGCGCAGAACAACTCATGAAAGGCGCGATCATAATGGTCGCGATGCGATCTTTCGGGTTTTCGATCGTACGCGTTGCCATGATTCCCGGGACGGCGCACGCGAAACTGCTGAGCAAAGGCACGAATGCCTTGCCGTGCAAACCAACCGCGCGCATCAGACGATCCATCAGAAACGCCGCGCGCGCCATGTAGCCGCTGTCTTCCAAAATCGAGATGAACAGAAACAGCAGCAGGATCTGAGGCAAGAAAGCAAGTACTCCGCCAACGCCGGCGATAATTCCATCGGTCAGAAGATCCGTGAAAATTCCCGCGGGCAAATGCGCGCGCACTGCGTCGCTTAAGGCGCTGAATACGTTGTCGATCAGACTCATCGGCAGCGAAGCCCACGAGAAGATCGCCTGAAACACGAGCAGCATCACCACGATAAGAACCAGTGGCCCGAAGATTTTGTGTGTGACTACGCGGTCGATGCGTTCGCTAACGCTGTGCTTTCCTTCGTTGGTTGATTCGACTGCATCCGAGACGATTCGTTCGATCAGAGCGTAGCGCTTGATCAGTGTTGATTGGCGTTCGTGGTCATTGTTCCCGTCCGCTAAAAGGACAACCGAATTCGCGCGCCCTCGGTCGATAATTGATGTAACCGCCTTCGCCAGGTCTTCCAATCCACGTCGCTGCTTGGCGACAACCGGCACTACCGGAACTCCCAGCGCGTCGCTCAACTTCTGGACATCAATCTTGAGGTTGCTGCGCTCCGCCAGATCGAACATGGTCAGCGCGATGACGATCGGTTGCTTGGTCTCGATCAGTTGTGTCGCGAGATATAGATTGCGAACCAGGTTAGTCGCGTCGACCACCACGACGATCGTATCTGCGCTCATAGAGGTTGGTCCGCGTCCCAACAAAATGTCGCGCGCGATTTCTTCGTCCAGCGAGGTCGCAGCCAAACTGTAGAGTCCCGGCAGATCAATCAAGCGCGCCGGAGGCAGCTCAGGGGACAGCGTCCACTGACCCATCTTGCTCTCGACCGTGACGCCGGGATAGTTCGCAACTTTTTGTCGCAGCCCGGTGAGTGAATTGAACAAGCTGGTCTTGCCGGCATTCGGATTACCAGCCACCACGATCGTGGCTTCGCGTTTCGCCTCCAACGGCGGCGCGGACTGGTCGATTACGGGCGTATCCAGAATTGCACTCATCTTGATTGTCGAAGCTTGAAGAAAAATCTACTCGCCGAGCGTAACCTCAATTGACTGAGCTTCAACGCGGCGCAGCGCGAGGTGATAGTTGCGGACGCAAACCTGAATCGGATCGCCCAGGGGAGCGGCTTTCACGACGCGCACAGGCGCACCGGGCACCAGGCCCATCTCCATCAATCGCAGGCCATGCGCTCCGTTCATTTCGACAGAGGCGACGCGGGCATTTACATCTCTGGGAATCGTATCGAGGGTCATATCAGGTTTCCTACTCTACTTCGGTTTTAGTCAATATTGAAATTCACTTTCAATATCAGCCGCGGATGTTAGAGCAATTCGCAGGCCGAAGCGGTTGCCTCGCTTCTTTCTAACTTCCTCGATCGATTACGCTGTGAGCGGTTCTTCGCTTGCGGAATTCTGCGCTCTAGCTCGCCATATTCCCCATTCATTCGCGATCAGAATGAAAGAAACCGCCAAGGTCTTGCTGGCACATACGTTGCTCCCGCCAACTCAATTCATTTGAGTTCGAGTGCCACAGGGGGAAGCCGAACTTGATCGGAACATTAGACCAAAGATATCGCGAAGCAACGATTGTTGGAGCGGGAATCGCGGGCATGTTAGCCGCGTACGCACTCGATAAGCGCGGATTTCGTGTGACCTTGCTCGAGCAAAAGTCGCGCGGCGGCGGACTAATCCGAACCACAAGAACCGAGCACGGGATCGCTGAAAGCGCCGCGCATTCGCTGCTTGTGTCGGAACCAGTGCGTGAGTTGTGCGGCGAACTCGGCGTCCAACTGGTTGAGCCGCGCAAAGAATCTCGTGCAAAGTTTGTCATGCGCGACGGCAGGCTTGCGCGTTTTCCTCTCAACTTGCACGAGACGTTCAATTTGGCACGTCACGCTGCTTTGAATCGGTCAGCGCACTCGGCCAAGCAGGATGTCGATGCCTGGGCGCGCGAACACCTCGGCGATTCGGCGACGGATTATCTGCTGACGCCGTTTGTGCGCGGCATCTACGGCGTACAGCCGAAGGAGTTGGGAATTGCGGCGGCGTTTCCGTTTCTAAATCTTCCTGAAGGGCAGACTCTGTTGAATGCAATCCTGCACCGAGTCGCAAAGCGGACCACGAAGAAAACAAAGAAGGTCAGAGCCGCGCCACGATTTGGGATGGGCGACCTGGTCGATCGACTGGAACAGCATCTCGAAGAAAGACTCGGGCGACGCTTTCGGACGTCTGAGAGGATCGAAGATCTTCCCGATGCGCCAAACGTTGTTCTCGCCACTCCTGCATACGGAGCTGCAGAACTACTGCAACAGCGCGTCCCGCAACTTGCTGAAAAGCTTCGCGAAGTTCGCTACACGCCGATCGTTTCCGTCACAGCTTTTGTTGAGCGACACGCGCTCGATCATCCGATTCACGGCACCGGCGTGCTGATGCCCTCGCGCGAAGAAACGAAATCGCTCGGCATCCTTTTCAATTCAAGCTCGTTCGAATGCCGCGTCACGGATGATTCGCGCTTCGCTTCGTTCACAGTGATGATGGGCGGCACGGCGCATCCCGAGTGGCTCGACGCTTCAGACGCTGAAATTCAGCAGGCGATCAAACTCGAACTGTCGAACGTGCTCGGCATTCGCGAACCGCATTCCACCGTTATTCATCGCTGGCCACAGGCACTGCCGCAATACTCGGTCAATCTTCCTGCCGTTTGGCAGAAGGCGAACGACAGCTGGTGCGTGATTCCGGGTCGAATGCTTTTCGGCAACTACACCGGTCAACTCAGTTTGCGGGGCATGATCGAAAGCGCGGCTCAGCTCAATTAAGAAAGGAGTAAGCCACAGAGGCGCAGAGACTCAAAGAAGAGCGGTTAGAAAAGTACGACGTTAACGTCATCTCATTTTGATTCTCAGCGCCTGTGCCTCCGTGGCCATTCTTAAATATGGAAAAAATCAAAGCCATCGATTTCATGTACTACGTCGCGACCAAAGAGTTTATGGAGCAGTGGGATCGCGCGAAGGAAGGCGAGCTGGTTTGTCGCATGGAGAAAGCGATCGGCGGATTGCCACGCTTTGTTTCGATAGAAGAGATGGTTCGTCAAATGGACGACGCCGGCGTCGAGAAAGTTTTCATCACGCAGACGAAGATGTGGTCTTACTGGCGCAAATGGATGTACATGGATACCAAACTCGAAGAGGTGCTCCAGTATACCGATCTCTACCCCGAACGTTTCGTCGGACTCGCCGGCTACAACCCTTTTCGAATCAAAGAAAGTTTGCACGACATCGAACACGCAGTGACTCATCACGGATTCAAAGGCGTCTACGTTCACATCTACGGCTTCGATATTCCCTTGAACGACGCAAAGATGTATCCGCTTTACGCCAAGTGCTGTGAACTCGACGTCCCAGTCTCGATGCAGGTCGGCCATGTGCTGGAAGCTAGCCCCAGCGACGGCGCACGGCCAATGTTTCTCGATCGCATCGCGTGTGATTTTCCCGAGTTGAAAATGATCGGCGCGCATACCGGCTGGCCGTGGGTCGATGAGCTGATCTCGGTCTGCTACAAGTGGGAAAACATCTGGTTCGGCGTCGATGCCTGGATGCCGAAGTATCTCTCGCCTCAGATCATTCAATTCGTCAACAGCCGTTTGGGCCGCGATCGCTGCTTGTGGGGCACGAACGGTTTACCTTGGAAAGAAAGTCTGAAACAGCTTTGCGAACTGGGTCTGAAGGAAGACGTCGAACGAAAGATCATGCGTGAGAACGCAATCGAGTTGTTCAAGCTGGAGTCGCAGAAGGATCTGACCATCGATATCTCGGCTACTTTGCCAACCGACGCGCAGCATTTATCTAACGTTCCGAGCGCATTTTGAGAGAGTTAATGAACTTCACCAACAAAACTGTAATCGTCACTGGCGGCGCGCGCGGAATTGGTCGCGCGATTGTGAACGCGTTCGCCGAAAGCGGCGCCGATGTGGTGATTAGCGATCTGCGCTGCCAGGAAGCGAAGACTGCGGCGCTGAATACGAGCGAGACTTTTCGACGTCGCGTGATCGCCGTGCAAACCGACGTGACGAAACATGAAGACGCCGGGCGTTTACGCGATGAAACGTTGCGCGAATTCGGAAAGATCGATGTGCTCGTGAATTGCGCCGGCTGGGATCGCTTACTTCCGTTTATCAAAACGACGCCCGACCTTTGGCAGAAAATTCTGTCGATCAATTTTCTCGGCGTCGCAAACATGTGTCACGCAATCCTGCCCGCGATGGTTGAGCGCAAGCAAGGCGCGATCGTCAACATCAGCTCGGATACCGGCCGCGTCGGCTCGTTCGGCGAAGCGATTTATGCCAGTTCGAAAGCGGCGATTATGGCTTTTTCGAAAACGATTGCGCGCGAACACGCGCGCGACAACATTCGCGTCAATGTTGTCTCACCCGGACTCTGCGACACGCCTTTGATTGATGAAATGAAGCAGGACGAATTCACGGCGAAGATCCTCAGTTCAATCGTCAACTTCATTCCGTTGAAGCGACTGGGCCGGCCGGAAGAGATTGCGCCGCTGGTTTTATTCCTGGCTTCGGATGCGGCGAGCTACATCACTGGTCAGGTTTACAGCGTCAACGGCGGGCTGAATATGGTTGGGTAAATTGTGTCAGAAGCCCGACCGTAACGAGGGGGCAACGCTTGCGAATGCAGCCCTCCCTTATGGTCGGGCTTCTGACACAAACTCGCTGAATCGGAATTGAATCATTAATGACTGAACCAATCTTTCACGAGTGGCAAAATAGATCGCTAGACGATGCGATCTACGAATGCCGCGAGCTGTTTGAAGACACAGCTTTCCCGACCGTGCAGCGTTGGCGCGACCGCGGGGGAAAGATCGTGGGCCACTTCCAGGTAAACTTTCCCGAAGAGATCGTTCACGCTGCCGGCCTCTTGCCGTTCAAAGTGCGCGGCGCTCCGATCGAAGCCGTACAGGCCGACTCGCGCTTTGGATCTTACCTGTGTTCAATTCTCAAAACCTCGCTTGAACTTGCGCTCAGTAACACTGTTCCGCTCGAAATGTTCGTTACTCATCCGATTTGCGACGCGGCGCGCAATCTGGCCGCCGTCTGGGGTCGCAACGTCTCCTATCCATGTCAGATTCTGTACTTGCCGCAAAATCCGAATTCGCCGCATTCAGTGATCTATTTGCGCGGAGAGTATGACCGGTTGAAGCGATCCGTCGAAGAGATTTCCGGCGCGCCGATCACCGACGAGGCGCTGCGAAACTCGATCGCCGTCTTCAACGAGAATCGCGCGTTGATGCGTGAACTCTACGAGATCAAAAAGAATACTCCGTGGCTGGTTTCGGCGGATGAAGCCTACGTGCTGGTGGCGTTGGCCGGACTGATTCCGCGCGAGGAACACAATGAGCTGCTGCGCTCGCTGCTGCTGCGGATTCGCGCCCGCGGATTTCGGACGCAGGACAAAGTCAGGGTGGTTTTCGAGGGCGGCTTCTGCGAACAGCCTCCGCTGGATCTGATTCGAGCCATCGCGCGTTCGTGTTACGTCGTTGATGACGATCTGCTGATCGGTCTGCGCTGGTTGCTGCAAGATGTGCCGCTCGACGGTGATCCGCTGACCAATCTGGCTGACGCCTATCTGGAAAAATCTTCATATAGCCCGGTGCAACACGATCTGCGGAAGCCGAAAGAGAAGATGCTGCTTGCTCGCATGCGCCACGCGCGCGCTGACGCCGCCATCATCATGGCCGCCAAGATGTGCGAGCCGGGCCTGGAAGAGCAGGTCGCGTACACCCGCGCGCTGGACGAAGCCGGCATTCCGTATTTCGTCGGCGAATTCGAAGAGAGCATGACCAGCTTTGACTCAATGGAAATTCAGTTGGAAACGTTCGTCGAGAATATTCTGTTTAGCTGATTTTTGGAGTGCCGCGACTCGTCGCCCGCTCTTACTTTCAAATACTCATGACCCAAACACACGACATCGTCGGACGCGGCAATCGCGATGGAGCGGCTTTGTTTCAAAGCTGGTTCACTGAACTGAACCAGACGGCCGAGAGCGGCGGCCAGGCTGCGTATGTCTTCGTCATGGGCAGCATGGCTGAGTTGCTGCGCGTGTTCGATCTGCCGATCGTGATGCCGGAAATCAATTCGCTACAGACTGCCGTGCGCCGCGTAGCTCATGAATACCTGAATCAGGCGGAAGACTATGGCTACTCGCCCGACATCTGTGGTTACGTCAAAGCCGACGTCGCTTTGCAACTGAATCGGGGCAAACACCCGATGGGCCAGATTCCCAAACCTTCGCTGGCCGTGTTGACGAATGCCTGTAACACCTACATCAAGTGGGCAGAGATTTGGGAACGAATGTACGACATTCCGATTTTCACTCTCGATATCCCCGGGACACGTGCATCCGGCGCGCAGACGTGGCCCGGCCATCCTGACTTTGAGAATGATCGCCGCTACGTGCTCGTGCAGATCAAGGAACTAATCACTGTTTGCGAGAATCTTACCGGAAAGAAATTCGACATCGATCGGCTGCGCGAAGCTCTGCAGCATGCCAACGTCATGAGTCGCGGATGGCGGCGCGTGCTCGAGCTGAACCAAAGCACGCCATCGGTTTTCAACGCGCTCACCGACGGTACGATTTATCTCGGCGTGTCGAATGGTTTTCGCGGCACGCCCGCGGGCGCGAAGTATTTCGAAGATCTGGTCGAGGAGATGGAGTACAAGGCCGCGCACGGCATCGGCACAATGACTGACGAGAAGTACCGGCTGCTGTTTGTCGGTGTCCCCTGTTATCCGATCTTTCGTCGCTTTAATGAACTGTTCAGCGAATGGGGCGGCACCTTCGTCAACTCCACTTATCTTTGGTTTGCCGCCGGCGGAGTGAATCAGGGTTACGAATACGATCTCGATCGGCCGCTCGAGAGTTTTGCCGAAGGCGTTCTGATTTACGTGCGCAATGCGATGGACAGCATGTTTTATCAGGAGCAGGCATTGGCTCACATGATCGATCCGTTTCAGGTTGATGGAGTGGTCTACCATCCGATCAAAAGTTGCCGGACTGTTTCAACGGGACTGGCGGACAATCGCCGCGCGTTAATGGCGAAGCGTGACATCGCGAGCCTGTTTATCGAGTCAGACATGATGGATCGCCGCGTGGTCTCGGAAGCGCAGTTGAAAAATCGCGCCGATGCATTTTTTGAAGGTTTGGCATCGCGGCGACTGGCCGCGCGATAACAGCAGGGTATAGGGAGTTGGCTGTAGGGTGTAGAACGTGAAGTCGACGTCCGAAAAAATATTTCTAAACCCTACACCCTAAAACCTACGCCCTAACCCACCGAAGTACCGAGGGTTAGCGATCGATTGTGAGGAAGAACCAAGATGGCATACGCAGCCGGCGTTGACGTCGGATCAACTCAGACCAAAGCAGTCATCATCGACGAGGCCGGCGAGATCGTTGGACGCGCGCTGATCGATACCGGCGCCAACGTGATCGCCGCGGCGGAGAATGCTTTCGCCCAGGCGCTTCTCTCAGATCGTCTCGATGAGCGCGAGGTTGAATACGTGATCGGCACCGGCTATGGCCGCTATCGCGTGACTTTCGGCAATGCCCAAGTGACGGAGATTAGCTGTCACGGTCGTGGCGCGGTGCACATGTTTCCAAGTACCCGCACGGTCGTTGATATGGGCGGCCAGGACACCAAAGCAATTCGTGTCAACGCCACCGGCGAGATCGTAGACTTCTGTATGAACGACAAGTGCGCCGCCGGGACGGGTCGGTTTCTGGGCGCCGCCTCAGCCGCGCTCGACATACCACTCGACGAACTGGGCGAAGTTGCCCTGCGCGCTGAGCGAGCTGTCAAGATCAGCACTACCTGCACGGTGTTTGCCGAGTCTGAAGTTCTTTCCTGGCTGGGCAAGGGAAAAAAGATCGAAGACATCCTGCTCGGCGTGCATCAATCGATCGCGGCGCGCTCGATCGGTTTGCTGCGGCGGGTCGGCATCGATCCGGAAGTTACTTTCACCGGAGGCGTCGCAAAGAACATCGGCATGATCGAGGCACTTAACAAAGGAATGAATCTGAAAGTGAATGTGAGTCCTGATTCGCATTTCATGGGCGCGTTGGGCGCGGCGCTGTTTGCGATGGATCATATTCGAGCGAGTCGTGTTCCGGTGGCGACGCTCGGATAGCCACAGAGACACGGAGACACAGAGAAGATGAAATCAAAGAGAAGGCCCAGATTAGTGGCTCCCCTATCAATTCCGTTCTGCCTTTCTTTGTGACTCGGTGTCTCTGTGGCTGATTTCGGCTTGAGAAGGATTAGTCTATGACCTACACAGTTGGCATCGACGTCGGCTCAACCTACACCAAGGCCCTGATTCTTTCTGACGACCTTTGCATCGTCGGTAAGGCGCTGGCCGCCACCGGTTTCAAACTCGCCGCCGTCTCGCGAAAGCTTTTCGATCTGGCGCTGGATCAAGCCGGATTGAAAGACGCCGATATCGAATATGTCGTCGCAACCGGTTTTGGCCGGCACATGGTTCCGTTCAGCAATGTGGCCGTGACGGATCTAACGGCGAGCGCGCGGGGCACGGCTTTTCTGTTTCCCGGAACGCGGACGGTTCTCGATGTCGGCGGACAAACCATGAAAGCGAGCCGCCTGGACGATACCGCGAAAGTGAGATCGTTTCGGCTGAATGACAAGTGCGCGGCTGGCACCGGAGCTTTCATCGAGAAGACCGCACGCTACATGGGCTACTCGACGGAAGAGATTGGACCGCTGGTGGCCACGTCAAAAACGGTCGTGCCCATCTCCGGAGTCTGCGCGGTGTTTGCTGAGTCTGAAGTGATCAATCAACTATCCATGGGCGCGCCGCCCGCGGACATCATGCATGGCGCAATCTCGTCGCTGGTCGATCGGTCTTTCCAATTAATGCGGCGCGTGCAAATGGAACCCGAATACACTCTCATCGGCGGCATCCTGCGCTTCGGCACAATGGCCCGAATGGTGCGCGAAAAGCTGAACGCTGAAGTTAACGTTCCCGAAGGCGAGATGGTCCAATACACTACTGCGCTGGGCGCGGCAATCCTTGGCCATCAACGGCTGCGAAAGTTGAAAGAAGCGGGAACTGAAGTTTCGCGAGTGACAGAAGCGGTGGCGGCCTGAACTCAAGGGTCGCTGTTGCTTGACGCAGATTGCCGGCGGTGAAAATCCCAGCTGTAATTAATCTTTAATCAGAAGCTGCCGCGCGCGCGCATTGCTCGGTTGAAATTGTACTCCTGCCCGTAAGTAATGCGCAGATATTCGCGGGAGCGGGTCAATGGAGGTGCTACTTGAGGGTGAAGGCTATCTCCTCATGCAGACGATTCGCGGATGAGTTTCTCTTAATCTCTAACTTGGTTACCGCGGAAGACACATCGAGCAAGCTGCTCAGGTTCTCTGAGAAGAATTCAACGGATGAGTGGTTTTCTCCATCTGAACTCTTCTTCGTCTCATTACGAGCTTTTTGCCGGGCCGCGACAGCTTCCGCGTCAAGCTTTCCTACAATGTCATCAAAGGCCTGCCTTCTTTGATCGAGGCGAATGATGGTCAGATTGTCGAGCGAAGCGGCGGACTGCGTCGACGACACGGGCGTCCCCCTCGGAGCGTTAAGGATGGAGGTCAAAAGTTCTGGGCTGTTGCCGATAAGCAGCTCGCGGTCTCGAAGCGCATAGCAAAAATGCCATCCCAGCATTGGCAGTTCCAGCTCACGCCACGATCGATCATTTGCTTGATGATTCGCCCACTTCAAGTTTGCGCTCGGGCCCGCGACGGTTAATCGACTTTGCACCGCTTTCGAGATTGCATCTTCCAGAATCTGTCGATTTAAGTTTGCCGGGGCCTGTAGCGCGAGGATCGCAACACGACGGAATTCGACAAAGAGCGGTCCGGCAATCGTCCGTGGACTGGTCGCGACAATCGCTGCAGACGGATGGGTAGGCCCAATGGCCTGCTGCAGCTGTTGGGCAAACTGGTGTTCCATCTCTTCACGCAAAGGATTTTCTCCCGGTTCCTCGTTGCGGCTGATGCTGGCGTCGTACGGATCATCAATCGTTGAATCATACTCCGGGCCGGGATATGCATAACGATCATAATCTTCGGAATCCTCGTTGCAGGCGGAGTAAAACTCGCTGTCATCATATGACGTCCATGACCAGGAATTGCCACGCCTTGCTTGCTCGGATCTTCTATCCAGCAGCGCGTCATGAATCAGGCTTGCAGTGAGGCGCGGGTCATCGCCCAGAGATTGTATCTTTAGAAACGGCACTTCGTTGGGAATTTGTGACTGCAGGCGCGCGACCTCTGGCGCAGAAATTTGGGAGTTCTTCCGAGTTGGTTTTCCTGTGGTAAGGAAGTCGCGTCGTTCGATCCATTGTCGATCTTGCAGTTCGAGGTCGAACATTCCGCCTCGAATCGATTTCAACTCCGTTACGTTCTGCATCAGCCAGTAGTGTTTGAAATAGTAGTCATCGTTGAGCTTCGCCTGGTCAACCCAAACAGTAACGAAATGTGGATTCACGATGGCGCTTAAGGTCTTGAAGGACGGATCATCGGACAGCCTGTCCTTAAGCGATTTGCCGTTGATGTTGGCGATGGCTCGAAGCAACAACTGTTCATTGGTTGCTAAAATCAACTTTCCTTTTGCAGTTGCGAATGCCAACGTCTGTTTTTGTCGTCCTCGGTCGGCCTGGAACTCATGACGATAGTACGTTGTTCCGTCGGGGCATTCCGTCTCTTCAAACTGCTCCCTGGAGTTGAAGAACTTTGTAGCCGCCACCTTGTCCTCGCTGATTGGCGCAATGAAAACCAAATCCAGCCGACCAATGTCGTAAACGGCAATAGCGGCATTCGTGTCTGCCGCGCCACTGATGGCCGCACTGTCGAGCGGAAAACCAAGCGCGCTATTGAACTCTTCCCAACGCTCAATCAATTTCAAGGCCAGATGATGATGCTGGAATTCTTTGTAGTTTGTGCTGTCCAGATACTGTTGCTTGAGGCGCGACTGGTCCCACTGTTTGATCAATTCCGGTAAATCTCTGAATTGCGCATAGACCAGCGCGCCCCGAGGAAAATCTTCCGCCAGCGCGAACCCGCTCTTGTTCGAGCGGGTCCTGGCAAAGACAAACAACGCCGCAGAAATGATCAGGATGATCACGATAATCAACAACGACTTTGATTTCAGATAGTTGATGGTCACTTTGGTCTCCTGCTCACGAACCTACCAATCTTTGGTCGATCACCAGCGCGGGCTTCGGCTTTGATTCAATCTCGCGCCGCATTTTTCGCAATCGGTCGAGCCGTGTTTTAGCCATGTCCTTGTCTGTAGCCTTCACCAGAAAATCCATCCGCGCCTGCTCTAGTTCCGCAGCTCGGTTTAGATCTCCAATTTGTTCAGCCGCCGTGGAAAGCAGTTCCAGTAACTCCGCACGCGCGTTTCGTTGCCGCAGTGCCGCTCGCGCCCGAAGCGTCTGGTATCTCTTCGCTTCAGCCTCCGAATCATCTGCTTCAACTTTGTCTGTTTTGCTTTCCCCGGATTCGGCCGCGCTACCTTTCGTCTGCAAAGCCGTGGTTCGTTCGGCCAGCTTCAACGCGGCGCGCGGCTGGTTCTGTTTAAGATAAAGCCGGATGATCTGTTCGAGCGGCTCGTCTTCTTTGAAAGCAAAAGGCTGCCAAAGTGTTGACTCGCGGCTTGCACTCAGCGCCCTCGCGAAACTGTCTATTGAATTCGCCTCGTGCCCCTGTTTCTTTTCAAGAAAGCCTCGTAAGAAACTGAGCTGAGGATTAGGGTCTGTGCTCTCGATCGCCGCAACGATCTTCACTGCCTCTTCAATTCGGCCGGCAGATTCGAGTGAGAGCGATTGAACGGCTGCATCCATCTCGCTGTCGGTTGCATCAAGTGCTCGCACGCGCTCTCGCAAACTGGACCAAACCTCCGGTCTCTGCCCGATGATTTCCGGTGCCACCCAAAGGGCCTGCCAGCGCGCGCTTCTCGTTGCCAATCGATCGCCGATGATCGCCGCCAGATTCTCAATCGCCTCATCCGTCTGCTTGTTCGCTGCCAGCAGTCGCACCAACTCGATTCGGTTCTCTTCATCATCAGGCGAAAGGCTCAACAACTGCTGGCGATATGCGAGAGCGGCATCGAACCGCGCAAACTCTCCCGCTTTTTCCGCGGCCAGACGCAATGCTTGCGTTTGTTCGAGATCTTCATGACTGGGTGGCAGCTCGACACCCGAATTCTCAACCGCATACTCCTTCACCAGTGGGAGCGCCGCCAATTCAGCCTCTGTTTCTGCTTTTGAGTCTTCCTTGCTCAGATTGACCATCCATTGCAGCCACTTGAGGGCGAGCGTTACGTCGCCTCGCGCAAACGCGATCTCTGCCAGCGCCGAGAAATACGCCGGCTCGTACTGCGCCAAAGCGATCTCGCGCGTGTACGCGGATTCGATCAGGTTACGTGCTTCCGTCTCGCGGCCTTCGCTGCGCAGCAATTCCACAGCATCGTTTAGTCGTTCAATGCTGGGTGGCTTGATCTCAGCAACGTTCGCGCTGGTTTGAATTCCAATCAGATGTGTGAGGCCGTCGACAGCTTGCGCGATGCGACCTTCACGGATATCCAATTTGAAACTCGCGAGACGCAGCCAGACCGGTCGCGCATAGCGGTGATTGATGCTGGCTTCAATTTCGGAGATCAGACGGAGCGCTTCAGCCGATTGATTACGTTCAAGCAGATATTCAAGGTATTCTTTCTGCCACTTGATTCTCTTGCCGTCAGGCTCTTCAGGCTTAAAGTTGGTGAGATGGTCAAGTGCCTCTTCCATTCCGGAATCGTTCCAGGATTTCTGTTGTTGTGATGTGAAGGTGTAGTCGCGATCGGAGTTATTGAAGCCGGCGCTACGAGCGATTACCAAGCGATAGAAAGGCGCAACTTTGTTCGGAGAAATAAGCTCTTCTTTGATCAGGAAAGCCGGCAGGAACATATTTCTGGGCGCCGCCTCACCTAGTTCGCGGAAGAAGGTTGCTTTCGCGGCTTCGTCGGCTGCTGAGAGTGGCTCGCCACTTTCGCTGTCTTTTTTCGCGAACGAACCTGCCAGCGCGCGGATGAGTGCCTTCATCTGCTCAAACTTCTTCTTTGATTCGGTTGATTGGTATTCATCCTCGTCCCTGAAATTTTCGCGTAGAAGTTTGACGATGATCGGAGTCAGACGCTTTCGTGACGACTCGGACAAACCGCGACGGCCCAGCGTCTCCAGATAAAGTTTGCAATCGTCGAGTGACGGGTCGTCATGAATGATTTGCTCCCACAACTCGTTGGCCCGGCGTTGGTCGCCGGTGAGGAAAAACGCCGATCCTAAATCCGCGAGGATCGTCTTATTTTCAGGCTGGGATTCATGAGCCAGCCGCAGATGCTCCAGCGCGCGCTGCGCATCTTTTTGCTCCAGATACCAGCGGCCCAGACGCGCCTGCTCATTAACATCCTGCGGACGGTCCTCGATCATTGCCGGCAAGAAGAAACGCGACCGTGATTTCTGCGGCTCGTTCGCGGACGAGTAGAGCCATCGGCCGTAGGTCAGTGAAAGATGAAACCAATCGTCACCAACTAATTGTTTCGCCGTATCTGGGCTTTGCTTAACGAGCTGGCCAATGGGTTGAAGCTGGAGCGCGTTGATGAAGTAATCCTCATTCGATTTGTCGAATTCCCGCAGGGCGAGACTGGTCTCGGCGTGACGAGACAATTTCCAGGCGACTGACAACGGTGCATTCTCAATCGCCGTGTGGGCAAGGTCCTTCTCTCCCTTGCCAAGCAGAAAGTTCGCGAGTTGGAGTTGATGCATCGTTGGTTGTTGCGCGCACGAGCGTAGTTCGTTCTTGCCTGCCTCACCACTTTCGTAGAGAGCTTCGAAGTAACGATCCACTAAAGCATCCGCCGAGGTCGCAAGCGAGGACGGACTAGCGGCCGGTTGCCGATAGTTTTCTCTGAGCGCCCGCAGCTCTCGCTCGCGATCCCCAATCAACCGCGCGTTTTCCGCGATCAGACGCCAATATTCGAAGCTGTCGCGCGCCGAGTCGCGTGCCCGCTCGCTCTCCAGTGTGTCGATCGTTCGCCGGAACGCTCCGTGCTCAGCGTAGAAATCAACGAGGGTTTTGAGACGGCTGTGGTACGAGGGCCAATCACCTGTTGAGAACGCGAGGTCCTTCTGCTGAATCAGGATCTGTTCTTCGAGAGAACCGAAGCCAGAACGGCGGACCAGATTCTCAAGAAAGGCGAGCGCTGCCGTCTGGTCTCCTCCGTTGCGCGCCGTTGCCTCAATCTGCATCTGTAGAAAACTGAAGAGTACCGACAATTCATCGCCCGTAGCTCTATCGTTCGCGACGCCGCCAACTGCTTCAGGCACCGCGCTGTCAATCACCTGCAACAGTGCGCGTGCTTTTCCGGCTTGCGGATTGTCGGCGCGGATCGCCTCAGCCGCGATGCGAGTCCGCAACTCCCAGAGTCTTTGCATGATCTGCCCCAGCGGCTCTTCATCACGAACGGTTTGCACGTAACCGGTGATTTCCGACGCCTTCAAATCATGTTTGAACGGATCGGCGAGGAAGGCATTGAAGGCTTCACGATAGGTCGTGACGGCGCGTTTTCTCTCGCTTCCGCGCAGGCGTGCAGCTTCCGCGAATTGATCGCCGACTGAAAGCTTCTTGGGTTCTTCGTGTGGCAACTTCTGGCGCTCAATCTCTGCTTCGCGATGACGGCCGGCCTTTTCCAACACCTCGACGATCCGCTTTACGTACGGTGGGTCGTCGTTGGAAAGCTCAGCCGCTTTGTTGAGCGAGGCGAGCGCGCCGTCATAGTCTTTCGCGCGCGCGCAAACTTCAGCCAGCGCATCGTACAGTTCGAGCATCTCAGGCTGATTATCCAGCGCCGCTCGATACTGCCGTGCGGCGTTGGTTAGATCGCCTTTAGCTTCGTAGATGCGCGCCAACACGACGTTCCAGCGATAGTTTTTGTACGCCTGTTGCGCGGTGCGTTGATAGTAATTGAGCAGCGTATCGGCGCCGCCATATCTCTTGACATAGTTAATGGCCGCGTCAACATTTGCTTCATCTTCAGGATCGCGATTTATGATCTCGATGTGTTGCTCGACTGCGGAAGCGTAGTCCTTAAGTCGCGTGAAAGCCTCGATCATTTGCTCCCGCAACTCGGCAATCTGCGCATGGATCGTTTTTATGTCCAGGTCCTGCTTTTTAATGGCGGAAACCGTCGCGTTAAAGTCTTCGCGCAAGGCACTTTGATTTCCCGTGCGCACATACAACTTCGCCAGTTCATGAAATACTTCCGGATTAAGCCGATCCTCATGATGAAGCTTTGTCAGCACGCGTTCGGCGTCAGCGACATGATTCATCTCGAGTTGCTGCGCGGCCAGCTTGCGACCAAAGAGATAATGGAATCGGCCCAGTCCTCTCAGCATACCGCTCTGTAGCACAACGATAGAGTTTCCACGCAAACCCAGTCGCCAATAGAAATCCGCGCTCTCGTTCAGGACGCCATAGTTCGTCGGAAATTTTCGGACTAGTTCACCAAGGACTGCCGCCGATGAATTGCGTTGCCCGAGCCTCTGGTACGTCTCAGCCAGTTGCAAGCGATAAGAAATGGCTTGCCGGGTATTGGACGTGACTGTTATAAGACGTTTGAGGGCCGCGATCTCTCCACTTGCTTCCTTCTTATCGGCAAAAAGATCGCGCGCGCGCCGCAGGAACTGTGTTGAATCCTGACGCGCAATTTCCTGGAGAAGTAGCGCGGAGGCTGCCGGCCAGCGCTTGGCGTCATTTAGAAAATCAACGTATTCCCAGATGAACTCCCAGTCGTTGTTCCGGCGTCGCTCCTGGTTGAAGGCGAAAACGATCTGTTCGAATACACCGGGCCTTTTTGAAAGAGTAACCAAACGCCTCCGGGCTCTGGCTATGTCGGAAACTCTTTCAGCCTGTGAATCATTGTCCGAAAGCGCTTTGATGTACTCGGTTAGCGCTTCCCGCAATTGATGTTTGTTTTCCAGGATTACTCCCGCCTGAAAAGCGTAGAGTGATTCATCGTTCGTCTGCCGGCGCAGAGCTTTGATCGTGCTCAGCGCATCGTCGTACTGAAAATAATCCCAGTAAATCGTGGCGGTATCCAGATAGGTTTCGGGACTGCCGCGACCGAGCGTGATCAGTTGTTCCCACTCGCCGCGCGCGCGATTGTAGTCACCCAGTTCCGCCTGGATCTCGCCGGCGCGCGTGCGATAGCCGGCCACGGAAGGAGCGGCATCAGCCAGAGCACGTGCGGCGACGCCAGACTCTTCGAGCGAACCGCGATTGTGTTGACCAAATGATCGAGTGAAGCTGATCAGACGTTCGGCAAACTCCGGCGTGTTTGGGTAGAGCGTGTTCAGTTCGCGATAAGCCGGAACCGCTTCCTCATAATTGGAAAGCCACGCGGCGGCGTCCGCGCGAAACAGTTTGTATGGCAGGAGCGATGACGCAGTCGGGTTAGGCTGTGCTTTCTCCAGAGCCTCGCGCGCGCGATCGAAATACGCACGCAACTCAGCCCGGCCGGCAAGGTGGGAAAGAAACTGATCCCTAATCTCGCGCGATTCGAAATAATATTCAGCGACCAGAGCGCGCCACTGGTCCCATTGCTTGTGAGCACTGTAGAACGTCAAGAGACCTTTGACGAAACTCAAATTGTGAGGGAAGCGTTCGTGAGTCAGAAGATAAAGACTGCGGTAGAGATTAGCGTCAAAACTGGCGGCGTCAGCATTCGCTCCCGAATCGACAAACTTGCGCAGGTATTCTTCGGCTGCGTCGTCATCAAGCTTCGCGAGCAGATCGCGAGAGAAGACCTCGAACTCCTGATTTCTCTTGTGCCGCAAAAACCAACGGGCCATGCGGTCACGCCACATCGTCGTAGGAAACTTCTTGAGAGTCTCCTGATAAACCCGCAACTGTTCCTCGACCATGTTGGTTTGGCCCAACCATTGCAACATCTGCTCATAGAGACCTTGCTCGTCGCCATACTTTTTAATCTCGGCAGAGTAGAGAGCGAGAATTTCAGGCGTCCGGTTTTCCTTGTCCAGTGAAGCGACGTAGCGTGCCAGCACGGTGGCGTAGTCAACTGAATCCGGCTTGGCGATCGAATTCTTCGATCGCTTCTTTCCGGTGTTGGTCACGCTATCCCCGAGGTAGTCCGGATATTGTGAATTTGAATTGCGAATGTTTGATGAGTCGTCGTCGCCCGCTCTGCTTGTTTCATCCGGAATGTTAATGCCGACGTTCCACGCGCTGGGCTCATAGTTAACCGCAGGCTTGATCTCTGTCGGCTCTGAATCGATACCCAAGGTTGTCGCCTGCGTGTTTGGTTCGTTAGCTTGCGCCTGCGCTGAACTCAATAGCAGCGGCTTTCGTTCTCGCCGGTGTTGTCCCAGATAATCCAGGATGTGTTGGTAGAGTGTGCGCTCTTCAGCGAACTTGCCCGCGGCGATGTAGCAATCGGCCAGCTTGAGAGCGACCTCGGGGTACTCCGGCGCATCGGTGTAACGCTTTTCAAATTCAGCGAGCGTCTCAGCCGCCACCGCCGTGTCCTTCGTGGCAGTGTAGAGCCGCACGATATCGAGATACATCTGGGCCAGTTCAGGAGCCGTTGGATACTCTTGCTTGTAAGCAGCGAAGATTCGATAGGCCTCGGCTCGATTAAAATACTTGACTGCCCTTTCTTGTTCGATTTGGAATTCCTTTTTCGGATTTGTATCCGAAAGGATGAGCGACAAAATGCCACCCAACATTCCCGGATGCGGATCGGCGGTGGCGATGTCCTGGTAGAACCTGAGATCGCCACGAGTCAAGGACAGTCTTTCGTCACTTGCATCCGACAACAGCTCAAAAAGTTGATAAAGAACTTTCGCTCGCAGGGCGCTCCCCGGTTTCATTTCGCCGTTCAGGTACAGCGTGTAGAGAAAGCGCGAGGCCGCATCCACGTAGCCGTCGGCGATCAAGAGCCGGGTGATCGTAATCAGCTCGTCTTGCTTCCAACTGATTTTTCGCGCGGCCCTGGCCCGCTCCAACTGCACAAACACTTCGGGCGCATCACGGTTGGCGTGCTTTGAGTAATGAAGCAGTTTGACCGCCGTCTGGAAATCCGCCGGATTGCGGCGAAAGACTTCGCGCAGCTCATGGCCATAAGCGCGAAAGCGATCGTGGTCTCGCAGAAACCCATAGAAGCTTTCTGATAATTCCGCCGGCCAAAATGGATCGAACGCCTTGGTGTAGGCTGCTTCAGCCTCTTTTTCCCGACCCATTTCATCGAGAATTGTTGACTCTTTTCCTATCAGAAATTCCAGATGATCGGAAAAGCCGTCACGGTACTGGCGTACAACTTTGAGAGCCTCCGGATAGTTACGCTCGTCCGTCAGCTTTTGAACGTACTGCTCGATGATTTCAAAGGCTGAAGGGTTCTGAGCGAGCGTTTGCCGATAGAAAGCCGGTGCCAGATATTTCTCCAGCGAATGTAATCGGGCCAATTCGATCAAACGTCCGAAGATTTCTACGCGCCGCTCCGGCGGAGCAACCTGTAATAGGCTCTCAAGCGCCGTCGCTTCGTCAGTGAATTGCGCGCGTCTCTCAAAGAAGGCGGCTGACGTTTCGAGGGCCCTCGTCTTGTCCGAGTAATGTTCGACGAACGCACGCATCTCCGCAGCGGCGTCAGCTTCACGACCCAGCTTTTCGTCGAGTTGCGAGAGCTTCAGATCGATCTGCGGGTCATTTGGATATTTCAGTCTTAACGCCGCGAGCCGATCGCGCGCTTCCGCAGTCGGATAAGGAACCAGCGCCTGCGCGCCGAAGAACTCAGCCCGCATATAAAGTGCTGAGTCGATGAGGGCGGCCTTCTCATCTGCATAGCTTTCGTTCTTCGTCTCGCCGCCTGCGTTCGAGATTGGACGTGAGTTGAAGATGACGATTAAGAAGAAGATTGCGACTGGAAGCAATACCGAAGCGCGTAGCAGGATCTTGATGTCTAAATTCGGCTCTTGCGGCTTTGCCGCCCGATGTGCGGAAGGTCTGTGACCTTCCGACGACTTGCTCATAATTTGATTTGGGGCTACGCCCCTAAGATTGATCCGAAGCCGTTCGAACCATCGGGGCGGCGCCCCTTTTGAAAAACGCTTTCCCCGGAAGGTCATAGACCTTCCGCACATCAGACGGCAGAGCCGAAGCAGACCTGACGTTGCCAGTTTGCTGGAAAGAAAATTCATAACTCTCGAAACGTCTGTCCGTGGTTTCATTACTTCGGTAAAACTTCAATTGCTATTTCTGCACTCGATTGATTGTGGGCGAAATCTTCGGCCGAGATCGTGACTGTATAACGACCAGCGGCGAGACTCGGCGGCACGCGCAGCCGTCCTACGTTCGTTTGCCCTTTACCGGACCAAAGAAGCTGCACTGGTTGCGCACCATACATTCGAGCTACGAGACGCGCGGTATCGCTATCCGCATCGACGCGCAACAGCACGTCGTCGCCGGCCCTCACGGCTTGCGATTCGATCTTTGGCGTCAGCTTTGGCGCGTGACTATCGATTACGAAACTCTTCTCCTCCTGGTAACCGTTGCCATTCTTGTCGGTCAGCAAAAGACGGCAGCGATAGGTTCCGTCAGGCATCCAGGCGGGAGCGAAGAACCTAACTTCCCAAACGCCTTCGCCCGGCAGAAACTTGAGCGGAAGTGTTTCGCCGAATGGCAGCACGGCAAAGACGGAAGCGATCGATGCGTCTGTCTTCACACGCAAAACCGGATCGCCGGGTTGAATTAGTCGCGGACGCAGCAGTGCGCGCGGCGCGGCAATGAACGCGGTGTAGGGCGTCACGAACTTATATTTTTCCGAGAGGCGAATGATCTCCGCGATGTAATCTTCCCGCTCGCCATTCGCGTCCATCTCTCGCAACAGCGCATCGACTCGCGCGCGCGCCCACAGCCGCGGCAGATGCTCATGGGTATCTGCAAACTCCGGCAAACTCACCCCACGCGAGAGATTGATCGTTTCTGTCCCGTACTGGCCTTGCACGCTGACGGTCGTTTCGGAGGATGGTTGTTTGTAGCGGCCGACGAAGCTGAAGCTCGAACCATCGAAACTGTAATCACCCGACGGGTAGATTTGATAGAGATTGTCTCGCTGTGCCGGCGTCAAGTGCAGATTCTCAATACTTGAACGGCCCACATGCTCAAAGAAAATTTTAAGGGCAATCGCAATGTCATCGGTCTCGCGTGCTCGGGCAAAGTAACCATGACCGGATTTGGCCAGAGCTTCGAGCAACGCGCCGTTCGCATCGGTTCCCAATCCGAAAGCAAAGACGCGAACCGCAGGCCCGCCTCCGGCGTCGAGCGCCGACACTATTTGCTTCAAGTTTTTGGTTCCGAGAGTTGGATTAGCATCGGAAACAAGCACGATGCTGTGTTCGCCCTTCGGGAAAACTTTAGCCACTTCGATCGATTTGGTAAGAGCTTTTCGAAGATCCGTGCCGCCCCCAAGAGTTGAATTCCTTATAAAGTCCAGCGCGTGTTCCACGTTCTCGGCCGTGGCCGAAAGTGGCGTTACTGAAAGAACGGATGGCTCTTCATTGAAAAGAATCAGATCAAATTGATCTCCCGGCGTTAACGAGTGCAGGAAATAATCCAGCGCTTCAACCGCACGTTTCAGTTTCTCGCCGTACATGGAAAGCGAGGTATCCAGCAGCAAGATGACGTTTCGGGATTTTTGGGAGTCACGTTGCCGATCGCCTCGTTGGTTAAAGATTGCCCGCGCTTCAAAGTAGCCGTCCGGGTTGCGTGCCGCGAGCGTCGGATCTCTGAGGTCGTAGGCGGAAATCTGTTCCGGCGCCCGATAAGCGATCCACGACAGAGCGCTCTCTGGAACGTCGATGTGATAATCGAATGCGAAATCGTCTTTCAGCTCCAGCCCCCGCGCCTGGAACTCGCCCTCGAATTCGTTCGCTTCGGACTTCGTCGCCTTAAGCGGATAACTATCAGTGCGAGGTGCGAGCCGCGAGATCGGGTAATCGCTCAAGACATGAACGTGCAGGGTGAACTCTCCAACTCGCTGCGGATCTCCGAACGATGGTTTCAGCGGAAAGGTGAAGTGAGAGGTCAAACCTTCAACCGGTAACACCTCGGTGTATTCCATCTCGATCCGTTTAGTGCCGTACGCCGGGATCGGAAAAACTTTGGCTGAGAATGCCGAGGTCCCTTCGTGATCGTCATCCTGTTGCAGCAATCCGGGGTCAACTTGCTGCTGCTTGATCTGGCTATAGACCGCGTTGGCCCGGCGCTTTTCCATCATCACTCCAGGGATGCGCATATCGCCTTCCCAGATCGCAAAATCTGAAACCGAAGATTGCAGGGGCAAAGCGAACAAGTACTTCCCTTCAAGCGCTTGCGCGACATGGCTGTCGAAAATCTGCAAAACGCGAACGCGGGCGTGTTGGTTGTCAATCAACACGTCCACTTTCATCACCTGCAACGAGAGTGTCGCCGAGTTCGGTTTGTCGCTGGTGGAAGGGAGCAAGGCCCCCGATTGCGCTGAGCCTTTCTGCTCAGACCAACTAATCATTGATAAGAGCAAAACAACGCCGAGTATTCCCAGACTTGCGATTCTCAGGCACGATCGTTTCAGCCTCAGTTGTTGCATGGTTGCGTCCTAATTAAGCTGGCCGGTTCCAATAGCCGCGTGCGATCCGGGCGATGCCGCTGGCAGTTCCGAAGTAAACGTAGTTTTCGTCACCAGTGACGCTAAGCACCGTGCGTGATGGCAGTTCTTCAGTGATCCGCGTCCAATTCTGCGAATGAAGATCAAGGATCAAAACTCCATTGAGCGTGCCAGCGTAAAGCCGTGCGCCATCTGTCCACATCGCATTGGGATTGATGACAGAACGATCAGCTTCTGAGGCAAAGCTGTATATCTCACCGGCAGGGGTCAGCTCGAAAACTCCACCGCCGTAGGTGCCAATGAAAAGACGGGACCCCACCAGGCATAAAGCGGTGACCCAGTTGGTTGTAAGTTTTGAATTGGTATCCTTGAAAACCCGAACCACACGGCCGTCTTCGATCAATGCGAGGCCGTTGAGCGTACCCGCGTACATACTGCGACCTTGAACCAGGAGTGTGTAGAGACTGTTACTCGGCAGACCCTGCACGGTCGTGAGGCCGCGCAGTTTGCCGGGCACGCCGAGTGAGAGACCCTTGCTGGTGGCGCAGACGATTGTGGGTTTCTGCGTTGCTGTTTTGTCTTCAGCCGCGTTGGCTGCGGGCATACCCACTTGCAGTACTGAATTACTCAACAACCCATCCGCTGTTGACCAGCGGCCGATCGCTCTCAATTCACTATTGAAGCGCAGCAAGCCCTGAGAGGTCGCGGCCAGCATCGTTTTGGAGTCTCGATCTTCCGTCAGGAAGTTGATTTCGCGGAGATCATCAGACTCAAGATGCGCAAACCTTTTTCCGCTTAGATTGAAGACGTCAATCCCGTTTCGGAAAGTCCCGGCCCAGAGCCTGCCAAGTGTGTCGAGGGTGAGCGCTGAAATTACATTGGTGGTGAGTAATTCATCGCCGTTGTTCTTGCCAAAAGGGGAAAACGGCACCGACCTCGACTTGTTGGAGACTTCCAGATTTTCGATGGGCGCGCGTTGAATTCCGGTGCTGCTCAACAACCAGAGTTCCTGGCCGAGCACGCTCAAACTAGCGCCGGCAATCCCGACAGGTTTGTTCCAGGGAAGACGATTGACTTGTATGTGAGCCAAATCATCGTCGGCCGAAAGCGTGAAGCTCTCTCCGTTGTCCTCGCAGAGCAGAAGGTTTGAGCCGGACTCAATCATGCTGGACAAAGACGGCAGGATCGCGACCGTGCGAAAACTCTTCGCTGATGTTTGATCCGCGGCAAGATTGGAGAACGGTGCTACGCTCAAACCATAATCAGAGGCGACGAAGAGTTTCTCGCCATCGGCTATCACGCCAACAATGCGATTGGAAAGCAGACCATTCGCAACCGTGAATTGCGACCATCGCGCGCCTTGTTCAACCCAGAGTCCGCTGTCAAAAGTGCCGACGAAGAGTCTCGCTCCCTGTTTCGAAAGATGATTGATCCCGAGCAGTCGTTGGTGATCAGCGCCGGCTTTGATCTCGCGGAACTGCTGACCATCAAAATCGAGTAGTCCTCCCGCCATCGTTCCGATCAGCAGCCGATTCGCTTCTGACAACAGAACCGTGATCGCTTGAGTATTGCGATCAGTCCATCGATAGCACTCAAAACTCTGGCCGTCGAACGCGACCAGCCCGCGTGTTCGCGTCCCGATGAAAAGCTTCGCTCCCAGCGGCGCCAGACTCAGCAGATCACTCTCGGGTAGTCCATCAAGAACGCTGTAATGGCGCAGCAGATTCCCCGCCGCGTCGAACTCAACGAGCCCGCCGTCCGTCGCAACGAAGTAGTTGTCTCTGAACTGAGCTATCGCTCTGCTGTTTCTGAAACCTTGCCAGATGGTTAGCTCTTTGCTTGCTAACTGTGGACACAGTTTCTTTTCAAAAGGAATGATGTCCTGCGATGCGAACCTGGCGCGTTCCTCATCGAGCTGACGTTGGGCCTGATTCCTGATTCGCCACACCCCGATGAATGAACCAGTAAGGATTGCGATTGTTAGGACGATCACGGATTTACGCCGCAGGACAGATGCAGGGGCGAAACGAAGGTCCTTCACCTTTGAGAACAAGCTTTTTGTTTTCTCGCGTCCCGACATCAGCGGCTTCACTCAATTACGCGCGTTTACTGGAATGGTCGGAGAAAGACTATCGACGTTGGCGTCGACTTTCTCCTTACCGATTCCAGCGTTTGAATTATTCGTTAGCTGAGGTGAAGAAACGACGTGATGAATCACAGCATGCGGGCGCGCTACCACGCCCGGGCTCGCGTGGCTATACACATTCGCGAGTCGTTCACACAATTCTTGGGTCCTGGGTTCCTGCCTGCTGGGTGAGACGCGGAAAGACTTGGTCAAGAGATTCGCGTTGAGGCGAAAGATCCATCACCAGAATCCGTGCTGGACCAGCAAGGCATTGACCAGGTGAATCTGTTCGTCGGCTATCTTCACAGAAAGCGGGCAGTGAAAAGGAAACCAGGTCGACACTTCCCGGTAGTGCTATAACAAGTTCCGCTTACGAAACACGAAACGATTAGTTGCAAACGGGCTAGTATGACTCTCTCGAGAATGGAGAAGCGCGCCTGAGAATCGCAACAAAAGTCTGTGTTATTAACTCAGGCATTGAAGCATGGGCAACTCAAACAAGCCCGGAGTAATCGAAGGCTATCAAGTGCGTTTCACAGAAAAGTGCTTGACAGAATTGGCGGTCTTGGCTTATACAAGAAAGTTCGCGCGACGATCGCGTCGCTCACTGCGAGGAAGAAACTTTCAATGATGACGAGCAGGACAAACAAACAACATTCGACGAAATGGCAGCCGTGCGCCGCCATGTATACGGTCGTCTGTTCGTTAGGCCTGAGTTCGTCAGCAACCAATATTTTTGGCGGCAGACTCGGACAAGAAACGTCCATAGATAGCCGTCGAATCAGGCATTAATCAGCGGGAGCGGACTCCCGCTCCCAAATCTCAAAGCAAAATTCGCGAGAATTGAAGGAGCGGGCAGCTTCCCTTGGAGGCTTAAAGCCCGCTCTTTTAGTTTTTTGACAATCGAAGTACCTATTTGCGAGAGATGAAGGCAGGGAGCCTTCAATGGATGACGATCTCGGTCCTTTGCGAGAGTCCGCGAGATCG
>Ga0075425_100000056_pt1 | contig 105354 bp, 82 predicted proteins | sample SoiMethybrSBSTD4_FD_75300 | JGI IMG/M metagenome (GOLD analysis project Ga0075425, IMG submission 75300) | Bulk soil microbial communities from a Populus tree surrounding site in Tennessee, USA - Soil MetaG P. TD hybrid SBSTD4 | ecosystem: Environmental > Terrestrial > Soil > Tree plantation...
AAACCGGAGTCGCTCGTCCATGACGTGACACTCCTTCCAAGGCATGCCCCCCTCCTCGATGGGGGCAAAGTGTCACCCATGTGTCCGGAATACCGTGTTACCTATGTCTCAGGAAGAACACCCTTCGGGCGAGCTTCGGATAGCAAGCCAAGCGAGCACCCTTGACAGGCGAAGGATGTCCACCGTAGCGGCGTTCCTGCGACTGTAGAAGCGATCGCGACGATCTCGGCCGGAAAAACGCCGGTACATCGTTTCGGAGGACATGCCCGCGACTTGGTCGCACGCTCTCATGCTTCTCGACATCGTCTCGATGAAGATGTTCGTGTGGCTCCTCGGCACGTTCTTTCCCTGGGCGGTTGATCCAAACGGTGGAATCCTCGATTCTCATCTCTTTTTCTACGACCGCTATTCTGACCTCGCGGACTATCACCGATTGAATGGCCGGACCGCTAAGGCCGATAGGCTCGCAGCTGTCGCGGAGGCTTACTACCAAGCCGCGCCCGATGATGATGACGACCCCGAGGCTGCAGCGATGGCGATGCCGGCGCCGCGTCCCCCGATCAATACGAATGCGGTCAGCACCATCAGACTGCCGAAATCGCGAACGGACGAACCATCCGGCTTGACTCCATCGCCCGCACACTGAAGGTGTGTTACGCGGACACGCTGCGCCGCGTCTATCGAGACTGAACTGAGTCATGCCGCTGACTTACCGGCCTGGTGAAACCATCGAGGCAGGGGATCACCCGCCGACGCGGGCCGATCTGGCACCGCGTAGATCCGCAGAACAGGCGTCGCGCCTTGGTTTCCCTGGGCGCGGACACGAGGAACGCCGCCACAAAGGCTGACACCCGGGTGGGTGACAAAGAATCCGAGCCGTTTCAGTTCATATTCAATGGCTTTCTGAAGGTCGAATTTCCAGGGAGGGATGGTGACCCAAATGCGGGGCTGGTTGGTATAGGATGCGACCGATCAACGGGCGTCAAATCGGAAATGTCGGATAAACAGCGGCCGATTCTCGTCTCGCCGTAACTTGCGTGACTAAGTAGGCTTGCTACAGTAACGGAACCTCGAGAGGATTTGATGCTCATCATTCTCATCATCGTTTTGCTGCTCGTCTTCGGCGGCGGTGGGGGATATTACCTCGGCAACCCGGGGTACGATTACCGCTATGGCGGCGGTGGAATTGGCCTCGTCCTGCTAATCGTGCTGGTCCTTTATCTGCTCGGCGCCCTCCGATTTTGATCAGCCAAGAGGCAAGGACGCTGCAACCCAATCGGTGCGCCCGGCGATAGCGATCACGCAATTCAACGGTTCGCGGCAACCTGTCTGAGCTTCGCGCGGAGCTGGTCGAGATCCGCCGACGATAGATACCGGCCGTCGGCAACGACGCCGACGATCGTCCGCGTGTTCCTGACGTCGACGAGCGGATTAGCGCCGAGCATCACCAGGTCGGCGACCCGACCGGGCTGCACGCTGCCATAGTCGCCGAGCTTGTCGTAGAACATCGCCGGATTCAGCGTCGCGGTCTGCAACGCCTCGAGCGGGCTGAAGCCGGCCGCGACGAACCGCTCGAGTTCCAGGTGCAAGCTGATGCCGGGAAGTACATCGACGCCCGCCGGCGTATCGGTGCCGGCGAGGAACGGCGCGTTCGCCGCGTGCAGCTTGCGCACCATGTCCAGCTCGTGAGCGACGAACGCCTCTCGCACGGCACGTGGATCGGAGGCCAGCCCTTTGAGGATCGATGCCCGGGACGCCGGCCACTTCGCGATCCAGCTCTTCGCCGCGTAGGCGAGATCCGGATCGTTCTTCACGTTCACGCTGTCGACCAGCCACTGGCCGCGCTCCCAGAACAACGTGGGGCACTGCCATGTTCTCGCGGCCTTGATCTGCTGAATCATCCGCGCCTCTCGGGCCGGATCGTACGTCGTCAGGAAAGCGCCGGGCCGCTTGGTGCCGCCGTCATACGTATCCTCGATGTACTTGTCTTCGTCGGGCGAGCTGGCTTCGAAGATGCCGATCAGATGCTCGAAGGTGCGTTGCCCGGCGGCGATCGCCTCCGACGCGCGGATCGCATCAGGGACGTGGCCTTCGAAGCCAATCGCAACCTTCTGTGCTTCCTCAGCGATGGCGAAATACGCATCGCGCGGCACGCCCGATTGAATCTTGATGAAGTCGACGCCACGGCGTTTGAGCGCATCGACGGCGCGGCGGGCGCCGGCGGCCGTCGTGATGGCGATCGACGCTGGAAACGACACGTGTGGTCCGTCGAGCATCGGTCCCGAGACGATCATCCGCGGGCCGAGCAGCCGGTGTGCCGCGACGTCGGCGCGCGCGCGCAGGACGGGCTCGAGCGCGCTGCCCATGTCGCGGATGCCGGTGACCCCGTTCGCGATGAACAACGGGAGAACGAGGTCGCGGCTCTCGGGCGTCCGGTCGCCGAAGAAGGCGTGGGTGTGCATGTCCCACAGCCCCGGGATGACGTAGGTGCCCGTCCCGTCGACGACCTGGCCGCCGCTGTCCGTCCTCGCGCCGCTGACGCTCGTGATGCGGTGTCCCTGAACCACGATCGTCGAGCCGCGATGGAGCTCACCGGTCGCGACATCGACAACCGTCGCGTTGACGATGCGCAGGGTTTGAGCTTCGCCGGCCCGAGCCGTCACGAGACAGGCGAGGAGCAGCAGAATCAGTCGCTTCACAGCCACAGACCGGAGCGGGACATGATACAACCACGTCCGCGGGCTCTCGTTCCCTTCAATTCTCGGAGAGTGCACCATGACATGGCCGTCGCTGATTCGCTGCCTCTCGACAAGCGCGCTGACCGTCCTCATCGCCCTCCCCGCCGGCGCTCAGAGCATCGTCGGCAAGGACAGGACCGGGCCGGTGCCGAACCCGGTGAACCTCGAGACGACCGGAATGTTCCAGGCGAAGTTCGTGAGCGTGGGCGACGACATGTTCATCGGCGGCCAGCCAACGGAAAAGGCGCTGCGCGAGCTGAGGGCCAAAGGGGTCACGACGGTCGTCAACCTGCGCATGCCGGAGGAGATGGCGCAAGTGGGGTTCGACGAGGCCGCGCTCGTCAAGGAACTCGGCATCAAGTACGTCTCCATTCCGATGCGCGGCACGGCCGACCATCCGTACGGGCCGAAGGAACTCGACGCCTTCGCGGCGGCGATGACCGCAGCGGACGGCAAGGTGCTGCTGCACTGCACCATCGCCTGGCGAGCGAGTCATCTCTGGGCCGCCTACCTGATTCGTGAGCGGAAGGTGCCGGTGGCAGACGCGCTGACGCAGACGCGGATGATCAACCTGATGGACAACATGCGGATGGGTAGTGGGGATCAGCAGCCGCTCGAAGGATTTCTGGGACGCGTCGTCCCGGAAATCGGGCATCCAAAGTAGAGGAGACCGACCATGGACGTGACCGCCCCCACCCGCAGCGGCGCGATGACCGCGATCGTCTGGATCTGTCAGATCCTGCTTGCTCTGGTCTTTCTCGCGCACGGCGTCATGCTGCTCGTTCCGCCGGCGGAGATGGCCGCGCAGATGAACGCCGCGCTGCCACGCGGGTTCTGGCTGTTTCTCGGTATCGCGGAGGTGGCGGCCGCCGTCGGCCTCACGATGCCGGTGTTGATCCGCAGGTATCAATTGCTGATCTGGTGGGCGGCGGGCGGCATCATGATCGTGATGATATCGGCAACGATCTTTCACCTGACGCGCCGCGAGATCAGCTCGGCGGTCGTCACGTTCGTGCTCTTGTGCATGGCCACGTTCGTGGCCAGTGCCAGGCGCCGCGACTACCCGATGGACTGATTACTTTGCGCGCGAGAGGCGGTCTCGAGCACCGAGGCGCGCTGGTGGATTCTCCTGGCGGACGATCTCCGCGGAGATGCGGGTTGGCTGACCGACCTGGCCTGTTGTGAGGTAGCGGCGGACACGGGCGAGCACGATCGGCTTTCGATCAGTGTCCTTCGTGGCCTTCACCTTCCCGTTCGGGTACTCGGCCACGATCCTGTACGGGATCGCGCGCTCCGAGCAGAAGCCGCGAATCTCCTCGTGGGGACCGCTGTTTCGCTAGCGCGTGCGGGCGCGGCGCGTTAGTATCCGCCCGTGCCCGACACGATTCTGAGCGTGGAGCGCGTCTCTCCCGTCGCGACTCCGGCGGCCGCGGTCCGTCACAGCGCGATCGTCCGCGCGACGCACTGGATCACGACGCTCTGTTTCCTCGCGCTCCTCGTCAGCGGACTCGAAATCATCGTCTCCCACCCGCGCTTCTACTGGGGCGAGGACGGCAACGTGCTGACGCCCGCGCTCTTCTCGTTCCCGATTCCCGCGTCCCGCGCAACCGTGCCGACCGGCTACGGCTACGTGCTGCCGGATCAGAACGGCTGGAGCCGGTACCTGCACTTCGAAGCCGCGTGGGTGCTCGTGCTCACCGGCGGACTCTACGTCATCTGGGGTCTGCTCAGCGGGCACTTCCGGAAGAACCTGCTCCCGGCTTCCGGCAGCCGCTCGTGGCGGGCGTTGTCCACCGCCGTCGGAGGCCACGTGCGATTGACGCTCGCGGTGGACGCCGACGTCTGGTCTTACAACCTGGTGCAGCGTCTCACATACCTCATCGTCATCTTCGTGCTGTTCCCGCTCGTCGTCTGGACCGGCCTCGCGATGTCTCCGGCGTTCGTGTCGGCGATACCGTCCACGGTCACGACGCTCGGCGGCCGCCAGTCGGCGCGCACGCTGCATTTTCTCGTGTCCGTCGCGCTCGTCGTCTTCCTGATCGTTCACGTCGCGATGGTCTGGCGCGCCGGGTTCGCACGCCGCGTGACGGCGATGATCACCGGACGCGCCGCGCCCGCCACGGAGCCTGAATGAGCGACATCACACGGCGGAAACTCATCACGCGCGGCCTCGCCGCCGCGGCGGGCCTGTCGGGCCTGGCGCTCGCCGAGCGCCTCGCCGATCGCTACGGCCTCGTCCCGCCCGATCACGGCGGCGTCTACGGCCCGGGCGAGACGCTGACCTACGCCGCGCACCGGCTGCTCACGGGGCATTCCCTCGCGCGCGAGTTCAGCCGCAGCCAGATCTCGCGGTCGCCGTTCGCGAACGAGACGCCGCCGCCGGCCGACGATTTCAAACGCCTGCAGGCCGGCGGATTCCGGGAGTGGAAGCTCTCGATCGACGGCCTCGTCGCGCACCCGGCATCGCTCTCGGTGGACGATGTGAAGCGGCTTCCGGTGCGGAGGCAGATCACGCAGGTGGCCTGCGAAGAGGGCTGGTCGTACGTCGCCGAATGGATCGGGACGCCGCTCGTCGACGTGCTGAACGCCGCCGGCATCCTGCCGCACGCGCGCTATGTCGTGTACTTCTCGATCCAACCCGACTGGTGGGAGAGCATCGACATGGCCGACGCGCTGCACCCGCAGACGCTGGTGACCTACGCGATGAACGACGGCGATCTGCCCGCCGCGTTCGGCGGTCCGCTCCGCCTGCGCGTACCGCGGCAACTCGGCTACAAGAGCGTGAAGTACATCACGCGTCTGACGGTCACCGACAGCGTGAAGCGATTCGGCAAGGGCCTCGGCTCGGCCTCGCCCGAAGGCGGCTACGCGTGGTACGCCGGCATTTGATCGCTTGACGCGTCGATCACGCCACCGCGATTTTGATCATCGCGCGCGTGTGCCGGTTGATCTTCGTGAGAACGTTGAAGATCACCTTCAGGAAATACTTTCGATCGAGCAGCTTGTCCGCCGCGATGCGCTCCTCGCCCTCGACAAACGACGCCGTCCCGTCGATCCACGGACCCTTCACCTCGCCGCGAACGCTGCAGGCCGCCACGCGCACGCGCGCGTTGTTTCGAATGCGCTTCACCTTCCACGAATCGGCTTCGGTGTAGACGTAAAACGCGTTGTCGTGCAGCACGAACCAGACGGGCGTCTTCACGCCCTCGCCGTTCTTCTTGAACGTTTCGAGCGAGATGTATTTCTGTCCGGCAAACGGTGCGAGGTTCTGTTCGGGCACGGCGCCTCCTGAGCTACCGAAGCGTTTTTCGTAGCGCCACATCTCGATCGTTGCCGACCGCGCACGCGAGCCACGCGAGGCGGACGCCGCCCTCCGCCATCCGCGCCTCGGCGTCGGCCATCATGAGGGCGGCGATGCCCGAACCGCGCGCCGGCGCCGACAGATAGAATTGGTAGAGCCGCCGCCCGCACGTTCACCGCACGCAGGTCCAACGCCATGAGGGCCAGGCTCCAGCTTCCCGCAGCCATCGAAGAATACCGCGACGAGCGGTGGCGGCGCGAAGGCGCGCGGCAGGTCGAGGGCGTCTACGACGCCGAGCGCTTCATCGACGAGGTCGGCTTCGCCGCGTGCATGACCGATTCGCGGCGGCCGGGGCCGTCGCTCTACGTCGCCGTGTGCGGACGCCGCGACGCCGTGATGCCGCGCAACGTGCAGAAGGACCCCGAGGCGTCGCTCGCGTGGACGCTGAAAGACGAGATCATCGCCCGCGGCCACGTGTATTACGCGAAGCTGGCCCGCGGCAAAGCGACCTTCGTCGCGCCGCGCCTGATTCCGCACTTTCACGCGGTGTGGGGCGTGCGCCGCGCCGACGAGCCTCGACGCCTCAGCAGGACGGCGCGCGCGATTCTCCACGTGCTCCGCAGGGAATGGGAGATGGCGACGGCCGACCTGCGCGAGGAGGCCGGCGTCAAAAGCCGCGCGACGTTCAGCCGCGCCATCGACGAGCTGCAGGCCGCGATGCTCGTCGTGCCGAGCGCGGTGTTCTATCAGCCGAAGTTCACTTACATCTGGACGCTCGCGGTCGGGCGATTTCCCGACGCGCTGCGGCGCCGCGTCGATCGCAATACCGCGCTGCGCGAAATCGCGCGCGCCTTCCTCGCGGGCGCCGGAATGACGGTTCCCGGGGAGCTGGCGCGCGTCACCGGCCTCTCGCGTCCTGACGCCGGCCTCGGCAATCGCGCGCTGGTCGCCGACGGCTCCGCGGCGATGCTCGCGCCGGGCACATATCAGCTCACCACGCCGCGGAACGCCGGCGCGCCCTCGCTCGTCTGATCCCCAACGAATGACCAACGCCAGAATCGTCGGCTACAGCGCGCTGGCGATCCTGGTGGCCCTCTATGTCGTCGGCGCCGTCAGCGTCCCGCCCGGCTCGCTGCGGCACGAAGTGCAGACGGTGCCGCTCTGGTTCCCGATCGTCGCCGGCCTGCGCGGCAAACCGATCGCGAAATGGGCCGCGCTGCCCTGCTTCGTCGTCTGGCTCGCCCTGATGATCGCCATCTGGCTCTTCCTGCTGGGGTGGGCGCGGATCGTCTCCGGCCATTTCTTCCCCACCGAAATCGCCATGACGCTCGTCGTCGGCGCCGCCTCGATCGCCGGCATCGCGGCGGGCCTGCGCTGGCGAACGGCGCTGCCGCCGCTCGCCGCGGCGGGAGTCGTCGCGGCGTTCGCCGCGCTGCAGCTGGTCGCGCTGCGCGTGAGCTTCCTCCCCTACATCGCGAAACGCTGACGCGCGCGTCCGCCCTGCGCCGCCTGCAAGAAAACCGGGGCGCGATCGTTCTAAGGCCAGGAGCGCCTGGAATGGCCGATCCGCGCCTGTATCAAATTGGCACGCTTGCATCGCTGCTCGTCTACGGCATGGGCTGGCTCGATTTCGACATTACGATTTCGCGCGCGGCGCTCCTGCTGACGGCGGTGCTCGCGACGCAATGGACGTGCGATCGGCTGACAGGCAGCCGGGCGCCGTTCCGATCCAGCGCCCGCAGCGCCCTGATCTCCGGGCTCTCGCTGTGCCTGCTGCTGCGGACCAACCGCGCCGACCTCGCCGCGCTCGCAGCGGTCGTGACGATCACGGGGAAGTTCCTGATTCGCATCGGCGGCAAGCACGTCTTCAACCCCACCAACGGCGGCCTCGTCGCCATGCTGCTCGTGACGAATCAGGTGTGGGTGTCGCCGGGGCAATGGGGCGCGCCGGCGTTCTTCGCATTCCTCCTCGCGTGCGCCGGCTCGCTCGTCGTCAACCGCGCGGCGCGGTCCGATGTCACGTATGCGTTCATCGTGTGCTACGCCGCGCTCGTCTTCGGCCGCTCGCTGTATCTCGGTGAGCCGCTGGCGATTCCGCTGCACCGGCTCGAGAGCGGCGCGCTGCTGCTCTTCACCTTCTTCATGATTTCCGATCCGAAGACGACGCCCGATTCGCGCGCGGGGCGCGTGCTGTTCGCCGCGCTCGTCGCCTTCGGCGCGTGGTACGTGCAGTTCCGGTTGTTCCGCACGAACGGGCCGCTGTGGTCGCTCGCCGCGTGCGCGATGCTCGTCCCGCTGATCGATCGGTTCGCGCCCGGCGTGCGCTACGCGTGGACGCGGCCGCACGCATCAACGCCGGCGCCCGCGTTGCGGGCCGCCTAGAAGGAGCAGGTCATGAGACGAACGCTCTTCGCCGCCGCGCTCGCGTCGATCGTCGCCGGATCGACGCCGGCGCTCCTCGGCTTCTGCGGCTTCTACGTCGCGAAAGCGGATACGAAGCTGTTCAACCGGGCGTCCGAGGTCGTGCTCGTGCGCGACGGCGATCGCACGGTGATGACGATGGCGAACGACTTCGAAGGGGAGCCGAAGGAATTCGCCGTCGTGATTCCGGTGCCGACCTTCCTCACGCGCGAGCAGATCCACGTCGGCGACAAGGCGCTCGTCGATCACGTGGATGCGTACTCGGCGCCCCGGCTCGTCGAGTACTTCGACTCGGACCCGTGCGACTGGCGCGTGTTCGATTATTCGCGGCGCGCGCCGATGGCCGCCGCTGCGCAGCCGTTCGCGATGCAGGATGCGGCGAGCCAGGCGAAGGCGCTGGGTGTCACCATCGAAGCGACCTACACCGTCGGCGAGTACGACATCCTCATCCTCTCCGCGCAGCAGAGCGCCGGGCTCGAGACGTGGCTGCGGCAGAACGGCTACCGCATCCCGGCAGGCGCGACGGACGTGATTGCGAGCTATCTGAAGCAGAACATGCGCTTCTTCGTCGCGAAGGTGAACCTCGCCGAGCAGGCGCGGCTCGGCTTCTCGTATCTGCGGCCGCTGCAGGTCGCGTACGAATCGCCGAAGTTCATGCTGCCGATCCGTCTCGGCATGGTGAACGCAAAAGGACCGCAGGAGCTGTTCGTCTACGCGCTGACGCGCAACGGCCGCGTCGAGACGACCAACTACAGGACGGTGAAGCTGCCGACCGACATGGATCTGCCGGTCTACCTGAAACAGCCGACCGAGTTCGCCGGCTTCTACAAGGCGATGTTCGCGCGCCAGGTCGAGACCCAGGACGGCCGCGCCCTGTTCCTCGAGTACGCCTGGGATATGCGCTGGTGCGATCCGTGCGCCGCCGATCCGCTGTCGAGCGACGAGCTGCGGCGGCTCGGCGTCTTCTGGCTCGACGGCGGCGATCGCCGGCCGCCGAACGTGTTCCTGTCGCGTCTGCACGTCCGCTACGACAACGCGCATTTCCCCGAAGATCTCGTGTTCCAGGAGACCGGCGATCGCGCGAACTTCCAGGGGCGCTATGTGCTGCGCCACCCGTGGACCGGCGGCGACAGCTGCAGCGCGGCGGTCGACTATCGACGAGCCGTCGACGATCGCCGCGCGCGCGAGGCCGCACAGCTGGCCACGCTGACCGGGTGGAACGTCGCCGACATCCGGAAGAAAATGGGTGGCGTCGTGCCCGTTCGCGTCGAGCCGGCATGGTGGGAGCGCCTGTGGAAGAAATGAGGGCGGCGCGGTGATGGCGCGGTCCGGGTGAACGTGGCAGCGCATTCTGCCGATCTCGAGCTGGCCCGGTTGTGCGCCGACGGCGACGAGCGCGCGTGGGAGCGGTTCGTCCGCGAGTACCGTCCGCTGCTCTACCGCGCCGCCGACGCGCTCGATCGCACCGAGCGCGCGCGCGAGATCGCCGATTCGCTGTACGCCGATCTGTACGGCATCGCCGGCGGCGCGGGCGAGCGGCAGTCGCTGTTTCGGTACTACCAGGGGCGCAGCAGCCTCGCGACGTGGCTGCGCGCCGTGCTCGCGCAGCGCTACGTCGATCGCGTGCGGGTCGAGCGGAGGGTCGAGCCGCTGCCGGACAAGGAGCCGCCCGCTCGCGGCGACGAGCCGGATCCGAATCGCGCGCGCTATGTCGCGCTGATGCGGCAGGCGCTCGCACGAGCCGTCGCCGCGTTGACGGCGCGCGATCGGCTGCGGCTCGGCTGCTACTACGTGCAGGAGCTGACGCTCGCCGACACCGGCCGCGCGCTGAACGAGAGCGAGGCGACCTCGTCGCGCCGTCTCGCGCGCTCGCGCGCGGCGATCCGCCGCGACGTCGAACGCCACCTGCGCGACGAAGCGGGGCTGACCGGCGAGCAGATCGCCGCGTGCTTCGCGTCGGTCGCGGAGGATCCCGGCCCGCTCGATCTGAAACAGGTCATTTATGAGTGACGTCCCGAAACGGCTGCTGCGGGAATCGCTCGGCGGCCGAACGCCGCCGGCGCCCGCGCCGGACTGCATCGACGCGGCCACGATGGCCGCGTGGGCCGATGGCGCGTTGTCGGCGCGCGAGCGCGCGACGGCGGAGCGGCACGCGTCGAGCTGCGCGCGGTGTCAGGCGCTCGTCGCCGCGATGGCGAGGACGACGGAGCCGCAGGCGCGCGCGTGGTTTCGCGCGCCGGCCGTGAAATGGATCGCGCCGCTCGCGGCGGTTGCTGCGGCGGCCGTCGTGTGGATCGCCGTTCCGGGGCGGCGGTCCGCGCCGGCCGCCGCGCGCGCGCAAGCATCCACGCCCGTCGCGTCGCCGTCGTCGCTCGACGCGGTGAAACCTGCCGCATCGGCGAGCGCGGCGCCCGCCTCCGAACCCGGTCTCCAGGCAAAGGCGGATCAACAGCGCGCCGCAGCCGGCGCCGCGGACGCGCGATCGCGTCGAGGGCGGCAGGAGCAGGCGAACGCCGCGCCGGCGGCCGCGCCGACACGCGCGAGCGATGCGGCTGCCGCCGCCGCGCCCTCGGTCGCGCCTGCGCCGCCCGCAGCGGCCGAAGCGGCGGCGCAGACCTTCGCGCTGCCGCCGCCGCCCGCGCCCGCGTCATCGCCGCTGTCGCGCTTTGGTGACGAGCGCGCGCAGGCGTTCGCGAAAACGCTGGACGCTCCCCGCCGGATCCTGTCGCCGGATCCGAACATCCGCTGGCGAATCGTGGCGTCCGGCGGCGTCGAGCGCTCGACGGACGGCGGCCTATCGTGGCAGCCGCAATCGACCGGCGTCGCGACGCCGTTGACGGCGGGCAGCGCGCCGTCGCCGACGACGTGCTGGCTCGTCGGCCCGGGTGGTCTCGTCCTGCTCTCGATCGACGGCGCAACGTGGCAGCGCGCATCGCTGGCCGAGGCGATCGATCTCCAATCGGTGCGCGCGTCCGACGCCGCGAACGCCACGGTGACGGCGGCCGACGGCCGCAGCTACAGCACGTCCGACGGCGGAAAGAGCTGGCGCCGCGTGAATTGAGTTGGAATTTGGAATCTGGAATTCGCGTCAGTTGCGAACGTGACGACGGAGGAACGCTGCCATACGCTGCACCTCGTCGTCGCGCTGCGTCGCGTTCGTGAAGATTTCGCTGTGGCCGCCGCCCTCGTAGTACTTCGCTTCGACCTCCTTGCCGTCGATCTGCTGCGCGCGCGCGCGCACTTCCGTCGGGCACCCGGCGGAATCGAGAACCGCGGCCTGCACGGTCCCGTTCGTCAGGATGTAGTTGAGCGCCGCGCCGCCGCCGCGCGAGTGGCCGAACAACGCGACGCGATTCGAGCCGACGCCCGGCAGCGTGCGCGCCGCCTGCACGAGCGCGTCGACGGTCCGGCGCGCGACGGCGCTCCCCGCCTCGGGCATCGCCGGGGCGCCAGGACACGCGAGCGGCGTGATGAAGCGCGAGCCGCTTCCGCCGCCGCCCGAGAACCAGCACGCCGCGATCGCGATCACGCCGGCGCGCGACAGCGCCTCCGCCAAATGCACGTACTCCTTCGCGAACTCGTGGTTGCCATGAAGAAGCACGACCGCCTGAAACGAGCCATCGCCTCGCGGGCGCGCGACGGCCGCCAGCATGCGCCCGAGATCGGCTGATCGCCGCGTGCTGCCGTCGAGCCTTGCGAGACGACCGCGGCGGCGAGCAGCACGCCGACAATCGCCAGTTTCATCGCGCCCATCTCGTTTCCGCTTTCGCGACATTCTGACACCTTGTCGAGCCGCATCTGTTTGATGTGAATCGAGTCAGTGCGTAGCGAGCCTTCGTCGCGGCGAGGCGGCCGCGGGTGCGCAGTTGACCATTCGAGTCCGCTTGCGTCGTTCGCAGCGTAAGGATGGCACGGGCATCCGGCTTGCGCGCACTACGCGCCGGTTCCGGAGGCATCGAGATGCGACGCACTGCACGAGCTGCCTGTTCTCTGTCTGCGCTCTCGTTGATGGGCGCGATCGCCGTCGGGCCGCGCGCGACCTCGACCGATCTGGCGACACGGCCCATCGATTTCGTCGCAAACCGCGGCCAGTGGGATCGGCGGATCGACTTCGCCGGCCGCTACGGATCGATGACCGCCGTCGTGCGGCAGGCGACCGTGACGCTCGGCGCCGATGTCGATCCGGCGACGGCGATCTCGCTCGCGTTCGAGGGCGCATCGAGCGCTGTATCGCCGACGGGCGAGCAGCCGCGCGCGACGCACTACAACTTCTATCTTGGCAGCGACTCCAGCCGCTGGCGATCCGACGTGCCCGCGTTCGGCGCCGTCGCATGGCGTGATCTCTACCGCGGCGTCAGCGTCCGCCTCCACGAACAATCGGCGCGCCTCGAGTACGAGCTGCGGCTCGATCGCGGCGCGGATCTCGATCAGGTCGTGATTCGCGCCGACGGGACGTCGAACGCGCAGATCGAGCCGGACGGCTCGCTGCGCCTCGAGACGAAGCGCGGCGCGCTTCGCCAATCGGCGCCGAGAAGCTGGCACGAGCTGCCGGACGGCCGCAGGCGCGTCGTCGCCAGCCGATTCCGGAAAATCGACGATCGCCGGTACGGCTTCGAGGTGGACGGCCGCGATCCCGCGCTGCCGCTCGTGATCGATCCCGGCCTCGTGTGGTCGACGTTTCTCGGCGGCTCGGGCCCCGACTTCATCGGCCCGGCCGCGTCTGCGCGCGACGGCAGCGGCGACGTGTTCGTCGGCGGCACGATGGCGTCGGTCGATTTCCCGTCGTTCGCCGATCCGTCATTCGCGCCAGGCACGCAGTCGCCCGCGTTCGTCGTGCGCCTCAATTCCTCCGGGACGGCCATTCGATACGCGACGTTCGTCGGCGGCTGGCACGCGCAGATCGTGCACCGCGGGCTCGCGGTGGATGCCGCCGGCAACGCGGTGCTCGTCGGCCAGACCTACTCGCCGGATTTCCCGACGACCGCGGGAGCGTTCGATCGCGTCGGCGTCAACAAGGACGCGTTCGTCGTCCGCCTCAACGCAACCGGCGGGCTGATCTTCTCGACACTGCTGGGCGGATCGGGCGAAGACGACGCGAGCGCCGTTGCCTACGATCCGGCGGGCAACATCATCGTCGGCGGCACGACGGCGTCGCGCGACTTCCCGACGACGCCAACCGCGTTTCACCCCTCGTACAACGTGCCGAACGCGCCGGCCGACGGCGGCGCCGAGGGCGACATGTTCGTCGCGCGCCTCATGCCCGACGGCACCGCGCTCACCTACGGCACGTTTCTCGGCGGCCCGCAGACCGACGTCCTCGAGGACCTCGTCGTCGACGCGAACGGCGTCGTCACCGTGTGCGGCTGGGTGACGGGCAACAACGTGCAGGTGTTCGTGACGACGCCCGGCGCCTTCGATCGCACGTGGAACGGATCGCAGGACGCCGCGATTGCACGGCTGAAGCTCGACGGCGCCGGCGCGGCGGACTTGAAGTACGCGACGCTCATCGGCGGCGCGAGCCAGGACAATCTCTGGCTCGCGGCGATCGATCCGACGAACCCCGAGCTCGTCACCTTCGCGGGCCGCAGCTGGTCGAACAACTACCCGACGACGGCCGGCGTGGTACGGCCGACCAATCCGCCGTTCTCGCCGCTCTTCCCGGACGTCGAAGCGGGCATCATCACGCGCTTCCGCTTCCCGGCGGCCGGCGGCGGATCGCTCGTCTGGTCCACCTATCACCATTCGGATCGAATTACGGGGCTTGCCGTCAACGCGAACGGCGAGCCGATCGTCGCGGGACCGTCGGCGCCCTGGGACATGGTGACGACGCGCGGCGCGCTCGATCGCACCGCGGACGGATCGGGCGCGCCGGGCGCCGGGTTCCTCAGCCGGCTGAGCGCCGACGCGACGCAGTATCTGTACCAGACCTTCTTCGGCGGCAGCGGCGGCATCGCCGACAACTTTCAGAGCGTGCCGCAGGTGGCGTACGTCGCCGCGAACACCGTCGTCGTCAGCGGCCAGACGACGTCGAACGACTTTCCGATCACGGCGGGCGCGGCCGATCCCGTCTCGAGCAACGCGATCGGCGGCGGCGCGTCGAACGAAGGCTTCGTGACGAAGTTCGCGCTCGACGCCGACGCGAGTGGCGATGTCGCCGCCGACGCTCCGCAGCTCACGAGCCCGATCGACGGCGCGATCTTTCACAACGGGCTCGTCGGCCGTCTGGATTGGAACGGCGTCGCGGATCCGTCGGGCGTGCACGCGTACGAGTTCCAGGTCTCGAGCCGATCGGATTTCGCGAAGGACTTCATCCTGTACCGGGGCGCGGTGCCGGCGACGAGCGTGATCATTCCGCCGAGCGTCGGCTCGAGCGGCGGCCTGTCGCTCATCACGTTCTTCTGGCGCGTGCGCACGGCGGACAACGCCGGCAATCTGAGCGCGTGGTCGGCCGCGCGCACCTTCACGGTGAGCCCGTCGAGCGGACAACCGACGATCTCGGGGATCCAGGTCGATTCGTCAAGCGTCGTCGGCGGCGCGCAGGCGACCGGCATGCTGCAGCTGTACGATCCGGCGCCGCCGGGCGGCCTCGTCGCGCGCCTCGTGGCGGTCCACGATCGATCGCAGGGGCTCGATCGCACGCGCGCGCTGCCGGTGCCGGTGAGCGTGCCCGATACGGTGAACGTTCCGGCCGGCGCGCTGTCGGCGCCGTTTTCGATCGCCACGAGCCCCGTCACCATGGCCATGGGCGTGAGCCTCGTCGCGACGATCGACGGCGTGGGCGGAACGGGATCGATCAGCGTGACGCCGGCCGACTTCGGCGGGCCCACGCCTTCGGACGTGACGCTGCTTCCGGGCAGCGTGATCGGGGGGACGCCGGCGACGGGGATCGTCACGATCAATCAGCCGGCGCCTGCCGGCGGCGTCGCCGTTGCGCTGTCGAGCAGCCATCCCGCGATCGCGGGCGTGCCGGCCAGCGTGACCGTCGCCGCCGGTGCGCGCACGGCGAATTTCCCGGTCGCGACGTCCGCCGTCACGACGGAAGTGGACGTGACGCTCGTGGCGACGAGCAGCGAGACGGCGTGGAATCAGCAGCTGTACGTGCGTCCCGCGAACCATCTGCCGAAGCTGACGTCGATGACGATCTCGCCGACCTCAGTCGCCGGCGGCGCCAACTCGGGCGGCACGCTCACCTTCAGCGGCCCGATTCCGTTGGGCGTGTGGCCCGCGCTGCCGGACGCCGTCGTTCGCATCCGGAGCAGCGATCCCGACGTCGCCGCGCTGTTTCCCGGCGACGACTACGTGCTGGCCGGATCGACGAGCCATGCGTTCCGCATCTTCACGCGCGGCGTGCCGTCGGCGCGCAACGTCACGTTCACCGCGTACTTCGACTCGACGGCGTTGAGCGGCGTGCTGACGGTCGGCGCCGTGACGGGCGTGACGGTGTCGTCGCTCGGCGCCAACGTCACGACGCTGCGCGGTGGAGAAGGCGGCGTCGCGACGGTGACGCTCGGCGCGGCGGCGCCGGCGCCGCTGCTCGTCGCCGTATCGACGAATCATCCGGAGCTGTTCTCGTCGCTGCCACCGAATCTGACGGTCTTCACGGGATCGACATCGGCGTCGTTCGCGTTCGTGACGAACAAGACCGCGACGGCTTCGACGCCGGTGACGATCTCCGCGTCGTACGGCGCGAGCGCGGCCAGCCTGCCGTTGACGGTCAATCCAGCCGCGTCGACGTCGCCGCCGGTGATCGGCGTGTCTGTGTCGCCCGCGTCGGTGACCGGCGGCGCCTCGTCGTCGGGAACCGTCACGCTTCAAAGTGCGGCGCCTTCGGGCGGTGCGGTCGTTCAGCTGTTCAGCTCGAGTGCCGCGGCGAGCGTGCCGGCCAGCGTGAGCGTGGCCGCGGGCGCGGCAACCGCGACGTTCCCGATCGCGACGACATCGGTGAGCGCCGACACGACGGTCACGATCACCGCGCTGCAGCGTCTGAGCGCGGCCACCTCGCTCGTCGTCCGAGCGGGCGCCAGTCCGCCGCCCGCCGCGCCGACGCTGTTGTCGCCGGCAAACGGCGCGACGCCCGCGCAGCCGGTGGCCTTCGACTGGAGCGACGTCGCCGGGGCGGTGTCGTACGAGATCCAGGTCGACGACTCGACGACGTTCACGGCGCCGCTCGTGATCGATCAGACGGTGACGCCGTCGGCGTTCAGCGCCGGCGGATTCGCCGGCGTGCAGCACTCGTGGCGCGTTCGCGCGATCAATTCGGCGGGCACCGCCGGAGCGTTTTCGTCAGTGCGCTCGTTCACGCCGCAGACCGCGCCGGCGGCGCCGGCGCTGTCGGCGATCTCGCTCAACCCGACGAGCGTCGTCGGCGGCAACGCCGTGCAGGGCACCGCGAGCCTGACGAGCGCCGCGCCGGCCGGCGGCGCGTCCGTCACGCTGTCCAGCAGCAACACGGTTGCGACGGTGCCGGCCAGCGTCGCCGTGCCCGCCGGGGCGACGAGCGCGACGTTCAGCGTCGCGACGACGGCTGTGAGCGCGTCGACGAGCGCGACGATCACCGGCGCGTTCGGCGGCGCGACGAAGACGGCAGCGCTCACGGTCACGCCGCCGCCGCCGCCGGGAACGGGCGTGGCGCTGACGGTCACCGCCACGGGCCGCAGCGGCGAGCGCGTCACCTCGAGCCCGGCAGGGATCAGCGTCGCGGTGGGGAGCACCGGATCAGCGTCGTTCGCCAGCGGGACGTCGATCACGCTGACGGTGTCGAACGGCCGGGATGCCATCTGGTCGGGCGCGTGCTCGAGCGGCGGGAACAAAACGAAGGCGTGCACGTTCACGCTGAACGCGGCCGCGTCCGTGACGGCGAACGTGCAGTGACTCGTGGACTGCTGAGACGCAGGGTTCAGGGTCGCCGAACCTACGCAAGCTGACGCCGGCGCGCCGGCGCCTGGGCGAAGATGCCGATCGCGAGGCCGACCGCGCCGCCAATCAGGCCGCCAATCGCCTGGCCCTGGATCAGGTGCGAGGTCGCGTAGCGGATGACTTCCGGAATCTGCACGACGGCCTGAATCTGCGCGCCCTGCGGCAGGCCGCCGGGCGAGGAATACCAGGCGAGCGCGGGCGGCACGATGAACGACGCGATCACCGCGCCAAGGAGCGCTCCGGCCAGCACGAAGATCACGGTGGTTTTCATCGCGTGTCTCCTTTGAAGCGATCAGGTCCCTCTGGATCCGTCTGACGCGACTGCAACGCGTCTGCCATCGACACGGCGGATGAGCCCGTGCTGCGCCGTCACGCCCGCCGGAAAACGAAACGTGAAGCCGCGCTCGAGCAGCCCGACGGCGACGCCGGACGCCTCGAGCAGGATCCGCTTGAACTCCGCGTTCGGCAGCGGATTGGGCCACCCGCCTTCGCGCTTCGCGCTTCGGCGCGGCAAGCTGCGACTGCCGACTGCCGACTGGGACTGCCGACGGCCGACTGGCACGGCTGCGGGTTTAGACTTTCGCTCATGCTCGCGGACCTTCGGCACCTGCTGCGCAACCTCCGTCGCTCGCCGGCGAGCGCCGCCGCGGCCATCGTGACGCTGTCGCTCACGATCGGCGCCGGGGCGTCGATCTTCGCGCTGGTCGATGCGGTGCTGCTCACGCCGCCGCCGTTCGCGGATCCCGGCGCGCTCGTCGTCGCCGGCGAGACGTCCGCCGACGACCAGGCGGCGGCGCCGCGCGCCGTGGCGTATCAGACATTCGAGCGGTGGCGCGAGCGCGCCGGATCGCTGGCGGCGCTCGAGGCGTTCGACGGCACGAACCTGACGCTGACCGGCGCCGGCGCCGCCGAGCGGGTGAGCGCGACGAACGTGACGCCGCGCTTCTTCGCGCTCCTCGGCGTGGCGCCCGCGCTCGGCCGCGCGTTCGATCCCGACGACGTCGCGAGGCCGGTCGTCGTCGTGAGCCACGCGTTCTGGCGCAGCAGGCTTGCCGCCGATCCGCGCGCGATCGGCCGATCGCTGATGCTGGGCGGCCAGGCGCACACCATCGTTGGCGTCCTGCCGGAGCGGTTCGTCTTCGCGCTGAACGCGTGCGATGTCTGGCGTCCGTTCCCCGTGCCGCCGGCGCAGGCGATTCGCGCCGGCTACCGCGTCCGCGCGATCGCGCGCCTCGCGCGCCCCGGCGCCGCCGCTGATCTTCGCGCGGCGCTCGACGAAGTCAGCCGCGAGGGGTCGCCGCCGGCGCGGGCGTCGGTTGCCGCGATCGCGGCGGCGATTGCCGGCGACGCCGCCCGCATGCTCGCCGTGCTCGCAGGCGCCGCGGCGCTCGCGCTCGCCATCGCGTTCACGAACCTCGCGGGGCTGCTGATCGTGCGGTCGATCGATCGCCGCCGCGAGCTGGCGGTGCGGAGCGCGCTCGGCGCGCAGCCGATCGAGATCGCGCGGCAGGTGCTGATCGAGGCCGAGGCGCTCGTCTCGATCGGGATCGCCGGCGGCGTCCTGTTCGCGCTCTGGATGACGCCGGTAGTCGGCCGCCTCGCGCTCCAGCAGTTCGGCGACCTCGCGAGGCTGGACGTTTTCGTCAGCTGGCGATCGATCGCCGCCGTGTCGACCGTCGCCGTGACGGCGGGCTGGATCTGCGCGTGGCTGCCGGCGGCGATGGCGTCGCGCCGGAGCATCGTGGACGTGCTGCGCCGCGGCGCAACGCCGCCGCCGCGCGAGCGCACGCTTCGCCGCGCGCTGGTTGCCGGCGAGGTCGCGCTCGCGTTCGTCCTGCTCGCATCGGTCGCGATGCTCGGCCGCAGCCTGTACAGCACGTTGGCCATGAACCCCGGCTTCGACGCGCGCGGCGTCGTCGCGATGAACGTATCGCTGCCCGCGGCGCAGTATTCCACCGCGGCGCGCGTGGCGGCGTTCTACACGGCGCTGCAGCGCGCGCTGGAGGATCGATTCGGCGCGCGCGCGATCTCGATCGTCGACGAGCTGCCGCTGACGGGCGATCGCGGACGCCGCGTGGTCGCGCCGCGCCCGAACGACGCCGGCCGCGAAGCGGTCGCTCGTGCGGCGAGCTCAGGCTACTTCGACGTGATGCGCATTCCCATCGTCGCCGGCCGATCGTTCGATGCGGGCGACGACGCCGCCGCGCCGGCGCGCGTTGTCGTCAGCCGCGCGCTCGCGGAGCGGCTGTTCGCGTCCGACGATCCGATCGGCCGCCGGGTGTGGTTCCCGCCGTCGGCGCAAACGGCCGACGTCGTCGGCGTCGCCGGCGACGTGAAGCACCGCGCGCTCGACGAAGGCATCGTGCCGACGGTGTACGTCTCCGCGCTGCAGGAGCCGTCGCACTCGAACGTCATCGTCGTGAGGAGCGGCCGCCCCGACGCGGACGTGATCGCGGCGGTGCGCGCCGAGGTCGCGCGGCTCGATGCAGCGCTGCCGGTGTACCGCGCGACGCCGATGGCGGACGTCGTCTCGGCGTCGCCGGGCGTGCCGGCGCGCCGGGTGCTGACGGCGACGTTTCTCGGGTTCGCGATTCTCGCCGTCGTGCTCGGAAGCATCGGCCTCTTCGGCGTCGTCGCGCACGACGTCGCCTCCCGCCGGACCGAGATCGCCATCCGCATGGCGCTCGGCGCCGATCCGGCGCGCATTCTCGGGACGACCGCGTGGCCCGGGGCGACGATGGTGGCCGCGGGGCTGGCCGCCGGCGGCATATTGTCGATCTGGACGGCGCGCGTGCTCGTGGGGCTGGGCTTCGCGACGCAGGATCTTGATCTCTCGAGCGCGGCCGCCGCGGCCGCGGCGCTCGTCGCTGCGGGCGCCGCCGCGGTGCTGCCCGCCGCGGCTGCTGCCGCGCGCACCGATCCGCTGACGGTGCTGCGCGGCGAGTAGATCAGAACTGGCCGATGCTGAGCGTGTTGCCGTCGGGATCCTTGAACCAGGCGATGCGCGCGCCGCTCGGCGCCGTCCAGATGCCGTCCTCGTCCTGCGGCATGCCGCCGTAGCGTTCGAGCGGCACGCCGGCGGCGGCGAGTTGCCGCGCGGTCGCGGCGGCGTCCTTCACGCGCCATCCGAGGACCGTGTAGCCGGCCGGCTGCACGTTCGGCACCCTCGCGACGCGCAGCATCGTGCCGTTCGCGTCGAACACCAGCGCGAACGGGTCCTCGCTGACGAGCGTCAGCCCGAGGACGTCGCGGTAGAAGCGGCGCGCCTGCTCCGCGTTCGCGGTGCCGACGAACGCGACGATCTCGTGTGTCCCCAGTCCTGCGTGCGTGGCCATGCGCGGGAGTGTGATGCAGCCAGGCGAATCGCGCAACCGAGTGGGTCTGCTTTCGTACCATAGGCGACGGGCTTCAGCCCGTCGCTCGGCCGGCCTGAAGGCCGGCCGCTACGTACAGATGAAACGTCGTCAGTTCATCGGGACGACGGCGGGCTGGACGGGCGCATAGCGATCGACATCGATCGCGGCGCCGTTCGCGTCGGTCTCGCACTCCTGGATGAAGTACGTGCACACGGGGATCGCGGACGTCTCGGCGTCGAGCCGCAGCATCGACAGCAGCCGGACGCACTCGGCGTCGTCGATTTCCGAGCAGATGATCACGAGCTGCGGCGCCGCGCGCTTGATCGACGAGTACGCGCGATCGAGCGATTCGACGAACACGACGTCGTAGCCGCCGGCCTCGAGCAGCATGTCGAGCAGATCCGGCTGCGCATGCTTCATCACGACGGCCACCGTGCGCAGCGTGCCGTTGCGTGAAGACGAGGTCTCTCGGTCGTTGGTCATCGCAACTCCCGCCCGTTCACGAGGCAAGGAGGGTGCCGCCGGCCGCGCCCCGGGCATTCTCCCGGCGCCTCGCGCGCAGCGACGAAAACGTCGGTCCGCTGGCGGTTTTGTCGCTCGGGCGATGGCCCCTACACGTCGGCCGCGCGCCGCGGCCACCGCGCGCGCGAGACGATCGCATGCGATGAGTGCCGGCATCCTGCACGGCGGTCATCAAAACGTCGCATATTGAGCGCTGGTGTCACAGTTCCTTCGCTCATGCGTCGGCGATCGCTATCGAATTTGTTATGGACCGAAAGTTCTCTGTTGGCGTGCCGCACGCGGCTGTGTGACACTTCGCGGCCATGACTGACAATGATTTGTTGTGCGAGGGAGTGCGCGCGCTCCTTCGATCAGCCCGCGCACCCGCCGTCGGGCTCGGCGTCGTGCGCCAGGACGGATCGACACATCTGGAAGTGGCCTACGCGGACGCCTACGGCGCGACGGCGTATCGCGCGGGCGTCGACGCCGTGACGCCGGCGTTCAGGCCGGGCGCGACCGAGCGCCGCCGCGTCGAGGCGCCGGAGCTCGAGGCGCACGCGGCGGGGCTCGTCGAGTCGCGCGTGCTGCTCGCGGGCCTTCCCCATCACGTGCGCACGCAGGGGCGCGTGCAGCAGGTCGTCGCGCTGCCGGTCGCCGGCGACGCCGAGCGGTCGCTCCTCTTCGTCGCGCTCGCCGACGCGGACGCGCCGACCCCTTCGCAGGTCGAGGCGCTCGAGTCGCTGGCCGCGCGCGTCGCCGACTACAGGCGTCCGCTCGCCGCCGCGTGCGACGAAGTCGAGCTGCTCCGCCGCCTCGAGGCGGTCGAACCGCTGCTGCCCGCGTTCTTCCACGCGCACGATGCCGCCGGCATCTACGATCGCGTGTCGGAAATCACCGGCGACGTCCTGCGCTTCGACTTCGCGGCGCTCGGCATCCTCAGCGACGATCTCGAGCGCGTGGACGTGTACGCGCGCACGGTGCCGGGCGCGCCGTTTCCCGAGAGCGGGCCGATGCCGTTTCCGCGCGTCCAGACCGACGCCTGGCTGTATCGCCTCGTGGACGACCTCGCCGCGCATCCGGCCGAGCGCGATCAAGCCGTGGTGGAAGCGGGCGGACGCACGTCGATCCGCGTCGCCGTGCGGCTCGACGACAGGATTCTCGCCGCGCTCAACTTCTCGTCGCGCGACGCCGCGCCCTACGCCGCCGTCGATCTCGCCGTCGCCCGGCGGATTGCCGAATACGCCGCGCTCGCGCTCTCGCACCAGCGGCTCGCCGATCAGGCGCGGCGCGCGGCGCGGACGCGCGCGGAGAAAAGCGATCTCATCGACGAGGAGCTCGCCGAGGTGCTCGACGGCGGCGGCCTTCAGGCGGCGTTCGACCGCGTCTCAACCGTCGTGCAGAAAGTGCTGCCGCACGACGCGTTGGTGCTCGCCGTCCGGCAGTCCGACGGCCGCCGCGCCAAGGTCTTCGCCAGCAAGGCGCCGGCGTCGCGTCCGTTTCCGTCGACAGTGGAGGTGCCGCCGCGCCTCTTCGGCGATCCGCACTGGGCCTTCGACCTCGTCGCCGATCTCCAGGCCGCGCCCGATCAACAGCATCTCTGGACCACACAGAACGGCTACCGCGCGACGCTGCGTCTGCCGATCCGTCTCGACGACGCCTTCCTCGGCGGCCTCTCGTTCCTGTCGTTCACGCCGGCGCAGTACGGCGTCGCCGACGTGCCGCTCGGCAAGCGCATCGCCGATCGCGTGGCGCTGACCTTCGCGCGCGAGCGCGGCGCGCTGCTGCTCCGGCGCGCCGACGAAGCCATCGAGCGCGCCGCACGGCTCGAAACGCGCCTCCGCGCGGTCGTCGAGGAGCTCGACGTGCGCGCCGGATGCCGCACCGTGGTCGGCGACTCGAAGCCGTGGCGGCAACTGCTGACGCTGGCGACCCACGCCGCGACCACCGATGCGCCGCTGCTGCTCGTCGGCGAGGCGGGCACCGGCAAGGAGGTGGTTGCGCGCTACGTGCACCGCGCGTCGCCGCGCGCGAACGGGCCGTTCGTCGCGGTGAACTGCGCGGCGCTGCCCGAGCAGCTGCTCGAGGCCGAGCTCTTCGGGTACGAGCGCGGCGGCCAGGGCGCCGCGGCGCACGTCACGAGCGGTCAGCTCGAGCAGGCGGCCGGCGGGACGCTCTTCCTCGACGAAGTGGGCGACCTGAGCCCCTCGTCGCAGGCGAAGCTGCTGCAGCTGCTCGAGGAGCGCGAGTTCCAGCGCCTGGGCGGCACGCAGCTGTTCCGGACCGACGCGCGAATCGTCGCCGCGACGAACCACGATCTGCAGCACGCGGCCGCCGACGGCGACTTCCGTGCGGATCTCTTCGAGCGCCTCAACGCGTTCGCGATCCAGCTGCCGCCGCTGCGGAATCGCCGCGACGACATCCTGCCGCTGAGCGACGCGCTGCTCGCCGAGATCGGCCGCGGCATCGGGCGGCCGCCGGCGGGCCTCGCGCGCGACGCGCGCAACCTGCTCGTCGACTACCGGTGGCCGGGCAACGTGCGCGAGCTGCGCAACATCCTCGAGCGCGCCGCGATCCTGTGCGGCGGCGGCGAGATCACGGCCGAGCATCTGGCGCTCAACGTCGCGACGAAGGTGGCGCCGTCCTTCGTCGGCAACGTCGCGGGGGCCGGCGCGGCCGTGGCGTCGTCGGCGAGCGATCTGCATTCGATGGAGCGCGTGATGATCGAGCAGGCGCTGCACACGGCGCGCTTCAACAAGTCGAAGGCGGCGAAAGTGCTGGGGCTGACGCGGCAGCAGCTCTACGTGCGGCTGCGGAAGTACGGCCTCGAGTAGCTATTCGACGCTGAACGTGCTCAGCGTGCTCCGCGGATACTGGCTGCCGGAGCCCGGCCAGAAGAGATACAGCGACAGCTGGTAGGCGCCGCGCTGCGCGTCCGTGAAGCGGACCGGCACGCTGAAGTCGCCCGATCGGCTCATCGTTCCCCGGAATTCCACTGCCGTCGTCGAGCTCACGGTGGAGAAGGCGAGATCGATCGAGCTGAAGTCCGATCGATCCGGCGCGGAGACGTGCCCGGTGATCGTCACCGTCTGGTTCGCCGCGAAGCGGCTCGGCAGCGGCGCGCCGAACGCGACGCCGCGCCAGTCCGAGGCGCCGAACGCCGGCGTGTCGGTGTCGAGCTGCTGATCGAGCCGCGCCTGCGCCAGCGGCACGATCGCCGTCTGCAGCGCGATCGCTTTTCCCGTCGCGCGCGGAAACGACACGTAGTTGTTGTAGGTCGGCCGGCCGGCGCCGCGGCGATCGGCAAGCCGCTGCGCGAAGAAATTCCAGTAGTCCATCTCCGCCTGCGTCGCGAGGCGATCGCGCGAGACGAGGATCGTCGCGCGGCGCCACGTCGCGGGCGCCGGACCGATGCGAGGTCCGTGGACGCGAATCACGTCCGTCATCCGGACCTCGCGCGCCTCGCCCAGAACCGGCGCGCCGATCGGCGGCGAGGTCGACGTGCCCGGGTCGAACTGATCCTGGTTCGCGAAGACCTCGAAATCGGGAACCTGGTCCGCCGTCAGGATGCCCATCGAGTAGCGTTCGAGCGGATGATACGCGGCGGGCGGCGGCGTCTGCTCGATCGTGAAGCCGCCGTTCGACGCGGCCACGCGCCGATCGCCGAACAGGACGGCGCCGATTAGCGTCTCGCCTCCGGTCCAGAGCGGCGAGTGCGCGCCCGGCTGGTGCCCGGCGCGCGAGATGCCGGCAATGCGCGCCCAGTCGAAATCCGATCCCCACTGATGCGCCATCTCGTGATCGGTGTCCTGGTACCGCGTCGCGGTCGCGCCGGCGTACACCTCGATGCCCTGCAGCGCGCCCGCGCTGCCGTACCGCGCCACCTGGTTGAACGTGCTGATGTTGAGGCCCGTCACCGCGTTCTGCACGTTCACGTGGAACGCGCCGAAGTCGCCGATGGCGGTCGATTCGGGCGTGAACGCGAGCACGTCGTACTTGTCTGCGAAGTACTGGTAGAAGAGCCGCGCGGCGCTCACGAGATCGAAGCCGTTCATGCCGCCCGTGATCCGCGCGTCCTCGAACGTCGGGACGACGACGTTGACGACGTCGCTCGCGTACTGCACCTCGTCGTCGATGCGGACCACCGGCGACGGCGGAATGCCCGCGAGGCCCGTCCGCACGTAGATGTAGCGCTGCCCGCCGCCGGGCACATCGAACGCGCCCCAGTACACGAACGGCTGATCGAAGCCGTACCGCCGCGCGGAGAACATCTGATCGATCTCCGCGGCCGACCACGCCGGCTCGAAGAGGCTGACGATCTGTCCGCTGACGGTCCGCGTCGCGACGCGCGCCCACGTCTCGACGACGCCGTCAGGCGCCTCGCGCGTGACGCGGCGGAACGTGACCGACGGAACGTCGCCGACCACGCTGAAGTTGCGCAGCGTGAGCGGCGTCGATGCGCCGGCGAAGACGAGCGGCGGATCCTGATCGAACATGAACGGCTCGCCGTCGGCGAGGCCGGTCGCGAGCGCGTCGGCGCGCAGGCGGCCGTTCAGCTCCCACCGCGGTGCGGTGCCGCAGGTTTGCGCAGGCTCGAGGCGTGCGTCGGCGTGAAGCAGCAGGCTCGGGGCGGACGTCTGGCCCGCAAGCACAGCGGCAGCGAGCACGGGCAGCACTGCCGCGACCGCCCACGCGGGCGGACGAGGGTTCATACGTGTTTCTCGGGGGGATCAACACGATAACCTCAGCCGTGGGGAATGTCAACGGAAGGCCGGGCGGGTCGGGCAGGTCGGGCAGGTCGGGCAGGTCGGGCCGTCAGAAGTCGGAAAGTTGCGCTGATTCCCTCCGTGATCTCTGCGACCCGCCAGGCCCGCCCGACCCGCCAGGCCCGCCCGACCCGCCAGGCCTGCCAGACCCACCCGACCTACCGGAGCGTGAGCGAAAGCGGGTCGATCCGCACCGGAAACATCGTCTGGCCGTTCACGATCAGGCCCACGATCGCGCGCGGGTGCTTGTCGCGCCACTGGCGTTTGTTCGTCAGCTTCGCGTACGCCGTCGCCATCCACGTGCGCGTGAGGTTCGGCGACGAGATCCGGTACAGGCCGATGCGGAACTTCGCGGGCCTCACCGCCATCACCTCGTAATCGGGCTCGCGCGCGCGCTCGCCGAGCATGAACCGCATCTGCGCCGCCGCGGCGCCGCGGTCGTCGACCGACGCGAGGTTGACGAGAAACGCCGCCACCTCGGACGCGACCGGCACGCCGTCGAGCGTCGAGGTCGAGATCGGGAAGACGAACGCGCGCGTCTGGATGCTCGACCGCATCGATCCGGCGATCTCGATCCCGGCGATCGATTCCTTCAGCGCGATCGTGCCGGCCTCCGTTTCCGCGTAGACGCCGGGATCGATCGACGGCGCCTGGCGCGGCGCCATCGACAGCGCCGCCAGCAGCAGTGTCCACACCGGCATGCCGATGCGCATCGGGCGATTCTACATCCGCGCCGCCGTTCCCCACCCGAACAGGTAGCTCCGGTTCTTCCGGTTCCGGACTAACATCCGCACGTGGAACATCGACACTGTCTCTCACGAGCGCGCGCGCGCGTCGACGCCGCGATCGCGCCGACGGCCTACGGGCGTCTCTTTCCCGACCTGCCGCCGTTCACGGCCGACGAATCGTTCCTTCGCGCGCTGGGCCGCGCCGGCGGCGTCTGCGACTGCGGCGACGCGAACGACGACGATGCGTCGCTGGGCACGGAGGCGGCCGGCTGGCCGTTCTTCGGGCAATTCGTCGCGCACGACATCACCGCCGATCGCTCGGCGCCGCAGCCGCACGTCGATCCGGCGCGCCTCCGCAACGCGCGATCGCCGAAGCTCAACCTCGAGTGCCTGTACGGCGACGGTCCCATCGGCCACCCGTTTCTCTTCCAGCGGAGCGACGCGGCGAAGCTCTTGACGAGTCCCGACGGCGACGACGTGCTGAGGAACCGCGAGGGGACAGCCGTCATCGGCGACCCGCGCAACGACTCGCACGTGCTGATGTCGCAGATGCACCTCGCGTTCGTGCACGCGCACAACGCGCTCGTCGATCGCGTGCGCGCGCGCGGCACGCCGGAACCCGAGGTGTTCGACACGGCGGCGCGCGAGCTGCGCTGGGATTATCAGACGGCGGTGCTGCGCGAGTTCCTGCCGTCGCTCGTCGGCGCCGATCGAGTCGAGGATCTCCTGCGCAGCGGCCGCCGCTTCTACCGGCCTGCCGCCGAGGCGTTCATCCCGCTCGAATTCGCCGACGCCGCGTACCGCTACGGCCACTCGCAGATCCGGCACACGTACGTGCTGAACAACGGCGCAGCGCCCGCGGCGATTTTTCCGGATCTGATCGGATTCCGCCCGGTGCCCGCCGCCGCCCTTGTGGACTGGACGATGTTCTTCGACGCGGCGGGCCACCCGCCGGCGCAGCGCGCGAAGAAGATCGACGGCCGTCTGGTGAGCGCGCTCATCGCGCTGCCGGTGGCGCTGACCGGCGAATGCGAAGTGGAAGCGTTCCACTCGCTCGCCGTGCGCGATCTCGAGCGCGGGCAGGGCGTCGGGCTGCCGTCGGGCGAGGCGATTGCGGACTATCTCGGAGAGGACGCGCTCACCGCCGACGAGATCGGCGCGGCGAGCAAAGGATCGCCGGGCGCGACGCCGCTCTGGTACTACATTCTTCGCGAAGCCGACGTGCGATCGGGCGGCAGCCGCCTCGGCCCGGTCGGCGCCCGCATCGTCGGCGAGGTGCTGATCGGCCTGCTCGATCTCGATCCGACGTCGGTGCGGCACGCGCCGGACGGCCGCGCGCCGAATGCGTCGCTGGTGGAGCTGCTCACGGGGTCGGCCTTTGCGGGCGCTGCCGCCCGCAATTGAATTGAGAATTAGAGAGTCAAAAGAATTAAGAATTCGTCGCGACGCTGCCACAGCGCGGCACGAATTCTTAATTCCTAATTCCCTAATTCTTAATTACGCGAGACGCACCAGCCCGCGGTGCGTCGCGACCTTGATCGCTTCGGTGCGGCTCGTCACGCCGAGCTTCTCGAACAGATGGCCGAGATGCGTCTTGACGGTGCGCTCGCTGATCGCGAGCTCGCTCGCGATCTCCTTGTTCGCCTTCCCGTCGGCCATCAGCCGCAGCGTCGCCATCTCGCGCGGCGTGAGCTGCACGCGCGTCACCCCTTCGGCGAGCTTCGCCGCCGCCGCCGGCGCGAGATAGGTCTTGCCGGCGAGGACGTCGCGGATGCAGTTGATCAGATCGTCGGCGGAAATGTCCTTCAGGATGTATGCCTTCGCGCCCGCCTTCAGCGCGCGCGAGATGTCGTGGTCGGTGTCGTACGTCGTCAGCACGATGACGCGCGCGTTCGGATCGATCGCGCGGATCTGCCGCACCGCCTCGACGCCCTCCATCTCCGGCATCCGCAGATCGAGCAGCGTGATGTCGGGCCGATACTGCTCGAACGCCTCCACCGCCTGCCGGCCGTTCTCGGCCTGCGCGACGACCTGCAGGTCGGGCTCGAGGTTGATGATGTTCGCGACGCCGGTGCGCAGGAGCGCGTGATCGTCCACGACGAGGACGGTCGACTTCGGCGCCGCGGGCCGCTCGTCCGCTTCAGACGGCAGCATGCACTTGCGTCGGCAGCGAGGACGGTTCCCAGGCGACGACCACTTCGGTGCCGCTCCGCGGCGCGGTGACGATCGTCAGTGACGCGCCGATCCGCTCGGCGCGCTCCTGCATGCTCGTCAGGCCGAATCCCGAGGTCGATCGCCCCGCGGCAATGCCTCGTCCGTCGTCGGCCACCGACAGGCGGAGGCCAATCGATCGGACGGTGGACGCCTGGAGCGTGATGCGGCGCGCGCGTGCGTGGCGGACGGCGTTGGTGAGCGCTTCCTGCGCGATGCCGACGATCTCGCGCTCGACGCCGTCGCCCACGCGCGGCAGCTCCTCAATCCTGAGCTCGATCGGCACGCTCGTCGTCAGGCGCACGCGATCGGCGATGCGCGCGAGCGCGGTGGAGATCGGCTCGCCGTCGCCCACGTTGGGCCGCAGCGTCCCGACCGATCGCCGCGCCTCGGTCATGTGCGTGCGCGCGAGATCGACCGCGGTGTCGAGCTTCAGCGCGACGGCCGGCGGCACCGACGCCTTCGCCGCCTCGCGCTGCGCCGCCTGCAGCTGCATGAGGATCGCGCCGAAGCCCTGCGCGAGGTTGTCGTGGATGTCGCGCGCCAGCCGGTTGCGCTCCTCGAGGATCGCCTTGCGCCGCTCCTCGAGCCGGCTGCTCTCGACGACGCGGCTGTGGTGCAGCGCGAGGGCGGCCTGGCGCGCCATCGCCTCGATCAGCATCACGCGCCACCAGCTGGAGCCCTCGCACGCCGGCACGCCGCGGCTCGAGAGCTTGATCCACCCGAACGTCTTTGAGCCGAGCACGAGCGGCGCGACGACCATGCCGCGCACGTCGACGTTGCGCTGGCAGGCGCGCACCTCCGGTGGCAGCCGCGGATCGTCGTTCTCGTACTCGACGGTCTGCAACCAGCCGTCCTTGTACGCGAAGAGATGGCTGCCGAGCGCCTCGTGCGGGAACGCGAGCGACTCGAGGCCGCTCTTCTTCGTGTAGAGGCGGTCGCCGACGAAGGCCATCCACAACGAGCAGCGGTCGCCGCTGTCGTCGATGAGCCACACGCCGCACGCGTGGCTCTCCGATTCCTCGACCATCGTCTGCGTCAGCCCGCCGAAGAATCCTTCGACGTCGGGCTCGCGCACGAGGAGATCGACGGCGAGCTGCACGACCTCGGCCTGCATGTTGGCGAGGCACTCGGCGCGGCGCCGCTCGGTGTGCTCGCGCACGAGCGCGGCGCGAAGCACCTCGGGATCGTTCGACTCCACCTCAACGGGCGGCGTCACGAAGCGCTCGCCGCAATCGTCTTTGTCTTCAGCCACGGTCCCATTATCGGGCAGTCGGTCCGCGATCACATCGTCCAAAAGTCGCAGATCGCGGTGGGACCGACGTCGCAGCGTTCGCTCGCGCGCATGCACGAGCGCGAAATCGGGAACTCGCTCGATTGTTTTGTGCGTCATAGAAAGGCGAATGTTGCTGGGCACGTCGATCTCACGTTCGCTCGTTCGTCCATCGTATGTGGCACGCGAGCGGGCGTGACGGCTGTGTAAAAAGGAGCGGCATGGCGAAGCGGATGTTGGCGATGTTGGCCGTGACGGCGTTGTTCGTCGGCGGCCTCGGGTTCGTGAAGTTCAGACAGATTCAAACCGCGATCGGCCAGGCGGCCGCGTTCCAGCCGCCGCCCGAAGCGGTGACGACGATCGTGGCGGCGGCCGAGGAGTGGCCCGCGACGTTGAACGCGATCGGCACGATGGCCGCGGTGCAGGGCGTGACGGTGAGCGCCGACCTGCCGGGCACGGTGGACCGTATCGGGTTCGAGTCGGGGCAGATCGTGCGCGAGGGGGAAGTGCTCGCGCTGCTCGACACGCGGCAGGAGCAGGCGCAGCTGGCGGCGGCCGAGGCGCAGCGCGAGCTCGCGCGGCTCAACTACGAGCGCATGCAGGGACTGCTCAGCGGCAAGGTGATCTCGCAGGCCGAGTTCGATCGCGCGAACGCCGACTACCGGCAGACCGACGCGCGCGTCGGCGAGATTCGCGCGGCGATCGAGCGCAAGACGATTCGCGCGCCGTTCTCGGGCGTCCTCGGCATCCGGCGCGTGAACCTCGGCCAGTACATGTCGGGCGGCGACGCGCTGGTGACGCTGCAGTCGATGAACCCGATCTACGTGAACTTCGGCGTGCCGCAGCAGTCGGTGGCGCAGATGCGCACCGGACGCACCGTGCGCGTGACGGCCGAGGAGCTGCCGGGCATCGAGTTCGCGGGCCGAATCACCGCGGTCGATTCGGCGGTCGATCCCTCGACCCGCAACGTGCAGATTCAGGCGACGCTCGCCAACCCGGCCGGAAAGCTGCGGCCCGGCCAGTTCGTGAAGGCGGCGGTCGCGCTCGGCGCGGCGAGCGCGGTGGTCGCGCTGCCGGCGTCGGCGATCAGCTACGCGCCGTACGGCGACTCGGTGTTCGTCGTCGGCGACATGAAGGACCCGAGCGGCGCCAGCTACAAGGGCGTGCGCCAGCAGTTCGTGAAGCTCGGTGAGTCGCGCGGCGATCAGATCTCGGTCGTCTCCGGCCTCAAGCCGGGCGACGAGGTGGTCACCTCCGGCGTCTTCAAGCTGCGCAACGGCGCGGCGGTGCTGGTGAACAACAAAGTGCGGCCGGCGAACAACCCGGCGCCGAAGCCCGAGAACAGCTGATGAAACTCACCGACCTGTTCGTCAAGCGGCCCGTTCTCGCGATCGTCGTCAACCTGGTGATTCTCATCGCCGGGCTGCAGTCGATTCGCGCGCTGAGCGTCCGCCAGTACCCGCGCAGCGACATCGCGGTGGTGCGCGTCTCGACGGTGTACGTCGGCGCGAACGCCGATCTCGTGCGCGGCTTCATCACCACGCCGCTCGAGCGCGTGATCGCGAGCGCCGACGGCATCGACTACATGGAGTCGTCGAGCGCGCAGTCGCTCAGCACGATCACCGTGCACCTGAAGCTGAACTTCGACACCAACGCGGCGCTCACGCAGGTTCAGGCGAAGGTCGCGCAGGTGCGCAACGATCTCCCGCCCGAGGCGCAGGCGCCGGTCATCCAGCTCGAGACGGCCGACGCGCAGTTTGCGGCGATCTACCTCGGCTTCTCGTCGGCGGAGCTCGATCAGAACCAGATCACCGACTACCTGACGCGCGTCGTGCAGCCGAAGCTGAGCGCGATCGACGGCGTGCAGCGCGCCGACATCCTCGGCGACCGCACCTTCGCGATGCGGATCTGGCTGAAGCCCGAGAAGATGGCGGCGCTCGGCATCTCGCCCTCCGCGCTGCGCGACGCGCTCGCGCGCAACAACTACCTGTCGGCCCTCGGCCGCACCAAGGGGTCGATGGTCTCGGTGAACCTCGTCGCCAACACCGATCTGCGGACGCCCGAGGAGTTCCGCCAGCTCGTCGTCAAGGAGCAGAACGGCGTCGTCGTGCGGCTCGGCGACGTCGCGGACGTGCAGCTCGGCGCGACCAACTACGAGGAGGACGTGCGGTTCAACGGCCAGTCGGCGACGTTCATGGGCGTCTGGGTGCTGCCGACGGCGAACTCGCTCGACGTCATCTCGCGGGTGCGCCGCGCGCTGCCGGAGATCGAGTCGCAGCTGCCGGCCGGCATGAAAGCGGCGATCCCGTACGACTCGACCGAGTACATCAAGGACGCGATCAACGAGGTGCTGCGCACGCTCACCGAGACGCTGCTCATCGTGATCGTCGTGATCTTCCTGTTCCTCGGCTCCTTCCGATCGGTGCTGATCCCGATCGTCGCGATTCCGATCTCGCTCGTCGGCGCGGTGTTCCTGATGCTCGCCGCCGGCTTCACGATCAACCTGCTCACGCTGCTCGCCATCGTGCTGTCGGTCGGCCTCGTCGTCGACGATGCGATCGTGATGGTCGAGAACGTGGAGCGGCACCTGCACGAAGGGAAGCCGCCGGTGCGCGCGGCGATCGATGCGGCGCGCGAGCTCGTCGGCCCGATCGTCGCGATGACGATCACGCTCGCGGCGGTCTACACGCCGGTCGGCATCCAGGGCGGCCTCACCGGCGCGCTCTTCCGCGAGTTCGCCTTCACGCTCGCCGGCGCCGTCATCGTCTCGGGCGTCGTCGCGCTGACGCTGTCGCCGATGATGGGATCGAAGCTGCTGCGCACGGGCGACACCGAGCGCGGGTTCGCCGGCTGGATCAACCGGCGGTTCGACAGCGTTCGACGCGGCTACACGACGGCGCTCGCGTCGACGCTGCGCTACCGGCCGGTCGTGCTCACGCTGTGGCTGATCGTCGCGCTGCTCATCGTGCCGTTCTACATGTTCTCGCAGCGCGAGCTCGCGCCGGCCGAGGATCAGGGCGTCGTGTTCGGCGTCATCCAGGCGGCGCCGAACTCGACGATCGATCAAACGCGGCTGTTCACCTCGCAGGTGCACGACGTCTACCGGTCGATGCCGGAGGCGGCGAGCATCTTCCAGATCATCGGGCCGACCGGCGGCTTCGGCGGCATGGTGACGAAGCCGTGGAGCGAGCGCACCAAGACGGCGCAGCAGCTCCTGATGGAATCGATCGGGCCGCTGTCGCAGATTCCCGGCATCCGCACGATTCCGCTCACGCCGCCGCCGCTGCCGGGCGGCGGCGACTTCCCGGTCGATCTCGTGATCGCCTCGGCGGCGGAGCCGCAGCAGCTCGACGCGATCGCCAAGCAGCTGGTCGGCAAGGCGTTCGCGAGCGGCATGTTCATCTTCGCCGACTCCGACGTGAAGTTCGATCAGCCGCAGGCCGAGGTCGTCTTCGATCGCGACAAGCTGCGGTCGCAGGGCGTCGATCTGAGCCAGGCGGGGCGCGATCTGTCGGTGCTGCTCGGCGGCGACTACGTCAACCGCTTCAGCATCCAGGGGCGCAGCTATAAGGTGATCCCGCAGATCCAGCGGGCCGAGCGGCTGACGCCCGATCAGCTCTCGCAGATCTACATCACCGGATCGGACGCCAAGCTCGTGCCGCTCTCCACGTTCGCGAGCCTGCGCACCACCGCGGAGCCGCGCGAGCTGAAGAAGTTCCAGCAGCTGAACGCCGTGCGCATCCAGGGCGTGATCCCGCCGCCGGTGCCGCTCGACAAGGCGCTCGCGTTCCTCGAGCACGAGGCGAAGCCGCTCCTGCCGCAGGGCTTCACGATCGACTACGCCGGCGAGTCGCGGCAGCTGCGCACCGAAGGCGGCAGCTTCCTCGGCATCTTCCTGCTGTCGGCGGTGCTGATCTATCTCGTGCTCGCCGCGCAGTTCGAGAGCTTCCGCGATCCGTTCATCATCCTGGCCGGCTCGGTGCCGCTCGCGGTCTCCGGCGCGCTGCTGTTCTCGTTCCTCGGCCTCACGACGCTGAACATCTACAGCCAGGTCGGGTTGATCACGCTCGTCGGCCTCGTGTCGAAGAACGGCATCCTCATCGTGCAGTTCGCGAACCACCTGCAGGAGACCGGCAGGTCGAAGCTCGCGGCGGTGATCGAAGCCTCGTCGACGCGGCTGCGCCCGATTCTCATGACGACGGCGGCGACCGTCGTCGGGCATTTCCCGCTCGTGCTCGCGACCGGTCCCGGCGCGGGCGCGCGCAACAGCATCGGCATCATGCTCGTGAGCGGCATGATCATCGGCACGATCTTCACGCTGTTCGTCGTGCCGTCGATCTACGTGCTCGTCGCGCGGACGCACAAGGCCGCCGTCGAGGAGAAGGCCGGCGCTGTCGTGCGCCCGGCCGTTCGCATTCCCGATCTCGCGGAGGCATCATGAAGGTTCGCATATACATCGCGGCGCTCGCCGCGGCGCTCGCGGCCGCGCAGGCGTCCGCGCAGACGCCGGCGCCGCCGCAGGCCGCGGCCGACACGCTCGCGCTGCCGCTCGACGAAGCGGTGCGCCGCGCCGTCGAGCACAACCCGGATCTCGCCATCGTCCGCCTCGGCACGGAGGTCGAGGCGGCGGCCGTCGGCGAGAGCCGCACCGCATACACGCCGGTCTTCTCGACCACGCTCGGACGCTCCAGCAACACCACGCCGCCGACGAACTTCCTGCTCGGCAACGCCGGCGTCGATACCCGCGACTGGTTCTCGTCCACCGGTGTGCGCCAGCGCGTGCCGTGGGGCAACGGCACGTGGAGCGTCTCGTGGGACGCGTCGCGGACGACGAGCAACAGCCCGCTGACCAGCTTCGATCCGAGCGTGCAGTCGGGCGTCCAGTTCGCGTTCTCGCAGCCGCTCGTGCGCGATCGGAAGATCGACGCGGCGCGGCAGCAGTTCATCATCGCGAAGCGCAACCAGGAGAGCTCCGAGCTGCGGTTCCGCGAGTCGGCGGTGCAGACGGTCGCGGCCGTGAAGCAGGCGTACTGGACGCTGAAGGCGCTGCGCGCCAACGTCGCCGTGCAGCAGCGATCGCTCGAGCTCGCCGGGGAGCTCGCTGCGCAGAACAAGGTGCGCGTGCAGGTCGGCCAGTCGCCGCCGCTCGATCTCGTGCAGGCGGAATCGGAGGTCGCCGAGCGGCGCGAGAACCTGATTCGCGCCGCCGCCGCGGCCGACGATGCCGAGGATCGCCTGCGCCGGCTGATCATCGATCCGGCCGACGCGTCGTTCTGGCGCGTGCGGCTCGATCCGATCGACGAGCCGGGGCCGCGGCCCGCGCTCACCGACGTCGACGCGGTGGTCGCGAAGGCGCTCGACCAGCGCTACGACCTCGCGCGCGCGTCGAACGACGTCAGCAACGCCGCGACCAACGTCGAGTACTTCAGCAACCAGAAGCTGCCCGACGTGCGGCTCGAGACGTCGTATCGCGGCAGCGGCCTCGGCGGCTCGCAGCTGCTCCGGACCGGCGCGTTTCCCGGCATCGTCACCGGCCGCGCCGACGCGGGCTTCGGTGACGTCCTCGGCCAGGTGTTCGGCCACGACTACCCGACCTGGAGCTTCGGCGTCACCGTCAGCTATCCCGTCGGGCGCAGCTTCGAGGAGATGAGCGCGGTGCGGGCCGGCGTGGAGCGGCGGCGCGCGGCCGGGCGCGTGGCGAGCCTCAAGCTCGACGTCGCCGAAGCGATCCGCCAGGCGGCGCGGCAGGTGCGCAGCACGGCGGAGCGCGAGGAGGCGGCGCGCGCCGGCGCGACGCTCGCCGAGCAGCGCCTCGACGTCGAGCGGCGCCGCTACGACGCGGGGCTCTCGACCAGCTTCTTCGTCACGCAGGCGCAGCGCGATCTGCTGCAGGCGCAGGTGAACCTGCTGCAGGCGACGCTCGACTGCCAGTCGGCGCTCGTCAGCTACGAGGCGCTGCAGCTCGCGCCGGCGATCGGCGCCGGCGACGCCATCGGCGTCAGCGGATCGACCGTCGTCTCGGTCCCGACGCCGGCGCCGAATGGGATTTTCCGGGCGGGCGGCGCGAACGTCTTCTAACCAGTAGAGAGGATCGTAGGGCTGCCATGACGATTGCCGAATACACCGTCACCGTCGAGAGCTCCGTCGAGCTCCTGCGCACGATCGCTTCGGTGCTCGACATCCGCACCGTCTTCCCGCAGGTGTCGGAGATCGCGAACAAGGTCGTCGCGCACGATCTGCTGACGATGATGTTCAACGACGGGCGCGGCGAGATCCTGATCGAGGCGGCGTCGACCGACGAATTCCGCGGCTTGAGCCGCTTCGTGAAGACCGACGACGCGCAGCCGGACGACGGTGTCGTGCTGATCGACGACTTCGCGACCGCCGCGCTGCCGGTGGTCGAGCCGATCGACCTGCGCGATCGCATCCTGGCGGCCGGCTTCAGGTCGCTGCTCGTCGTGCTCACGCGCGCCGGGCAGCAGCAGATGGGCCTCGGCTTCTGGTCGAAGCAGCCGCGCGCCTTCTCGCGCGACGACGTGCCGGCGGCGCGGCGGATTGCCGATCACGTCGCGCTCGCCGTCTCGCACGAGCAGCTCGCGGAGGCGGCGCGCAAGGTCGCGGAGGCGCACGCGCGCGCGGAGCTGCTCGAGGCGCGCGTCCGCTCGCTCACCGAGGAATTGCGATCGAAGTCCGATCACGCCCGCGTGGTCGGCCGGTCGGCGGAGTGGAAGGACATCCTGAAGCAGGCGACGCAGGTCGCCGACACCGAGACGACGGTGCTCCTCACCGGCGAATCGGGCACCGGCAAAGAGGTGATCGCGCGCTTCATTCACCGCGCGTCGCCGCGCAAGGCGGGGCCGTTCGTCGCGCTGAACTGCGCCGCGCTGCCCGAGCAGCTGCTCGAGTCCGAGCTGTTCGGATACGAACGCGGCGCGTTCACCGGCGCGCAGCAGGCCAAGCCGGGGCAGATCGAGCTGGCGGGCGGCGGCGTGCTCTTCCTCGACGAGGTCAGCGAGATGAGCCCGTCAGCGCAGGCGAAGTTCCTCCGCGTGCTGCAGGAGCGCGAGTTCCAGCGGCTGGGCGGCGTCCGCCCGCAGCGCGCGAACGTGCGCGTGATCGCCGCGACGAATCGCGACCTGAAGAAAGCCGTCGAGCGCGGCGATTTCCGCGAGGACCTCTACTACCGCCTCATGGTGTTCGACATCCGCATCCCGCCGCTGCGCGAGCGCGCCGACGACATCCTCGACTTGAGCGACGCGTTCCTCGAGGAGATCGCGAACTCGTTCGGGCGCCCGCCGGCCGGTCTCACGCGCGACGCGCGCGAGGCGCTGCTGGCGCACGACTGGCCGGGCAACGTCCGCGAGCTGCGCAACGCGCTCGAGCGCGCGGCGATCGTGTGCGAGGGCGGCCTGATCAGCGCCGCGCACCTGTCGCTGCAGCCGCGGCTGCGCGCGCGGCCCGCCGCCGCCTCGAACCTCGGCGTCGTGGAGCGGGAGACGATCGCGCAGGTGATGCGCGAATGCCGCGGGAACAAATCGAAAGCCGCCAAACGCCTCGGGCTCTCGCGGAGCCAGCTGTACTTCCGGCTGCGGAAGTACGAGCTCGAGCCGCAGCCGGGCGCAATTAAGAATTAACGGAATCGAGAATTAAGAATTCGTAACGTCGCACAACGAATTCTTAATTCCAAATTCTCAATTCTTCATTTCAGTACGCTCCCGAGTGCCGCCACGTAGACTGCAGCGCTGAAGGCGCGGATGAATCCGTCGCGCAAGCGACGGCCAGACGTCGGGATCGCTTCGCACCAGCGCGTCGATCTCGTCGTCGGTCAGCTCGTACCCCTTCTCCCGCAGCTCCTTCAGCGTCTCGCCCGGGCGTTCCCTGAAGCGAAGCCGCAGATCCTCGTCGGTGAGGAGCCATCCGATCACGAGCTGGGTCGTTTTCTGCGACATGGCCCAGAGCGCTCGCAATACGCGCGCCAGCCGAGCATCGCGGGAAGTGCGCGTGCAACCGCTCGAGTCGCGCGGTTGCCGCTGTCCATCGATGCGCACTGTGCGGGCCGATGAACAGCGGCCTCGCCCGCTCGCGGCTGCGCGGGCGTCTCGGAATCCATCGAACTCGCTGATTCGACAGCCGATCCCACGCTGTTTCGCGGATGTGCACGCCGTGGAGCGGCGTTTGCGATTGACGCCGCCGACGTGCCGACGACGACCTACACGCAGCCGAACCCTGCAGCCTGGACCGCGATCGACTGGCCGTTCGCCATTTCGTGGGCGCGCGCGAAGTATCTCGCGCTCGCCGGCGCCGTTGTCCTGGGGCTGGCGTTCAGGTTGAGCGTGCTGGCCGCCTACGGCTTGAGCGAAGACGAGATCAACAAGCTGCACGCGGTGGAGCAGTACCGCGCCGGCCGCTTCACGGCGAACGCCGAGCACCCGATGCTGATGAAGGCCGCGATGTGGGGAAGCGTGGCGGCGTCCGATGCGTGGAACGCACGCGTGCCCGCCGGCCTCCAGGTTCCTCTCGAAACGGCGCTCCGCGCGCCGAACGCCGTGGCGGGGGCGGCCACGACCGCGGCGCTCTTCGGCGTCGCCGATCTGCTCTTCGGCGGACCCGCTGCCGTCGTCGCCGCCGCGATCTGGGCGTTCGACGTCAACGCGATCGCGATCAACCGGATCGGCAAGGAAGACACGCTGCTCCTGTTGTTCTTCCTCGTCGCGATCTTCTGCTACGAGCGCGCGAAGCGCGCCGGCGCGCGCGATCTCGCGTCCGCGCGGCGCTGGTACACGCTCAGCGGCGCGGCGTTCGGCCTGATGCTCGCGTCGAAATACATGCCGCACTATCTCGGCGTCTACGCGGTCTTCAACCTGATCACCGATCCGGAGCCCGGCGAGAACCGGCCGAGCCCGCTGCGCTACTACGGCGCGATGGCGATCGCGTTCGTGCTGGCCGACCCCGTCATTCTGTCGCCCGCGACGTGGCGCTACGCCGTGCACTACGTCGGCGGCGATCTGCTCGCGCATCACGGCTACCTCTACGCGGGCGCGCTGTACGTGACGAACGTGCCCGTGTCGCCGCTGGGCGTGCCGCCGACCTATTACCTTCGGCTCCTCGCGACGCGCGTGCCGCTGGTCGTGCTCGCGGCCGCGGTGCCCGGCGTGATCGAAATGATCCGGCGGCGCAGGGAGCGCGGCTTCGTGCTCCTGCGAACGCTCGCGATCTTCCTGCTCGTGCCGTACTCGCTGATGGCCGCGAAGTTCCTGCGCTATTCGCTCCCGATGATCGCGACCGTCGATCTCGTCGCGGCCGTCGGCCTCGTCGCCGGCGTCGGCTGGCTGCTGCGCAAGGGATGGCTGACCCTCGCCACGCGGCGCACCGTCGCCGCCATGGCGATCGTCGTGTTCGCCGTCGGGCTCGCGTCCGCGCAGCAGACGGCCGCGCCGTTCTACTCGCTCTTTCAGAACGGCGTCGGCGCGCGCGTCGATCCGCGCGGCTCGGCATTTCCAGAGCAGACCTACGACTACGGCGTCCGCGAAGCGGCCGCGCTTCTTGCGTGCGGCCGCGCCCTCCGCTGTCGTTGTCACGGATGCGCCGGCTGTGGCGTCTCAGTACTTGCGGCGGGACGGACGCCCGGACATCGCCGTCCGCGGCCTGTCGTCGCACGGCATCGCCGCCGAGGCCGCCGAGACGTGGGTGCTGGTGCAGGACGAGCACGTGACGTTCGAGAACCGCCTGCTCGTCGAGCGCCTGCGCGCGACGCGCCAGCCGTGGACGGAAATCCGCATGGGCGATCTCGTCGCGCTGCAGGTCTTCAGGATTCCGGAGATGAGACGATGCCACGCCAGCTCGTCGTGAACGCCGACGATCTCGGGCTCACCGTCGGGGTGAACGACGGGATCTTCGACGCGCACGACCTCGGCATTCTCACGAGCGCGAGCCTCTTCGCGAACGCGCCGGCCACCGGCGATGCGATCGCGCGCGGCCGCCAGCGTCCGTCGCTCGGCATCGGCGCGCACCTCGCGCTCGTGGACGGCGCGCCGACGCTCCCGCCCGACGACGTTCCAACGCTCGTCGCAGACGATGGACGGTTTCGCCGATCGTGGAAGCCGTTCATCGTCGCCTGCCTGCAGCGGCGCGTGTCGCTGGACGACGTCGAGCGCGAGCTGACGGCGCAGATCGCGCGGCTGCAGCGGGCCGGCGTCCGGCTGACGCACCTGGACGCGCACAAGCACGTGCACGCGTACCCGCCGATCTTCGCCATCGTCGCGCGCCTCGCGATCAGGTTCGGCATACCCGCCGTCCGCGTGCCGTACGAGCGGCGAACGTCGGCCGTTGCGGCCTCGCCGCGCGATCCGGCGTTCGCGCAGGCCTGGCTGAACGCGGCGCTATGGCCGTGGGCGCGCGCGAACTACCGCGTCGCCGCCGCGCTCGGCGTGCGGACGCCGGCGTTCGTCGGCCGCGTGCGCACGGGTTTCCTCGACCGAGCCTCGCTCGCGGCGATGCTGCGCGCCATCGGCCGCGGCGTCACCGAGCTCATGGTCCATCCCGGCTACGCGGACGACGACCTGCGGCGCGCCGGCACGCGCCTCGTCGAATCGCGGCACGCGGAGGTGGAGCTGCTCTGCAGCATGGAGACGCGCGCGCGGCTCGTGGCCGAGCGCATCGACCTCGTTCGCCACGATCTTTCACATCCCGTCAGGAGGAGTGTCCGGTATGTCTCGTAATCGACCGAGCGGCCTGCAGCTGTCGATCGTCGTGCCGCTCTTCAACGAAGCCGGGACGATCGAGGAGCTGACGCGGCGCCTGACGGCGGTGCTGTTCCTCATCGGCCGCCGATCGGAAATCGTCTACGTGGACGACGGTAGCAGCGACGGCACGGCGCAGGCGCTCGAGGTCCTGGCGGCCCGCTATTCCCACGTCCGCGCGATCCGCCTCGCGCGCAACTACGGCCAGACGGCTGCGCTCGCCGCCGGGTTCGACGCCGCCGCCGGCGAGGTGATCGTCGCGATGGACGGCGATCTGCAGCACGCGCCCGAGGAAATTCCGAAGCTGCTCGCGAAGCTCGACGAAGGGTTCGACATCGTCAGCGGCTGGCGCGAGCAGCGCGTCGACAACCTGTGGACGCGCCGCGTGCCGTCGAAGATCGCCAACTGGCTGATGGCGAAGCTCTCGGGCGTCTCACTGCACGACTTCGGCACGACGTTCAAGGCGTACCGCGCGCCGGTCGTCAAGCGCATCCGCCTCTACGGCGATCTGCACCGCTTCATCCCGGCGCTCGCGAGCTGGGGCGGCGCGCGGATCGCGGAGGTGCCGATCGCCAACATTCCGCGGCCGCAGAACGCGTCGCACTACGGCCTGTCGCGCACCTGGCGCGTGGCCGCCGATCTCGTCACCGTCCGCTTCCTGCTGCGGTACGTGACGCGGCCGCTGCACTTCTTCGGCCCGGTCGGCTTCAGCGCGTCCGCGGCGGGGATGCTGGGTCTCGCGTGGGTGTTCCTCACGAAGCTTCTCACCGGCGCGCCGGTATTTCTGGCGCACGGCCCGCTGCTCCTGTTGAGCGCCGTGTTCGTGCAGACGGGCATCGTGCTCGTCGGCCTGGGGCTGCTCGCGGAGCTCTTGACGCGCATCTACATGGACGGGCGGCGCCGCCGCATCTACACAGTCGCGCGCCGCGAGCCGGCGCTGCAGACGTGGCGCGCCGAGCGGCCGTCGCGCGCTGTCCGTTCCGGAGTGCTGCAATGATCCGCCGTCTTTCCGCCGCGGCGCTCGCGGTCGCGATCGCGATCGCGCTGACGCCCGACGCTCACGCCGCCGGCGCCGAGCGCCATCACTACCGCATCACCGCGCGCGTGCGCCCGCTGGTCGTCTTCTGGATTACCCGCGACGGCGTCGGCGACGCCGTCGTCACAAGGTCGCGCGGCGTGGGCGAGACGCGCTACTCGCTGCTCATCGGATCCGATCCGGAGCGCGCGCCGTTTCACATCAACCGGTGGGGCTACATCGAGGAGGAGATTCGCGGCCGCGAGGCGCGGCTCACCGGGCTGATGACGCAGTCCGACGAGGAGTCGATCGCGCAGGCCGAGGCGAACATCCGCTCGCAGGCCTCCGGCCGCCATCCGTTCAAGGTGATCGAGACGACGGCCGACGGCGAGCGCGCGACGTCGCGCGTCCGCGTGATCACCGCGCCCGAGGACTACACCATCCGGCAGCTGCCGAGTGTGCTCGACCTCGCGCAGCGCGAACGCGCGGAAGGCACGTCGCGCGTCGTCCATCTGCCGGAGGGCGCGCGGCCGGGATTCCTCGCGGCCATTGCCGACTCGATGCGCGACGGATCGCCCAACCCGATCACCTACGCGTACTACGGACGCCTCTATGAGCTGCGCCGCACGCGGGCGCGGCGGATCCCGAACTTTCAGAGCGGCGCGGCGGCGTACGGGCCGGCCGTCGCCGCCGAGTACGTCTCGACGAGCGCGCACGACGGCGAGCAGACGCGCTTTTCGATCACCTACGGCACCGAGGGCGCCTTCGCCGAAGTGCCGCTCCGCGTCACCTATCAGCCGCGCTGGTGGATGCAGGTCGAGTTGAACATCGACGACGCCGCCGACGTCGTCGCCGCCGCCGATGGAGTCCGCCGATGATTCGCCCTGTTCGCCTCGCGCCAAGACTGTTGCTGCTCTCGATCGCGTTTGCCGTCGTGGCACGCGCGGCATTCGCGCAGGAACCGCCGTCGACGACCGTGTCGGGCACCGTCTCGATCGCGGGAGCCGACGGCGTGCCGCTCGTCGTCCCCGGCGTGACGGTGACGCTGACGTGCGGCGCCGGCGATCCGCGAATCGAGGTCTCGAACGAGCAGGGGAGCTTCGCGTTCGCCGGCGTGCCGGCGGCCGGCGCGTGCTCGATCGCCGCCGAGCTGCAGGGCTTCTCGTCGGCGGCCACGTCCGTGACGCCGCACGCCGGCGACGCGTCCACGGTGAACCTGCGGCTCGGGCTCGACACGCTGCGCGAGGAAGTGACGGTGACGGCGCAGCTGCCGGCCGCCGACGGCGAAACCGTCGGCGCGCGCGTGGAGCGCCTGACGGCGGCGGCCATGCAGAGCGCGCCGATCGCGAGCGAGCGGTTTCAGGACGCGCTGCCGCTCGTTCCCGGCGTCGTGCGCGGGCCCGACGGCCTGCTGAACATCAGCGGCGCGCGCAGCAGCCAGAGCGCGCTGACCTTCAACAGCGCGAACGGCACGGATCCGGTGACCGGCGAAGACGCGATCGAGCTGCCGATCGACGCGGTCAGCTCCGTGATGGTGCGCGGCGCGGCGTACGCGCCCGAGTTCGGGCTGTCGGCCGGCGCCGTGACGCTCGTCGAGACGCAGAAGGCGGGCGACGTCTGGAAGGTGACGGTGAACGATCTCGAGCCGCGGCTGCGCCGGCGCGGCGGCGAGTGGAAGGGCATCGAATCGTGGACGCCGCGCGCGACCTTCGGCGGCCCGATCGTCAGGGAGCGCGCCACGCTCCTCGAGTCGGTGCAGTACGAGTTCAGCCAGACGCGCGTCTTCGGCCTGCCGGCGTTCGAGAGCGACACGAAGCTCGAAAGCTTCGAATCGTTCACGCGGGCGGACTGGATGATCGACGCGCGAAACCGCCTGACGGCGTCCGCCGTGGTGTCGCCGCGCAAGACCACCTACGCCGGCTTGAACACGCTGAACCCGCAGAGCGCGACGGCGGACATCCGGAACCACAACGTGCTCGGCAGCGCGTCCGATCAGGTGATCGTCGGCGACACCGGCGTGTTCGAGACGCGGGCGAGCGTCAAGCAGTACGACTCGACGATCTACCCGGCGCAGGGAAGCGGGCCGATGATCCTGACGCCGGACGGCAACCGCGGCAGCTACTTCAACGACCAGGACCGCACGAGCCGCCGCGCCGAGTGGTTCAACACGTACGCGTTCACGCCGCTCGGCCCCGCGCATCTCGTGAAGGCCGGCGCGGGCGCCGCCTACGAAACCGTCGACGGCGTGAGCCGCAGCCGCCCGGTCGAGATCGTCCGCGAGGACGGCACGCGCAGCCAGGAGATCGCGTTCGCGGGCAGCGGCGCGATCCGGCGCAGCAAGACGGCGACGCGCGCCTACGCGCAGGATGCGTGGACCGCAGCGCCGCGGCTGACGGTGCAGTACGGCGTGCGCTTCGACTACGAGTCGGTGACGGGCGGCGTGGACGTGGCGCCGCGCGCGTCGGCGACGCTCGTCGCCTCGGGTGACGGCCGCACGATCGTCCGCGCCGGCGCCGGCGTCTTCCATGCGGCGGTGCCGCTCAACGTCGCGAGCTTCGACCAGCTGCAGACGCGGCGTGTCGCGCGCTTCGCGGCCGACGGCAGCCTCGCCGCGCCGGAGATCGAGCTCGCGAACGTCGCCGCGCCGGATCTGCGCGCCCCGCGCAGCGTGGCCTGGAACGTCGAGGTCGATCGCGAATGGCTGAAGAACCTCTTCGTCCGCGCCGGTTATCAGCAGCGTGAGAACCGCTTCGAGTCGGTCGTCGACGCCGACGAGACGGCCATCGTGCTGCGCACCGACGGAGGCTCGCGCTATCGCGAAGGGCAGGTGACGACGCGCTATGTGTTCCACGGCGCGGATCAGATCGTCGCGTCGTACACCCGATCATCCGCGATTGGCAGCCTGAACGAGTTCAACGGATTCTTCGGCAACCTCGAGAACCCGGTGATCCGCCCCGACGAGCGCGGTCCGCTGCCGTGGGACGCGCCCCACCGCGTGCTCGTGTGGGCGAGCGTGACGCTGCCGCGCGGCTTCGCCGTCTTCCCCGTGCTCGACGCGCGGAGCGGCTTCCCTCTCTCGAACGTCGACGCCGACCGCAACTTCGTCGGCCCGCGCAACGCGTCCGGCCGCTATCCGACGTTCGTCTCGCTCGACGCGCAGATCTCGAAGAAGCTCGTCCTCTTCGGCCACAACGCAACGATCGGGCTGAAAGTGTTCAACATCACCGACCACTTCAACCCGCGCGACTACCAGGGGAACCTCGCGAGCGCGGCCTTCGGCAGCTTCGACAACGCCGTCGGCCGGACGTTCCGCGGCAAGTGGATCTTCGAATTCTGACGGAGCAACGGCGCAAAGGGAGCAAAGGACGCAAAGGGAACAAAGGACGCAAAGACGCGCGATCTGGCGCGACGACAGATATCTGACTATAGTCAGAGAATGCGCGACGCCGCCATCGACTGCGTCCGGAGCTTCAATCGCACCGTGGCCGACGGCATCGGGGCCCTCGACGATCGCTTCCTCGGCCGCGGACGGCCGATCGGGGAATCGCGGCTGCTCTGGGAAATCGGGCGCGGCGGCGCGGAGGTCCGCGGCCTGCGGGCGCGGCTCGGCCTCGATTCCGGCTATGTGAGCCGCGTGCTCCGCTCGCTCGCGCGCGAGCGCCTCGTCCGCGTCCGCGCGGACCGCGCCGATCGCCGCGTCCGCCGCGCGTCGCTCACGGCGAGGGGGCTCGCCGAGCGCGCCGTGCTGGATCGGCGATCGGACGCGCTCGCGCGGCGGCTGCTGCAGCCGCTCACCGCGGCGCAGCGGGCGAGCCTCGTGGCGGCGATGACCATCGTCGAGCGGCTGCTGCAGGCCTCGATGGTGCGCTTCGCCGTGGAGCCGCCGACCTCCGGCGATGCGCGGTGGTGCCTGGCGCAGTACTATGCCGAGCTCGCCGCGCGGTTCGACGAGGGCTTCGATCCCGCTCGCAGCATTCCGGCCGGCGCACGCGAGCTCACGCCGCCTTCGGGCCTGCTCGTCGTCGCGCGCCTGCGCGGGCGGCCGATCGGGTGCGGCGCGCTCAAGCTCCATGGGACGGCGCCCGCCGAGCTGAAGCGCATGTGGGTCTCGCCGGAGGCGCGCGGCGTCGGCCTTGGCGCGCGACTGTTGCAGGAGCTGGAGCGCCGCGCGTGCGCCGCAGGCGTCCGTCTCGTGCGGCTCGAGACCAACCGCGCGCTGCGCGAGGCGATCGCGCTCTACCGCGGGGCCGGCTACATCGAGGTCGAGCCGTTCAACGACGAGCCGTACGCGCACCACTGGTTCGAGAAGCGGTTGCGGTCGCGGTGAACCGCCGACGTAAGACGCGATCAGGAGCGGACCGTTGGTCGCCACCGCGCCGATCGATCCGGCGGAGACGGTTCCCGCGCTCCGGATCATGTAGCGTCGCGAACCCGCGCGACGCTCAGTCTCCGTCGCGCACGTAGTGCGACAGCACCCACCAGCCCTTCAGCGAGTGGCCGCTCGCCGTCTCGTGCGCTTCGCGTTTGCGGTTCGCATCGGAGACGGTCGGATAGTGCGCGTCGAGCAGCGTCTTCATCTCGTCATCGGGCATCTTCGCCACGGAGAACACCCAGCCGATCGCGAACTGGGCCGCGTCGCGGCCCGCGGAATCGGCGGCGCGCGCTAGTCTCGTCCGTATCGCGCTGGCGTCTGCGCGCCACGCCGCGCGCAGCGTGCGAACGAGGCGCCGGCACTCGTCGCACGTGACCACCGAGGGCTGCATCTCCATCGCTTCCCGCGACTATACGCCCGCGGCGGCCGGCCGGCGCCGGTCGTATAGAATCATCGGCTGCAGGAGGCACTCATGAAGACAGCGGCGATTGCGGTCACAGGCGTCCTCGTCCTCGCATCGGGATCGTTTGGACCGGCCAGCGCCGGCTCGGAGAAGCCGCTGCTCGTGCCCGGCTACGAGGCGGCCCGCGATCTGCCGGGCGCGCGCGAGCTGCCGGATCCGAAGACGGACTACAAGGTGGTGTTCGCCGACGGGCAGGACGCCAAAAATCCCGGCGACGTCAACCCGATGCTGCCGACGATTGCGACCTACGTCAACACGCTCGGCAAGTTCGGCGTCCCGGCCGAGCACCGGCACATCGTGATCATGTTCCACCAGCGGACGCCGGACATCGACATCGTGATGAGCAACGACGCCTACAGAGAGCGCTACAACCGCGACAACCCGAACATCGCGATCATCCACGCGCTCAAGCAGGCCGGCGTCGACATCCGCGTCTGCGGGCAGGGCTTGATCGGCAGAAAGATCGACGCGAAGCAGGTGAACCCCGACGTCCAGATCGATCTGTGGGCGATGACGACGCTCGTGAACTTGCAGCTCAAAGGATACGTGCGCGTCGGATGACGATTCGCAGGAGGAACGCATGAGTGCCGATCTCTCGACGCTGTTCGACGCATTCGATCGTGGACGGCTCTCGCGCCGCCAGCTGCTGGCCGCGCTGGGGATCGCCGTCGTCGTGCGCCCGGCGTCCGCGCTCGCGCAGGGGCAGTGCGGCGGCGCGCGCGCCGGAACGCCGGAGTGCGACCCGACGCCGGCGAAGCTGCCCTTCGAGCCGACGGGATGGAAGACCGTCCTCCTCGATCACTTCTCCTGCCAGGTCGCCGACTACGCGAAGGAGGCGGCGTTCTACGCCGCGCTCATGAACTGGAAAATCAGGAGCGACGACGGCAAGCAGGCGGTGCTCGACATCGGCGACTGGGGCGGGCTCGTGCTGCGCGGCGGTTATCAGGCGCCCGCCGCCGCGGAGGCTGCGCCCGCCGGCCGCGGCGGCGGTCCCGGCGGCGCGCCGCGCGCGCCGCGAAACGCCGTCTTCGACAATTTCTGCTGGGGCATCGAGCCGTGGGACGCGAAGAAGGTGGAAGCGGCGCTGAAGGCGCGCGGGCTCTCGCCGGTCGCCGACAACCACGGCGACTTCCAGAGTTTCCACGTCAAGGATCCCGGCGGCTTCGATCTGCAGATCAGCAACGGCAGCCGCAGGAACCGCCGGCAGGGCGCGGCGAACGGCAAGACATCGGCGCCGGCGCCGTTCGAACCGACGAACTGGAAGACGGTCTGGCTCGATCACATCTCGTTCGAGGTGCCCAACTACAAGGAGAGCGTCGCGTTCTACCACGCGCTGCTCGGGTGGGCGCCCGGCAAAGACGAAGGCAGCCAGAACCAGGTGGAGATCGGCGACATCGGCGACGCGATCATCCGGCGCGGCGGCGGCCGCGGCGGCGGCGCGCCGCGCACGGCCGGCATCGGCCACATCGCGTTCGGCATCACGCCGTTCGATCCCGATCAGGTGAAGACGGAGCTCGAGAAGCGGAGCCTGAACGCGCGGATGGACACCGGCGGACGCGGCGACATCCACACGGCGAGCTACAAGAGCTATCACACGACGACGCCGAACGGCTTCGATCTGCAGATCAGCGCGACGACGCGGTCGAGTCGCACGCCGACGGCGTGATCATTCGATCTTGAGCGCTTCGACCGGGTCGAGCGCGGAGGCGCGCTTCGCCGGCAGGTAGCTCGCGAGCGCCGTCGCCGAGACGAGGAGCAGCGGCACGACGAGATAGGTGATCGGATCGAGCGCGGTGACGCGGAACAAGAGCGACGCCATCACGCGCGTGACCGCCGCCGACGCCGCCAGCCCGATCGGCACGCCGATCGCCGCGAGCAGCAGCCCCGAGCGGACGAACATCCGCGTCAGCTCGCGCCGCTCGGCGCCGAGCGCGAGGCGGATGCCGATCTCGCGCGTCCGCTGCGCCGCGGCGTAGGCGATCACGCCGTAGATGCCGACGATGCCGAGCGCGAGCGCCATCGCGGCGGCGATCGCGAGCATCACGAGCGTGAACGTCGTCCGCGCCATCGACCGATCGTAGATCTCCTGCATCGTCCGCATCGAGGCGAACGCGAGGTTCGGCTCGATCGCCCAGACGGCCTGCTGCACCTCGTTCGCGAAGCTCTCGGTGCCCGCGCGCGGGCTGCGGATCGCGAACGTCGCCGTCCGGATGACGGTCGGGATCGGGCGGTACGGGTTGTCGCCGTATGCGGGCCAGTAGATGATCGAGGGCGGCGGCTCCTGAACGCCGTTGACGTAGAGGTCCTGCGCGACGCCGATGATCTCCCGCCACGCGGCCGTCGGCAGCACCGCTCGAATGCGGCGGCCGATCGCCGCCTGCGGCGATCCGAACACCTCGCGCGCGAAATTCTCCGAGACAATGACGGCCGGCCGGCGGCCGTACAGATCCGGCCACGTGTACTCGCGCCCGGCGACGAGCCGCGCGCCGATCGTCTGGAAGAAGCCCGGCGAGACCGACTTGAAGATCCGGAACGGCGGGATCTCGTCCGCCCGCGGCGTGTTCGTGTCGGCCTGCACGGCATCCCAGTTTGCGGGGAAGCCTTCCATCGCGACCTCGCTGCCGTAGGCCGCGCCCTGGACGCCGGGCAGCGCCGCGACGCGATCGACGATCGCCTGCTGGATGCGCGCGACGCGCTCGGGCTCCGCCGCGAGCGAGGCCGGAACCGTAGTCCGCATCGTCTGCAGCGACCCGGGCGCGACGAAGCCCGGCTCGACGGCGTGCAGCGCGCGCAGCGAGCGGATCATCAGCCCGGCGCTCACGAGCAGCACGAAGGCGAGCGCGAGCTGCGCGACGACGAGCGTGTTGCGCGCGCGATGGCGCTCGCGGCCGTCGGTGGCCGTGCGGCCGGCGAGGCGCGCCGCCACGTTCGGCGAGGCGTGCTTCACGGCCGCAATCGCGCCGAAGAGGAGCCCGGCGCCGCACGACACGATCGCGGTGAAGGCGACGGCCCGGAAATCGATCGACACCTCTTGCAGGCGCGGCAGCGCCGAGGGGCCGCGCGCGACGAAGAGCCGCAGGCCCGCCGCCGCGACGGCGAGCCCCGCCGCGCCGGCCGCCAGCCCGAGCAGCACGCTCTCGACGAGCAGCGCGCGCACGATCCGGCCCGCGCCGGCGCCGAGCGCCGCGCGGATCGCGAGCTCCTGCTGCCGCGCGTCGACCCTCACGAGCAACAGCGTCGCGACGTTCGCGCACGCGATCAGCAGCACGATGCCGATCGTCGCCATCAGCACCCACAGCGATCGCCCGGCGCCGCCGACAACGTCGTCTTTCAGCGGGCGAACCGCGGGCGTGATGTGCCACGTCTCGTAGACGCGCGGGTTCACGCCGCTGAACGCGGGCCATCCGGTCATCCAGATCGGCACCAGCCGCGCGATGTCCGCGTTCGCGTCGGCGATCGTCGCGCCGGGCTTGAGCCGCGCCACCGCCTGATAGCCGAAGCCGGGGAGGATGAGGCGGCTGCGATCGAAGCGGAGCGGCGCGACCAGATCCGCATCGGCGTTCACGACCTGGAAGGGCTCCGGCATGACGCCGATCACCTCGCGCGCGATCGAATCGACGACGATCCGCCGGCCGACGATGCCCGCGTCGCCGCCGAAGCGGCGGAGCCAGTAGCCGTGGCCGAGGAGCACCGTCTGCGGCGCATCCGTGCGGTGATCGATCGCCGCGAAGAGGCGGCCGGCGATCGGCGGCACCGCCAGCGCCTGCAGCGTGCCGTCGGAGACGACGACCGTGCGAACCTGCTCCGGCTCGCCGACGCCCGTGACCGTCGACGTCGCGGGGAACCAGATGCCGAGGTGCTCGAACACGCGGTTCTGCTCGAAGTAGGTGACGTACATCGACGGCGAGAGCCGCAGGTCGCCCGAGGCGGCCGACAGCCCCTGCGCGCCGGGCGCCGTGTGCCACACAGCGACGAGCCGATCGGCGTTCGGGTACGGCAGCGGCCGCAGGAGCACCGCGTTGACGAGGCTGAAGACGGCGGTGTTGGCGGCGATGCCGATCGTCAGCGTGAGCAGCGAGGCGCACGTGAACGCGGGGCTGCGCCGCAGCGCGCGGACGCCGTGGCGAAGGTCGCGCGCGAAATCGTCGATCCACGGGATCCCGCGCTGATCGCGGCACGCATCCATCGACGTGGCGAGGCCGGCGGCCGGCGGCGCGCCGGCGTCGGCGGCGAGCGCGAGGTGCGCGCGCAGCTCCTCTTCGAGGTCGGCGTCGCGCCGATCGGGGCGCACCAGGTTGCGCAGGCGGACGATCCACTCGCGCAGCGCGTTCATCGCATGCGCCTCACGGCTTGCCGCCCTCGAGCAGCGCGCGCATGATCGAGATTCGCTGCGCCCACTCGGCCTTCTCGGCTTCGAGCTGCCGCCGCCCGGCGGCGGTGATCGTATAGAAGCGCGCGCGGCGGCTGGTGTCGGTGACGCCCCAGGCGCCGCGGACGAAGCCGCGCTGCTCGAGGCGCATCAGCCCGGGATAGAGCGTGCCCATGTTGAGGCGGAGCGATCCGCCGGAGACCTGCTCGAGCCGCGCCGCGATCGCGTAGCCGTGCAGCGACCCGAGCGCGGCGAGCGTCTGCAGGATCATCAGGTCGAGCGTCCCCTGGAGGACGTCGGTCTTGCGCCGCTTTCCATCAGACATTCGAATGGAGTCTGCCGCGTTTCTATTCGAATGTCAAATGGACGGAACCACGAAGACACGAAGATTCACGAAGATCACGAAGAATCTCTTTGTACAAAAAGAATTTTTCGTGTCTTCGTGATTCCGTCGTCTCTCGCGTTCTTTCAGCGCCCGAGATTCAAGCGCGCGTCGTCGTACAGGCGGATGCGCTCGCCGGCGTGCCACTTCGCCAGCAGCACGATCTGGCCGGTGTGATAGCTGAAATGCTCGACGACGTGGAAGACGGCGTCGAGGACGGTCTGCGCGAAGCCCTGCGGGAGGCAGGCGCGCTGCAGCGGCGCGTCGGAGCCGGCGTCGCCGACGGCGCGCTCGAGATCGGCGAGGCGCGCGTCGACCTCCGCGAGCGTGCCTTCGAGGAGCGCCGCGAGCGCGGCGCGCGGGATCGGCCCGCGCTCGGCGAACTCCTTGGCGCGCTCGCGCGTGTCGGGCGCGCCGGCGACGCCGGCGACGATCCACTGCCGCGCGTTGCCGCACAGGTGCAGCACGAGGTTGCCGATGCTGTTGCTCGCCTCGTTCGGCCGCCACCAGATCTGATCGTCGGCGAGCTCGCGCGTCGCGGCGGTGATCTTGACGAGGTAGTCCTCGCGCAGCCGGAATCGCGCATGGCGGAGGAACGCGCGGGATGCCGGCAGGGGCGACGGCGGCGGCTCGAGCACGAACGGCGGCATCGGACGATCTTACGCCGCCGTCGCGTTCAGCGTTCAGGGTTCAGGGTTCAGGGTTCAGGGTTCTCGTTCTGGGTTCTCGTTCGGGTTCGGGTTCGGGTTCTCGTGTCGGGACGCGAACCGCAACGAGAACGCAGAACCCGCACGGGACCCAGAACCCGCACGGGACCCAGAACCCGAAGGCGAACCCGGAACCCGAACGCGAACCCGGAACCCAGAACCAGCACGAGAACCCTGAACTCTGAACTCTGAACACTGAACTCGCTCGTGGAGGTAGACAATCTACAGCCATGGGTGTAGATTGGCTACCTCCATGGGCGTGCTCGACATGCTGATTCTCCAGACGCTGCGGTGGGGGCCCGCGCACGGGTACGCCGTCGCCCAGGCGATCCGCGCCGGCTCGCGCGACGTCTTCCGCGTCGAGACCGGATCGCTCTACCCGGCGCTCCACCGCCTCGAGAAGCGGCGCCTCGTCCGCGCCGAGTGGAAGACGTCCGCGAACAAGCAGCGCGCGAAGGTCTACCGGCTGACGCCCGCCGGCCGCCGGCATCTCACGCGGGAGCAGTCGCGGTGGCAGCAGCTCGTCCACGCCGTGCGCGCGCTGATGCGCGCGCGGGCGCAGGAGGGATAGCCGTGCGATGGCTGGCCCCGTTCCGCCGGCGCCGCGACGAAGAGATCGACGAGGAGCTCGAGTCGCACCTGCGGATGGCGATCGAGGATCGCGTCGAGCGCGGCGAGCCGCCCGACACCGCGCGGCGCCGCGCCCTCGCCGAGTTCGGCAGCCGGACGCTCGTGAAGGAAGCGACGCGGTCGGTCTGGACGTGGACCGCGCTCGAGCAGCTCGCCGCCGATCTCCACATCGGCGTCCGCGTCCTCTGGCGCGCGCCCGGCCTCAGCGCCGTCGCGATCGCCCTCATCGCGCTCGTCATCGGCGGCAACACCACGATCTTCTCGATGGTCCACGGCATCCTCGCCAAGCCGGCGCCCGGCGTCGCCGCCGATCGGCTCGTCACGCTCGGATGGGTGACCGACGGCGAGGAGCACCCCGGCGGCGCCTACGCGAATTACGTCGACGTCTCCTCGGCGAGCACGGCGCTGCGGCCGATGCTCGCGTTCGACTTCGGGCGCTTCATCCTGACGACCGGCGACGGCAGCTACGCGATCCAGGGTGTCACCGTCTCGACCAACTACTTCGAGACGCTCGCGGTGCGGCCGATCAAGGGCCGCACGTTCACCGATGGCGAAGGGCGGCTCGACGCCTCGGGCCTCGTCGCGATCATCAGCCATCGGCTCTGGCGCGAACGCTTCGCCGAAGCGCCCGACATCGTCGGGCGGACGACGGTGGTGAACGGCCACGTGACGACAATCGTCGGCGTCGCGCCGCCGGAGTTCCGCGGCGTGCTGTTCGGCGAAGGCTCCGACATCTGGATGCCGCTCGTCGCGTACGCCGAGGCCGACGGCGCACGCGCGTCGCTGGCCGATCGGACGTCGCCGCTCACCGTCATGATCGGCCGGCTCGCGCCGGGCGTCTCGCTCGCTGCGGCGCAGGCCGAGCTCGCCACGATCGCCCGCCAGCTGCCGCGCGCGCCCGGCGACGCGTGGCGCAGCCGCACCCTCCAGCTGTTTCCGTACTCGGCCACCGCCGCCGGCGACAGCCTCGTCGCGCAGCGCGGCCCGTGGTTCCTGGCGATGTTCTCGATCATCACCGCGCTCACGCTCTTCATCGTCTGCGCGAACGTCGCGAACCTGATGCTCGCGCGCGCCGTCGTGCGCGCGCGCGAGATGGCGGTGCGGCAGTCCTTCGGCGCGTCGCACGCGCGCATCGCGCGGATCTTCGTCGCCGAAGGGCTCGCGATCGGCACGGCCGCGTGGGCCGCCGCCGCGCTCTTCGCGTTGTGGACGACGCGCGCGATTCCGCGGCTGATGAAGCCGTTCGACGGCAACGGCTCGCGCATCGCCTTCGACTTCACGCCCGACTGGCAGGTGCTCGGCTACGCGATGCTGCTCGCGCTCGCGGGCACGGCGTTCGTCAGCGCGGCGCCGGCGATTCGCGCGTGCCGCCACGATCTCCAGCCGCTGCTCAAGGCCGGCGAGCAGGGCGTCGTCGCGGGCCGATCGACCGTCTCGAACGGCCTCGTCGTCCTGCAGCTCGCCTTCTCCGTACTGCTGCTGACGACGGCCGGGCTCGCGTATCGATCGCTGGCGATGCTGACGGCGACCGACCTCGGGTTCGATCGCGACAAGCTGCTGCTCGTGACGATCAACACCAAGGCGGCCGCGCGCACCGCGCCGGCCAACGTCGCGCTGCTCGACGCGATGGTCGAGCGGCTGCGCACGGTGCGCGGCGTGACAGCGGTCACCTACGCGCGCCGTCCGGTGCAGGCGTTCTGGTGGATGGAGCCGGTCAGCGCCGGCGGCGGCATGCGGCCGGTCGTCGTCGAGCGCAACGAGGTGGGGCCGGGCTATCTCCGGGCGATGGGCGTGTCGCCGATCGCCGGGGGCGACATAGAGGCGCACGACGCCGCGCGCGGCGCGCCGTCCGCGATCGTCAACCGGCGGCTCGCGGCGGCGCTCTGGCCCGGACAGCCCGCCGTCGGCCGGACGCTGCAGCTCCGTGCGTATCGCGAGCCGGTCGTCGTCGCCGGCGTCGCGCCGGACGGGTTGTACAGCGGCTACCGGCGAGAGCCGGATCCCAACTTCGTGCTCGTGTCGGCGCGGCACGCGCCGCCGCCGCCCGACGAGATGACGATCTACGTGCGCTACGCGTCGTCGCTCGACGAAGCGGTGCCGGCGATCGGGCGCGCGCTGCGCGCGGTGGACGACCGCGCGCCGATCGTCTACCTGCGGACGATGGACGAGCAGCTCGCGAGCCTGACGTGGCTCGTCGACGCGCTCGCGATCCTGCTCGGGCTGTTCGCGGGGGGCTCGCTCCTCATCGCGACGATCGGCCAGTACGCGGCGATGGCGTTCACGATGCGGCGGCGGATGCGCGACTTCGGCGTGCGGATCGCGCTCGGCGCGTCGACGCGCGACATCGCCACGGCGGTCGTGCGCGAGGGGCTGCGGATGACGGCGGCGGGCCTGGCGATCGGCGCCGCGCTCGGCCTGGCGACCGCCGCCGCGCTGCGCTCGATGCTCTTCGGCGTCACGCCGACCGACGCGCGCACCTACGCAGGCGTCTTCGCGCTGCTCGGCGCCGCCTCGCTCGTGGCCTGCTATCTGCCGGCGCACCGCGCGGCGCGCATCGATCCGATGCAAGCGCTGCGCGACGAATAAACGAGTTCAGAGTTCAGAGTTCAGCGTTCAGGGTTCACGTTCTGGGTTCTTGGTTCTGGGTTCTGGGTTCTGGGTTCTGGGTTCTCGTTCAGAGTTCGGCTCGCGTCGTCGTCCGACGAGAATCCCTACGCGAATGCGAACCAGAACCCGGAACCAGAACGAGAACCAGAACCCGAACGAGAACCCGAACGAGAACCCGAACGAGAACCCGAACGAGAACCCGAACGAGAACCCGAACGAGAACCCGAACGAGAACCCTGAACCCTGAACGCTGAACTCTGAACGCTGAACGCCGCGCGCGCGCGCGTTAGCCGATGCCGCGCGCGAGGAGCGAGAGCGCGACGACGAGCACGACGAACGTCGCGAGCACGCGCGTGTCGCCCGGGCCTGTCTCGCGCTGCAGCGCGCGCCAGATTGCGACGGCGCCGACGATGATGAGCAGGCGCTGCTCGGTGACGAAGAGCGCCGCGGCGATCGCGACGACCAGTGCCCAGCGCTCCCAGCGCGCGAGCACGTGGAGGCCGCGCGATCCATCGAGCTGCCACACCGGAATCAGGTTGAACAGGTTCAGGAAGCCCGTGAGCTGCGCGATCGCGAGCCAGATCGGCGCGCGGGTGACGAGATACATGGTCAACGCCGCGAGCGCCGCGCCAAGACCCCACACCGGACCGGCGAGGCCGACCTTCGCATCGTTCAGCGGGTTGCCGATGTGCTGCTTCAGCATCACGAACGCGCCGAGGCCCGGCACGAACATCGGCGCGCTCGCGGCGATGCCGAGCGTGCGCAGCATCGCGACGTGCCCCATCTCGTGGATGTAGATCGACAGCACCAGCCCGAGCGCCAGCGGCCAGCCGTAGATCGACCAGTACACGCCGAAGAACGCGAACATCGACACGAAGGTGCTCGCCTTCGTCAGCCCGAGCAGGAGGAACTTGATCTTGCCGAGGAGCGCGACCGCGACCGCCACGGCGCCCGGCGCGCCGCGCCGCCACCACGCCGCCTTTGGCGCGTCCTCAGGCGCCGCGCCAGGCGACGCCTCGATGCGGCGCGTGATCTCGGCGAGCCGCCGCGCGATCACCGCGTGCTGCTCCGACTGCGGCGGCAGCAGCTCCAGCGCGCGCGACCAGCCGTCGCGCGCGCCGGCGAGATCGCCCGCGCGCGCCGCCGCGTCGGCGGCGGCCGCGAGCGGCTTCAGCGTGTCGGCATGAATCAGGGCGGCGCAGGCGGGACAGGCGAGCGCGCCGGAGGGCAGCTCGGTGCCGCAGCGCGCGCAGAGCGTTGGCGTCACGCCGACGTGGGGTTCGGCACCGCGCCGACGCGGAACGGTCCGACGATCTCGAAGCGCGGCGTTCCCGTCATCCGCCACGCCTGGCGCATGCCGATGAAGATGATGAGCGCGCTGATCAGACCCGACGGCAGCGATCCGACGATCACGAGCACCGGCAGCGCGGCCACGAAGCCCGCCAGCACGACCGCGGCCAGCAGCAGCTTCCCGCCCGACGGCGTCGCCGCAGCGGCAGGATCGGCCGCCGCCGTCTCGTTGGCGGCGGTCGCCGTCTTTGCGCTGCGCGCTTCGCGGCTCGCAGTGACCGCGCCTTGGATCGCGATCGGCGCGTAGGCAAGCGCTATCGATCCGTAGGTGAGGCACACCGCGAGCACCTGGAACCGCAGGCCGCCGCGGCCGCCGATCGCCCGGCGAATCGCGTAGCCGACCATGTACCCGATCAGCACGGCGACGATGCCGATCTCGAGGTGCAGGATCGCCATGACCGCGTAATACACGACGGCGCCGGCCACGCCTGCGCCGAGGCCGTACGCGGCGGCCGTGAGGAACGGCGCCACCGCGCGCGGCGTTTCCGCGACCGATGCAGCCAGCGATCGGCAGCGGCCGCAGACCGAGTTGCCGTTGACGTGGAAGTACTCGGTCTCGATCGACGCGCGGCACGCCGCGCAGACGACGGCGACCTTGTCCGCAGGCGCGGCGCCCGCGGCGCTCACCACGTGATCGAATTGCAGCGCCTCGTCTTCGCCGGCCATGGTTTCGCTTGCCATCGAATCTCCAGCCATCGTTCACCTGCAACGGATCGAGAACCGCCGATCCACCGCACGAACGATGCCGCCGGCCATGCGCGTCACTGCGCGGAGATTCTACAGGCTCGCCACCGGCGGCGCACAAACACGTAAGCCGGTTGACGATCGGGTAATCGGGTAATCGGGTAATTGGGCAATTGGGTAATCGGGTAATTCAATTGTCAATCGATTACCCAATGACCCAATTCTCCAATTACCCGATCCGCCGCCCGGGCACGCGCGCCTTGTCGATCTTGACGAGCACCGTGTACTCCGGATCGACGAGCTGCACGATCGGCGCACGCGCGGTCTGCGAGACGAACTGGTACGCGTCGATCTCGGCCATCCCGCTGCGCTCGCGCACCCAGCCGACCATCGCCTTGAACGCCACGCGCGCGGCGTCCTCGAGCGGACGCCCGGCGCCGACGAACATCACCTCGTCGGCGTTCTCGATCCGCGGCACCGGCGTCGCCACGCGCTTCACCAGCTCCACGAAGAGCTCGACGTTCATCGCCCCTTCGATCGCGGCGCCCATGATCTCGCCTTCGCCCATCGCGTAGTGGCCGTCGCCGAACGACAGCAGCGCGCCGGGCGCGTTGACGCCGAGGAACACCGTGTTGCCCGCGCGCACCTCGGGGCAGTCCATGTTGCCGCCGAACGGGCCGGGGACGATCGTGCTGCGCACCTCGCCGGACGCCGGCGCGACCCCGAGGCAGCCGAGAAACGGCGCGAGCGGCACGTCCCATCGATGCTGTCCGTCGCGCGACGAGGCGCGCGCCGAGGTCCGCGCGGCGTCGAGATCGTAGCGCCACGTCGTCTCCGGCATGTCCGCGGCGAGGATGGCGGTGCGATCGGTGCCGACGAGCGCGCCGAAGCCGGGCGCGAACGACGAGACGGCGTAGCCGCGCGCCGGCTCGATCTTCACGAGGTGCACCGCGACGGTGTCGCCCGGCTCGGCGCCCTCGACGTGGAACGGTCCGGTCTGCGGGTTGTCGTGGCCGGGCGCCATCACGCGCGACGGGAGATCGCCGGCGGTCTTCACGGCGCCGTCGAAGCAGTCCTCGCTCCAGGACACGATGCGCGTGCCGGACGCGATGCGGTGCTTGGGCGCGGCGCCGCCGAAGGTGTAGACGAGATCGCGGTGCTCGGGCGTCCACTGCAGCGTCGGCGCGCCCGCGGAAATCTCGCGCACGAGCGGCGCCGGCCGCCCCGGCGGCGCCGCCGCTGCAGCGGCAGCCGCCGATTCCGATTCGCTGCCGCGGACGCGGCACGCCGCGAGGAGGCCCGCGCCGCCGAGCGACATCCGGCTCAGAAACAGTCGTCTGCCGTGCATGCGTGACCTCCTCCCGTGGTATCCCGACCGCGCGGCCAATGGTAGCGCAGGCCTTCCCGCCTCCGCTCGCTCGCGATCGCAGCGAGCTACGGCGTGGCTCGCCGAAGCGCCCGCAGGCGCGAAGGCGGCAGGCCTGCCGGCGGCCGCGCGAGGCAGCCCTGAAGGCTGCGCTACCATGAACGATGCGCGATCACATGAGGATGACGGCGTGAACGAGCCCGATGAAGATTTCGCCGCGATGTTCGAGGCGTCGCAGAAGGCCAGGCGCATCGAGCGGGGACAGACGATCGAGGGGACGATCGTCGCGATCGGACCGGAGGTCGCCTTCGTCGACGTCGGCGGCAAGGGCGAGGCGACGATCGACGTTGCCGAGCTGAAGGACGAGAACGGCGCGCTCGAGGTCGCGGTCGGCGATCGCGTGCAGGCCGTCGTCACGTCGACGGCAGGCGGGCTGACGCTGTCGCGCCGGCTCGCGCGCGGCGCGGCGACCGCGCGCCAGCTCGAGGACGCGTTCCGCAGCGGACTGCCGGTCGAAGGCCGGGTGGAGCGCGCGGTGAAAGGCGGCTACGAGGTGCGCATCGCGCGCCAGCGCGCCTTCTGTCCGAGCTCGCAGATCGACACGTCGCGCGCCGAGCCGGCGGCGCACGAGGGGCGCGTCTACGAGTTCCGCATCATCGAGTACAAGGAGGGCGGCCGCACGATCGTCGTCTCGCGCCGCGCCCTGCTCGAGGAGCGGCAGCGCGAGGAATCGGCGCACGTCCGCCAGGCGATCGTGCCGGGCGCGACGCTCGCCGGCCGCGTCGCGTCGGTGCGCGAGTTCGGCGCGTTCGTCGATCTCGGCGCCGGCGTGCAGGGGCTGCTGCACGTCTCCGAGATGGGATGGTCGCGCGTGTCGGACGCGTCGCAGATGGTGAAGCCGGGCGACGAGATCACGGTGAAGGTGCTGCGCGTCGACGAGGACAAGCAGAAGATCTCGCTCGGCCTGAAGCAGCTCACCGCGGATCCGTGGCTGCGCGCCGGCGACACGTACGAGATCGGCCAGGTGCGGCGCGGCCGCGTGACGCGGCTCGCGGAGTTCGGCGCGTTCGTCGAGCTCGAGCCGGGCATCGAGGCGCTGGCGCACGCGTCGACGTTCGCGCCGACCGGGCGATCCGAAGCGTGGACGAGCCTCGTGCCGCGAGGGACCGAGGCGGACTTCGAGATCGTCAGCATCGATCTCGAGAAGAAGCGCATCGGCGTCGCGCTCGTGCCCGAGGGATCGGCGCGCGCAAGCGCCGGCGAGGCAGCCGACGCGCGCGAGCAGGCCGGCGGCGAGCCGCCGCCGATCGGATCGCTCGCCGACAAGCTGCGGAGCGCGCTCGAGCGGCGGGAGAAATGAGCGAGCGTCCGCGACTGGCTCGCGACGCTACAGCGCTTTCTTCGACGCGACCATCTTCGTAATCCGGCCGACGCTCGTGTCGCCCGTGTACAGATTGCCCTGCGCGTCCATCGCCATGTAGTTGGACTCGACGAACTGCCCGTCGCCGCGGCCGGGCCCGTTGCCGATCGCGCCGAGCACGTTGCCCTCCCAGTCGATCTTGAAGATCTGCCCGTCCTGGCCGGTCGCGAGCCACAGCTGGCGGTGCGGATCGACGTAGAGCGCGCACGTCAGATTCCTCATCTGGATCGTCTTCACGAACGTGCCGTGCGCGTCGTAGACGACGAGGCGGTATTCCTCGCGGTCGGCGATGTAGACGTGGCCGGTGTCGGGGTTGATCGCGATCCCGTGGACCATGCTGAAGTGCCCCTGGCCCGCATGGTTGCCGAACCACTGCTCGATGAACTTGCCGTTCTTGTCGAGATGCAGGACGCGTGCGGCGCCGATTCTGTTCGTCGGCGATTTGTCGGTGTCGTTCGGGCTCTCGTTCGCGTGGCCCTCGCCGATGTAGACGTCGCCGTTGGGCGCGAACGCGAGGTGGAGCGGCTGCCACAGCAGACGCTGGCCCTTCGCTTCGTCCCAGTCGCCGCGCTGGCCGGGCACGCCGATCGTCATCAGCAGCTTGCCCTGCGGGCTCAGCTTCTTCACCGTGTCGCCGTTCTCGTCGCAGATCCAGATGTTGTCCTCGGCGTCGATCGCCATGCCGTGCGCCTTGTTCTGATGGCCGATCACCTCGTCGCCGATCGTGCGCACGAGCGCGTGTGCGGCGTCGAACTCGAAGAGCTGCGGCTTGCCGGCGGCGTTGCGCTGAAACGCGAAGAGGTGCCCCTTCGAGTTGATCGCGACGGCGGCGACGCCGCCGCCGCCCTCCGGCAGCGCGAACGGATAGGCGTAGGCGAAGCCGAGGCCCGCCGGCCGCACTTCGTGCGGGATGATGTTGCGCTCGCGCCCCCACGCGCAGATCGGCGAGCGGGCGCACGGCTCCGCGCCGCTGTTGCCCTGGATCGCCTCGGCGCGCGGCGCCCCGGGCGGCGCCTGCGTGGCGGCGGCATGGAAGAATGCCGGGACCGAAACGACGAGCGCGAACACGGCGGCGCCGGCGAACATCTGGCTTCGCATCTCCACCCTCCTGACCAGGTCGAGCAGGCACATCTTAGCAGCGCCGAGCGTCACAACGCGCCGCCCCATCCGGTCTCCTCTTCAGGAGGATCGACATGACCGGAGCGAACCAAATCCTGACGAAGCGCGAGGCGCTCATCCACCGCACGACGACCGGCATCGTGCTCGCCGTGATGGTGTTCAGCATCGTCAACTTCGTGTTCAACGACCATTTCCCGTTCCCGAACGGACCCGAGGGCGCGTTCGCGCACCTCGGCCTGCCGACGTACTTCAAGATCGAGCTGACGACGGCGAAGATCCTCGGCGTGCTGGCGCTCGTCGTGCCGAGCGTGCCGGTGAAGGTCAAGGAGTTCGCCTACTTCGGCTTCGGCCTCACGCTGCTGTCGGCCGCGATCGCGCACTTCGCGCGGGGCGACGCCCGGCTGAGCGTCCTGTTCATCGTCGATCCGCTGGCGTTCCTCGGGTGCCTGGCCGTTTCGTTCTTCTACTTCGAGAAAATGCACAGCCCGGCCGTGGGACCGGCGCGCTGACCTTACGGGCTGTCACGAGACGGCCCGCTGCGGAGTCTTACCGATATGAGCGCGCTGTTCGTTCCCGTTCTCGTCATTCACGTCGTCGTCGCGGTTCTGGGGCTGGGATCGGTCGTATCGATCGCGGTCGTCGCGGCGACGGCGCGGCGGCGCGGCCGCGGGTCGCCGGACGTCTCGGCGTGGATTGCCCCGCTGCTTCGCGCCTCGGCGGCGAGCCTCGCCGCGATGCTGGCGACCGGCATCGTCATGGACGTCGTGACGCGCGGCGCGTTTCACGAGTGGTGGTGGTTCCGCGCGTCTGCGCTGCTCCTCGTCGCGACCGGCCTGCTGCACGCGCGCACGCGCCGCGCGGTGCGCGCAGCGCTCGATCCGGCCCGCGGAGACGACGCGCTGCGGCGAGTCGAGCGCATGGCGTACGGAATGTCCGCGCTCATCGCCGGCATCACCGTCCTGATGGAGGCGAAGCCGTTCTGATGGCGGACACGACGACGGATCTCGACGTCTTCGAGGCGCACCGCCCGCTCCTGGTCGCGCACGCGTACCGGATGCTCGGCGATCTCGCGCGCGCGGAAGACATGGTGCAGGACGCGTGGCTCCGCTGGAGCGGGCGGCGCGTGCAGGTGGACTCGCCGCGCGCCTACCTCGTCACGCTCGTCACGCGCCTGTGCTTCACCGAGCTCGGCTCGGCGAAGACGCGGCGCGAGGAGAGCCGCAGCGACCGGCTGCCGGAGCCGATCGATCTGGACGAAGGCGGGCTCGGCCGCGTCGAGGCGCACGATCGGATCTCGATGGCGTTCCTCGTGATGCTGCAGCGCCTGACGCCGGCCGAGCGCGCGGTCCTGCTGCTGCGCGAGGTCTTCGATTTCGACTACAAGGACATCGCGTCGCTCGTCGGCCGGAGCGAAGCCGCGTGCCGCAAGCTCCTCGAGCGCGCGCGGCAGCACGTGACGGAGGAGAAGCGGCTGTTCGCGGCGCCGCCGGAGGAGCACCGGCGGCTGCTGACGGCGTTCACCGACGCGGCGTCGGCCGGCAACATCGAAGCGCTCGTCGGCATGCTGGCCGACGACGCGGTGATGGTGACCGACGGCGGCGCCGAGGGGCGGCGCGCCGGCGGGATTCGCAACCTGCAGGCGCCGCTCGCCGGCGCGGCGCGGATCGCCGCGTTCGTGTCGGCCACGGCGCGCAGCATGGCGCTCGAGTCCGAGCTGCACGAGCTCAACGGCCAGCCGGCGCTCGTCTTCTACCACGACAACGCGCCGTTCGCCGCGCTGCTGCTCGCCGTGGCGGACGGCCGGATTCATCGCGTGTTCTTCCACGCGGATCTCGCGCGCCTCCGGTATCTGGGCGCGCGCGGAAATTGATCGACGTCAGTCCGCCCGGAGCGCGCTGATCGGGCTGATCGCCGTGGCCCGCCGCGCCGGCAGCGCGCTCGCGGCCAGGGCCACGGCGGCGACGAGCGCGGCGGCGCCTGCGAGCATCGGCCAGTCGGCCGCGTGGACGCCGAACAGCTCGCTCTCGATCAAGCGGCCCGAGCTCCACACGATCGGGACCGCCACCGCGACGCCGCACGCCAGCATGATCGCCGTCTCGCGGACGAGCAGCCAGATCGCGGCGCGGCGCGAGGCGCCGAGCGCCACGCGGATCCCGATTTCCCGCGTGCGCCGCGACGCGACGAACGACGTGACGCCGTACACGCCGACGATCGCCAGCAGGATGGCGACCGCCGCAAACGCCGCGGCGAGCGTCGCGAGGAGCCGCTCGTTCGCGAGCGACTCGTCGAGCTGCGCGTCCACGGTCCGCATGCGGCCGGTCGGCAGCGTCGGGTCGATCGCGCGCACGGCTGCGCGCACCGACGCGAAGGCCGCCGTGGCCGTCGTCCGCGTGCGGATCCAGAAGCGCGCGCCCATCAGCGAGGTCTCGAAGATCGGGAAGAACACCTGATCGTCGTTCTCGCGGATGCCGCGGTAGCTGAACGTCCGCACGACGCCGACGATCTCGATCGACGGCTTCACGTCGGGGCCGCTGCCGAGCGCGATCCGCGCGCCGATCGGGTTGCGGCCGGCGAAGTACCGGCGCGCGAGGCTCTCGTTGACGATCGCCGTGCGGAAGTTCGCCGGCCCGTCGCCCGGCGGCCCGGCGTTCGCGCCCTCCTCCGCGTCGCCGAAGCCGCGCCCGGCCGTCACCGGCACGCCGAGCGTGTCGAAGAAGCCGCGCGAGATCGCGTTGCAGTGGACCACCGCGTCGGTGACGAACCGGCGCCCGTCGTCGATCGTCAGCGGCTGGTTCCAGCTGCCGCCCGCGAGGAGCTCGCTCAGCGACAGCGACGCGCGGTCCACGTCGGGCAGCCGTTCGATCGCGTCGAACAGCGTGTGGACGAGCGCGGTCGACTGCGCGGCCGAGTAGCCGTTTCGCGCGCCGTCCACCGACAGCATGATCAGGTTCGTCGTCGCGAACCCGGGGCCCTTGGCGCGGAGGCTGCCGAGCGTCCGCACGAACAGGGAGGCGCCGACCAGCAGCACCAGCGCGAGCGCGATCTGCGCGACGACGAGCGCCTTGCGCACGCCGATGCCGGCGCCGATCGTCGTCGATTCCTCCTTGAGCGCGATCGCGGGATCGACGCGCGCCGCGCGGAACGCCGGCGCGAGGCTGAAGAGCACCGCCGTCGCGCACGCGGCCGCGAGCGCGAAGGCGAAGACGCGCGGGTTGAGGTCCGCGCTCAAATCAATCGTCGCCGCGCCCTGCGGCAGGAACGACAGCAGCGCGCGGTCGACCGCCGGCGCGACGGCCACGCCGACGAGCGCGTCCGCCGCCGCGAGCAGAAGGCTCTGCACGAGCAGCTCTCTGACGATGCGGCCGCGGCGCGCGCCGAGCGCCATGCGCAGCGCCGTCTCGCGGCGCCCGGCGGCGCCGCGCGCGAGCGAAAGGTTCGCGACGTTCAGGCACGCGAGCAGCAGCACGAGCGTCGTCGCCGCGAGCAGGACGACGAGCGGGCGCTCCAGCCGGCCGCGCAAATCCGATCGCCCGTGCGACGCCGGCAGCACCTGCAGCCACGCGGCGAGGTATCGCTGCTGCTGGTTCGCGGTGACGCGCGGCCAGTCCTCGCGCATCGTGTCCGCCTGCAGCATCGCCTTGAACCACGGCTGCAGCGCCGCCTGCGCCTGCTCCGGCGTCGCGCCCGCCTTCAGGCGGCCGAACACGTGCAGCCAGCGGCCGCGGCGATCGAACAGCCAGTCGAAATCGGGCGTCGCCTGGCCCTTCATCATCATCGGGATCCAGACCGACGGCACGTTGCCCCAGTCGATGCCGCGGAAGCTGGTGTCGGCGACGCCGATCACGGTCATCGGGTGCGTGTTGATCAACACCGTGCGGCCGACGATGTCGGGCGGGCCGCCCAGGCGGCTGCGCCAGTAATCCGCCGACAGCACGACGACGGGATGCGCGCCGGGCTGATCGTCGTCGGCGTCGTCGATCACTTGGCCGAGCAGCGCGCCGACGCCGAGGACTCGGAAGTAGGAGCCGGTGACGATCTCGGCGCTGGCCGATTCCGCGCGATCGCCGAACGCCAGGTTCACCGACGTCGGCGCGCGAGCGAAGACGCCGTCGAACACGTCGGTCTCGTCGCGCAGGTCGCGGTAGAACGGATAGGACATCAGGTTGTCGCTGCCCCAGCCTTTGCCGATGAACGTGCCGCGCCAGTCGAGCAGGACGAGACGATCGGGCTGGCGCACCGGCAGGAGGCGGAAGAGCGCCTGGTCGACGAGCGAGAAGATGGCGCCGCTCGACCGCCGCGCGATGGAAGACGCCGCGCCCGAGCGACCGGAGACGAGGCCAGAGCGGCATCATGCCTCCTGCGCGCCGAGCGCGGTGTTCATCGCGAGCGCCGTGCGGTGCCAGCGCTCCGTTTCCGCGCGCAGGCGCCGCCGCCCGGCGGCGGTGAGGCGGTAGAACCGCGCGCGGCGGTTGTTGTCCGAGGTGCCCCACTCGGCGTCGAGCAGCCCCTGGTGCTCGAGGCGGTAGAGCGCCGGGTAGAGCGCGCCCTGCTCGATCGCGAGGGCGCCGCCGGTGATCTGCTCGATGCGCAGCAGGACGCCGTAGCCGTGGTGCGCGCCGAGCGACACCGCCTTGAGGATGAGGAGGTCGAGGGTCCCGGGGAGCAGTTCGGCCTGTGGCGGCATGCGTTCTCCTAGCCGACTTAGGAGAATACGCGCCCTCCTAAGCTGTCAAGGAGTCTGGCGCTGACGACGTACAACGCAGGACTCGCGGAACCCGCAGAACCTTTGGGAACAAAAGAGATTCTGCGAGCTCTGCGAGCTCTGCGTCGTACGTCGTCTTTACGAGGCGCGCTTCAGCGCCTCGACCGGATCGAGCCGTCCGGCCGCGAGCGCCGGGAGCACGCATGCCGCGACGCCCGCGGCGAGCATCGAGGCCGCCGCGACGGCGAGCGTCGCGGCATCGAGCGCGCCGACGCCCGTGAGCAGCGCGCTGATCGCGCGCGCCAGCGCGGCCGCGGCGACGGCGCCGAGCGCGAGGCCCGCGCCGAGCTGCGCGAGCGTGCGCCGCAGCACGAGCGGGACGATGTCCGACGGGCGCGCGCCGAGCGCCAGCCGGATCCCGAACTCCACGCGGCGCTGCGCGACGGTGAGCGCCATCACGCCGTAGACGCCGAGCGCCGCGAGCAGCAGGCCGAAGACGCCGAAGGCCGTCATGAAGGCGGCGCTCGTCCGCTCGCGGCCGATCGATTCCGTGAGGTACGCGTCCATCGCGACCGGCGCGTACGGCGCGAGCGTGGGATCGACGCGCGCGGCGGCGCGCCGCACGTCGGCAACCACCGCGAGCGGCGGTCCGCCGCTCCGGATCATGAGATAGACGTGCGCCGCCGCGGCCGAGTCCGCGTGCTGATCGAACGGCAGGTACATCGTCTCGTTCGGCACGCCCGGGTCGTGCGAGTCGCTGACGTCGCCGGCGACGCCGACCACCGTCAGCCACGGCGACCCGGCGCGCGTCAGGCGCAGCCGCCGTCCGACGGCCTCGCCTCCGGGCCACAGCCGCCGCGCCAGCCGATCGCTGACGACGACCACCGCCTGCGTGCCGGCGCGATCGTCGGCCGAGAGCGCGCGCCCGCGCAGCACGGGCGTGCCCATCGTTTCGAGCAGGCCCGGCGTGATCAATCGATGGTTGACGTTGACGACGGCTTCCGGTTCGCGCGCCGCGATCTCGTCGGAGACGATCGTCGCGCCCCACGTGCCGCCGCCGAGCGGATTGACGGTCGTCGCCGCCGCGCGGACGACGCCGGGCGCCGAGGAAATTTCGTCGACGACGCGGCGCAGCAGCGATGCGCGCGCGGCGTCCGCGTAGGCCGGCGGCGGCGTCAGCTCGATCGCGAGCAGGCCCCGCGCCTCGAAGCCGAGCGGCTGCGTCTGCAGCCGGACGAAGTTGCGGACGACGAGGCCGGCGCCCGTGAGGAGCACGAGCGTCAACGCGGTCTCCGCCACGACGAGGCCGGCCAGCACCCGGCGGCCGGCGCGGCCGCCGCTCATCGTTCGCGGGCTGCCGCCGAGCGCGGCGTGCGCATCGGCCCGCAGCATGCTGATGGCCGGCGCCGCGCCGGCCGCGATCGCGCTCGCCGCCGACACGGCCGCGGCGAAGGCCGCGACGCGCCAGTCGGTGCGCGGCGCGACGAGCCCGAGCTGCCCGCGCAGCACCTGCGGGACGAACGCGGCGGTCAGCGGCGCGAGCCACGCGGCGAGCAGCAGGCCTGCGCCGCATCCAATCGCCGCCAGCGCGAGGCTCTCGGCGATCAGCTGGCCGCACAGCCGCGCCCGGCTCTGGCCGAGCGCCGCGCGCACCCCGAACTCCTCGCGCCGCGCGACGGCGCGCGCGACGAGCAGCGTCGCGACGTTCACCGACGCGATGAGGAGCATGAGGCCGACGATCTCGGCGACGGCGACGAGCGGCCGCTCCTGGCCGCCGAGGAGATTCTCGCGAATGCCGCGCACCTCGAAGCCGTAGCCGGGCGGAAGATCCGGCCGCTCGCGCCGCGCGCGCGCCGCGACGCGAGCCATCGTGTCGGCCATCTGCGCCGCCGAGACGCCCGGGCGCGCGCGCGCCCACACCGCGAAGTCGCGCGACCGGTCCGCGGGATCCAGCCGCCAGGGCAGCCAGAACTGCGCATCGTACGGAAACGCGTACTGCGGCGGCATCACGCCGACGATCGTGAAGACGCGATCGTCGAGCCGCACGGTCGATCCGATCGCGGCCGGCGATCGGCCGAACCGCGTTTCCCACGTCGCGTGGCTCACGAGCGCGACGCCGGCGTCGAGGCCGCGGCGCGCCTCGTCGTCGCTCAGCCGCCGGCCGAGGAGCGGCGCGACGTCGAGCGTGGCGTCGAAGCCCTCGGTCTGCAGCACGACGCTCACGCGCTCGGGCACGTCGGCGCCCGCGAGCGTCATGCTCTGCCCGCTCATCGCGACGAGATCCTCGAAGACGTCGCGGGCCGAATCGCGCACGGCGGCGACGGCAGGGCTCGACATGTTGAACGGATGGGCGGTGCCGTCGGCCGCCGTCACCATCTCGCGCAGACGCACGAGGCGCGCCTCGTCGCGGAACGGGAAGGGCCGCCACAGCACGTGGTTGATCGCGCTGAACATCGCCGTGTTCGCGCCGATGCCGAGGCCGAGAATCGCCGTCGCGATCGCCGTCGTGCGCGGCGAGCGGCGCAGCAGCCGGACCGCGAAGCGCAGATCCTGCAGAAAGGCGGACAGCATTCCGATCTCGCGTCGCAAACGCGCTGCCCGGTGCGGAGCCGCGCAATTGCGCCGATTTCCGGCGGCGATCCCTCGAATCATCGATCTCGCGTGCCCGTAGCCGGACATTGCCGTCCCGATACCGCACAGCCGGCCCGAAGCGCCGGACATCTGCCAACTCGATAAGGGATCCATTCTTTGGACAATCGCGTTCCGGGCCGATGCGGGGTTCTTTATCCCGAAAACCTGCAAAACGATGGCTGTGGCAGCCCCGCGCGATGGCACCGCGCTGGCAGCGCTCGCGCCTCATGCACTTCGCACCGCTGGCGCTCGCGTGGCTGTCGCGCCACACCGCCGCCGTTATCTTCGTCAATTTGTCGTTAGGGCTGCTCGGCGTGCCGGCGCTCACCGAGGCGCTGCTCGTCACGGCGGGCGCCGTCGCGGCGCACGGCAGCGGATCGGCGTGGACGGCGTTCGCCGCCGCCGTCGCCGGGAGCGCCGTCGGCATGACGATCAGTTTTCACGTGGGCCGCGCGGCGCAGCCGCTGTTCGAACGGTGGGCGCCGTCGATGTCCTCGCGCCCCCATCCGCGCCGCGCCGCGCGCGCGCACGACTGGTGGCGGCGGCTCGGACCGTGGAGCGTCGTGCTCGCGTACTTCGCCCCGGGGCTGCGTCACGCAACCGCGATCGTCGCCGGCTCGACGAACATGGAGCGGAAGCGGTTCGTCGCGCTCGCGGTCTGCGGCGCGTGCGCGTGGTCGTCGCTGCTCGTGTGGGGCGGCGGCCACGTCTCTGCGCGCGCGGCGGCGGCGTGGAGGGTCGTGCCGATCGATTACCGGTGGAAGCGTCCCACGAGGACCGCTCTGCCGAGCACGTGTCCGTCCATCGCGTTGACGACGGCGGTGCGCGTCGCCGCGGCCTCCTGCGGCGTTCCCTGCGGGACGTCGAGCTTCGTGTCGAGCGCGTAGAGCTCGAACGTGTAGTGGTGGTACGGGCCGGGAGGCGCGCCAGGGCCCATGTAGGCATTCGACCGCAGGCTCACCTGGCGCGTGCCGTCCGACAGCTCGCCCTGCGTCCCCTCGGACAGCCCGGTCGACGTGCCCGGAATGTTCCACACCAGCCAGTGCGTGATGTCCATCTTCGATCCCTTGTTCAGCACCGGCTCGGGATCGTGCATCAGCAGCACGAAGCTTTGCGTGCCCGGCGGCACCTGCGACCACTTCAGCTCGGGCGACACGGCATTCGCCGACGCCTGCGTGAATTTCTCGGGGATGACGCCGCCGTCCTCCCACGCGGTCGTCGTCATGATCAGCGGCGGAGTGGCGGGCCCGCGGCCGCCGCCGCGCGCCTGGCCGCCGCCGCCCCCGGCGGGCGGCTGCGCCGTCGCCGCCGACGAACCGGCCGCCAGGACCACCGCCGCCAGAACGGCGATATAACGCATGCGATTCAGTGCCATGTTTCTCCTCTTGATCGCTTAGGATGTGCCGCGCCCCGCGCGGAGCGCGGATATGGTAAATCAAATGCCGGCCGGCACGACGTCAGCCGTTGTCGATCCGGTGGCTCCTCATTCGATCAGATGATATGAATCTCATCACCGACCTTCGCGTCGCCTTCCGGTCGCTGTCGCACGTCAAGGGGCTGGCCATCACCGTCGTCGCGACGCTGGCACTCGGCATCGGCGCCAACGCCGCCATCTTCAGCGTCGTGCGCGGCGTGCTGCTGCGGCCGCTCGTCAACCGCGACCACGAGCGCCTCATCTACATCCGGCAGAGCGCGCACGGCATCGGCGTCGACAACGTGAAGTTCTCGATCCCCGAGCTGCGCGACCTGCAGGGGCGGGTCCGGACGCTGACGGCGTTCGGCGACTTCTCGACGATCGAGTTCACGATGATCGGCCTCGGCGAGCCGCGCGTGGTCCGCGCCGGCGTCGTCGGCGGAACGTATTTCGACGTGATGGGGCTGCGCGCGGTGCGCGGCCGCCTGCTCGGCCCGAGCGACGACGGGCCGCGGGCCGCCGGCGCGGCGGTGCTGACCTACCGCTTCTGGACCACGTCGCTCCACGGCGACGAATCGGTGATCGGCAAGACGATCAGGCTCGGCGACCGCTCGGCGACGATCGTCGGCGTCCTCGAGCCGTCGGTGCCGTATCCGACCGAGACCGAGATCATCGCGAACGTCGTGACGAGCCCGCATCATCTCGACGCGACGATGGTGGACGGGCGCGTGCACCGGATGACCGATCTGTTCGGCCGCCTCGCGCCCGGCGTCGATCTCGACGCGGCGACGGCGGAGCTGCGCGCGGTCCACGGCGCGATCGTCGCGGCGCACCCCGAGGCGTATCAGAAGCAGGCGGACTTCCGCATCGACGCCGTCCGGCTGCGCGATCAGATCGTGTCGCGCGCGCGGACGATTCTGCTCGTGCTGCTCGCGGCGTCGGCGCTCGTGTTCATCGTCGCCTGCTCGAACGTCGCGAACCTGATTCTGGCGCGATCGGTGCGGCGCGAGGGCGAGCTCGCGATCCGCGCGGCGCTCGGCGCGGGCCCGGGCGCGCTGCGGCGGACGCTGCTCGCCGAGAGCCTGCTGCTCTGCGGCGCCGGCGCCGTCCTCGCGGTGCTGATCGCGCGGCCGATGGTCAGCGTGCTCGCGCGCTACGCCGCGCGCTTCTCGGTGCGCGCGCTCGACCTCACGATCGACGCGAGCCTGCTGTGGGTGGGCGTCGGGCTCGCGGTGGCGGCGGCCGTCCTGCTCGCGTTCGTGCCGCGGCTGCCGTCGGCGGAGGCGTCGAGCGGGCTCGGCCTGTCGAACGGCAGCGTGCGCGTCACCTCCGGCACGAACCGGCGGCTGCGGCTGTTCGCCGTCACGCAGATCGGCGCGTCGTTCGTCCTGCTCGCGGGCGCGGGGATGCTTCTGACGACGCTCTTCACGCTGCAGCGCGCGCAGACGGGCTTCGACACGCGGCACGTGCTCGCGCTGAACGTGCCGATCGTCTCCTACGCGCGCAAGCCGCAGGAGATCACGAGCTTCTACAAGGAGGCGGTGCGCCGGATCGGCGAGCTGCCCGGCGTGGAGCGCGCCGCCGTCGGGACGACGGTGCCGTGGCGCGACAACGCGTTCTTCGCCGCGCAGTTCACCGTCGAAGGCTACGCCAAGGCGAACGGCGAAGAGGATCCACGCGCGCGGTTCCGCACGGTCTCGCCCGGATTCTTCGCGACGCTCGGCGTGCCGATCGTCGCCGGCCGCGACTTCACGGACGCCGATCGCCGCGACGGGGAGAAGGTGGTGATCGTCAGCCAGAGCCTCGCGCAGCGGATGTTCCCCGGCGGCGATGCGGTGAACCGGCACCTGATGTGGACCGATCCGGTGATCAAGTTCATCGACGTGAGCGGCGGGCCGCGCCGCATCGTCGGCGTCGTGCCCGACGTGGACGACGAGAACGTGATCCCGGCGCCGGCGATGGCGGTGTACCACCCCTACGAGCAGGAGATCTTCGGCGGCCGCGTGTTCGTGCGCGCGCGCACGGATCCGTACGCGCTCGTGCCGCCGATCACGCGGATCATCCGCGAGCTGTCGGCGGAGCAGCCGGTGGAGCGCGCGGCGACGCTCGAGGACGTGCGCGCCGAGGTGCTGGCGCCGGATCGGCTGAACGCGCTCGTGTTCGGCGGCTTCGCGATGGTGGCGCTGACGATCGCCGTCGTCGGCGTCGCCGGCGTGCTCGCGTTCTCGGTGAGCGCGCGGACGCGGGAGTTCGGCGTGCGTCTCGCGGTCGGCTCGGCGCCGCGGCACCTGCTGACGCGCGTGCTCGGCGAGGGCGCGGTGATCGGCGTCAGCGGGATCGCCGCCGGCGCGGCGGGCGGGATCGTGCTCGCGCGGATCGTCGGCAGCTACATCACCGACGTGCAGCTGCCCGGTCCGCTCGCCACCGTCGGCGCGGCGGCCATCCTCGTCGCGGCGGCGGTGCTGGCGTCGCTGATGCCCGCCGCGCGCGCATCGCGCGTCGACGTCATGCAAGCGCTGCGATCGGAATAGCGCAATTTGGAATTTGGAATTTGGAATGCGTGATCGGTCGTGACAGCGTGACGACGAATTCCTAATTCCAAATTCTTAATTCCGGCGAGCCGCCGGCGTCAGATCCCGGCGAGTCTCTCTTCTGCATCGCCGAAGCGATCGAGCCGCACGCCCATCCGGTCCATCAGCGAGAGATAGAAGCTGCACAGCTTCCGGTTCTCGTCGCCGGCGTCGGTGTAATCGAGCACGCGGCCCGTTTCGAGCGTGCCGCCGAGGGTGCCGGCGGTCAGCACCGGCACCTTCGAGCTGTCGTGGTGGCTGCCCGACCACATGTTCGACATGAACACCAGACAGGAGTTGTCGAGCACGGTGCCCTCGCCCTCGGGCATCGCGGCGAGCTTGTCGATCAAGTACGCGTACTGCGTCATGTAGAACTGGTTGACGCGCATGAACGCGTCGCTCGTGTCCTCGTGGCTGGCGAGGTGGTGGGCGAGCTTGACGTCGAGGAACGGGTAGAAGAGGCCGGAGATGTCGCGGCACAGCAGCAGCGTCGCGATGCGCGTCTTGTCGGTCTGGAACGCGAGCGCCAGGATGTCGCACATCAGGCGCATGTGATCGCGGACGTCCTCGGGCAGGCCGTTGTCGGGCCGCGGCATCGCCGCGGCGACGCGGCCGCGGTGCGCCGCGTTCTGGTCGGCCTTCTCCTTCGCCGCGCGCAGCTCCTGCGCGCGCTTCTCCACGTCGCGCACGCTCGTGAGGTACTCGTCGAGCTTTCCCTTGTCCGTGGCGCTGACGCGCAGCGTGAGCGAGGCGACCTGATCCCGCACGCGATCGAGGACGCTCACGTTGCGCTGGCTGCCGCGGTTCTCGAACAGGCTGTCGAAGGCGAGCGACGGATAGACTTCCATCGGCACCGGCGAGGTGGGGCTCGACCACGAGATGTGCGAGCTGTAGGCCATCGAGAAGTTCGTCTCGTGGTAGCCGGTGACCGGCTGCTCGCAGCCGAGGACCATGCTCGGCTGCACGGTCGCGTCGCCGATGCGGCTCGCGAGCACCTGATCGAAGCTCACGCCGCCGTGCAGCTCCGCGCCCTTGGTGAGCGCTGCGCCCGAGAGCAGGTTGCCGGTCATGCCCGGATGGATGCCGACGCCGGTCGCCGCCTTGTTGAACAACCCCTTGATGTAGTTGAAGCGCCCCTTGAGCGGTGCGAGCGGCGCGAGGCTTCGGCCGAGCTCGATGCCGGCGCCCGATCCCGTCGCCCACCACTCGGCGGGATTCACGCCGTTCCCCATGAAGAGAATCGCGAGGCGCCGCGGCGCGGCCGTCGCCGCCGTCGGCTCGGCGCCCCACACCGGCACCGACTCCAGCCACGGCAGCGCCATCACGACGCCGGTGCCGCGGAGGAAGCGGCGCCGCGAGAGCTCACGCGGGTTGCGCTGCAGCGGGCTCGCGACTGTGCTCATGGCGTGGATGATCCCTTCGAGAGCTGTGGCGCCGCGCGCCTGTTCAGGAACTGACGGCTCGTCACGATGTCGTGCACGAGCGAGCCGAACGCGTTGTCGTGCGCCGCGAGATTCCGGCGCATGTCGGCGAGGAGCGGATCGTCCGATCGCACGAGGCTCCGGCCGAGCGCGTAGACGAGCAGCTCGCGGCATAGATTATCGACGAATTCGGCTTGCCCGCGCGCGCGCATGAACGCGCGGAGCCCGTCGAGGCCGGCGCCCGAGCTGCCGTCCGGGAACGTCGCGGCGGTCTCGACCAGGCGGCCCGCGAGGTCGCGATCGCGCGTCTCGCCGACCGGGCCGTAGCCTTCGAACACGAGCCCGAACGAGTCGAACTTCGCGTGGCAGCTCGCGCACGCGGGGTTCGCGCGGTGCTGCGCGAGCGTCTCGCGCAGCGTGAGATCGCCGAGCTTGGTCTCGTCGGTCGGCAGCACCGGCACGTTCGGCGGCGGCGCGGGAATGTACTCGCCGAGCAGCCGGTGCACGATCCAGTAGCCGCGCTTGACCGGGCTGGTGCGCAGCCCAGGCGCGTTCTTCGTCAGGAACGCCGACATCGGCAGCAGGCCGCCGCGCGCGTACTTGTGCGCGCCGTCGACGCGCGTCCACGCGCCATCGGCCGGCTCCGGCATCCCGTAGTGGCGTGCGAGCGGCGCGTTGACGAACGTGTAGTCGCCGTACAGGAAATCGAGGACGGAGCCGTTCCGCTGGATGACGTCGAGCACGAAGCGGACCGGCTCCTCGAACATCGCCGCGCGCAGCTCGTTCGTGAAGGCGGGGAACCGCTCGCGATCGACGGCGTTGTGCTCCTCGAAGCGGCGGATGTCGAGCCAGTTGCCGGCGAACTCGGTCGCCAGGCGCCGCGCGCGGGCGTCGCGGAGCATCCGGCGCGCCTGCGCGTCGATCACGTCCGGCTTGTGCAGGTCGCCCGCCGCCGCATGCTTCATCAGCTCGTCGTCCGGCATGCTCGACCACAGGAAGTAGCTCAATCGGCTGGCAAGTGCGTAGTCGGAGAGCGGCTCGACCTCGGGTGCCTGGCGCGCCGACGCTCGCCCTGAGGCCGGCGCGATCGAAGGCGGGTCGACGCGGTACGAGAAGTACGGAGACATCAGCACGCTGGCCATCACGTCGCGAACCGCGTCCTCGTGGCCGAGATGCTGATCGCGCAGCGAGCGGTAGAAGCCGGCGAGATCGTCCTGCTCGGCCTTCGTCAGCGGGCGGCGGTACGCACGAGCCGCGAACGCGAGCAGCGAATCGAGATGGCTCGCTTCCGCGCCGGCTCTCGCGCGCTCGAGCGCGCGGACGTTCGCGTTCATGCGATCGAAGTAGTCGCGGATCACGCCGGCCGCGGTCTCGTCGGTCACCTCGCGCGCCTTCGCGAGATAGACGTCCGCCAGCTGCTTCATCTTCGCGTCCGACGTGACGTCGTCGTCCTCGGAGCGGAACGCGTTGAACTGCGCCGTGGCCATGAAGCTGGGCGGCTCGGCGCGCTCGAACCAGATGAACTGCTTGAACTGCCGCACGGGCGCGAGCGTGATGAAGTCGAGCTCGTTCCACAGCGCGTCGAGCTCGCGGCGCTGCGCGGCGTCGAGCACGAGGTCGTACAGCGGGCGATCGTCGCGGAAGTAGCCCATCTGGCTGTGGAAGCCGGCGCTCAACAGACGATGGCCTTCCGCATCGGACGCGATCTCGCGCGGGTTGGTGAGGAACATCCGGCCGCGCTCGGAGACGTAGAAGCGATCGGGGAAGAGCGCGCAGAACCGGGCGAAGGCATCCTGATACCGCGCCTGCGCCTCTTTCGTGTCCGGCACGACGAGCAGCGGATCGGTTCCGGCGTACTCCGACATGTCGAGCCACGGCGCGTTGCCCGCGTAGCTCGTTCGATGATCGGCGAACTGGCGATCCTTCCAGAGCACGAGCGACTGCGAGCCCGGCGCGATGCCGCGCGCCGGCAGGTTGTCGAACGACACCGCGACGCGCGGCCGGAGGCCGTCGATGAGATCCCGCATCGCCTCGACGCCGGTTCGCAGCGCGGGCGGCTCGCGATGATCCGCGGGCGGCGGCAGCGTCCGCCACCGCGCCTGAATCGCCGCCAGCGGACCGACGTCCTCGCCCGGCGCGTTCAGCATCGCCCACACTTTGTCGAGATACCTCGCGCTGACGCGCGCGCCCGCGGCGGCGTCGGCGAGCGTCATGCGCGGCTGGCCGAGCGCCGCACGATGGCGGTACCGCCACGCGGCGAGGAAGTAGTCGGCGTAGTCGATCGGCTGCCGCTTGTAGAAATCGACGATGCGGTTGACGGCGTACTTGTCGCGGTCCTCGTCGGTCACGACGGGATAGGGCGCGAACGCGAGGCCGCCGGGCAGGAACAGCACGTGATCGGCGACGGCGCGCGCGGCGTCGAGGTATTTCTTCACGAGCGCCGGCGACATCGCGAGCGATTCGCCCGAGTTGTCGAAGCCGGCCTGGTTGGCGGGATCGACGGGGAATTCCTTCGTCGGCCGGATGTCCACGCCGGTCAGATCGTGGATCGTGTAGTCGTATTCGGCGTTGCTCAGACGGCGCGCGAGCACGATGCCCGGATCGTTCGGATGCCGCCGCGCATCGTCCGCGGCGATGCCCTCGATCGCGTCGACGACGGACTGCCGCTCGGCTGCGTCAGGCTGGCGCCGCGTCTGGCGCGGCGGCATCTCGCCCGCCTTCAGCCGCGCGACGACGAGATCCCAGCGGCGCTCGTCGGCCAGCAGGGAATCCTGGGTCGTATAGGCGGTCAGGTCGAAGCCCGCCGCCGGCTGGCTGCCGCCGTGGCACGCGTAGCAGTAGGTCTGCAGAAACGGTTTGACGGTGGCATCGAACGCGCCCGGCCGCGCGGGCGGCGCCTGGCGCGAGGCCAGCGGCACGCCGAGCATGACGAACGCGACGACGAGCGGGCAGACGCTTCGCGGCAGCGGCACGCCGCGATTTTACCGCACGCTCGCGCCAGGGGCGGTACGCCGAAATACGGAATTTGGAAGTAAGAATTTGGAATTCGTTGTCACGCTGTCACAAGCTCGTCACGAATTCTGAATTCCAAATTCCACATTCCTAATTGGGATCGTCAGTCGATCTCAGGCGGGGGTCGCGATTCGCGCGCTCGAGATCGCCTCGGCGATGGATCGCGCTTCGACGTGATCGGGAAGACAGTGCGAGAACGCGACCGACACCGGCGTGCACACCAGCGTCTGGGCGAACGGCTCGGGCTCGGCGGCGTCCACGCGAAAACCGGCGGTCTCCACGAGCGACCGCAGACAACTCGGCGTCAGCCCCCAGAACCAGTTGCCGTAGCCGTCGCGCGGCTCGAACGGCGCGCTGATGCCGGCCTGCCAGCGAAGGCCGAGCGACTGCAGGTTCCACAATCTGCGCGCCGGTTCGGACAAAAGCGGAAAATACACCGCCGCGTTCGGCAGCCCGTCGACCTCCGGAATCGTCGACGTTCGGAGGATGAGCGTCTTCGCGCAGATGCGGCGCAGCGCCACGAGCAGATCGTACGGGCTCGGGTGGTGGTAGAGGACGCCCGCGCAGAGCACGACGTCGACGACGCCGATGCGCTCGAGCGTCGCGGGCGCCGACACGTCGCCGAGCACGAAGCGCACGCTCGACGTCCGCCGCTGGTGCTCGGCGTCGAATTCCGGCGTCGGGCCGAACACGTCCACAGCCGTCACCGCCGTCGCGCCCGCCTCCTCGGCGGCGAACGCGTGCTGGCCGTTGACGCCCCACATGCATCCGATGTCGGCGAAGCTGCGGCCGCGCGCGTGCTCGCGCACCAGGTCGGCCAGGCGGCGGTACTCGCCGACGCTATGTCCGCGGCGCCTGCGGACGTAGCGCCACAGCCAGTTGACGCGCCGCGTTTTGAGGTATCGCACTTTCCACGTGTACAGCATCGCGTGTGGTCTCCGGTGACCGCGGGCTCGAACTCGGGCCGAGACGCCGGACGATTCGGCGCGCGCGCAGCAGCGCGAACGGTCCGACGAGCGTGCCGAGCAGTTCGAGCATGATGCAGCGCAGCGTGTAGTCGCTGCGGCCGGCGAGGCGCTCTTCGATCCGCCGCCGGTAGATGCGCGGCAGCTGCAGCAGGAGCCGCGCGAGCGCGCGCCAGTCGCCGTCGCGCGTCAGCGTCGTCAAGTGATAGGCGGCGTGCCCTTTCGCGTAACTGTAAATCTGCCGGTGCAGCGATCGCATGTCGCGGCGATGACGATGCCAGACGAAGGCTGACGGCTCGTACACGATGGCATGGCCGGCTCGCAGCACCTTGTAGAACAGGTACGTATCCTCGCTGCAGCCGGTCGGCATGCCTGCGCCGAGCGCTTCGTCGAACAAACCGATCCGCTCGTCGTCGAAAATCGATACACGGAATGCAGCGTTCGCGGTCGCCCCGAGTTTCCACGTCGGCACGCTGCCGCGAAACCGCCAGAACCAGTCGCCGTCGACGCGCTTGCGCTCGAAGCCGCGCCCGAGCCCGCCGTACGATTCGAACACGCGCTGCGATCGCGTGTCGAGCTCCGCGGGCAGCACGTTACCGGTGACGATCGACACCGTCGGGTCCCGGAAGGGCGCGACGAGCCGCTCGATCCAGTGCGGCGGCGCCGTCACGTCGTCGTCGGTCGCGACGATGATGTCGCCGCTCGTCGCGAGAATGCCGGCGTTGCGCGCGTACGACAGCCCCTTCCGCCATTCGCGCACGAGCCGTACGTGCGGGAAGCGCGCGACCACCGGCGCCGTCTGGCCCGAGTCGGGATCGTTGTCGACGACGACAATCTCGACGTGCCGGCGCGTGTGCTGCGTCGTCAGCGTCGTCAGGCACCGCTCGAGATCGTCCGGCCGATTCCTCGTCGGCAGGACGACGGAGACCGCGACGTCGTCGGGGAGCGCGTCGAATGTGTCCGGCGTGCCGTGGGCGAAGCGGCGGCGCAGCGCCGCGACGAGCTCGCACCAGGCCGTCGACTCCGATACGTCGCCGCGATCGAGGACGCGGGTCCCGAGGGTTGCCGCGATCTCGTCCCTCAAGCGGGCGACGTCGATCGGGGCATAGCGGTTGTCGATGGTCACCCTGCCGAGCGGATCGCCGTCCCACGTGACCAGCGTCGACACACGGCGGTACCGCGTCGCCGATCGAATCGGCGCGATCGGACGGGCGAGATCGACCGACGCCGTGCCGGTCGCCGCAGGGGACATTGCCGCCGGCGCCGCCGTCGCCTTTTTCAGCCGCGTCGATCCGGCAAGGTGGTGCACCGCAGCGGCGTCGACGGCAACCGCCTCGTCGCGCGCGCGCTGATATCGGAAGAGGCCGCTGATCGATCCCTTCAACTCGCCGAACGACAGCTCGCGATCGATTCGGCCCGGCTGGAGAATCGACAGCGCCGCGCGTTTGAGCTCCCACTGCCAGAACCACCGCAGCGCCAGACGCGCGATCTCGCCCGCGTCCGCGGGCCGCGCAATCGCGTTGCGAACGAGGTAGGAGAAGAAGCCGATGCCGTTGTTCGTGATCTGCCTGACGAGATCGGCGCGCTCGCGGCGATGGCGGTGCCGCACCAGCGCCGCCGGCTCGTAAACGAGCGTGTGGCCGGCGCGCAGCACGCGGAGGAACATGTCGAGATCGCCGCCGCCGTTGGTCGATGTGCCGACGTCGAGCGCAGGATCGAATACGCCGATGTCCGAGAACACCGTTTTGCGGAACGCCATGTTCGCGCCGGTTCCGAACTTTCCCGTTCCGCCGTGCAGCGCGACGGCGCGCTCGCCGTGCGCCTCGTCGACGCGGAAGACGCGCCGCTCGAACCCGCGGCCGAATCCGCCGTACTCTTCGAACTGCACCTGCGCCGCGGTCTCGAGCTCGTACGGCAGCACGAGACCGGTGACCGCCATCGCCTCGGGAAACCCGGCGAACGTCCGCTTCAGCGCCCCCACCCATTGCGCGTCGACGACGACGTCGTCGTCGGTGAACGCGACGACGTCGCTGGTGGCTTCGCGGATCGCGCGGTTGCGCGCCCAGTCGAGGCCCGGCCGGCGCTCAGAGACGTAGCGCACGCCCGCGCGCCGCCGGACCACCTCGCGCGCCGCCTTCGATGCCGGCGCGTTGTCGACGACCAGGATTTCGTCGGGCGGAGGATCGAGGGCCTCGATCGCGTCGAGCGCGCGATCGAGATCAAGGGCGCGGTCGCGCGTGCAAACGGCGACGGTCACCGTGGGCTGTTCGACCGGCGGCGGCTCATGGCTGGACAAGGCCGCCGCCATGAGGTCCTCGGCGGTCCGCGGACGATACCGCACGGTGCCCACCACGCGGCGGATCAACGTTCGAACGAGCGGCCAGGCCAGGCGATCGATCGCGGCCCGACGGACGGCCTTCTCGTCGTAGACGCCGGCAAGCGGCAGCGTCACGTCGCCAACCGGCTCGCCGCGGAACCGGATCGTCGCGCGGACGGAGCCGTGCTTCCGCTCGCATTCGGCCGCCTGCGGCGGACGCGTCAGCTCGATGTCTCGAATGAGAACGGCGCGAAAGTGTGTCGTGTATTTATCCGTCGCCATCTTCGGAAACGGTCCAGGAACAACTTTCATGCCGCGGGTTGGCGTGGCGCTTGTTAACGAGGCAAGCATGAGCGCTCTAGCACAGCCACACCGCCGCCCCTTCGCGCGCGCCGCAGTCTCCGCCGCCGCATGGACGGCGATCTTCCTCCTCGCTGCATCTCGCGCGGCGGCAACGGATTACTACGTGAGCGCCGCCGGCGCCGACGCGCGATCCGGCACGTCGCCCGACGCGGCGTGGCAGACAATCCAGCGCGTCAACAACCAGCGGCTCGCCGCGGGCGACCGCGTCCTGTTCGAGGGTGGACAAACCTTTTCCGGAAACCTGTATTTGGACGGCGGCGAGGGCGGCAGCCCCGCGACGCCGATCGTCGTCGGATCGTACGGCAGCGGCCGCGCGACCATCTACGCGGGCGACGGCACCGGCATCCTGGTGCTGAATGCCTCGGGCATCGAGATCCGCGACCTGTTCGTCGTCGGATCCGGCAGCACGACGAACACCGGCAACGGAATCTTCTTCTTCGTCGACCTGCCGGGTGGCGTGAAGCTTCCGTACGTGCGGATCGACAGCGTCGACGCCGTGCGCTTCGGCGAGGCGGGAGTCCTGGTCGGATCGAACGGCGACGGCAGCGGCTTCGAGGACGTCCGCATCACGCACGTGATCGCGTCGGACAACCGCAAGCAGGGCATTTTCGTATATTCCGTGTCGCCGAATTCGCACCGCGACGTCTACATCGGCGACTGCCGCGCGTTCAGGAACTCGGGGCAGGCCGGGCTGCTGTTCAACTCCGGCAACGGCATCACGCTGTCGGGCGTCGACGGCGGCGTCATCGAGCGCTCCGTTGCGCACGACAACGGCTGGCTCAGCGATGCCGCGAACGGTCCGATCGGGATCTGGACCTATCAGTCGAACAACGTTTTGATTCAGTACAACGAATCGTACGCAAACAAAACGGGTGGAACGAAAGACGGCGGCGGCTTCAGCCTGGACAACAGCACGTCGAATTCGACGCTCCAGTACAACTACACGCACGACAACACCGGCGCCGGGCTCCAGCTCGCGCACAAGCCGGACGATGCGGTCCACTCGGGAAACGTCATCCGCTACAACATCAGCCAGAACGACGGCCGGAAGAACGCCTACGCCGCGATCCAGTTGTGGGGAAGAATCCGGAACGCCGAGATCTACAACAACACGGTATTCGTGACCTACACGGGCAACGCGCGCGGCGTCTACATCAAGAACAGCAGCATCGAAACGCAGGACGTCCAGCACGTTCACCTTCGCAACAACATCGTCGTCGCGACGAGCACCACGAAGCTCGTGGAGGTGACGCCGACGCAACTCGACGGGGCAATCGACCTGCGCTTCGAGAACAACGCCTACTTCTCGACGACGGCGACGCCGCGGTACACATGGGGAACGGTCACCTACACATCGCTCGCCGCGTGGCGCACGGCGTCGGGGCAGGAGACGCTCGGATCGGCGCCGGTCGGCTTCGAGGGAGATCCGCTGCTCGAGGCCGCTGGGGCCGCCCCGACCGTCGACGACGCCGCGGCAATTGATCGGATTGAAGCCTATCGACTGAAACCCGGCTCGCGCGCGATCGACGCAGGTCTGAACCTGTTCGCCTCGTTCGGCGTGGCGACCGGCGCGCGCGACTACTACGGCGGCGCCACGCCGCAGGGCGGCGCCTACGATATCGGCGCGCACGAATTCTCCGTCGACTGCAGCTGGGCCGTGTCGCCCTCGACGCTCGCGTTCACGGCCGCCGGCGGCACGATGACCGCGACCGTCGACGCGAGCGCGGCGTCCTGCGGCTGGACCGCGCGCGCGAACAACGATTGGGTGTACGTTGTCGCCCCGGCCAACGGCGTCGGCGACGGATTCGTGACGGTCGGCGCCACGCCGAATCCGCTGGCGACGGGACGATCCGGCGCCGCGACGATCGGTCTGCGGAAAGTCGTCGTCACGCAGCCGGCCGGCGCGCCGTCGAGCAATCAGCCGCCGTCGGCGACGCTCACCGATCCCTCGAACGGCGCCGCATTCGCCGCCGGCGCCGACATCACCGTCGCGGCGACCGCGGCCGACGCCGACGGGACCGTAACGGCGGTCGATTTCTTCGCAAACGGCGCCCTCATCGGGACCGACACGTCGCAGCCGTATTCGGTGGTCTGGCCGCACGTTCCGGCCGGCACCTACAAGGTCGTGGCTCGCGCGACCGACAACGGCGGCGCCGTGGGCACCTCGATCGGCGCAACCGTGTTCGTCGGCGACCCGTCGTCGGGGTTGCCCGTGCCGTGGAGCACCGCGGACATCGGATCGGTCGGCGCCGCCGGGAGCGTCTCGTTCAGCGGGGGCGTCTTCACGGTGAACGGCTCGGGGGCCGACATCTGGGGCGCCGCCGACGCGTTCCGCTATGTCTACCAGACGCTGACTGGCGACGGCGAGATCGTCGCGCGCGTCGCGAGCGTCTCGAACACGGATGTGTGGACCAAGGCGGGCGTGATGATCCGCGCCACGCTCGATCCGGGATCGCAGCAGGCGTCGATGTTCGTGTCGTCGGGCAAGGGCCTGGCGCTGCAGTACCGGACCGCAGCTGGCGGCGCGTCCGCGAGCGTCGCCGGCGGCGCCGCCACCGCGCCCGTCTGGCTGCGGCTGGTCCGCGCCGGCACGACGCTGACGGCGTATCGCGGCGCAGACGGCGTCGCGTGGACGAAAGTCGGCGCCGTCACGATCAACATGCCGGCGGCGGTGCTGGTCGGCCTCGCCTTGACGAGCCACAACAACGCCGCGCTCGCGACCGCGGCGTTCGACAGCGTCGCCGCCGCCGCGTCCGCGCCGACCTGGCAGCACCGCGACATCGGGAGCGTCTCGCTCGCCGGCAGCTTCACCGAATCGGGCGGTACGTTCACCGTGCAGGGCGCGGGCGCGGATATCTGGGGCGCCGCCGACGCCTTCCATTTCGTGTACGAGCCGCTCAGCGGCGACGGTCAGGTCGTGGCCCGGATCGTCAGCGTGGACCGGACGCACGATTGGGCGAAGGCCGGCGTGATGATCCGCGAGACCCTCTCCGCCGGATCCACGCACGCGAGCCTGTTCGTGTCGGCGGCGCGCGGCGTCGCGTTCCAGCGGCGAACCGCGACCGGCGCCGCGAGCGTGAGCACCGCGGGCTCGCTCTCGGCCGCGCCGCGGTGGGTCAAGCTGACGCGCGCGGCGTCGACGATCGCCGCGTACGAATCAGCGGACGGCGTGTCGTGGACGCTCGTCGGGACCGAGACGATCGCCATGGCCGCGGATGTGTTCGTTGGTGTGGCCGTGACGAGCCACAACACGGCGGCGCTGTGCACCGCCACAATCGACGGCGTCGCGCGATAGTCGGGGTCAGAGGGTCAGCGGTTCAACGCTGACCGGCGATCCGCGAGCGCCGGCGTGACCTCGATGTGGGCGTCGAGCTCGGGAGCTGGAGCCGCACGCCCTGACGTCATCGTCTTGCGCAACGCGTGCGCGAAGAAGCCGCGCGGATGGTGGACGAGCAGCGTCAGCACGTCGAGGAGCAGCGCGCCCCACTCGTTCCCTTCCCGGACGCGCCGGCGAATGCGGTTGGCGAGATGCTCGCCGTAATACTCCAGGATGTTGCGCCGCCCTTGCCGCCACGCCGCTCGCCGCGCGGGGTTGTCTCGGACGAGCGGGCGCTGCCGCCGCATCACGCGGCAGAGCTGCCGCAGCATGCGCCGCGCGTCGAGCGACATGTTGCCGCCGTGTCGGCGGTACTCGGCGACCATCCGCGGGTGAAACGCGATCGGGAACGCGCGGCTCACGCGCAGGTACATCTCGTAGTCGGCGCACGCGTTGACGCGGGTGTCGAAGCCGCCCATCAGATCGAGCACGCGCCGGCGGAACAACACGGTCGCCGGCATCCGGATGCGGTTGCGCTCGAGCAGGACGGCGTGCAGATCGCCTTCAGGCTGCGGCCGCTGGTCGGTCGCGAGTGGTGTGCCGTCGCGGGCGATGTAATAGCTCCCGCCGGCCACGAAGGCGAGCGTTTCGTCTGCCGCGAGCCGATCGACGTTGAGTGCGATCGCCTCCGGCAGCAGCCGATCGTCCGCATCGAGGAAGACGATGCATTCGCCCCGGCTGTGCGCGAGCCCCGTGTTCCGCGCGGACGCGAGCCCCGCATTTGCCTGCTCGACGTAGCGGACGGTCGGATAGCGCGCGGCAACCGCAGCCGTATCGTCGGGCGAGCCGTCATTGACGACGATGACTTCGATCGACGGATAGGTCTGCGCAAGCGCGCTGTCGATCGCGTCCGCCAGGAAGTGCGCCTGCTTGTAGCAGGGGATGACGACCGAGACGAGCATAGGCCCTGATCATGAGTGCACGGGCGACGCGCTGGTCGACACGTGACACCGATACGGCAACAGAAAGCTTCCGCGGCGCGAGTCGTTGCCTTCGACATAGAGGGTGGTCCGGCCGAAGCGCCACGCCAACGGCCGGGCAGAGTGCGCCGAAGTTGCCGTCGCGCCGACGGTGTAGACGCCGGGCGCGAACGGCAGGCGGGGAATCTCGAATTCGATCGTCGTGTCGCCGGGGGCGACGGCCAGTCGCTCGTCGCGGTTCCGGCTCGTGCATTCGGCGAGCAGCGTGCCGTGCTCGAGATCGTAGAACGACACCGTCACGTCCACGTCGTCGAACGCCGCCGCGGAGGTCACGACGACTTGCACCGTCAGCGCGTCCCCGGCTGTTGCGGCGAGCGTGTGCCGGCCGTCGGGCGTCCGCAGCGTCATGGACGCGATCCGCATCGGCTCGTTGTCGGGTGCCCGGTCGTCACAGGTGGGAACGGGCTCCAGTCCCGCGGCGAGGCGCTGATACGCGGTGACCACGTCGTGAGCGCTGCCTGACGCAGCAACGGCACCACGTTCCATCAACACCGCCCGATCGCAGATCTGCTCGATGGCGCCGAGGTCGTGCGAGACGAAAATCATCGTGATGCCCCGGCGCTTCAGCTCCTCGATCCGCCGCAGGCAGCGGGCCTGAAACTCCGCGTCGCCGACCGCGAGGACTTCGTCCACCAGCAGGACGTCCGGTTCGAGATGCGCCGCGATGGCGAAGCCCAGCCTCACGTACATGCCGGACGAATAGAACTTGACCGGCGTGTCCATGAATGCCCCGACGCCGGAGAACTCGGCGATGCTCGCGAGCCGCTGGGTGATTTCGCGCCGGCGCAAGCCGAGTATCGATCCGCTCAGATAGACGTTCTCGCGTCCGGTCAGCTCGGGGTGGAACCCCGACCCGAGCTCAATCAGCGCGGCGAGCCGTCCGCGGAGGGTGATTTCCCCTTCGGTCGGTGCCGTGATGCCGCTGAGGAGCTTGAGGATCGTGCTCTTTCCCGCGCCGTTGCGCCCGACGATGCCGAAGGCTTCGCCGCGCGCGACCTCGAAGCTCACGTCGCGCAGCGCCCAGAAGTCGCGGTGCGGCGCGGTCAGCGCACGCGAGAACAGCCCCGCGCGCCGGGCCGACGGCACGCGATACCGCTTCGAGACACGATCGCAGCGAAGGTCGAGGATCATGTGTCAGACGACATCGGCCATCGTCGCCTCGGCGCGCTTGAACAGGGCGTAGGCGGCCAGCAGCAGGACGGCGGCGGTGATGGCCGACACGACCGGCACCAGCGGCGGCCCGGCGTGATTCGGCAGGACCGCGCCGCGGAACGTCTCGATGAGCCCGGTCATCGGATTCAGCCGGAACGCAACCACGTAGCGCGGCGGCACGGCGCTCAACGGGTACGCCACGGGCGTGCAGAACATCCAGAGGTAGAGCGCCAGGGGGACGGCGAGACCGATGTCCCGAAATCGAACCTGGAGCGCCGACAGCATGAACGCCAGCGCCGCGGCGAGCATCGCCGTCGTCACAATCACCGGCACGACGAGCAGCGCGCGCCAGGTGACCGGCTGTCCGTACCACGCAAGCATCGCCACGAGAACGACGCTTCCCACGAGGAGATCGAAAAGCGCCGCGGCCACGTAGCTCAGCGGCAGGATCTCGCGTGGGAAGTACACCTTCGTCACGAGCGGCGCGTGCGACACGAGCGCGTGCGTCGCGTTGTTCAGGGTCGTCGCCAGGAAACTCCAGAGCAGCAGGCCGGTGAAGGCGAAGAGCGAGTACGGCACGCCGTCGGTCGACACGCGGGCGATGCGGCCGAAGACGAGCGTGAAGATCAGCATCATCGAGACCGGCTGGAGGATGGCCCAGGCGAGACCGAGGAGGGACTGCTTGTACCGCACGCGGATGCGATGCGCGCTCAGCGTGCGGAGCAGGTCGGCATACTGCGCGAGCTCGCGCACGTTGCCGGCGGGCCGCCATACGCGCGCACGCGGGCGGCGGATGGTGAGCACGCGGTCGTCGACGAACGGCGCCGATTCGCCAGACATCGGCCGCGAGCTCTGCAAGCGAAATACCGCTTAACGGCTGAGGCGGGGCCGGGGACGCGGCATCGTCGCCGCTGCGACGTCAGTACGCAATCCGCACTTCGCCGATGACGGTTCGCTTCAGGATGTCGCCGAAGACGTGCTGCTGGATGTCGGAGTTCAGCAGGTTGGTCGCCTTCACCAGCGTCGTCACGCGCCCCTGCATCCATTTCACGCCGAACGTCCCGTTCACCATCGTGTAGGCGTCGGTGAAGCCGTGATACGGGCTCGTGAGGACGTCGCTCCAGAACGCGCGGTCGGTGTACTGCACCGATCCGCTGCCCAGGAGACGCCGCGTGTCGAAGCTCGCGCCGATGTTGAAGCGGTTGGTCGGCGGCAGCGCGAGCTCCTCGGCGGGAAACGGCGTCGCGCTGTCGACGACCGACGGCTTCGCCTGCCACGAGTAGTTCGCGAACGCCGACACGCCCGCCGCGAAGCGGTGATCGACGGACAGCTCGATCCCTTTCTCGCGCAGCGGCCCGAGGTTCAAGTACGTGAACGCCGTCCGCGGCAGGAAGATCCCGCGCTGCGCGAGCACGGCGAGGATCGCCGGCGGCAGCGGCCAGCCCGGCGGCGGGTTCGCCGCCGTGTACGGGTCGAGGTTCGCCGGCAGCTGCACGAAGTTGATGTTGTGATCGAGATCGTTGACGTAGAACGCCGCCGTCGCCGTCGTCCGGCTGATCGACGCGGTGTAGGCGACCTCGTACGCCGTCAGCGATTCCTCGGTCAGCTCCTGCTGCGGAGCGCCCGCAATCGGAATCTTGCTGCCGACGGCGTTGACGACGAGCGGGAACGGCTGCGCGACGAGCGGCTGCAGCGGCGCCGGCAGGAGCGGCGCGAGGCCGCTCAGATCCGTCGGCGCGACGATCTGCGTGCTCAGGTAGTTGTTGATCACCGACGGCGACCGGAACGCGCGGTTGAACGAGGCGCGCACCGTCTGCGACGGCGCGACCGTGACGACCGCCGCGATCCGCGGCGAGAACACCGGGTCCGACAGGTTGCCGAACTTGTCCACGCGGCCGCCGATCGTCAGCCGCACCGGATCGAGGAAGATCTCGTCCTGCGCGTAGCCGCCGATTTCGGTGCGGTTCTCCGCGGCCGGCGCGATCGTGATGTCGAAGTTGTTGCGCCGGACGTTGCCGCCGAAGCTCACCACCTGCCGCGAGCCGAACCGCACGGCGTCGCCCGCCTCCACGTCAAAGGTCTGGGTCGAGAAATTCAGCTGCAGCGGCTGCCCCGTCGCCGGGTTGACGAGCAGCAGGTTCGGCGCCTCGGCGTTCACGAGGTTCGCGAACGCGTTCACCCTCAGCGCGCCTTTCGTGTAGTTCACCTTGCCGTAGCCGATGTAGGAGCCTTTCTGGATGTCGAACGGCCCGATGCCGGTGTGGATGATGCCCTGGCTGCCGGCGACGCCGCCGGCGTACGTGATACGCCCGCCGGCGATCTCCTGGTCGACGCGCGCGTCGAACTTCGGCTGGCTCGTGCCGCGATTCTGAAACGCGGTGCCCGGCGCGCCCGGCCCATCGGCCGGGTAGATCGCGCCGCCGACGGTCGCGCCCGGGGTGCGCGGATCGGCGATCACCGGAATGCGGCCGGTGGGACGCGGAAACGCGTCCGAGTTGAAGTAGCCGGCGGACACGCGGTACGACCAGATGCTGTTCGGCGCGTCGGCGAACGTCGCGTTCGCGCCGAAGATCGCGCCCGCGCCTTTGCCCGCGCCCGATCCGGCGTCGCGGCTGAAGCCGCCGGCGCTCAGCACGACCGTCGTCCCCTTCTGCTCGCGCGGCGACTTGGTGATGATGTTGACGACGCCGGTGAGCGCGTTCGCGCCCCAGACGGCCGACGCCGGCCCGCGAATCACCTCGATCTGCTTGACGTCGCCGAGATTGGCCGGCACGAAATCCCACAGCACGAGGCCGAAGAAGTCGAGATACACGGAGCGGCCGTCGACGAGCACGAGCTGCGAGTTCGACAGCGTCGAGGTCGCCTGCCGGCTGGTGAGGTTCACGTCGCGCGCGGAGGTCTGGATCGCGTTCACGCCCGGAACGCCGCGCAGAAGATCCGCGTAGTTCTGCGCGGGCGTCGTCGCCAGCGCGTCGCTCGTGACGACGCTCATCGTCGCCGGCGCGTCGACGAGCGCGGTGTCGATGCGGCTCGCGCTGACGACGACCGTTTCGCCGAGCGCGCCGATCGTCAGCGTCAGCCGCGGCACGTCCACGTTCGCCGACGCGACGGCGATGTCGCCGCGCGAGACCGGCGCGAAGCCGGTGAGCGTCGCCGTGATCTGGTACGTTCCCGGCGCGACGTTCTTGAAGCTGTAGCCGCCCTGCGCATCCGAAACGGTCGTCTGGCTGCCGGCGGGTCCTGCGAGCACTACTGTCGCGCCAGGCACGACGGCGCCCGTCGTGTCGGCGATCGTTCCGGAGACGGTTGCGGATTGCGCGAGTGCGGATGACGGAACAAGAAGACACACGAAGAAGACGATCGCGAGTGATCTCATCCCGTCATCATAGAACGCGCGCAACTACTGCCGCACTTGAAACACGACTGACTGCGTCGTCGGGCTGCCGTCGACCCCGACGTGGAGCGCATAGGTGCCGGTCCCAAATCCCGTCGTCTTCAGATTGAATATGTACGAGACGTCGTCGTCGTACCGGAAGTCGGATCCGGGATTGGAGTCGCCGGCGTCTTCCACGGAAGCGGAGGCCGCGGTGCTGGTCTGAACGATGCCTGCGGCATGCACGACGATTGACGGCGATGACACGTTCGCCCCGTTCGCGTCGACGAGACGAATCTTGATCGGAATCGTGCTGCCCGATTTATAGGCCCTTGTCTGATCGAAGATCGGGCTCACGACGGCAACGACGTTGTAGGTTCCAGCGAACGTCGTCTGATTTCCCGCGTTGTCGATCGCGGTCACGTTGAAGGCGTTCACGCCGATCGCGGTGGTCGGAAGCGGCGTGCCTGAAGCGATTGTGCCGGCACAGGAACCGACTCCGGACAGCGCGTCGCGGCACGCAAACGCCACGGTGGCCGCCTGATTGACGAGGAACGACGCGCGGTCGGCTGGAACGGCGACGGAGATTTCCGGGGCCGTCGCGTCGCGCTTGACCGTCGCGGATTCGCTCGCGGTGCCGCCAGGACTCGTCGCCGAGCACGTGAACGTCACGCCCGCGGTGTCGCTGGTCACGTTCACCGCCTCGCATCCGGACGTCGCCGTAATCGGCGTCTCGGCGTCGATTGTCGTCCAGCTGACGGTGACGTCGCCGCGATACCAGCCGTTGGCGCCGAGCGGACCGGTCACTGCCGCCGTAATCTGCGGCGGTGTACACGCTACAGGTTCCCGTTCGAATGAACCAATGTCGCACTGCGAACCCTGAGGACGGCCGATGCCGCGCTGATCGACGACGATGGGAGTGCCGGACGCATTGGTGCAATCCGCGAGCGGGATGGCATCGACCGGCGGGCTGCAGGCCAGCGGTGCGTGCGTCGGCGTCAACCCCCCGTTGTCCGCGAGCGCCTCGAGCGCGAGGCTCGGAACGATTCGATCGCCGACGCCGGCCGATCCACAGCTGTCGTCGCTGAAAATGTTGTGGCCTCTCGAATCCGGCGTGAAGAACATGCAGTCGCTTCCCAGGCCGCGCGTCGGGCTGGCGACGATGCTGTTCTTCAGCACGACGACGCCGGCCGGACTGAACGCGTCGGCGATGTTGTCGCCGCGACCCTCGAACCCGGGAGGGCCGCCGGCCTGATTCTCGAAGACGGTGCTGTTGCTGATCGTCGTCGTCGCGACGCAGGACGGCGGGCTGGAAAAATTCAGGATGCCGCCGCCGGTGCGTCCGCCGAAGCCGGTGTTGTAGCTGATCGTGCTGTTCTCGACGTCGAGCTGCGTGCAGAGGCTGTAAATGCCGCCGCCGTCGCTCGCGTGATTTTCCGCGATCGTGCTCTGTCGAATGCGCAGCGTGCCGTTGTTCGCCGCGATGCCGCCGCCGGGGAACGCCGGGAGGCTGCCGCCACGGATCGTCACGTCCTGGAGCACCACGTCGCCCTGAAGGATCAACAGGATTCGAAAATCGGGCGTCCCTGGAGCACTGCTTCGCTCAATGGTCGCGCCGTGGCCTTCGATGGTGATCGCGCTCGTGACTGGCGGCAGGCCGGTCGATCCCCAGAAGCCGTCGGACGCGCTGGAGGCCGTCAGCGTGTAGAGGCCGCCTGGCGCGAGATTGATTGTGTCCGGTGCGGGCGTCGCGTTTGCCGAATTGATGGCGGCAGCGAGCGCCGCCACGTCCCCGTTGGCAATCGTGAAATCGGCGGCGAGGGCGTTGCCCGAAATCAACAGGCTCACCGTGAAGAATGCGCTGATCGCGATGACGGATGAACGGATGCTGCTCTTTTTCATGATCTTGTTCTTGGTCTCCGATCCTTCTGAAGCGCAGACGTCGCCTGCGCACGGCGATCGCGCTGCGATGCGTGGCTCCGCGTTGAACTGTGAGAAGCGAGTGTTGCGGGACGCTTCCGGCTGAGCGCAGCCGGTTGTCCTAGCAACGAATGTCGGTGACGGAACTTTGGAGACTACCCGGGGACGGCGTTTCGTTCAAGGGCGCTCGCGGCGTCCTTCACGATCTGGCGCGCGGCAGCACGCCGCTGCACTAATACTCGACGAACATCCGTTGGATCTCGGCGGGGTCTTTCGTCTTCGTCAGCGCGAGCATCAGCAGCACGCGCGCCTTCACCGGCAGCAGATCCTCGCCGGCGACGAAGCGGCGCTGCTCCTCGGGCGTCAGCTGCGGGGTGGCGTCGCCGCCGCGTCCGCCCCCGCCGCGCTGCGGCGGCGCGATCCGTCCGCTGCCCGTCCTCGTCGTCGTCACGACGATCGCGCCTTTCTTCACCGCGTAGATCTCGCCCTCGCGCTGCGTGCCGCTGACGGCGCCCGCCCCCGCGCCGGCGACGACGATCCCCTGCGCGCCGTGGTCCACGGCGGCGTTGATCAGATCGCCGTCGGCCCCCTGGTAGACGAGCACGACGTCCACGCGCGGCAGCCTCGTCACCGCCGCGACGTCGAACTCGCTCGCGGTCGTGTGCCGCTTCACGGGGCTGCGGTAGAAGACGACGCGGTCGGCGTCGACGACGCCGAGGACGCCGTAGGGGCGCGACTGAAACGTGTTCAGCCGGAGCGCGTCGGTCTTCGTCACCTCGCGCGCCGCGTTGATCTCGTCGTTGAGCACGACGAGCACTCCCTTCCCGCGCGCGTCCGCCGACGCCGCCACGCGGAAGCCCTCGAGCAGGTTCGCGGCGCCCTCGTAGCCGAGCGTGCTCGGGTTGCGCATCGATCCGACGACGACCACCGGCTTGGCGCTGTGCACGGTGAGGTTCAGGAAGTACGCCGTCTCCTCGAGCGTGTCGGTGCCGCTCGTCACGACGATGCCCGCGAGCCCGCTGTCGGTCGCGACGAGCTCGTTGAGGCGCCTGGCGAGGCCGAGCCACTGGTCGAGCGTCAGCTGGCTGCTCGCGAGGTTGGTGAACTGCTCGTACTCGGGCCGCGCGTACTGCTCGACGCCGGGCATCGCCTTCACGAGCTCCTCGGCCGTCAGGCGGGCGCCCGTGCGATTCGAGATCGTGCCGCCGGTCGCGACGAGCCGCACGCGCGGCGCCTCGGCATTCGGCTGCGCCGCCGGCGCCTGCGCGGCGGCCGAGTGCGCCGCCGCCATCAGGACGAGCGCCGCCGCGGCGCGGCTACTTCGTCGACGGATGCATGTCGGCATGGAACGGGTCGAGATTCCAGTCGAGGAACGTCCAGACGCGGTTCCAGGAGTCGCGCTGCTCGCGCGTGTTCTCCGGCTGCCACGTCTTCGGATCGACGCGACGATCGAAGGTGTGCCCGCCGGGCGGGTTGTCGTAGATCATCGTCTCGGCGAGGCCCGGCTTGCGCGCGCGCAGCGCGTCCACGAGCTGCATGTCTTCCTCGATGTTGACGTCCTCGTCGTTGCGCGCGACGGCGACGTAGAGCGGGATCTGCAGCTTGTCGACGCTGTAGAGCGGCGAGCGATCCTTGTAGAGATCGTGGCGCTCCGCCGGCACGCCGCCCAGACGGTTGGACGGATCGATTGCCTGATGCTGCCGATCGACGCCCTTCCACGCGAGCCGCTGGAACAGGTTCGTCACCGGCACGATCGCGACCGCCGATTTGAACAGCGCCGGGTTCCTGAAGATCGAGAGCAGCGTGATCATCCCGCCGTGGCTCCAGCCGATGATGCCGACGCGCGACGGATCGACCGCGGCGTAGCGCGACTTCAGGACGTCCACCGCCGACACCACGTCGTCGACCTCGGCGCCGCCGTAGTCGAGCGCGTCGTAGAACGCCTTGCCGTAGCCGATGCTGCCGCGGTACTCGGGCGCGATGACGATGTAGCCCTTCGAGGTCGCCTCGCGGATATACGGAATGTAGTGCTCGTAGAGATGGCCGCGGATGTTCTCGTGCACCCACACGAGCGCCGGATGGCCTTTCGCGCCGCGCAGCTTCAGCGGCTGGAACACGAACGCCGGCACGTCGAAATCGCCCGCGCGGCTCCGGTAGCTGATCTTCTCGATCTGCATGAAGCCGGCGCTCGCGGCGCGCCACGCCTGATCGGTCTCGGTCTGCTGCTGGAGCATTCGATCGAAATCCGGCGGGCGCGCGGAGGGCACCGATTCCTGTCCGCGGATGCCGATGGGCGCGAGCGACACGGCGGCGGCGAGCGCGGCGATCCGCGCGGCTGAGGCAAGCATGCGTCCGATCCTACACCGTGCCGGCGGCAGCCGACGCGCGCGCGTGCGCGCGCAGCAGCCACTCGCGCAGGCCGTGCGCGGCGTCGAGCGGCGTCGTGCCGTAGAAGGGCATGAGCGCCGTCGGCACGCCCGGCAGCCGGACGATGTAGGCGCGCCATCGATCTTGCGAAACGTTGACGACTTCGATCAGGTAGGGGCGTCCTGCGATGGACTCTTCGAAGCGATGGATGGCGGGGTTCACGATGTCTCGACGCGTTGGTTCAAGCAATTGGAAAGCGCGCCAAATTTTAGGCGAATGCTGGAGTTGCACAAGCGAAGCGTCGCGCGAAAGCCTGGGCGTACGGCGGCCGCGCGGGATTTCGCGGAACCCGCGCGGCGAAAAAAAAGTTCGGCTATCGTTCGCTCCACAGGAAATGCACGACGCTTCAACAGGATTTCAACAGATGCTTGAGCGATTTCCGACAGATGCTTGACCCGATCGGCCCCGCACACTACCCTTGAAGCTTCATGAACAGCGGCACGGTCGGCGCCGCCATCCTCGCGGCGGCGTTGATCTTCGCGCCTCGCGTGTCGGCGGCCGGCGACGATCCGATGCTGCTGCGCGTCTTCCTCGCCGACGGCACGTCGCTCATCAGCTACGGCGAGCCGGCGCGCGTCGACGACCGCGTCGTCTTCTCCATGCCGACGTCGGCGGAGCCGAACCCGACGCTCCACCTCGTGAACCTGCCGATCGCGCGCGTCGACTGGGACCGCACGAGCCGCTACACGACCACCGCGCAGTCGCAGCGCTACATCCAGACGCAGGCCGACGCCGACTACGCGGCGCTCTCGAACGACGTCGCGGCGACGCTGAGCGACGTCGCGCGGACGACCGATCCGAAAGCGCGGCTCGCGATCGTCGAGCGCGCGCGGACGACGTTGGCCGAATGGCCGCAAAATCATTACGGCTTCCGCCAGGCCGAGGTCCGGCAGATGCTCGGCCTGCTCGACGAAGCGATCGCGGATCTGCAGGCCGCCACCGGCCGCGGCCGGTTCAGCCTGACGCTGACGGCGTTCGCCGATCCTCCGCCCGCCAACGAGCCGCTGCTGCCGCCGCCGACGCCGAAGGAGGCGATCGAGCAGGTGCTCGCCGCCGCGCGCGTCGTCGACAGCGCGGCCGAGCGCACCTCGCTCCTCTCGTCGGCGGTTGCCGCGATCGATCGCGAGAAGGATCTTCTGCCGCCCGACTGGGCCGGCGCGACGCGCGCCGACACGCAGGCGGAAGTCCGCGCGGAGCTGCGCGTGGACGCGAGCTACCGGTGGCTGACGACGCGGACGATGGCGGCGGCGAGCGACCGGGCGAGGACGGCGGACGTCCGCGGGCTGGAACGGCTGCTGCGCGCGATTCCGCAGCGCGACCGGGCGCTCGGCGGGAAGCGGCCGGACGCGGTGACGTCGCTCGTCGCCGCCGTCGAGGCGAAGCTGGATGCGGCGCGGCAGCTGCAGCTCGCGCGCGATCGCTTCGCGATGCGGGCGCCCGTGCTGCTCGAGTACCGCGCGGCGATTCGCACGCCGATCGATCTCTTCGTGCAGCTCGTGCCGGCGCTCGAAGCGGTGCGCGCGCTCTCGGGATCGACGGCGGCGTCGCTCGCGACGATCCAGCAGAACGTGGCGCGCATCCTGTCGCTCGCGGCGGCGATTGTGCCGCCCGAGGAAGTCGCGGCGGCGCACGCGCTGCTCGTCAGCGCCGCGCAGCTCGCCGGCAACGCGGCGCAGATCCGCCGCGAGGCGACGCTCGCCTCCGACATGGCGCGGGCGTGGGACGCATCGTCGGCCGCCGCCGGCGCGCTGATGCTCGGCGCGAAGGCGCGAACCGACATCCGCACTCTTCTCAGGCCGCCGCAGCTCAGGTGATCACGCCGCGCCGGACACGCCTGGTCCGCGTTCCCGATCTTCACGCTTTTCGTCGCGCCATCGCCGCTCTCTCCGGTCCCGCCAGCCTCGTTGTCGTGCCGAATCGCGCCGCGGCGCGGATCGCCGGAGCGGAGACGCTGTTCGTGACGCGCGACGAGCTCTACGACGCGCTGCACGCGAGGCTCTCGAACGCGCCGCGCCGGTTGACGCCGCTCGAGCGCGACGTCGTCGCGCAGGCGGCCGCGCGCGCGGCGGCGTCGCGGCATCCCGATCTCGCGTTCACGGTTCGGCCGGGTCTGGTGGCCGAGATGCTTCGCTTCTACGATCAGCTGCGCCGCCAGTCGCAGCAGGTGACGCGCTTCGAGGAGCTGATCGACGCGGCGCTCGGTGGCGAGGATCTCGATCGCGCGGCGCGGCGCATGCGCGCGCAGACGCGCTTCCTCGCCGACGCCTTCCGCGAGTACGAGCGGCTCGCCGCCGCCTCGTCGGGCTGCGACGAGCACATGCTCCGCGATCGGCTGATCGCCGAGCCGGCCGCCGCGCCCGTGCGCCACGTCGTCGTCACCGTCGGCGACTGGATCGCCGACGCGGACGGCCTCTTCGCCGCCGATTTCGATTTGCTGACTCGTATCGCCGGCCTCGAGACGCTCGACGTCGTCGCAACCGAGCAGCTGCTCGCGTCCGGTCTGCAGGAGCGGCTCGAGCGCTGGCTGCCGGAAGTGCAGGGATTGGGGATTGGGGATTTGGGAATGGGGGGATTGGGGAACGAGGGAGTTGTTCGGCCATCGTTGGTGTGCCCGCCGCTACACAACCAATCCCCCGCCACCAATCCCCCTAATCCCCAATCCCCAATCCCCAATCCCCCCGATCCCCCCGATCCCCACTGGGTCCACCGCGACCGCGACGAAGAGCTCGCGTCGATCGCGCGGCTGCTCGCGGCCGACGCGCGCGCGGGCGAGGCCGCGCCGCTCGAGCGAACGGCCATCGTCTTCAAGCATCCGCTGCCGTATCTGTATGCGGCGGCCGACGTCTTCGGCTCCGCGGGGACTCCGTATCACGCGTTCGACGCGCTGCCGCTGGCGACGGAGCCGGCGGCGGCCGCGCTCGATCTCGCGCTCGACGCCGTCGCCGCCGGCTTCACGCGCGCGACGCTCGTTGCGCTGCTGCGCTCGCCGCATTTCGTGTTCGAGCACGACGGCGTGGAGATCGAGCGGCGCTCGACGAGCGCGCTCGATCGCCTCCTCAGCGACGCGCGGTACCTCGGCGACATCGAACGGCTGGAGGGGGTGCCGAACACGGAGCCGGCGCTGCGCGCCGCAGTCGCCGCCGCGCGCGCGCTCGCGCCGCTCGCCGAGGCGCGGCCGGCGTCGGCGCAGCTCTCGCTCCTGCAATCGTTCTGGACCGCGCATCTCGGTCCAATCGATCCGGCGGATGCGCTCGCCGGGCGCGATCGCCGCGCGCGCGCGGCGATCGACGAGCTGCTGACGGCGCTCGCTCGCCTGCACGCCGCGTACGACGACCCGAGCTGGACGATCGCCGATCTGACGACGGCCGTTCACCGCGCGATCGAGGAGCACACCTTTGCGCCGGACGAGGGGCGCGGCGGCGTGCGGCTGATAGACGACGCCGCGGCGCGGTACGGCGAGTTCGACACCGTCGCGATCGTCGGCCTCGTCGAGGCGGACTGGCCGGAGAAACCGCGGCGGAACATTTTCTATCCGCCGTCGATCGCGAGCGCGCTCGGGTGGCCGTCGGAGAAGGACCGCCGCGCGGCAGCCGACGCGCGCTTCCTCGATCTGGTCGCGTCGGCCGCGCGCCGCACGATCGTCTCCACGTTCACGCTCGAGAACGACGCGCTCGCGTTGCCGTCGCCGCTTCTCGACGAGATCGCCCGGGCCCGGCTGCCCGTTGTCCCCGCTGCGCCGATGGACAAGGCGCGCGTGTTCGACGAGGAAGCGCTGTCGCTGGAGCCGCCGATGGTCGACGCGCTCGACCCGGCCGCGCGCGCGTGGGCCGAGCTGCGCATCGAGCGATCGCCGGCGGACGCGCCCGAGTTCCACGGCGCCGTGCGCGCGATCGCCGGACGCGCCTGGTCGGTGAGCGCGATCGAGACGTATCTCGATTGCCCGTTCAAGTTCTTCGCGCAGCACGTGCTGAAGCTGCAGGAAGAGCCCGACGACGAAGAGGTGATGGATCCGCGGCGGCAGGGGCGCTTCGTCCACGAGGTGTTCGAGCGTTTCTTCCACGAATGGCAGGCGTCGGGACGCCGCGCGATCACGCCGGCGAACCTCGACGCCGCCCGCGAGCTGTTCACCGAGGTCGTCGACCGCGCGCTCGAGCAATTGCCCGCCGCGGAAGCCGGCCTCGAGCGGACGCGGCTCCTCGGATCGCCGGCGGCGGCCGGCCTCGGCGACGCCGTGTTTCGCATGGAGGCCGAGCGGCCCATCGCCGTCGTCGAACGTCTCCTCGAGGCGCGGCTCGACGGATCGTTTGCGTTCGCCGCCGGCGGCGGCGCGCGGACGATCGCGCTGCGCGGCAAAGCGGATCGAATCGATCTGCTCGCCGACGGCACGTTCCGTCTGATCGACTACAAGCTCGGGTGGCCGCCGAACCGCGCGCGCGCGCTGCAGCTGCCGATCTACGCGCTGTGCGCGGAGCAGACGCTCGCGTCGCACCGCGGCCGCAGCTGGCGTCTGGGCGAAGCCGCCTACCTGGCGTTCAAGGGTCCGCGGCGCGTCGTGCCGCTCTTCACGACGCCGGCCGATCGGACGAAAGTGCTCGCCGACGCGCAGCAGCGGCTCGCGGATGCGGTGGACGCGATCGGGCGCGGCGAATTCCCGCCGAGGCCGGACGACGTCTTCCGCTGCGAGACGTGCACGTTCGCATCGGTGTGCAGAAGGGATTACGTTGGCGACGTCTAGCGGGCTGCTGCCGTTCGACGACGAGGACGCGATTCGCATCGAGGCGGGCGAAGTTCGGCGCCGCGCGGCGAAGCCGCAGCCGCCGCCGCGTATGCCGCCCGCACCCAATCGCGAGCTGCCGGACTCCGACGCTCGCCGCGACGCCGTCGATCCCTCGCGGAACGTCCTCCTCGAAGCGTCCGCGGGAACGGGCAAGACGCGCGTCCTCGTCGAACGCTACGTCAACCTGTTGCGCGCCGGCGTCGAGCCCGATCACATCCTCGCGATCACGTTCACGCGCAAGGCGGCGGCCGAGATGCGGCAGCGCATTCTCGATCGGCTGAGGGAGGCGGGCCGGCTCTCGGCCATCGACGCGGCGCGGTGGCGCGACATCAAGGATCGCCTCGGCGACATCACGATCTCGACGATCGACGCTTTCTGCCTCTCGCTGCTGCGCGAGTTCCCGCTCGAGGCCGACGTCGATCCCGGGTTCGATCTCGCCGACGACACGCAGGTGCCGCGCCTCGTGTCGGCGTCGCTCGATCAGGCGCTGCGGATCTGCCGAGGCCTCGCGCGCGACGACGAGGACGTGGCGCTCGTCTTCGCGCAGCTCGGCGAGCGGCGGCTCCGCGCGGGCGTCGCGGCGCTGCTGGATCGGCGGCTGGTCGCGCCGCACGCGCTCCGGCGGTTTCTCGCGAAGGGGCCGGCGACGCTCACCGCCGCCGGCGCGTGCGAGGCGGCCGCGGCGCGTCTGCGCGACGTCTTCTCCTCCGCGCGCGGCGGCGCCGCCGCGTTTCTCGACGACGGGCCGTGCCGCGATCCGCAATTCGCGATGCTCGCTGCCGACATCCGTGCGCTCTGCGGCGCCGGCGCCCTGCACGGTGCGGACCGTCCGCATCAAGCGGCGTTCCGCGCGCTCGTCGATCGGCTGCGCGGCTATTTCCTCACGCAGGACGGCCGGCCGCGCGGCGACAGGTTCGCCGGCACCGGCTTCACCGGCGCCGACTGCGCGTCGGAGGACGCCTGGCGCCGCCATCGCGCGGCCGCGGCGCAGCTGGCGCCCGCCGTCGCCGACGCCATCAAGGCGTTCCGGCGCGACCTCAACGCCGTGATGTCGCGCGGCGTCTGGCGGATCTTCGCCGTCGCGCTGCGCCAGTACGAGCAGACGCTCGAATCGCACGCGCTCCTCGACTTCTCCGGCGTGCTCGCGCGCGCCGTGAAGCTCGTCGAGGAGCTCGACGAGTTCGCCGAGAGCCGGCTCCGCCTCGAGGCGCGCCACCGGCACGTGCTCCTCGACGAGTTCCAGGACACCAGCCGCATGCAGTGGGCGCTCGTGCGCCAGCTCGTGAAGAGCTGGGGCGAAGGCTTCGGCGCGGCCTCCGATGCGCTGCCGCCCTCGATCTTCGTCGTCGGGGATCGCAAGCAGTCGATTTACGGCTTCCGCGACGCCGACGTCGCGATCGTCGACGAGGCGGCGGCGTTCATCGAAGCGCTGCGGCCCGACGGCTCGCCGCGGCGCGCCATCACGGTCAGCTTCCGATCGGATCCGGCGATCCTCGCGTTCGTCAACGAGGTCTTCTCCGAGATCGCGCGCGCCGATGCTACGGCGTCCGGCGAACGGCGCGACGCGTTCCGCTACGGCGACACCGATCGATTTCCGATCGTGGACGATGGCGGGCCGCGCGAGGACGGCGCTCCCGTGCAGCTCGTGGCGGGCCACAGCGTCCACGAAACGGCGGAGCAGGCGGCGGACGAAATCGTGCGGCTGCTCGGCGGCGCGATCGTGCGCGATCGCGCGACGGGCGTCCGCCGTGCGGCCGGGCCGGCCGACATCGCGATCCTGTTCAGATCGCGCGACAGCCACCGCGACTTCGAGGCGGCGCTCGAGCGGCGCGGCGTGCCGACCTACGTTTACAAGGGGCTCGGCTTCTTCGATGCGGACGAGGTGCAGGACGCGGTCGCGCTGCTGCGGTACCTCGCCGATCCGCTGTCGGAGCTGCGCGCGGCAGCGTTCCTGCGGTCGCGGCTCGTGCGGTTGTCGGACGCCGGCGTCGCGGCGCTCGGCAGCGCGGCCGCCGACGCGCTGCTGAGCGCGGCCGAGCACCCGGCATCGCGCCTGCTCGGCGACGAGGATCGCCGCGTCTTCGATCTGCTGCGGCCGGCGGTCGCGCGCTGGCTGCAGCGCGTGGATCGCATGACGCCGTCCGAGACGCTCGATGCGGTGCTGCGCGAGACGGCGTACGCGTACGAGCTCCGCGGGCCGAGGCGCCGGCAGGCGCGTGAGAACCTGAAGAAGCTGCGCGCGATGATCCGCCGCGCGCAGAACCGCGGCTACGCGACGCTCGCGCGGATTGCCGATCATCTGGAGCGGCTCGCCGTCGGCGACGAGTCGAACGCGGCGATCGACGCGATCGACGCCGTCAGCCTCATGACGGTGCACGCCGCCAAGGGGCTCGAGTTCCCGATCGTGTTCGTGGTCAACCTCGGGCGCGGGACGGGCGGCGCGCGCGCGCCGATCCGGATCGGCGATGATGCGAGCGGCGAGGCGTCGGTCGCGATCGCCGACTACCAGTCCGAGGCCGACGAGGACGCGCGCGCGCGCGAGCGCGAGGAGACCAAGCGCCTGCTCTACGTCGCGCTGACGCGGGCGCGCGATCGGCTGTACCTCTCGACGGTGCTGAAGGACGGCGCTTTTCGCGCCGGCGTCGGCAGCCTCGGCGAGGTGCTGCCGCCGGCCGTGCGGGCGCGCTTCACTGCCGCCGTCGCGCCCACGCCGCCGGCGGGCGTAATTAAGAATTTGGAATTTGGAATTAAGAATGCGTGATCACGGATGTCAGAGTGCGAGCCAAATTCCAAATTCCTAATTGACGATCTTCACCATTGGCCATTCGACGCGGACGCTCGAGGCATTCCAGGGGCTTCTCCGTGCGCACGGCGTGGCACAGCTCGCCGATGTCCGCACCGTGCCGAAATCGCGCCGCCATCCGCACTTCGCCGGCGAGGCGCTGTCGCGGTCGCTCCCGGAGGCGGGCGTCGCGTACCGCCACGTCGCCGCGCTCGGCGGCCTGCGCAAGCCGCGGCGTGATTCGCGCAACACGGGCTGGCGCCACGAGAGCTTCCGCGGCTACGCGGATCACATGCAGACGCCCGCGTTTCAGGACGCGCTCGACGATCTGATCGCGTGGAGCGGCGGCGGCGCGACGGCGATCATGTGCGCCGAGGCGGTGTGGTGGCAGTGCCACCGGCAGCTCATCGCCGACGCGCTCGCCGCACGCGGCATCGCCGTGCGCCACATCATGTCGGCCGCCTCCGCGCCGCCGCACGCGCTCACATCCTTCGCGCGCGTCGACAACGGCCGGGTGACGTACCCGGGGCCGTTGGGGATGGGGATTGGGGATTAGGGATTAGGGATTAAGGTGATTGGTGAACGGGGATTCGCTGTGACATCGTCAGCGCGCGTGACAGCCGTGACCCGATCAATCCCCAATCCCCAGTCGCCAACCCCCGACACGTCAGTAGACGGTCTGCTCGGCCCAGCGGCGCGCGCGTTCCTCGGCCTGCTCGCGCGTCTCGGCGACGAGGACGACGGACCGTTCCGGCTTGCCGCTGCCGTCGCGGCTCACCCAGGCGATCCAGTGCGGACCGCGCGCTTCGCTGTGGATTTCGTAGGCGCCCGTCGCTGTCGGCATGCGGCAAAAATCTAGCAGATTCGGGCGAAAACCGCGACTTTCAGCAATTTTCGGGCCGATTTGCGTTGCGTCGGCCCCGACCATCTCATATGATCGAGGCCGAAGGAGCGTTACGTGAACCTGACTTGTCCTAATTGCGGCAACGACCGGAATTTTCTGGTCAAAACGCTGCAGATGCACGTCGTGAACATCGAAGGCGGACGCGTGGAAGTGTCCGAGGAAAGCCGGCCCGCCGTGCTCGAAGTCCTGTGCGACGAATGTGAGTCGGCGCTCAATTTCGACGAGTTCGAGGACACGCTGCGTAAGGAAGTCTTGCTGACCATCGGCGCGCGCTAGCCGTTTCTCGTCCGCTCACCTGCCGCTTTCCGCCTCTTCTGCTTCTTCAAAATAGTCGCAGTCAGGGCAAACCCACTCCCAAGTGGAGCGCGTCGTGGCATTCCGATTGCCAGGTACGTGGACGACGTTCTTGCTTTCACGCAATTTCATGTTGCCGCCGCACAATGGACATTCTTTCGTTGCAGGCATGATTCTTGTTCACGCTACCATCGGTGCGTTGCCTTGACAAGGTGGAGACCGGCTCCTATCGTTAGCGGAACTTTGATGTCGCACGAGTGTTTTGCCGACGAGATCGCCATCGACTTCCCCTCCGTGGGGCGCGTCGTCGAGCGCATTCGCGACGCGTTTCTCGGCGAGGACGTGGACGGCGATGTGCTGCGCGCCGACGTGTCGCTGTCGCAGCGCGAGGCGAAGCACGGCTTCGTCGTCTCGCTGCAGGTGCCGGTGCGCGTCACGTGCCCGCACTGCGGCGGCCGCGGCGAGACGTGGACCGAGCGGTGCGACCTCTGCCGTGGCAGCGGCCACTCTACCGTCGATCAGCCGCTGCGCGTCACGCTGCCGCCGCGCGTCGCCCACGGCGCGTGCTTCCGGTTTCGCATCAAGTCGCCCGACGCCGCGCCGGTCCGCGTCGAGGTCCGCGTCGGCATCCGTTCCTCCGCCGCCTGATCCCGTCGAGCGCCCGGCGGCCCGGCCGTGATCGCGAAAATCGATTTCCTCGGCATCCTCTTCGTCGTCTGGGGTCTGCTGACGACGCTGATCGGCATCTCGACGCTCGCGCTCGGCATCGGCGCGTTCGCGCTGCTCGCGTCCGCGAGCCGCGGCAGCGGCGGCGCGGTAGCGGCCGGCCTGACCGCCGCCGCGTTCACCGCGCTCGCGTTCATCGCGATCGGCTGGGGCGCGGCGCACGTCATCGTCGGCGTCCCGCTGCGGCGCCGCCGCCCGTGGACGCGCCTCGCCGCGATGCTGCTCGGCGCGGTCGATCTGCTGCTCGTACCTTACGGCACCGCGCTGGGGATCTACGCGATCTGGCTGCTGCTGAACGAGGAAGCCAAAACGATGTTCGCCATCAGCCATGACGCGGGCACGCGTTACGGCTCGTCGAGCGTGCCCTGAGGTGTCCATGGCCCGCAGCGCGCGATCCGCTTGAGCGAGCGCCATCCGCCGCGCACGACGCCGTCGCGCGCGATCGCCGCTTCCGCGTAGCGACTGCACGTCGGCGCGAAGCGGCAGCGCAGGCCGATGCGCGCCGCCGCGGGCGCGAGCGCGTGCTGGTACCCGTGGATGCACGCTATGGCTGTCGCCTTCGAGCACGCGAGAACCGCAACGGTCGCCACGACAGCAACGGCGGCAGCGATCTTCATCGCCGTTCAGAAGCGATTCGCGTACTCGCTGATCCCCGGGATGATCAGGCGGCCGCCGTTCACGCCCTTCAGGATCGCGACGACGTGCAGCGCGAGGATGCCGACGGAGCCGAACACGAGGAAGAGCACCAGCACGCATCCGAGGCCGAACCGCGCGAACGCCACGACACTCGTGATCAAGCCGTAGGTGACGATGACCGCAAGCTCGGCCAGCATCAGCACGAGGCCGTGCTTCGCGTGCCACTGCACCTCCGGATCGTCTTTCTCGACCACGAGCGGGATGATCGCGAGGGCCCAGAGATACGCGAGCACGATCATCACGCCGCGATTCGGAGACGCTGCGGCGCCCGGCATGTGCGGGCGAGTGTACGATATTCTTGAGGATATGCAAGTCGAGCCGCGCGCCGTGTTGGATGCGCTGAAGGTCGTGCGCGATCCCGATCTCCAGCGCGACATCGTCACCCTCGGGTTCATCAAGGACCTGACGATCGAGGAGGGCCGCGTCGCCTTCACGATCGAGCTCACGACGCCCGCGTGCCCCGTGAAGGATCAGATGCGCGATCAGGCGCGCGCCGCCGTGATGCAGCTGCCCGGCGTCGCCGCCGTCGACGTGAAGATGAGCGCGCGCGTCCGCGAAGCGGTCGGCTCCGAGGGCGGACGGCAGACGCCGCCCGGCGTGAAGAACATCATCGCCGTCGGCGCCGGCAAGGGCGGCGTCGGCAAGACGACCGTCGCCGTCAACATCGCGCTCGCGCTCGCGAAGTGCGGCAGCCGCGTCGGCATGATCGACGGCGACATCTACGGCCCCAACGTCCCGATCATGCTCGGGATGAAATCGCAGCTCACGACCGACGGCCAGAAGATCGTGCCCGCGGAGAAATACGGGCTGCAGGTCATCTCGATGGGCTTCCTCACACAGGACGATGCGCCGATCATCTGGCGCGGGCCGATGCTGCACGGCGCGCTGCAGCAGTTCTTCCGCGAGGTCGCGTGGGCGAACCTCGACTACCTCGTGATCGACATGCCGCCCGGCACCGGCGACGTCGCGCTGAGCCTGAGCCAGACGGTTCCGGTCGCCGGCGCGATCGTCGTGACGACGCCGCAGCAGGTGTCGCTCGCCGACAGCCGGCGCGCGGTCGCGATGTACAAGAAGCTCAACATCCCGCCGCTCGGCATCGTCGAGAACATGAGCTACTTCGT
>Ga0075425_100000057_pt1 | contig 105274 bp, 171 predicted proteins | sample SoiMethybrSBSTD4_FD_75300 | JGI IMG/M metagenome (GOLD analysis project Ga0075425, IMG submission 75300) | Bulk soil microbial communities from a Populus tree surrounding site in Tennessee, USA - Soil MetaG P. TD hybrid SBSTD4 | ecosystem: Environmental > Terrestrial > Soil > Tree plantation...
GCCCCCCGTGTATTACATCCGGCCCCGTCGGGAAGCCCCTCCGAAGCCCCTTCGATGCCCCTGTCCACAACCCCCACGTGCCCTGTTCTGAACTCCCCCCGCCCCTGTTCTGAACACCCCCCGGGGAGGTTCTGAACCCGTTCCACGTGGAACCCCCCCACCCCAGACCTTGCCCCCAGAGGAATGTGAGAAATGCGTGGAAAATTGGGGGAATTGCGTGGGAGGGACAGTGCGGCCCCCGGCCGCCTCGGGGGCGGGCCGACCCTCCGGGACAAGTGGGGGGGGTCCGGGCAGCTCGCGAGCCGAGCTCTCGGCCACCAGGTGCCGCGTGGCTGGCCGCAGGCTCGACTGGCAGGGTACGCGGCCACCGGGGACCGAAAGTCCCGCCTGAGCGCCACCACGGGCCGCAGGCAAGGCATGGCGGGCACGGTGCCGCGTGTCTGTCCGAAAGACACGCGGCACCGTGAGACCACGGCGCGGCATGTGGTGATTGAGCACTGGATACCCGACAGAATGCCGGGATAGGGTAGCGGGTTACTCATTCAGGGCACTGGCGCGGGGCATGCGGGAGAGGGCACGCGGGCAAGTGCCTGACAACGCAGGGTGTCAGGGTTTGGCACTGGCATTGCTTTCGCTCATGTCTTTCTTCCGGACGTGGGTAGGCAGATTCAGACTCTGAAAGGTGGTGATTCCGGTGAGGGCAGGCAGGCAGGCAAAGGCGACGCATGGCGCGGCCGGTCCCTCTGAGTCCCTCTCCCGGCATGGGGTCGGGAGAGTGTCCATGCGGACGGGCGGCGCGACGGGCGCGGCCCGGGGCATGTCTGAATTTTCAGAATTTTCTGAGATTCAGACTTTTCCAGAGGGAGTGTCTGAAATGGCCAAGGACAAGGGAAGCAAGGTGTCGGATATCGCGGTGACTCCGGTGACTCCGATTCCGGAGATTCCGGCGGCGCCGCTGCAAGGCAGCATGGACGCGGATCCGGCGAAGACGGGCGCGACGACGCATCAGCGCGCGGCGGACGCGGACGCGGTGGCCGAGCAAGTCAAGGCGCTCCGCGCGGACGAGCCGGTCATGGTCGAGCGGTTCAAGGCGTTCCGGTCCGACAAGGACAAGGATTCCTTGAAACTGTGGGCGTACAACTACACGCTGCGTAACGTGTTTGTCGATCCGACGCGCGGGATCAAGACCATCGCGGACTTTCTGCGGGACCGTCTCGGGATCGACGCATCCGACGCGGCCACGCTGAAGTCCGCGCGGGCCGATTGGGATTACCTCCGGCGGTGCGGTGCCACGCTGGCGGGCGCGGATACCGTCAAGTCCGTACCGACCGTGACTCCGTATGGCACGCGGGTAACGGAGTACGTCAAGAGCAACTTCGCGGTAGGCGAGGGCAAGTTGACGCTGGTGGAAGCGTACGCAATCCTCACGCTGGTGACGGAGCGGTACAACACGGCGGCCGCGACGGAGGCGGCCAAGGTCAAGGCGGCCTAGCGCGGCCACGCGGGAAGCAAGGCGCGGTATCCAGGGCACCGGATGCCGCGCCTTTCGTTTGTCCGCTGACGGCCGACCATGCGGGCACCTGGCGCCGGGGCGCGGCGCGGTTCTGAAAGTCAGACAGTCAGCGCGGCGAGAGGCCGCGCGGAGGAACGCGAGTATGGCGGGAATCGGGGTGCAGATCGGATCGGATGGGCGGGTCCAGCTCCCGCCGGAGCCGCCGGGGTATCGGCCGCGGCCTCGAGCGCGGGTGCCCCTCGAGCGGATCGGCGTGATCGGCGGCACGGTCGGGTGGCGGGATGTGCCCACGCGGACGGAACCCGAGGGAGCTCGGTTGCCGGCGGGGCGGTTGGGCATGGTGCTCACGCGGTACGCCGATGGGGATTGGGGATCGCTGGCCGGGTGGGAACCCGTCGACGATCTCCGCGCGTGGCAGCGCCAGTGCGGGCTGTCGCGGATCACGGGCACCTGGCCGGTGGGGCAGATCGTGGCCATCGGGTCGCGGGCGGGGGCGTGGTGGACGGAGGCGGGGCAGTGAACGGTTCTGAATCTCAGACAAAGGAGCAGGCCGGCCATGAGTGACGAGATGTTCCTGGCGTGGGGGGCGGATATCGAGTGGTGCCTGATCCGGCTACGGTGGCCGGTGGCGTGCTGCTGCGCGCTGCTCGCCCTGGTGCTCACCGAGGGGCTGTAGGAGGCCGCGATGAAAGACGAACACCTGATCCTGGCCCGCGCGCGTCGGCTGCGCAAGGGCGGCGATGACCACGCGGGCGCGATCAGCATGGCGCTCGCGGAGCGGAAGTACACGTACGGCCATCCGGCCGACTACCTGCGCACCGCGTTCCGGCTGTATGACAAGCTGCGCGCGTTCGAGGCCACGCCGTTCGTCAAGGCCCCGCCCCCGCCGCCGGACTTTCGGCCCGTCCAGGTGGAGCTGCCGCCTCCGCCGCCCATGCTCGGCCGCGCTGCGGAGCTCGAGATCCGCCATCGCGTGTACGCGGATCGCTCCGTGTCCGCCGTCATGCCCGCGCCCAAGCCGCGCCCCGAGCCCAAGGTGATCGCCGTCCGCGTGGTCTCGCGCGACGCCCTGCGCGCCGTCAAGCGCCACCTCGAGAGCCAGAACCCGCAGTGATCCCGCTGCCCGCGCGGGTCGCGCTGCCGCCGCCACCGGGCGGCCTCCCCGCGCGGGTCGCGCTGCCTCCCCCGCCGCCGGCCTATCGGCCCGCCGGCGAGGTCGAGGTGCGCATCCTGCTGCCTTGGCTCGTGATCGACGTGCGCCCGCCGCTCCTCGAGCGCCTGCGCGCCGTCCTCGCCCTGATAGAGGCCCGTCGTCGGTAGAAGTTTTCGCATATCAGACGTTTGCTGGCTTGCGCGCGCGTGGCACGCGTCACGGCGATTGCGCGAACGGGGATGCGGCCCCGGTCCAATCCGCCATCGGCCCCGGATCGCGAATCCGGCCCCGGTGTCTATCTGAAAGTCAGAATCGAAAGGAGGGTCACATGAGCGCGAAGTTCTCCGTCTCCCCCGGTGACAAGGTCGCCTACTCGGTGGTGTTCCTCGAGTCCATCGGGATGGCCCACTCCGACATGGCCCACGCGCGCGGGGTAGTCACCCAGGTCACGCAACTCGGCCCCGAGACGCGGCTGGCCACGATCGCCTGGGATCGCGACATGCCCGCGCGGGTCAACGTGGCCAATCTCGCCCGCGTCGGCCCCAACTCCCGCTTCGCCAAGTGCTAGGAGGAGCTCATGGAGACCCTGATCCTCGTCGTCATGCTCATCTCCGGCGATGTCCTGTCCCGCCCCGTCCCGGCCGCCACCTGCCCCGCGATCGCCATGCGGCTGATCGTCATGCCCGAGGTCACCTCGGCCTGGTGCGAGTCCGGCAAGACGTTCCGCCCCGTGTTCACCACCGTGTCGTCGTAGTTCTGAATCTCAGAATCGAAAGGAGAGTCCCCATGGACCTGTTCTTCCACGCCCCGATGATCGCCGGGTACGTCATCCGCCCCGGCACGGCCTTCCAGGTCTGCCTCAAGGTCGTGAACGAGACCGGCGACGAGTTGAGCCTCGCCCTGGACAATTCGGCCGGTGCCCACGACCGGGCCTGGCGCGGCGATCTCCGCGTGTTCGCCGCCAGCGGCGACGACAACGACGAGATGATCGAGCCCATCGTCGGCCCCACCCCGCTGCAATTGCTCGAGACCCTCGCCACCCATCTCGGCTATCGGATCGAGCCGCTGTAGTCGTTCTCCGTGTGCCATGTCTGCTTCCGCACCGACGTCAAGAAGCGGCCCCGGTTCGGGAAGTTGCACTATCCCCATCGGTGCCCGCATGGCGTCTGGTGCGTGACCGGGGATCGCCTGCTCGGCGTCCATGCCAACAATACCCCCGTCGCCGGCCCGAATCGGTGCGCGGAGTGCGCGAAGCGCATCCCGTGGACGGCCGTCAAGCGCGACTTGTCCTTGTAGGTTCGCCGCGATTCTGGAATCCAGAATCGCCCGCCGCGCGCCGGCAGCGCGCCGTTCCCCATTCCCATCTCAACAAGGAGGGAGTCATGAACTCCACCCCCGTCACGCTGTTCAACCTGTCCGGTGCCCGCGTGGTCACGGCCCTGCGGCTCGAGGGCAGCACCCGCACCTGGATCAGCGCCCTGGACCCGGCCGCCCTCGAGGCGGCGATCCTCCCCGGCGACCTGTACGAGCAGCTCCACCCCGACGACCTGCTCGAGCTCGGCCGGTCCGGCGCGGCCCTGTCCCCCGAGGAGTTGGAGGCCTACGAGGAGCTGGCGCACCCGCCCACGCCGTTCTCCCGCATCCGCGACTGGCTCGGCACGTGGGGTCCCGACGACTGCCCCGGCCTTGAGGCCTTCCTCGCGGAGATCGACGGCATGGGCATGCCCCACAACATCGACCTGAAGGTCTGGCTCACCCGCTGGACGGCGGTGGGCAAGCAGCAGGCCCGGCGGTGAAGCGCGCGAGTTACCGCATCGGCGTGGCCTGGATCGCCCAGAACGACGAGCCCCTGGATCGCGACCCCGAGTCCATCGCCGAGTACATCTCCACCCAACTCCTCGCCGATCTGTTCGGCGTCGAGCCCGCGCGGGTCGCCGCCGACGTGCTGCGCGCCCGCCAGAAGGAGGCCCCGTGATCCGCTTCTGCCGCTGCCCCATGCCCCTGTGGTTCTACAGCATCACCGGGTTCCTGCTCTGCCGGCATTGCTACGGGCACCCGCGATGATGCTGCTGATCGTCGTCCTCTCGTTGGGCTGGACCGCGCGCACCGAGACCATGCTGGTGCCCGCCGCCGTCTGTCCCGCCGTGGCCCAGGACCTCGTCCGCATGAACGAGGTCATCGCGGCCATGTGCCGGCCCCTGCCTCCCGACCGATTCTGAAATCCAGAACAGGAGCGCGACATGCCGAATACGTCGATCCTCACCCATGCCCAGGCCTGCGCCTGTGCCTTCCTCAACGCCCGCTTCGACGAGCCGATGTGCCGGCCGCCGTACTACCGCGCCATCCAGATCGTCAACTTCTCCCTCCTCGAGGAGGAGCGCGCCATCTCCCGGCTGCTCCACACCGAGTATCCCCACACGGAGAGCCCCCGGTGAGCGCCTTCACTCCCTGGTTCAATTGCCTCGTGATCGAGGCGGGCCGCCACCGTCAGGAGCGCCCCTACGAGATCCTCGCCGCCGTGCGTGGCCCCGACGTCGATCTCGGCGAGTACGACACCCTCCAGGGCTATCCCACCGACCAGATCAAGGACTTGGTCACGGCCCGCGTCCGGGCCATCGTGTTCGAGGAGAGCAGCGTCACGGAGGGCTCGCTCTATTGCTCCAAGCCCTTCGACGCCGAGGACCTGGACGATCTCAAGCGCCTGATGGACGAGGTCGGCCGGCACAAGGAGGCCCGGCACTTTCTCCAGCATCTCCGGCGCGCCGTCCAGGCGAGCCACGAGCACCCCATCTGGGCGCAGTACGCCGGCGAGATCATCGAGGTCCTGCAATGGGTCGTCAATTACTGATCCCCGGCGACCGCGTGGCCTACACCGCCAGCTCGGACATGCAGGGCACCATCACGGCCGTGGAAACGGCCCCGTTCCATTCCGCCCCGGAGTATGTCTATGTGCGCTGGGACACGCCCTGGGCCGGGTTGCACAGTGTCCGTGAATCGGTCATATTCCTTCAGCGCGTTTCTGAAAGTCAGAATCATCGGAGGACCGCCGCATGATGACCACCACCCGCGCGGAGCACCTGCAATGGTGTAAGGACCGCGCCCTCGAGTACCTCCCGGCCGATCCGCAGCAGGCCGTCACGTCCATGGTCTCCGATCTCCACAAGCATCCCGAGACCGAGGGGCTCTACACGTTCGCTGGCCTGATGGCCCTCGCGCTCGCGGCCGAGGGGATCACCGAGGCGAAGGCCCGCATGTTCATCGTGGGGTTCCGGTGATGGGCCTCACCCTCGACACCGTGAAGCGTCGCCGCCCCCTGATCGTCGGCGTGTCGGAGGCACTGTTCCAGGCCGCGTGCGCGAAGATGATGGTCGATGTGGCGGGCAAGCCCCTGATCCGCATCGAGAGCCATAACGCGCCCCCGCCAGCGATCCGCTCGGCCCCCAAGGTCGGGCGCAACGCGCCCTGTCCCTGTGGATCGGGCGCGAAGTTCAAGAAGTGCTGTGCCTGAGCTGTCCCACCCCTAACCTAGTCTGATCTCAGACCCGCGTCGACTTGGCCGCGCACGCCACGTCAAACAGGAGAAAAGCCATGAAGAACGTCGAGATCACCGTCGTCGGCAGCACCCTCACCATCAAGGTGGACCTCACCAAGGACTTCGGTCTGAGCAGCACCGGCAAGTCCCGCACCGTCGCCTCCACCGGCGGCTTCACCCGGCTTGAGGCGGGCGGCCCCAACGCGGGCCTCGCGCTGAACCTGAACGTGATCAAGAAGTAGCCCCCGTCGCGCGATTCTGGATTTCAGAATGCGCCCGACCGCCGTCCTGCTGCTCCTGCTGTTACTCACCACCGGCTGTGCCCGCACGCTGACCAACGTGGTTGGCGAGCAACGCACCTGCCTGGTCCCGGCCGATCTCACGTCTACCGTGATCTGCTCGGGCCGGGAAGGGTGCGGCATCGCGGCCGCGCTCGTCGGCCTCGTGGCCCTCGCCGCGCTGGCCGCGTACGGGGCCTGCATCCATCAAGCCCATGAGGAGGGATTCGAGTAATGCCCCGACAGATCGTCCCGACCTACATCGCCACCGTCCAGATCGTCGTTCAGCCATCCGAGAAGCTCGACTCCGAGGCCGCCGCCATGGACTGGTTCAGCGGCCTGCTCTCGGAGAACCCCAAGGTGCTCGACTGGCAGTACCTCAAGCTCGGCGGGCAGCGCCTCGGCCCCGCCGCGATCTACGTCGACACCGACTACGCCGAGGGGGAGGCCTTCGCGTAATGGACCTGACCATCGTTCGTTCACAGTGGCAGCGCGGTTCGCGGGAGGACTCCTATCTGCTCAACCCGTACAGCGGGATGATGTGCTGCCTCGGATTCTACTGTCGCGCCCTCGGCGTGGACCCGGCCGTGATCCAGGGCCGCGAGGCCCCCAGCCAGGTCGCCGCCGCCATCCCCGAATCCGGGAAGTGGCTCCTGAGCCCCGGCGTGCAGATTCTTTCCGGCGACGAGGTGATCCCGACCGAGACCGCCGGCACCAAGCCCACCGACGGGGTGGACTGCGCCAACCTGATGAAGATCAACGATGCCCTGGCCGGCGAGGAGGTGGAGCTGGAGGACCAGGACTTCATCGATCGCGTCTCCGAGACCGTCCGCGAGACCACGATCGCCTCGATCTTCGCCACGCACGGCGTCACCGTGACGTACGTGGACTGATGAGCGAGAAGATCGTCGGCCTGCGGCTCACCGACGAGGAGATCAGAGCGCTGCATCTCCCCGTCCCCGGGATCACGTCCACCCTCAACACGCCGTGCCTGTGCCCTGTGTGTCGGCCGGCCCAACCCGAACAGGAGGCTACTCCATGACGTTCCCCCGTGTCTGGATCGCGCTCGTCGCGATCGCCCTGCTGTGCTGCCCGCTCCCCGCGTTCGCCCATCCGGGCCACGTGGGACCCAGCAACATCTCCCCGCAGGCTGGCCTCGATCAGGCCCTCATGCTCACGGCCCTGCCCGACGTCACCCGCGCGGTCTGGATCGCCGTCGGGCTCGGCGCGGTGGCGTGGCTCGGCATGCTGGGCACCCTCGTAATCCTGCGCTATCGCCTCAAGCGCGCCACCGATCGCTTCCTGCGCGCCCGCCTCGGCCTCGATCAGGCCCGCGCCGACATCGCCTTCTGGCGTCGCCGGCGGGCCTTCTGGCGGAGCCACGCGTTCACCGCCGACACGCATCAGCTCCGAGCCGCCTGCGAGCTGGCGCGGCTTCTCGATCACGAGCCCAACGAGCGCCATCTGTCCGACGGCACCCCGGTCCATCTCCCGGCCCGGCGGATGATCCAGCCACCCCGCGACTGATTCTGAAAGTCAGAATGACTCGCGACCCGATTCGCTCGCGGCGTGGCGGGAGATTTGCGAGGACCGAGAGGAGGACGAGGACGACGGCGAGCGCCCCGCGTGCGACGAGTGCGGGGAGAGCTTCAACGTCCGGGAGAGCGGCTGCGCAGTGCACTGTCTCGGCTGCTGTGATTGCGTGACGGAGGTGCCATGAAGTCCCTACGCTTCGAGAAGGACAGCGCCATCGCCGATCTCGCCGTCCAGGTGCTCTGGAACACGATCGACAACCACGGCGACATGGACCGCGAGGAGGCCGATCAGCAGGCCAAGGAGCTCGGCTACCGCAGCTATATCTCCCGCAGCAACGCCATGCAGGAGGCGTTCGGGCGGCTCGCCGATCTGATCAAGCAGGGCCGCGCGATCCGCCCCCGGGCGGCCGTCCGGTCCTATCTGCTCGAACAGATGGAGGCCGACGCGGGACTGCTCCCGGATATCGACGAGAAGTGGACGGAGCAGGACGTCCGCGCGGTCAAGCGCGCGGTCAAGGCCCTGTTGAAGGAGGCCCCGTGATCGAGTGCATCTACTGCCACGAGTTGTTCGATCCCCCGAGTCCGGTCACCACGTTCTGCCGGTGGTGCTACTTCTCCGGCAAGACGCACGAGGAGGCGCTCGGCCCGTTCCTCGAGGCGCTGCGGGCTATCCATCCCGTCCAGATCGAGCACACCGGCGGCGGTTGCTTTTGGGTCTGTGCCCGGCTGGAAAACGGCCACGTGGTCGCCTTCACGGTGGCCTACCAGGATCTCGAAACCGGCGAGTGGGAGATGGACGCCGTGCTCCCGGAGTCCTGCCTCGGCCCCTGGGGCGCGTGCCACTACGACAGCGAGGACTGCGAGACGGCGATCGCGTCGAAGTGGCCGATGGATATCGAGGCGTCGGCCGCGTTCCTGCGATCCTGCGTCGAGGACCCCGAGGCGACCGCGTTCTTGCGGACGATCTCAGACGCCGGATGACTTTGACGGCGGCGGCAACGGGCGCAACGCGACCGTGCTCTTACGCGCATTGCAGCGAAAGCAGGCGGGCACGACGTTGGCCCGCGTGTGCCCCCCGCCCCGATCGATCGGCTCGATATGGTCCAGCGTGAGCTTCTGGGGATCGCCGACCTCGGCCTCACGCCGGAGCGGCACCCGGCAGTAGGCACACAGCAGCCCGTAGGTGGCGAGGAGTTCTCCCAACTCCTCGACCGTCAGCGTGATCGGACCGATGCCCCCACGCGCCTTGTAATCCGCCCGGCTCTGGCGCAGCAGGTTGTCCGCGCTGGCCCGGTAGCGCTCGAGGGTAGCCCGCCCGGCCTCGGTGTTCCGGTAGTTCCGGTGCTTCTCGTTCGTCAGGCGAAACCGGCGCTCGGCCGCTTTCGCCTCCGGCGTCGTACGCCAGGCCGTCTTGGTCTGGTGCTCACAGCTCTTGCAGACGGTGCTGGTGTGCTCGTAAATGTAGGGTTGTCCGGCCCGCATCCGCCGGCTGCGGCGGGTATGGAAGTCGGTCAGGGGTTTGCTGGCGTGGCAGGTCGCGCACTGCCGCGTTTCCACCCCGGAAGGATGCCACAGGTCGTGGCGTCGTTCTGAATTTCAGAATCGCGCGAGAAGGAGTCCCTCATGCCCAAACCGTTCCGTTTTCCCACGAAGCCCAACCCCGGCGAGCGCTGCGTCGGCCGGCGGATCGTCGGCCCCAAGTTCCGGGAGGTGCCGTGCCGCGCCCTCGCGACGCGCGTCGACACCGATTTCCGGTGGGGCCGCGATGGCGAGCCCGCGATCGTGCACGTCCGCTTCCCGCTCTGCCCCACCTGCGCGGCCCGCGCGGACGAGAACGCGGCCGAGGCGCGAGCCGAGGCCCGGTCATGAACGGCATCAAGTTCGAGTTCCAAGACCTCGATCTGGACGAGGGCGGCATCCAGACCGAGTTCGTCATCACTCACCACGAGGGCAGCGCCAGCTTCATCCTGACCGACGAGGAGATCGAGGATCTGCTGGTCGGCGTTCGTCAGCGGTGGAACATCAACCGGGCCTACGGCCGGGCACAATCACCGCCACAGGACCCGATCGCCCGCGCGCTCGGTGTCATCGCCCGCAACCCCAATATCCGGGCCTGGCTCGCCGCCAACGACCTGCAAGCCCTCAAGCAGGTCGATCGCGCCATGCTCGGCGTCCCCCTCCCCTTCGAGCGGCCGGAGCGACAGGAGTAGTCCATGAGTCTACAAGCCACGCTCCAACTCACCGGCAGCGGCCACGATCCAGGCCGCGAGTGGGTACTCGTTCACTCCTATCCCCGGTATGCCGAGCCGATCCGCAACATCGTGACGTACAAGGTCAAGGGCTTTCGCCGGTCCGGCAACGGCGCATTCGCCCCCGACCCGGCATCCGGCCTCGTGATGGACTGGGTCCGCGATACCGATAACTGGCAGGCGTACAAGCAGGGCGGCTATCTGATCGCCGAGAGCGAGCACGAGGGCACCGCGACCTCGGAGCCGATTCCGCCCCCGCGCGTTCGCGGCACGACCGAGATTCGCTATCACGATGGCGTGTGGCAGAAGTACCTCAAGCGGTCCGGGTGGGTGCCGGCATGAACCAACTCGTCCGCACGCCTGGCGGGACGGTCGGGCGCGTCGTCGAGAAGCAACGCCGGAAGTCCCCCCGCTATCTGCTTGAGACGGGCGACGGGGGCCGCGTGTGGGTCCGTGGCCCGCTGTATCCCGTGCGCTATCCGCCCTGCGCGGGCTGTGGCCGCATCCGCGTGGTCCCGCCCGAGACGAAGTGCGGCGACTGTCAGGGCATGTACCAGGACCCCGTCACGAAGTTGTGGAGGAAGCCGTGATCTTCGCTGGCCTCAACTGCCACTGCGGCGAGACCCATTATCAGGCCGCGTCGTACTACGTGAGCATCATCGACGGGTCCCGGCACGTCCTGGCCGTCGGCCCGTTCACAGAACACTCCGAAGCGCTCGCCCATGTGGACGCGGCACGGCGGATCGTCATGGAGCGCTACAACCCGGATGGGCGCGCGCACTGGTACGGCTACGGCACCGCCGTAGTCCATGGCGGATCGGCACGCCCCGGGAAGCTCAATGGGGAGATCCTGGCATGAGCCAGCCGCTCTGCCCGATCTGCCTCACCCAGCATCCCCCGTTCACCTGTCGAGAGGGCACGCGCGATCCCAAGCCCGGCATGGCCCTGGTCTGCCAGGAGTGCGGGGCCGCGTTCTCGGTCGACGTCAACCAGACCCCGTGGCCGGAGTGTCCGGAATGCGGGAGCGAGGACTACGAGGTGGCCTAATGAACCGCAACGAGGCGATCGTCGCCGCCCGGCAAGCCGGCTACACCCATGTGTACACGGCTGGCGGGTGGGTCCGGCTTCAGGACTGGATCCCCTACGGCTGCACCAAGGAGCAGCCCGTGTGGTCGGACATGCAGTTCCCCAACTTCATCCTGCACGACGAGGCGGAACGCCCACGGTTCGAGGATATCCCGATCCCGCGCGGCACTCGCCCGTATCAGGTCACGGCCAGCCAGTGGCCGCTCAGAAAGGAGGGCACATGAGACGTCTCCGTCTCGTCACCGCCAACCAGGTCCAGGAGATCGAGCAGGCCGTCCGTCTCTTGAGGGAGGCCCGTACCACGCTCCGGATCGCCGGAGCCAAGAAGTCCGCCGGCTACGTGCAGCGCGCGCTCAAGTCGGCCCAGGGCGCGCTCCATCATGCCGATCGCTGCCTCGCGCATCGCGACCACGCGGTCCTGTGGCGGAAGGCCCCGGTCCCAGACCCGCGCCGACCGCGCCCACGCACACGCACCGCACGCCAGTTCGGCCGAATCTGAAATTCAGAACGACGAAAGGAGAGGAGCAGTGAAGAGAGGACGCCTCATCGCAGAGACGTTGATCGGCACAGACCTCGACGACCCGGAGTATCAGGAGTACTTAGTCACAGAGCTGTCCTACGGATTAGGTGGGAGCAACTTCTTCACGGGACAACGCGAGCCACGCGGATATTTCCTGCATGTGCTCCCGGAGGGCCGCGGCCAGGGCATGAGACGGTTCACGATGTTCTCCGGCCTCAAGGTCCTGGTCTCCCCCGCCAATCGGTTCATACAGTCAACGCTGGATCGCCTGATCCCCGATCCCGATCTCGTGGCGAAGGTGCAGCGGGAGGTGCTCACGTCCATGCGGACGACGCTCGAGCGCCGGCTCGCGCACGCCCGCGACGAGCAGCGCCCCGCCCTAGCCGAGCGGATCGACCGCCTCGACCTGCTGTTGTCCCAGCGCAGCTAACCTGTCATCCACACGAGGAGCCGTATGGCCAAGACCGCTGTCGCCGTAGTGGAGAAGCCCCAGGATCCCCTACTCACGAAGCTCCAGGCCATGTTCAAGGCCGCCAAGCGCGTCTCGACGCCGATCATCGGCATCCAGTCGCTCGACGCGACCGCGACCATCGCCTCCATCGGCGAGATGTATCCGACGCTCGCGCTCGTCCGGTGGGACATCGTCCGCGGAGCCTTCGGCCTCAACGAGGCCGGCACCCGCGCCATCCTCGACGCGCTGCCGCCCATACCGCGCCCCGAGCCCGGCGAGCCCCCGGTCGACCGCGCGGCGTACGTCGCCACGTTCACCACGAATCCGGTGGACATGCTCAAGGTGAGCGCGAAGTTCCCCCGGAGCACGCTCCTGTTCATGCTCATGGCCAACAACTACCTGGAGAGCGAGACCGTCCAGCAGGCGATCTGGAACCGGCGGGACGAGAACAAGCTCTCCAACCAGACCCTCATCCTGATCGACACCATCCTGCGATTCCCCCCGTCGCTGGCGCAGGACATCCTGATCCTCGACGAGCCGATGCCGACGCCCAAGGACATCGAGACCATCATCCTGGGCAACATCAAGTTCTTCAACGAGAAGCAGGTCAAGTCCGCGCAGCCCATCATCGAGATCCCCGATGCGGCGGTCCTCGAGCGCGCGGTCGATGCGGCCCTGGGCCTGCCCGCGTTCGCGGCGGACCAGGCCACCGCCATGAACATCACCGAGACCGGGGTCGACATCGGGGGAATCTGGAACTGGAAGATCGGCTCCGTCGGGTCCATCAAGGGCCTGAGCGTCCACCGCGGGGCCGAGCGGTACAGCGACTACGTGGGCAACGAGTACGCCAAGGAGCTCCAACTCGCGTTCATCAACGGCAAGAAGCGCCACAAGGGCATCGTGCTGTTCGACGAGATCGACAAGGCCTTTGCCGGCAATGCCGGAGACAACACCGGCGTGTCGGGCGAGCTGCACGGAGCCATCCTCGAGTTGATCGAGGACCTCAAGCTCACCGCCCTGCTCTATCACGGCGTGTGGGGGTCCGGGAAGAGCCATCTGGTGAAGTCCGGGCGGAACGAGGCCCGGGGCGGCGAGATCATCATGCTCAAGGCCAGCCTGCCCCAGGTGAAGTCGGGGATCGTCGGGTCCAGCATGATCAACTTCCTGACGCTCTGGAAGTCGATGATGGCGATGTGCGCGGATTCCCCGCTCCTGATCTTCACCTGCAACACGATGGCTACGCTGTCGGCGGAGTTCCTGAGCCGCATGAAGGTCAAGCTGTTCTTCGATCTGCCCGGGAAGGAGGAGTTGGACGCCCTCTGGAAGGTCAACATCCGCAACTACGGCCTGGACCCCAACCAGCCGCTCCCGGCGTGCGACCAGTGGACCGGCCGCGACGTCCGCAACTGCGCCGAGATGTCCTGGGAGCTGGGTCTGCCGCTCCTGACCACCGCCCAGGCCATCGTCCCCCAGGCGATCGGCTCCCGGGCCAAGCTCCAGGCCATGCGCGCCGAGGCCAACGGCACCCTGCTCTCCGCCGTCAAGCCCGGTCTCTACTACATGCCCGAGGATCTGCCCACCGCGCCCCAGGGCGGCCGGCTGTTCAGCGACAACTAGGCCGCTAGGAACCTAGAAAACTAGGTAGCTGATCCGCTGTTCTGCGGATAAAATCGGCCCCACATTCACAGAGAGGAGCCCCCATGCCGTGTGACTCCGTGGTGAAGATGGAAGTGAACCTCAAGCAGATGGATCACGTCGTCCTCAAGCGCGCCCTCGAGAAGGACGGCTGGACCGTCGCCCTGCGGCGCGACTACATGCTCGCGTACAAGGACGGGCGGCGGATCGAGATTCATCGCGACCGCGCGGTCGTCGACCAGGGCGACGAGGACCTCGTCGAGAAGATGAACGACGCGTACAGCCGGGAGGCCGTGCGCACCGCCTTCGCCAAGTTCGGCTTCAAGGTCGAGCAGTCGAAGACGGTGAAGAATCAGGACATCATGACCAAGGCGACGTTCGGCAAGTCCAGCTTCAAGAAGTCCGCCCAGAAGACCGGGTACTAGGAGGGCACCATGGCAGAGGACAAGATCATCGTCGACCACCTCGGCGGCGGCCGGATCAAGATCACCACCGACGAGGTCTCCGGCCCCAATCACATGGCGGCGGAGAATGCGCTCGCCTATCTGGCCCGGCTCATGGGCGGCCCCGTCGAGCGCAAGAGCCGGGGCAAGATGGCGGTGCACTCGCACACCCACGACCAGACCCACAGCCATGAGCACTGAGATCGCCTGTCGGTGCCGGGCTGGAGAAGATGAGGACGGGCACTACATCGTGTTTTGCCCCCTCCACGCTGCTGCGAAACCCGCCCTGGACGCGCTAGAGACCGCGATGGAGTGGCTGGACAAGAATGAGCACCACGACCGGCTGACCGTCAACGACTTCATCGATGGCAGCGGCTTCTCCGCACAAGCGAGCGCCGCCATCCTCGCCGCACGTGGCCCCGCAACGTCGTAACGCGGTTCTGAAATTCAGAATCGCGATTCCCGCCCCCGGCGGATTCCGGGGATAAAGGAGACTCGCGTGAAGCTCATCGAGAACCCCCTCAGCATCTTCAACCGCGCCGTGATCCTCAAGCTGACGATCGGCAAGCCTGGCAACCGCATGCAGCTCGACAAGAACCAGTACGAGGTCGATGCCGACAAGGACAGCACGTCGGCCCAGAAGAAACTGCTCAAGGCCCCCGAGATCAGCGCGGCGGGCAAGGGCCTGGACCAGTGCCGGGCCGCCATCCGCAAGCTGTCGATGTCCTCCCCGATGGGCGACGGCACGCGCCTGCTGTCGATCCTGGCCGTCCCGAAGGCCGAGGAGTTGATCGCGGGCGCGATCACCACGCTCAACACCGTGCACAAGCCGCTCATCCGGGAGAAGTACAGCCTGCGCATCCAGGAGGCCCAGCGCGATCTCAACGGGCTGTTCAACCTGGCCGACTACGCCCCGGTCGACGAGTTCGTCGAGAAGTTCTACATCGACCAGATGTACATCTCGTTCGGGGCTCCGGAGGCGCTCGCCTCCGTCCGCGCGGACCTGCTCACCCGAGAGCAGAGCCGCCGGCAGACCCAGGCCCAGCAGACCGCCGAGGACGCGCCCCGGGAGCTGGCCACCGAGTTCAAGGCCTTCACCGAGCGCTTCATCGCCCGTACCGGCAAGATCGCGGCCGGCGACAGCACCAAGGTCAAGGGCCTGCTCGACAACTTCCTGGAGTTCCTGAACAACGTCCCGCTCCGCAACCTGCTTGAGGTCGAGGAGCTCTCCACCCTCGCCACCAAGGTATCCGGCATCCTCGGCGGCGTGTCCCCCGACATCCTGCGGGAGAATCGCCGGGTCCGCGACTACGTGGAGAACGAGTTGTCCGGCGTCCAGACCGAGTTGACCACGTTCCTCAACCTGCGCCCCGGCCGCTCCTTCGAGGTCGGCGGGTCGGAGGAGGCGGCATGATGAGCGATCTGCGCAAGGCCCTGCTTCCGCTGCTCCGAGCGGAGGGCATCGCCCGCGTCACCTGCACGTATTCCGGCTCCAATGACGAGGGATGGCTCGAGAAGCCGCACCTCTACAACGCGGCCAATCAGCGCCTCGCAGCCGGGCCAGACACTCCGGCCCTCTTCGCACTCTGCGAGCAGATCGAGACATTCCTCAACGAGATCCTCGAGGACCAGCATCCCGGATGGGAGATCAACGACGGCGCGGACGGGGAGTTCTCGTGGGACATCCCGGCCGACAAGCTGACCAACACGCACCACGAGCACTACATGAGCACCAACACCTCGGAGGACGACCTATGAGTTACGAGAACGAAGGGCTCCCTACCAACCCGACTCCGGAAGAGATGATCGAGTTGAAGGACGGCGAGCTCCTGGAGGCGCGCGCGGAGATTCTTCGGGATCTCCGGGCCGGCGGGATCACCCGGGTCGAGGCCGAGTACGACGGCTCCGGGGACAGCGGCCAGATCAACGGGGTCGGCTTCTACATCGGCGACACGGAGACAGCCGACCCCGGCCTCGGCGTCGAGGACTTCATGTACCGGCTGCTCGAGGAGTACGGCCTCAACGGCTTCGACAACGAGGGCTCGTCGGGCACGATCAAGTGGGACCTGACCCGGGACATCATCTTCATGCACCACGGCTGGGTGGTGGAGTCCTACGAGGACGACTCGAAGATCATCGGACCCGGCCCAACGCCGGATCGAGACGTCGCATGAGCCACCCCAGCATCCACGCGGTCAGCTCTGCGAAGCGGTTCGGTGGCAAACCGGAGGACTACGAGCCCATCCACGACTGGTTCGACGCGACCAAGGAGACGTTCGCCGACTTCCGGCATCGGGCGCTCCGGCACCATAGCCAGGGCATCTTCGAGGCCGAGCGCCTGTTCGGCCACACGATCACCAACTCGGACGGCCGCATGGTCCCCGTGCGGTACATCGGCGAGCAGCATGTCAAGGAGGACTGCGGCGGGTTCATCCCCACCGTGGCCGACTGGTTCCGCAACATCAAGCGGGAGGTGTGGATGAGTCGCGGCTACACCCTCAAGGAGGACGAGTGATGAACAAGCCGGTGCGGATCGCGTGCCCCCGGCAGATCAACGAGGACGACGCCTGCGAGGCCGATCTGGTCGTCTGGATCGGCGGCAAGGGCGAGGAGGATTCATTCATCGATCTGATCGAAGACGCCCCGTGCGGACACATCCTCACGGAGGCCGAACAGGAGGTGATCTTGGAACGGGCCAACCGGGAGTTGGCCGATCGCGAACGGGACCGGATGGAGTATCGCGCGGAGGATCGCTGGTGACCGAGTACGACCGGAACCTCGTCCTCCGCGGTGGCCTGTTCGTGCTTGCGCTCATCGTTGGCCTTGCCGTAGTGTTCGGCGTGTTCGTGCTGATCGAGTACACGCCCGCGCCGTAAACCGCTGTCCCCGGCAGCTTCGGCTGCCAGATAGGAGAACCCCGTGGCCGCTCCCACTCCGAACCTGATCCTCCGCTGGACCGACCTCATCACCATCCCGCTCAAGAAGCACCCCGTCGCCCGCGATGTCTCGACCGGCGCGGTCAATCTGCACAAGGGCTGCCTCGAGGCCGGCGCGGTCGAGCCCAAGCTCGGCAACGCTAGCCAGTGCAAGACCTGCGGCAAGATCCTGGACAAGAGCGAGATCATCAAGGGCTTCCCCGAGAACGGGCGCTGGCTCCCCGTCACCGAGGAGGAGTTGAAGGCCCTGGCCGCCGAGAGCACTAAGGAGGTCGAGGTCGTCGGCTTCTTCCCCCTCGCCCAGATGGACCTGCGCTGGGTCGCCAAGGCCGACTACCTCGGCCCCCTGGGACGGCCCGCCGAGAAGGCCTACCACCTGCTCACCGATCGGCTGCGGGAGGGCAAGCTGGGCGCGCTGGTGAAGTACACCGGCTACGGCCGGGACAAGATCGGCATCATCCGCGCCGGGGCCGAGTCCCTGATGCTGCACGACGCGTACTTCCCCGCCGAGCAGCGGACCTACGCCGAGCAGTTCAAGGAGCCGCTGATCCCGATGGAGTTCTCCCCCGAGGAGAAGAAGCTGGGCGATCAGCTCATCGCCTCGAAGGTGATCGACTTCAACGTGGCCATCCTCGAGCAGGCCGACCAGTACCTCGATCGGGTCGAGACGTTGAAGGAGACCCGTCGCAACGGGCTGCCCCTGCCGCAGTTCGAGAAGGCCCCCGCCGTCGCCGCCGGTGGCGATCTGCTCGCCGCCCTCAAGGCCAGCCTGGACCTGCGCCCCGGCCGGTCGTTCGAGATCGAGCCCAAGCCGCCCGTCAAGATGGAGGCCGAGAAGCCCAAGGCCAAGACGAGCAAGAAGAGGAGTGCCTGATGCCGTTCTATCGCGCCGTGGTCGTGAAAACCTACCTCGTAGTCGTCCAGACCGACAACCTCACCCTCGCCCAACAGGAAGCCCTGAACGCTGTCAAGGGACAGACCGGCCAGAGAAGCCACGTGTTCGACACCATGATCAACGTCGAGAGCGTAGCCGTGCTCTCGGTTGGGCAGGTGGACGACGTATGAACGCGCTCGACGCGAAACTTGAGGTCTCCCCGAAGTACGATGTCCTCGGCGGGCAACACTGGATGACCCCGCGCGGGCCGATCACCTTCACGATCAAGATCGGCGGGTGCAGCAAGACCTTCGCCCGCGTGGTCGCCCGCAAGATCGCCCGCCTCTGGAACGACGACCTGCGTGCCAGACGCCCGCAGACTTTGGCCCGGCGCAGGCGAACGGCGGCGCGCGTATGAGTTACGCCGCGCAAGCGATACTCCGCAAGGTCGAGTACGCCCTCAGCAAGGACCGGGAGCTCGATCCGGCCCCGGTGATCCGCCAGCAACTCATCAAGTGGCGCGACGCGCTGCTCACCGCCCCGCTGGATACGGGGCAGGTCGTCCTTCTGAGCCAGACCATCGCCCATCTCGCCCGGCTCATCGCCGCCGAGGAGGCCTTGATCCCGAAGGAGAGCCGCCGATGAAGCGACGGACCGAGATCGAGAAGCTCTATGCCGTCGCCGACGGCGACGAGGCCGACGTCCTCGATCGCCTCAGAGAGAAGGCCGGAATCACCTGGGAGTGCCGGGACGAGAACGGCTACTCCCACTGGACCAACACCAGCCGCCGCAAGACCTGCGAGCGGTGCCATCGGCCCCGCCAAGGAAGGAGGAAGGCCGCGTGAAAGTCGACGTGATGGGCACGGATGCCGTCTGGCTCCCGACCGACATTGAGGAGCGGGAGCTGGACGGCTTCCTCGAGAACGACAACTACTGCCTCCAGAAGAAGGAAGACGGGGTGCACGTCCTAGCCTCGCACACGGCGGACGGGCGGATCGACGTCCGCAATCGCCGGGGAGAGCTGCACCGGATTCCCCCCGCGCTCGAGCGGGTGCTGCGCCAGGTCCCCCGCGAGACGATGCTCGACGGCGAGAAGCTCCACGAGGGCGGCCTCGTCGTGTTCGACATGCTGTACGGAGCCGGGGAGGATCTGCGCGGCTTCCCCTACACCGGCCGTCTCGCCCGCGCGGCCGAGCTCTGCCTTGAGGTCAACTCGCCCCTGCTCCGCGTGGTCGAGACGGCCCTGACCCCGCCGGCCAAGCGCGCGCTCGCCGACCGGCTCCGCGCCGAGCGCGCCGAGGGCCTGATCCTCAAGGATCTGCGCGCGCCGTACCGCCCCGGTCGGACGGCGTGGGGCTGGACGATGCGGCGGCTCAAGTTTCTCAAGAGCCTGACCGCCATCGTCCAGCGTCCGGCAACCGGCACCAAGGCCCATTTCGAGATGTTCTTGATCGATCAAGGAAAGGTGGTGAGTATCGGAACGGTGAGCGCGCAGCAGTTTTACGACCGTCTCATTCCCGGACAGAGTGTCATCGCGGAGGTGTCCTATCTCTACGCCACGCCGGGGAACCGGGTCGTCCAGCCGCGACTCAAGCGGCCCAACCCCTTCCGGACCGACAAAGCGCCGGAAGACTGCACGATCGACCAGCTCGTCACAGGAGGTCGCTTTGCCTAATCTCCGTTCAGCCGAGCTCCCGAGTGGGCTTCGGAACATCGCCGCGTGGGGGAAGCGCTCCTCCAACGGCTCAACCAAGTACGAGATCGTCCTGTGGGACTCCGGGCACATCTCCTGCGACTGCCCCGGATGGACCTTCAAGCGGAAAGACAACCTCGACAAGTTCGGACACGAGCGCTGGTGCAAGCACGTCGCCGAGTTGTTCGGCGAGGCCCAGCAGATGTACGCGCAGTTCCTCGGCCGCTCCGGGCGGAAGTGGGACGCCCCCCAACAGAACGACGACGACGAGCCCGACGTGATCCCGCGCGTGAAGGCGCGCCGGGAGAAGCCGATCGAGGCCGCGCCGATCTCCCTGCGGCCCGGCCGCAGCTTCGAGGTCTAGCCATGTCAGCACCCGAGCTGTTCCAGACCCCCATGGGCCGCAAGTTCTACGAGGGCACCATGCCCCGGATCGCCGCCGCGCTGGAGTTGATCGCGCAGCGGTTACCGCATCCCTTGTCCTCCGCGGTCTACCTCGTCCGGCATCCGAGTAGCCCGGGGACGATCCTCGCCATCTTCTCGGACAAGAAGCTGGCCACAGAAGTCGCGCTTAGGACCGGCGGGCTCGTCGAGCCCTGGACCATCACCGAACGGGAGGACTCATGAACAACGACAGCCGCGCCTTCGCCGCCCTCGACACCGCCCACAACCGCTTCCTGTCCTCCGGCGATCCCAAGGCCGCCCAGAAGGTCTCCGATCTCTATCGCGCCCTCTCCGGCGGATGCCGCCCCGCAGGTAGCCACACCTGGCCGGTCAGCGGCCCCTGGTGCTACTGCGGGCGCGAGAAGTGGAGGAACCAGTGATCGATCTGCCCCCGCGAGAGACGCTCGGGAAGGCGATCTATCTTGAGGCTTGCTACCAGCAGGACATCGCCTACATGTTCGATCGGCATTGGGACCACTACGGCACCCACCGCGGCTACCGGGAGATCGCCCGGCGGACGTGGTATCGCGGAGGCTGGTCCGAGACCATCCGCCGCCTCTACACCCTGATGGACGCGGTCTACGACTTCGCCGACACATCGTTCGAGTGCGGAGAGTGGAACCGCAACGATAGCGACGAGCCCTGGGATCGCGTCTACGAGCGGTCCCGGAAAGCCGAGGCCCGGCTCTGGGAGGCGCTCGCCGTCCTCGTTCCCTACCTCAAGCCCTCGTCACAGGAGAACGCCGCATGACGCACGAGGAAGCGAGCAACGTGCTGTACGGCCAGAAGGTCGACGTCGACACGTCGGTCTTCTCGGCCTCCCCGATCCCGACCGGCCAGTACATCCGGTGCACGCCCCGGTTCCTGGAGTCCAAGCGGGGCATCGGGGGCTGGGCCGACATCGAGGGCGACCGCATGTACGTCATCCGCGAGGGCGGTGACGGCCTCTACGCCCACATCGCCCTGATCCGTGCGGTGCCCGCATGAAGGAGGGGCTCGAGCTCGCCCCCCGGGAGTTCGTCCGGTCCTCGTGCGATTGCGGCGATTGCGCGAAGTTCTGCCGGCAGCGCCCCGGCCACCTGATCCCGTCCGATCTGTTCCGCATCGCCGACTTCCTGGTCCGGGAAGGCCGGATCCCGGAGACGAAGTACGTGATGGACTCCCTGCGCGCGTCCAAGGGGGCCATCGTCGGCGATGCCAGCGGCCAGCTCTACCGGATCGGCACCATCACCCCGGCCGTGCGGGAGGATGGCGCGTGCGTGTTTCTCACCGAGGACAACCGCTGCTCGATCCACGCGGTCGCCCCGTTCGGCTGCGCCTACTTCTCCGAGCACGACGAGAAGCGCCAGGCCGACATCTATTCCCTGTGGAGTCTCCGGCTGATCGCCGGGACCCCGGCCTACGAAACCGCCCGGCAAACCATCGCCGCGCGGGACGGTGGGGCCGCCGAGCCGTTCAAATAGGAGGACCCTGATGGCCAAGCCCAAGAAGCCCGTGCTGTGCACCAACTGCGGCGGGGAAGTCGCCACCGTCCCCGCACCCGCAAAACCCCGTGGCGAGTCACGGACCATCCGAGTCGCGCTGTATGCCGGCTACCGGCAGCTCGGCTATCTCCCCTGCCCCACCTGCAAGGACTATGTGGACCCCGCGACCCACGACTGCGCAACCTACGAGACGATCTGGGTCGTCACCCGGAGCATGGATCAGTTCGCCCGCGCGATGCAGGCGATCTGGGCCATGCCGATCTACGAGAAGGACGCGGCCGACGGCTGCGAGCTGATGGCCCGCGCGGGCGCGGCCCCGCTCGAGATCGCGGAGGCGGCATGAGGCCCGGCGAGGTCCGTATCGACTCGTGGGACGGCCTCATCGAGGCACTCCGTGGCTGCCAGACCTTCCTCGAGGGCGCGATCACCGACGTCGCCGTCGAGCCGGGGGAAGAGGGCGGGCGGGTACACGCCGAGCGGTTGCTCGGCCATACCACCGATGCGATGGTGCTCGCAGTCTGGATCAAGGGCGTCGCGATCGCGTCCGAGAAGCTGGAGCCCGAATGAAGACCTGGGACGAGTTCACCCGGGAAGAGTGGATGGCCGCCTGTCGCGAGGCGTGCGCGGCCACCCGACGCCCCCAGCCCGAGAAGGAGGGTCCCGTTGATCCAGGAACTCCGGCAACTCCTGGCGCAGCTTCGCCCGATCCGTCCTGAGCCCGTTCGGCTCATCCCGCTCCACCCGCTGGCCGTCGCCGCGATCCCGGTCGCGGCCGCGCGGTGGTGTGAGGATTGCAGTCTGGTATTCCCCCAGGCCCGGCACTGTCCGGGCTGCGGCGCGGAGAGCCACGTCGGCCTCCGAATGCTGCTGAACAGGGAGGCGTATGGCCCACAAGTACCGTCGCTCGGCAACCGGGTCGCTGGAGAAGATCCCCATCACGGAGGCCGATCTGGCTGGCGGCCTGACAATCCTCCCCGGTGACATGATCCCCATCCCGGGGAAGAAGCCGCGCCGCTATCGCGCGCCGCGGGTGCTTGGTCCCGACAACAAACCGCTCCGGCCCCCGATCACGGCGGTCCGGAAGAAAGGTGCGTGAATGAACCCCAACGACTACGAGATCCACCTGTACTGCATCATCTGCTGCTCCCGGATCGGATTCCTCGACCCCACGCCCAAGGACGACCAGATCGTCCGCCGCATCAGCGAGGCCCTCGAGGACCACGTGATCGCGGCCCACACGAGCCGGTCGCCGATCACGATCGAGGGACGCCGGTGAGCAGCCCGATCATCGAGATCCTCCCGGTCGGCCCCGACGAACCCTCGCGCTGCTCCGTGATCGTCAACGGGCAGCACATCCGGCACGCCGTCGAGTACGCCCAGGCCCGCTTTGTGGCAACGGCCATCCGCGATGCCTTTGAGGTCATCGGCGTGACGTCTATCCTCTCCGACATCCTGGGAGGTCCGCCGCCCAGGAAGGGATACTACACATGAGCGACTACATCGCCCAACGGGAGCTCCCGGACGGGCGCGGCCTCTTCATCTACGAACTCCTCGGCGGCCGGGCGCGGCTCGGGATCAGTCTCCCCGGGAACAAGTCCTGGTTCGAGGACGAATGGTGATTCGATTCCCCCGTGGCGGCGGTCGTCGCCATGGCAGCCTGGGACGGGACCGGGGAACCGTCCGGCTGGATGCGCCATCCCCGTAGCGGTCGCCGCCGACCCGGCGGTGATCCCACACAGGAGTACGTCAGGAAATGATCGAGACCGTTCGCAAGCCCCCGCAGATCGCACTCGGATCCGCCAACAGCACGGCGTGGCTGTTCTCTGAACGGAACGGCACGCCGTGGCACGCCGCCCTCTCGATCCACCCCGATGGGTCGGGCTCCCTCACCGTCTACAGCCACAGCGGTACCGACAAGGTCCGCCCGGAGGGCAGCGTCGGCTTCGACCGCGCGGGCGCGCAGGCCCTCCTCACCGTGTTGAAGTCGCATCTCGAATCACAGGCCCAGGCATGACGATCGTTCGATGGGACTACTCAGACGGGAGGAAGGCGAGCATGGTCGCTGACGGCATCGAGTTCGAGGTAGAAGGCAAGTGGCACGAGCCCTACATCAAAGGCTTCTGTGTCGGCTGCAAGCAGTTCGACGTGTTTCTCTCGCAGATCAAACCCGATCGCTGGCGGTGCGATCCCTGCCGCACAGCCGAGTCAACACTACCCACAGCCGAGGAGAAGAAGTCGTGACCACACGCCTCAAGGACTGGCTCGAGATCAGCACGACCGGATTCGCCCAGCGGCAAGCCGATCGCAAGCCCGAGCATCTGCTCAAGGAAGTGATCCAGAACGCGCTGGATGCCACCGAGGAGGTCGGCAGCACCGTCAAGATCTGGATCCGCCCCGCCAAGCTCCAGCGCAAGAACGTGGTGGAGCTCATCGTCGAGGACAACGGCCCCGGCATCGACGATCCCGCCAATCTCCGGACCGTGTTCTCCACCGGCAAGACCGACAGCTTCCTCCTGCGCGGTCGGCTTGGGCAAGGTTTTAAGGAGATCCTCTGCCTCTGCCTCAAGGCCGACATCGCCTCCCGCGATCACAGGATGCGGTTCTTCGTCGAGAAGGGCGAGCGGGTGTGCGACGTCGATTCCTCCCCGAAGGCCTCGCAGGGAGTTGGCTACTTCCCCGGCACGTCGGTCGCCATGTGGATGCCCTGGCCCCTCGACAGCATCCCGGCCCTTGTCCAGTACGTCGGGAGTCTGATCATCCCCGAAGGCCGCCAGGTCTGGCTCAACGACCAGCGCCTCGGCGAGCGCAAGGCCGAGTACACCATCGACGTCACCCTCAAGACCGAATTGTTCCAGGACGGCAAGTGGGTCCGCCGCGAGCGGCCCGGGAAGGTCGAGTTGGTCAAGCCACTCTTCACCGAGATCAAGGAAGAGCCGATGATCTTCGAGATGGGGATCCCCGTCCAGGACATCGAGTGGACCCAGCCCTACCACGTCAACGTCCTGATGCGCATCCCGATGAACCCCCGGCGGGACGCCGTGGCCGCCGGCTACCTGAAAGACGTGTACCGGCAGATTCTCCCCACCCTGATGCCGAAGCTCGAGCCCGAGCAGCTCCGGGACGAGTGGGTCAGCCTCGCGGTCGAGGAGGCCGACGCCGATCTTCGGAAGGAGATCGTGACCACCGCGTTCGGCGACGATGCCGTCCGCGCGGTCCCGAGCATGGGGCGGCACGACTGGAACAGCGATGCCCGGGAGATGGGCCTCAAGCCGATCGACACCGCCCTGCTGCCGAAGGGCCTCCGGGACGCCGCCCAGGAGATTCTCCCGTCCTCGAGGGAGGCCGAGCTCCAGCGGCGCGAGACGGTCAACGTCGCCTTCAACCTGGGCGCGGACAAGCAGGACCGGCAATCGGCCAAGGATCAGCCCCTCAAGGCGTTCATCGCCTGGCTCGCCGGCGAGTTGGTCGGCATGCCGGTCGACGTCCGCATCACCCCCGAGCTGATCATCCGGGGGCAGCTCGCCACGGCCGCATGGGCGGAGGGCGGGCGGCTAACCCTCAACGGCGCAGTCCGCTCCGCATGGCAGGATCCCATGTCCGAGGGCTTCCTCGGCCTGCTCGTCCACGAGGTCGCCCACGAGAACGCCGGGCACCACGGTGATGACTTCCGCCGAGAAGTCGAGCGCATGGCGGGCAAACTCGCCCGGTTCTGCCTGGATCGCGGGATCGAGGTCCGCTCCCGGTACGATGCCATGAAGGTCCTGATCGAGGAGATCAAGGCCGGAGCCCCCGCGCGATGAGCCACATCGCCAAGACGGACGAGCATCTCTACGTGTACTCGATGGGTAAGCGCTTCCGCGTCCTGGCCATCTTCGACACGGACGACGAGGCGAACGCCTACTGCGCCAAGCATGACGCGGCCGCCGTGATCGCTTGCTTCGGTCCGATGGTCGTCGTCGCCAGCAAGTACCAGGGAGAGGTCAAACCATGAAAGCCCCCCGCCTCACCCAGGCCGAGCGTCACATCGCCGCCGCCTGCCTGGAGTTCGTCCTGGCTGGCGAGTGGCCCTTCGAGACCATCGCGCTTTCCGCCGCCTCGGCGGTCCGCGACAAGCTCCGGGGCTGGCCCCCGCTCGAGCGTGGCGAGCCGAGCGCCGCGCTCTCGATCGGGCCGTATCTCCAGTGCAAGCTCTGCCTCGAAGAGGTCTCCGAGATCGTGCAGCGCACCAAGCAGTCTCAGAGCCCCGCGCTCTACACCCGCTTCGACGTCGGCTTCACCCCGATTGGTCTCCAGGTATGGTGCCGTCGCCACGAGATCAACGTGGTGCACATCGACTTCGAGGGCATCGTGCACCCCGCGAATCTCAAGCCCGCCCCCGGCGACTTGACGAATCCGCAAAAGTGCTGATAGGCTCCCGATCATGAACACGCGGCCGCCGTCGAAGAGTTGTCCCGGCCACCATTTCGTCTACAACGCGGACCGGACGTACAAGCAGTGCGTCCATTGCCCCGCCACCGTGCCCGGCCGCAAGCGCCGCCGGCCACCCCAGGAGCGCAAACGGTGAGCGACCTTCTCCCCGTCCACCCGATCACCCCCGCCGATGCCGCGCTGATCGACGCGTGGCTCTCGGACCGCGCGGGCGTGACGCGCGAGCCCATCACCGACGCGATCGTCTACAGCACCAGCACCAATCACCAGCCCACGCGGGACTGGACCGAGGAGACCTGTCGCATCGCCCGGATGAAGGTCGAGCATCTCGCCCAGCGGATCGCGGTCCCGCTCGTGCGGCTCGGGTTGACCGAGGGCGGCGGCTTCACGCCTGACTCCATCCGCACGCCGATCATCGCCTACGCCAAGGACTTCGAGCTGCGCAGCCGTCCCCGCATCGCGAAGATCATGAAGAAGCTCGGGCCGGAAGCCAGCCGCCTGCGCGGGCCGCTCGTGTGGCGCACGAAGGCGTGGTGGTATCAGGTCACCTACTGCCGGGAGTTCTACAACTGGCTCGAGCGGCGCGGCGCGCGCCCCCAGGGGAGCAATCCCTTCGTCGGCGTCAACCGGCCCGCCGTGGCCACGATCAGCCGCTACCTCATCGTGGAGGAGTGGTTTCACCGCATCCTATCGGCCAAGTTGAGCCCGAAGGAGGAATGCATCCTGTTCCTTCTGGCCAACGGCCTCCGGTGCGACGAGATCGCCAAGCTGATGGTCGTCGACTTCTTCCCCGACCAGGGGGCCTCGGGCCTCATCCGCGTCGTGGGCAAGGGCAGCAAGATCCGCGAGATCCCACTCTACCGCCGCACGCGGTTGGCCATCGACCGCTACCTGCCCTGGCACGCCAAGACCTGGCCGCTGCGCCCGATGCTGTTCCCGCACAAGTTCCGGGCGAACCAGCACGCGCACATGCGCCCGCCCTCGATCCACGATCTCGTCCGGCGCGTCGCCACCCGCGTGATCCAGGATCCCGAGATCGTGCCGCGCATCACGCCTCATAAGTTCCGGCACTACTTCATCTCGGACTTCCTCCATCGGGGAGGCGGCCCGACCTATGTCCGCGCGCTCGTCGGACATCTCTCGCTCAAGACCACCGAGGGGTACATCCACGTGGATCCGCAGTGGCTCGCCAACGAGGTCCTGCGGATGGACCCCGACATCCCCCGAGAGGAGAAAGAACGTGTGCTCGCTGCGCATCCTCCTGCTCTGCTGCCTCCTCGCCCTGGAAGCTACCAACTCGAGCCCGCCCCCCGAGACGTACGACCTCTACGACTCCCACGGGAATCGGACGGGGTCTATCAAGACGTCGCCGGATACTAAGTCCTTCGACATCTACGACAAGAACCAGAATCGCACCGGCGTCGGCAAGGAAGATCCGAACGGCAACATCGACCTGTACGACACGCACGGCAACAGGAAGGGAGTCGTCAAACCCAATGGACGCGGCCGCTCTCGCTGACCTGCTGGAATTTCGCGAACGCACGCGCAGTCTCCCCGCTCCCCGCCCGACCACGTGGGACGGCATCATCGGCAACGCCCGCGCCGTCGAGCAGATTCGTGAAGCGATCCTCGCGGCCAAGAAGATGAGCCGGCCGCTGCCTCACATGCTGTTCTTCGGTCCCCCCGGCACCGGGAAGACCACGATCGCGCAGATGGCCGCGCGCGACATGGGCGGCTTCCTCGTAACCACCACCGCGTCGACGCTTGAGACACCCGCCGATTTGGTCCGGGTGATCTGGCAGATGAACGACGGCTGCGAGCAGACGCGGACCGCATCGCTCGCCTTCATCGATGAGATCCACACGCTCGGCAAGTCCAACGGGAGGCAGGCGATCGACCAAGAGCAACTTTTTACGCTTTTGGAAGATTGGGTGATGTATCACAATTTGATCGGCAAGCGCGTCGAGGACGAGAGGGGGCGGCGCTATATCCTCCGCGACAACAACACCGCCGCGCTCCCGTTCACGGCGATCGGGGCCACGACCGAGCCAGGGCTTCTCAGCCAACCCTTGCTTCGACGGTTCCTGATCCACATCGAGCTCGATCCGTATACCGAGAACGAGATCGCGACGATCCTCGGTGGGTCCGCCCAGCGCCTCGGATGGACGATCACAGACGCGGCGGCGACCTGGCTCTCGCGCTTCGGACGTCGCAATCCGGGAACGGCGATGAGCCTGTTGACGGCCGCGAACTCGCGCGCCGTCGCGACAGACCGCCCCAACATCGACGAAGCCGTCGCCCAGGAAGTCACCGAGCGCCTCCGGCTCTATCCGCAGGGCCTCACCGAGACGGACGTGCGCGTCCTGCGCCTGCTCTACGAACGGTCCCCCCGGGGCATCGGCCAAGCGGAAATCTGTCGCGCCCTCTCGATCTCGCAATCGCAATTCACCGGGATGGTCGAGCCGTACCTGCGGCAACTCGACATGATGGAAACGCTGGCTCGGCGAGTCATCAAGCCCGCCGGAATCCGCTACCTCGCTCAGATCGGCAAGCTCGACACGAGCCGCCCCGAAGTCCGCGCGGCCCTCGCATGAGACCCGTGAGAAATGCCGCCGGAGTTCCCGATATCCACCGGAGAACACGCAGCGCATGAAGGGCATCGGCGGACATCAATCAGCGCGCGCCCACCATCACGACTGGCTTACCCCGAAGCCGATCATCGACGCCCTCGGGCCATTCGATCTCGACCCCTGCGCCACCGTCGGCCAGCCGTGGCCGACCGCGCGGGTCCACTACACATGGCCCACGAGCGACGGCCTCATGCTCCCGTGGTCTGGGCGCGTGTGGCTCAATCCGCCCTACGGTCGTCATGCCGTGCGGTTCCTCGAGCGCATGGGCGCGCACCGCAACGGCATCGCGCTCCTCTTCGCCCGCACCGAGACCGAGATGTTCTTCCGCCACGTCTGGCCGTTTGCGATCGGGATGCTCTTCCTCCGTGGCCGACTGACGTTTCTCCGGCCGGACGGGACGGCGTCGCACCGGGTGAACGGATCGAACACCGCTGGCGGACCGTCCGTTCTCATTGCCTATGACGAGTTCAGCGACCATACCCTCCGGCACTGCAAGCTCGCTGGCGCGTACGCCCGCCCCGGGTGGGTTTGGGAAGAGGCTCACCGATGACGGACGGTCAAACACTCGCAGGCTGGATCGCTGGTACGGTCCTCGTGCTCGGGCTCGTCGTCACATTCTGGCTGGATCACCGCGCGTGGCGCGCGCCCTCGGCCCGCGCCGGGCAGCGGCGGCACCTGTGGGGCCGTCGCAAATGACCCCCGTCGCCCGCTGGATCCGCTGCACGATCCTTCACTCCTGGGCCTGGGTCCAGGACGACGACCCGGACTTGCTGGTCTACTGGAAGCACTGCCCCACGTGTGGCCGGCGCTGGTCGGCCCGGCCGACCCTGTATACGGTCGTGGAACTCCTGCTCCTGGGCGCGTTCCTTCTGCTGGCGTGGGCGTTTCTCGCGCAACTGGCGATGGGGCCAAACGGATGATGGACGACTGGTTGAAGTGGATTGTCCTGGGCCACTACGGGGAGTTGCCCGTGCTCGACGTGATCATGTTGACAGCCACCGGGTTGGCCGTGGTACTCGTAGCCACCGCCTGTCGCTGGTGGCATCGGCGTCGGGGGACGTGACCCTTACCCGCCGAGAGTTCGGCATGCTGGCCCTGGCCTTCGCGACCCTGGGGGCGGGCCACCGGAAAGGCAGCCCGATGGCCACCGCCGCCCCCGAAGCCCCCCGCGTGGTCCCCGATCCCACGATGCGTCCCTCGGGCAAGGTGACGACCGTCACCCCGAGCACCTTGCAGGCCGCCCTGGACGCGCGCCAGCCCGGCGATGTGTTGCAGGGCGATCCCTCTGCCCCCTGGGTGGGGAACTGGCAAATCAACGGCCGCATCGACGGCCCGCGACCGATCCTGCGCTCCACGCGCGAGGACATCCCGCTGCGGTTTCTCACCACGGTCCCCGCGCCGGTATTCAGCGCGGCCCCGAGCTCAGGCGGGCTGCACTGGCACAACGTCGAGATCACGCTCGATCCCGCCGCCGACTACCGGGGCGGGCAGAGTCTCGTCGAGCTGGGTACCCGGCAAGACGGCGATGAGATCCCGCGCAGCTTCGGCTTCACCCACAGCCGCCTCTTCGGCAACCCGGGGCAGGACGTCCGCCGGGGGATCCTCACCAACTGCGCCGACTTCTTCTTCGTGGATGGCCGGATCCACGAAATCCACCAGCGCGGCAGCGATAGCCAGGCCATCTGTGGATTCAACTCCGGCCCCGGCCATCTCATCCGCGACGCCTACCTCGAGGCCGCGAGCGAGAACGTCATGTACGGCGGCGCGGGCAACGCCAGCGCCCTCGCGAACCCCCGCGACATCACGATCGAGCGCGTCACCTTGTTCAAGGATCCAGCCTGGGGCGCGGGCACGTGGAACATTAAGAACCACCTGGAGTTCAAGAACGCCCAGCGGGTGCGCGTCCGCGGGCTGCATACCCTCAACTGCTGGGTCGATGGCCAGACCGGACGCTCGATCGTGTTCACCCCGCGCGACGTCGCCAGCAGCCCGTGGATCCGCGTGCAGGACATCGACATGCAGGACATCTGGATCGAGGACGTGATGAGCGCCTTCGTCCTGCTCGGGAGCGACGACAACATGGAGGGCCTCCCGGAAGAGACCCACACCAGCCGCATCCGGATGGTCAACTGGCTCGCCCGCCTCAACCCCAACGGGAAGTGCTTCGAGCCCGTCGCCCATAGCTTCGATATCGAGATGGACCGCATGACCTTCGTCGGCCCCGTCGACCGCTCGACCCTCTATGCCACCGCCATCGTGGCCACCCGGAACGGCGTCGTCCTGACGCGCCTCAAGGCGACCAACAACATCTTCGCCCACGGCGGGTACGGCTGGACCGGCGCGAGCGGCGAGGGCAACACCATCAGCAAGCTCTTCGCCGAGACAACCTGGAGCGGCAATCTCGAGGTCGGCGCGGGCGCAGTCGCGATCAACGCCCCCGCGACCCTTCCCGGGCCGCTAGATGCGGTGGAGGATCCCACCACGATCTTCGTGGACTACGCGGGGCAGAACTACCGCCTCAAGGCCGGAAGCCCCTGGGCCGGTCGCGGCTGCGACGTCGATGCCCTCGCCGCAGCCCTGACCGCCGGCTCCGCGCCCGCGCCCGTGCCGGTCCCCGCGCCGGTGCCGGTGCCCACCCCTACCCCCATCCCAACCACTGGAGGCGCTATGTACGCTCAATTCCTCGGAGTCTCGACGGTCAACGTCGCTGGTCCCTCGGCAGCTCCCGGGGCGGGCGGCGGCCCCGACTGGCAGATCGCCCTCACCGGCCTCAAGGCCGTGCCCGCGCGGATCCAGATCGACGGCCAGAACGGCACCGGCACCTGGATCGGTCCCTCCAACGGGACGAATTGGGCGGCGGTCTGGCAGGGCGCGGACGTCAGCAAGCCGATCAACGTGTTCTTCGAGCAGTACGCGCCTGCGATCCAGCCCTTCACCGTGAAGGTTACCTACCCCGACGGCTCGGTCGAAACGGCCAACTCGAGCCCGAACGCCCCGCCGACTCCAGCTCCGGCCCCCGCTCCCGCCGGACAGTTCACTGACGAGGAAGTCGCGAAGCTCAAGAAGCTCCTGGCCCTGATGAAGTAGGAGGCCGACATGACGTGGAAGAATTGGCTCATCTCGCTGTGGGTCGATCTCAAGGCGTGGTACTCCGGTGCGCCACCGCGTGAGTGCTTTTGCGGCTGCGGGAAGCCGGAAGTGAAGGTACGCATCCTGGTCGTCGGTGGACAGCGGTATGCGGACATCGACCGGAGTACCCCGCCGATCTGCGCCTCGAACAAGGAAGTCCGATGACCACCGCCCCCGCCGCCCCCGCCTCCGTCTCCGCGTGCGACGGCAGCCTCCAGGGGCCGCGCACGGCGGTCTCAGCCAGCACCGTACAGGCCGCGATGAACGCGGCCGCCCCGGGCGACGTCCTCGTGGCCCCGCGCGGGACCACGCTCCCGCCACTCACCGTCCCGCCCGACAAGCGCGGCGCGTGGTGCGTGCTCATGACTGACGGCGAACCCAACCTCTCGCGGCCGGGCACCACGGTCACCGCCGACCAGGCGGTCGCGATGGTGAAGACGCCGGGCATCACCGCCACGGACGGAAGCGGCGGGTGGCGCTTCGTCGGCATCGAGGTCCCGCGCCCGCCGGTGCCCGATACCGTGTACGTGCTGATCAACCTCGCGCGCGGCTCGAGCCGCCTCCGCTTCGAGCGCTGCTACCCGCACGGGACGGCGGGCCAGCCGCTCCGCCGGTCGATCGCGCTCAACAACGCGGACACCGCCGTCGTGGACAGCCTCAGTACCGAGAACCACGAGCCCGGGGCCGACGCGCAGGCGATCTGCGGATGGGATGGCCCCGGCCCCTTCCTCATCGACAACTGCGAGCTGTCCGCCTCGACCGAGAACATCCTGTTCGGCGGCAGCGATCCGAGTCTCGCGGGGCTAATCCCGTCGGACATCACGATCCGCCGCACCCGGCTGTCGAAGGATCCGGCGTGGGGCAATCTCTACCCCCAGAAGAACAAGCTTGAGTTCAAGAACGCGCGGCGCGTGCTGGTCGAGGACATGGATTTCGTCGCTGACGGCTGGCGCGGAGTCGGGATCGTGATCACGCCGCGCAACCAGGACGGCTCGGCCCCCTGGTGCGGGGTCACCGACCTGCTGATCCAGAACAGCCGCTTCCATGATCTGCTCGCCCTATTCAGCTTGCAGACGACCGACGACGTGCATGCCAGCATGGCGTGCGCCCGCATCGCAATCCGCAACCTGCTCGGCCTGAACATCCAGCAGCGCGCGTTCTATTGGGGCAGCGGCGTGGCGGGGGCGATCCTCGACGACCTGGAGATCAGCCACGTGACCGCGCTACCCTGCCGCAACTCGCCGTTCTGGCCCGAGGGCGCGCTCGGCCGGCGACTCACGTTCACTGACAATCTCTTCGGGGCTGGCTCCTACGCCGGTCAGGCGGTCGCCGCGCTCATCGCCGCCGCCGGGAGCGATGGCGTGCTCGCCCGCAACGTCCTCGTGGACGCGGGGGATGAAGATGGCGCAGGACCCGACCGCAACCAGGGCTTTACCGCCGCGCAGTTCAATTCCATTCACGATCCGACCGGCGTCGGCCTGGACCTGAGCACCGGCATCGGCCTGAGCCCCACGATCGGCTATCAGCCCACTCCGATCCCGACCCCGGCCCCGGCCCCACCATCGCCATTCACCGACGCCGAGGTCGCCACGCTGCGCAACCTCGCCGCACTGATCGAATGATCGCCCGGTTCGCCCTCACCGTGGCCGGCGTCACCGTGGTGCTCTTCGTACTCGGCCTCTTCCTGCTCTCCCTCACCGAGCCATGAGCCGCTACGGCGACCCGACCGGCTGGCGGTACTACCAGGAGTGGGCGATCTGCATCGCGATCGCGCTGGGCGAGACCGTCCGGGAGAACGTCCGCAAGCTGTGGGTATACCCCCTCCTGAGCCTGCTCTGGCTCATCGAGGGGCGGTGGTACGCGCGCCGGTGGAACCGCAAGAACCCCGAGAAAGGGGTCTAGTGATTCCCGTCGGCGTCCTCATCCTCCTGGGGCTCGGGGCGCTCTGGGCCGTGTGGCACGGCGCGGCCCTCTGGATCTCGTAGCCGCCCCTCCCGCCGCCGCGCGCGGTCCGCTCGCAGGAGCTCGGTGAGCGATCGCGCGTGGTCCGGCGCGGTCAGCACATCCAGCGCCCACCGCACCGCCGAGAGATCGGCCCGGAGGAAGCTCTGGAGCCCCGCCTGATCCGGCACCGCCCCCCCGTTGCGCGTCTGCGTGGCCGCCATCGCCAGCCGTTGCTCGAGCCGCACGATGATCTTCTCCAGCCGCGCGAGGCGACTTCGCTCGTCGCGGGCGAACCGGCGATCCGGGTGCAGGCGCTCGAGCGTCGGCGCGGGCTCGTTCCAGGCCTGACTCATGCGAAGGCCTTCGTCACCACACCCGCCCCGCAGCTCCGGCACTCGAACACGATCATCTTCCTCTCGCCGTCTGGCACGTCCTGCTCCGGGTTGCGCGTCATGGGGGAGAACTTCCCGCACGCCGGGCACTCGAAGTACGCGAAGGCCTTGAAGCCCCCCGCCTCGTAGGTCCCGATGAACTCCTGACAGACCATCTCGACCAGCAACCCCTCGGCCAGGTCCTCCGGTGCCCGCCCCTCCCCCTCCAGGATCTTCTTCGCCGACTCGATCGCCCGCTGGTAGATCTCCCACTGGTCCGGGAAGAACCGCAGCCGCTTCGTCACCATCCCCGCCGCCGGCCCGTCCACCCGCTTCATGATCAGCTCTTCGAGCTCGCGGTAGGTCATCGTCCGCCCCCGGGCGATCCACTCCTCGGCATTGTCCGGCGTGATCACCTGGGCAATCAAGCGCCGATTGCTCCGCGGGATCTGGTCGAACGCCTCCCGGAACTTCGGGATCTCGAGGGCCAGCTTGAACTCCCGGATGAGCCGCTGGAACGACCGCGCGTGCACCCGGGCCGCCGAATCCTGCTCCTGGCCCTTGAATCGTTCCCGCAGGTACTCCGCCGTGCTGCGATACCCCCGGAGCCGATAGTACCCGTTCTTGTGATTCTCGAAGAGCGCCGACGCGAGATGGTAGTCGCTGTCCGTCTTGGCGAGCAGCGCCGTCGCGATCGCGGCGTCGTTCTCTTCGGGGCTCGCCGTCACGGGCGTCCGGGCACCATCCGCTCCTCAAGGAGCCGCCGACAGTCCTCCTCCAGTCGCGTGATCCGCTCCTTGAGCCGCCCGTTCTCCTCGAGGATCTCATCCCGCGACCGCTCTCGTGGTGCCCCGAACCGCCCGACTGGCTCTGGCGCTGCCCGCATTGGCATTCCTCCTCTCACAATGTTTCTCCCCCATCCACGTACCGGACCGGCGGCCGCTCGCTATTACCTGGCCGCACCAGCCGATGCCTCGGATGCAGGACGTCGTCGTCATGCAGCTCCGGCAAGACCACATCCAGAATCCGGTCCAACGTGATCACCTTCTGCACCACCCCCGCCGCCAACCGCATCCCCTCGGGCCGATCCGCCGGAAGCGCCGCGAGCGTCTGCGCGATGAGCGCGTCCAGCTCGCCGTAGCGCGCGAGCGCGTCCTGGAGCGTCGGCGGCGGCAGATTCTTTCGGCTCATACCCGCCGCAGGTATCCCCGGGGGTTGTAGGTCGTCAGATACTCCCGCGTCGTGTCGATCACGAACTCCTCCCCGAAGTCCGCGAGGAAGATCTCGACCGCCTCCCAGGGACCAGGTCCGTGCCCCGGATAGATCGGGTGGCCGTTGATGTTCGTGTCTTCCACGATCAGGTAGCCCCCGCGCGGCACGAGTTCCTGGTACGCCACCATCTCGGCCAGCACGTGCTGACACGCATGGTCGGAATCGAGGATCACGAGCGCGGAGCGGCCCGCCGCAAGCTGCTTCACCTGCGCCACCGTCGCGGGAGCCACCGAGTCGCCCAGGACATACGTGAGCCGATTGTGAACCGGCGGCAGCGGCCCCCGTGGTTCCCGGTCGATCGTGAAGACGTGGCCGTGCCCCAGGAGTTGGCAGAGATGCGCGAGGTAGAGCGCAGAGCCCCCGTAGCACGTGCCCGTCTCGACCACGACGTCGGGCATCAGGTCAAACATGATCTGCTGGTAGGCCAGGAGGTCCACTGGGTTTTTCAGGATCGGCACGCCGAAGTACTTCACCCGGTCGAGGTTGCCGCACCGTCGCCAGATCTCCTGGAAGGCGTCGACCACGCGGACGTCGTCCGGCCGGAGCTCCATGTCGCTCCCCCGCATCTCGATCGTCATGCCGTCTCCGGCTCCGGCGTGAAGCACGCGCAATCCGATCCGCCGAAGCAATCCAGTTGCTCGTTCGCCAGCGCGCGCCGGCGAAACTCCACGAGCGTCAGCGGCCGCATCCGCCCGCCCCGTCGGTCTCGCAGGATCGCCACGTCCTTGCCGAGAAACACCCGCAGCTCTTGCTCCCGCCGCGCGTGGGCATCGAAGCGCTCCGGGAAATGCTTGAGGAGGAGCTGGAACTGCTCGTGCCCGGCCTTCACGCAAAAGCCCCCGCAGTTGTTGTGCTTGAACCCGAGCGCGTAGAGCCGAGGCTCCTTGAGGCCGACCATCCGCATCAGGTCGCGCACGTCGTCCTTGTCCATCGGCGGATCCTCGAGGAGCGGCGCACGCACCGTCCAGGGTGCCCAGTACGTCGCCGCCCGCGCCATCCGCGCCGCCTCATCGCCATCAAACCCGAGGTACACCGTGGTGGCCCCGGGCTCGCACTCGCGGTCGAGCCAGTCGCGGAGCAGCTCGCGTTTCAGGATTCGCGAGCAGAGATCCACGCGGGTGTTGCCCAGGAACCGCCGGTCGAAGAACACCTGCCAGGGATCCCGCCCGTCCGCCACTCGCGTGATCGGGACCCCGAGGTCCGCGCTGGCCTCGTCGAGGAAGCGGTAGAGATCCTCGTCCTCGATCAGCGTGTCCGCGAAGAGCAGCGTCGCCGCCTTCCCCCGCTCGATCACCCGCTTCGCCGTCGCCCAACTCGCCCCTCCGCCCGAGAACATCACGATGTGCCTCACCCGCGCGTGATCCCCGCCTCCAGAATCTCCTCCGCCACCGCCCACTTCGATGCTTTCCGCACGATCTTCCAGGCGAATTGCTCCGCCCCCAGCCCGTAGATCACGAGCCGTCCCTTCCGAAACGCCTGATCGACCATGTCGTGGTGCCAACGGCAGAGCCAAATGACGTTGGAGGCCAGATCCGCTCCACCGAGAGACCGAGGGACGACGTGGTGGGGATCGCACCCAGGGTGATCGTAGGTACAGATCTCGCACCGCCCACGAGCTCGAGCCTGAACGTGTTGGACCACGGCCTTCCAGCCCTCGACCGTCTCCGACGGCCGCCCCACCGCCAGCTTCCCACCCGCCTGGCGGCGTTCCTGAGCCGCGCGGCCCAGCCGCCCGGTCCGCCGCATGGGCGAGCGCCGGATCGCGGCCCGTAGGCCCCTTCCCGGCCCGCTAGCGGCCAAATACGAAGCCCCGCGCGGTCAGGCATTCCCGGTAGCGCGCCTCGTCCGGTCCGTCAGCCCGATAGGAGAACCGCCCAGCCGAGGTCACCTGCTCGAGCACGACGCGCCCACCGGAGCAGGCGTGGTGGGCATCGAGCACCGCCGCCTGGGCCTTCGGGATCCGCCAGAACGTCCGGCATACCCCGAACAGACACGCCACCACGGGCACGCTCTCCCGCGGCCCCGCGAGCGCCCCGAAGCGAACCACTGGCGTTTCACCCGCCCCCCCGGTCGTTCCGCCCGACGGCCCCGCCGTCCCGCCCGGCGCGCTTCCCGTTCCACCGGGCGCTCCACCCGCTGGCGCGCCCGCCGGTGCGCCGCCTGGCGCTCCGCCGCTCGGCCCCGACCCGTGACTCCACGCCGTGCCCGCCACCGCGATGACCAGCAGCAGCGCCAGCGTCAGCGGCCGCCCGGGGACGCCCAGCGGCTTACTCGGAATCTTGTAGCCCTCGCTCTGCCACCGCCGCAGCATGTACTGCAATCCGCGAAGGCTGATCTTGAGCGCCTCCGCTGTGCCCGCGCGATTGCCCTCCAGTCGCTCGAGGATGCCCAGCACGTAGGTGCGCTGAAAGTCGCGCAACGGGACGATGTCATCGGCCATCAGGCCCTCCGGGGTCAAGGGAACGGCGATCGCCATCGGGATCGGTCCGTGCGAGCTTGAACAGGGGGTCCTGCTCCATCGGCGGCCGCGCGATGCCATCCGGCGGCGCGTACGGGCGACGCGGCTCGATCGGCCCCAACCGCTCCGCGAGTTCGCGGATCGAGGCCTGGACCTGCTCGCGCGACACCGGCTCCTCCGGCGCGGCGGGCAGCGCGGGAGCTGTCGTCGATCGCCCCGGCTCAAGCGCGCGCTGGGCGATGGCCCGGCGACCGTCCGGACTGAGCGCCAACACGTGCTCGCGGTGATCCACCGCGTGATCCCAGCTCCCGCGCGTCTCGTTGTTCGTGATCTCGAAGATCCCCGGCAGATACGCGGGCGTGCGGCCGGGGAGATGCCGCGAGTACGCGCGGTACCGCTCGATGAACTCGTGGCGCTGATACCCGAACGCCTCCGCATCGTCGCTGGTCGGATCCGGGAGTCGCGCGGCTTGCCCGGCCCAGCCGCCGAGCGCGACGATGGTCATGTGCATCACGGGATCGCCGAAGTCGACCGACTGGTAGCTGCCGATGTGGCCCACCGCCGCGACGTAGCGGTCCCAGGCCAGCACCGCCTGGTCCTTCGCGTCGCCCAGGACGGCCGTGCGCAGACTCGCGATCGTCGGGAAAAACTCGCTCGCGCGCCGACGCTCGCCGAGCGCCCGCACCACGTCGTCGATCTCGAGATCGCGCAGGTCCTCGAAGTAAACCGCCACCCGCTGCGGCGTGAACTGGATCCCGTACGCCTCCGCCGTCGCCGTCATCGCCTGCCCAAACCGCTCGTAGTCGCGTTCGCGATTCATGATTTCTCCAGTGACGCGAGGAGCCGCCCCGCCTCGGCCACCGCCTCGATGTTCGCGCGAGTTTTCCCGGACAGACTCGCGAGCCACTTGTTGTCCCCGTGCGCGACGAGCTTGCCGAGTTGGCTGTTGAACACGCGGAACGTGTAGCCCGCCTCCTGCAACCACGGCGAGTTCATGCGGAAGAATCCCTCGACGAAGATCAGCACCTTGTCGGACCCGTAGGTCTTGAGCATCGCTTGCGCGAGTTTCGCCTCGGCTCCGCCCATCGGCGGATGCGGCGCGGAAAATTTCTCGCGGAATTTCTGATCGAACACCGCCAGCAATTCCTTGATCGGGTGGTGGCCGTTCGTGCCGTGGCCGTTGCGGCTGCTCAGGCCGCTGTTCGGTGGGCTCGGCGTTGGGTTGTCCGGCGGTTCCACAGTCGCCGAAGCCGAAGGCTCGGCAAGAGAGGCTCCGGCTACGGCTCTGGCTCCGGATCTGGATCTGGTTCTGGCTAAGGCTCTGGCTCTGGGCTTCGAGGGGGCTTCGATGGGGCTTGGAAGGTCCTTCGGAGGGCCTTCATTTCGGGGGACATCTTGCAGGTGGTAAGCCTCCGCGTACAGGTCAAGAAAGTCATTGAAGAACGGGGTGTTGCGGACGGACTCTAGATCGCGTTTGATGCCGATAACGTTCTTGTCTTTCGCCTGGAGCGCATTCCCGATCTGAATGCTCGCCATCTTGGGGATCCAGACGTGTTCTGTGACCTCGTCGTAGTAGGCAAATCCCTCTTCGGAGAGCCTCCGAAGGGCCTCCAAAGCCCCTTCCAAGGGGCTTGCTGTTTCATGGCAGAGCGTCGGGAGCGGGAGGTAGTAGAGCCCGAGCCAGGAGGCGGTTGGACACGTCACCAGATAGGCGGCGACGACGAGAGTCTGATGCCCGTGCTTGCGGAGTTCGCGTCCGGTGGAACCCGTCCAGAACTGAGGGAGGACCTTGCCGTAGTTGCGCATCAGATCTCCGCTCCCGGCGGCGCGCGATTCCGCGAGATCGGACGCGAGACGACGCGCGGGACACAGGCCGCTGCGGGGCAGACTGGTGCGATCTCGAGGACCACGAAACAGAGTTGCGGTGGAACGAGCAACGGCAGAAACATCGCCCAGGAGACGCTCGCAATCTCATCGTCTCCATCGGCCCCGTCGTAGATGCCCGCGATCCACATGGGATCGGGCAAGCTCGCGTGGGCCAGTGGGGTCAGGCTGATGAGGCAGGCGATCAGCACGAGCAGCACGACGTGCGCAAACAACGGGAGGTGCCGGTCGTCGACTCCGCTCGTCTTCAACCGGCCTCCCCCAAGAAGCGCTCCGTGGATCCGGCCTCGCTACCGGCCACCGCTGGGCTCCTTGGGAAAGCCGGCGATGTTTCCACGGAACTCGGATACGTCCACGTGGTGCAGCAACTTCTACCTGACGTGGACGGATGACTCAGTTATTTCGACTGTGCGACGTGATCCTATGCCGCCGCCCCCGCGAACGCCAAGAGAAAAATGCATCGCGATCGTCCACAAATCATCCACAGGTTGTCCACATGCGTGGACGGGAAATTTTACGACGCGGGCGGGACTTGCGGACCTGGCACCACAACGGCCGGCGCGACGATCGTTCGCCGTCGATATGGATTCGCCCTGCGCGCGCGCCACACGGTCGCCTGCTTGAGGGCGTTGCAGTTGGCACATAGCGTCTGAAACCCTGGTGGGAGCCGCCGACGTAGAAGTAGGGCGTAGAAGTGGACGCCAGCCTTCAAGCGATGCCGACCGTCCCGAGCAGCGCGTTCGAGATAGCCGTCGTCGTTCACATGGTCGAGCTGTAGGGCGTCCAGGTTCGAGTAACCGCAGAGCACGCACGCGAGCCTCCCGTTCCCGTAATGCGTGAGCACGATCACCTTGTTCCGCTCGCGACAACGCTGCCGAGCCACCATGCTCGTTCGGGGAATCGTTGACGCCAGCGGCGAGCCACGGTGGCCATGTAGCTAGGGTTGTTCTGTCGCCACCCCTGGAGATACGCTAGCCGCCGTTCTCGGTCCTCCGCCGTCTCGGTCCGCCGTCTTGTCACCCCAGATCCTCCGCGTGATGTCTCTTTGAGCAAAGAATCCGAGATAGGAAGCCAGCGCTAGCACGGTGGTGGTATCAGCGGGACCGATCGCCATCTTCCAGTGCCCGAAGTCGATGGCGAAGCCGCCGATCAGGATGCGGCCCGTGAGCACGATGGCGGCGGGGATGGCCAGCGTGCAGGTCCAGGATGGCGAGCCGCTGGCGTCGCGGACGAGGCGGAGCTTCATGGGCACCGGAGTGGCCGCTCACCGAGTCGGTAGAGCAGCCGGTTCGCCTGCGCCTCGAGTTGGTCGATCTCCACGGCCCGCTGCGTCATCACGGCCTCCGTCGCGCGCAACTGCTCGAGCACTACCTCGTCGGCCTGGTCCATCGTCCGGAGCCGGTCCCGCTTGTTCGCCAGATCGATCCAGTGATCCCACCCGCGCCGCGCGGCCCGGAGCACCTCGGAGAGCCGCTCGGAGAGTTCCTGCTCTTCGCGCGTGCGTTCAGCACGCCGTTTCATGACCCGGCCCCCGGCTCATCACCGGAGTACGGCGGTTCTTTGGAGGCTCTGGACGGCCGCCGCCAGCTCCCTGCGAGCACCAAGCGCGGTTAATCGCACCTCTGTCCGCCTACCGGGCCTCATTCTTTGCCCAGAAGCCTGAACACTGCCCCGCGAACAGGTGCCGGATCCCGTTGATCTCTTTCGGCACCATCGGGATCAGGGTATCGAGCGTCGGTTGCCAGGCCTTGTCGCCGACGTGGATCTCGTGCAGGAGCCAGATCGGACAGCCCACCTCGTAGCCGAGCCGCTCGTAGTCCGCATCGTTCCAGTACTGGCAGTTGTGGCAGTACTTCTCCTGGTACATCATCCCCTCGGTGCCGTTGGAGAAGTACGCCATCAGGCGTACAGGCCATCGACCGCGAGTAGGTCACACATCGTCAGATCGAACACGCGGAGCAGCCGGAGCCGCCCGCGCGGGACCGGATCACGTAGGATGTGCGCGGGCTCCTGATCATGCCAGTAGCGGTAGTCGGGGTCGCGTGGATTCGTGTTCATGCTGTGGAACACATCTACGGTGCGCCCAGCGAACGAGACGCGCTCGGACGGGTCGTACGTGATCTCGATCTCGACGATCCGATCCGTTCCCTTGCCGACCCCATGGAACATGAGATCGCCAAAGAGCACGCGCCCCGTGTGTGCCCGGACCCACATGAAGATGCCGTAGAGCGGAACCATCGGTCGTCCGTGTTGCTTGAGGGCGTCCAGGATCTCCTGCTTGCGGAGATCGTATGGCCGGAGTCCGTCGACGTCGATCTTGAGCCAGTTCTCCCAGGACGTGTAGTGGTAGCCCTTCACCGAATGCGCTCCCCCTCGGCCTTCGTATCGTAGTGATACCGCCGCCGCCAGGAGAACTGACACTGCCCGCAACCGTGGTTCTCGATATGCTCGTAGATCCGGACCTCGGGGCCGTAGCTCCGCTGGTGCAGCAGGAGATAGAACCACGGACGCAGCGGCAGCACCGGCTGGCCGTAACGGTCGAGGCTCCAGACGACGCCGCAGTCGGAACCGCCGATCGCGTGGAAGCGCCGCCAGTGAAAGAGCAGGCACCACGTCCGCCGCAGCCACCGCGGCCCCCAACCGAGCGGCCGCTGCCATCGCCACGTGCTTCCCACATCGAACCACACCTCAAGCCACCGATCGTACGTCGCGAACCGGAGCTGGATCCGCCACCACGCAAACCGCAGCCTCACAAGAAGAACTCCTCGGAGGCGCGCAGCCCCGCCCCGCGTACCTCGACGACGTAGTTGAGCCGGGTGAGCTTGGCGAACGCGGTCGACGTGGGTCCGGACGAGGCGTAGCCCGCCTTCTCGAGGATCGTGCCCTTCATCAGCGGCTCCGGATAGGCGTCGAAGAGCACGCGGAGCATGGTGCTCTCCATTCGGCTCATCTTGCCCAGCACGTACTCCTGGAGCTCGCGGCCGGTGGGCAGGGGCTCGAAGTCGCCGAGCGCGGCCAAGCCCGACGTGGTGACGACCAGCCGCCCGTCAGCCGTGGTCGCCATCCAGCCGTCGCCCGAGAGCCGGGCGAAGCACGTCGACGTCGGCCCGCTCGAGGCATAGCCCGCGTGGATCAGGAGTTGGCCCTTGGTCAGCCCGGCCGGGTGCTGGGCCAGCGCGGTCAGGAAGCGGCGCTCCATCTGGGGTAGGCCGCCCGGCTGCCGTGGAGCGGCCCGCCGCGTCAGGGCCTTCGCCTCCGGCACCCAGGGGCTCGGTCGCGGTCCCGCCGTGCCCCCGTAGCTCACCGGAGACTCGCCCCGCACCAGCCCGGGACCGGCCTGGGGACGCAGCCCGGAGGCCGCCGCCCGCACTTCGCGGAGCAGGTCGTGGGTCGAGCCCAGGACCTCCGTCAAGACCTTGATCGAACGCTCGTTGAGGATCTCGGCCTTGCTCACCGCCGCCTCCAGACGCTTGACGTGCCCGTCCTTGAAGATCGGCACCTCGACGCGCGTCGGTGTTGCGAGTTTCGCAACAGGCTGGGGCGGTTTGCGCAACGCCGCTTCCAGCTCGGCGATCCGCCGGCGGAGCTCGCGGGGATCCTCGGCCTTGGCCTTCTCGATCGTGGCCGCCATCCGCTTCTTCACGACCGCGAGGTCGATGTCAGCGAGCGTCGCCGGGGCCTTGGTCGACTCACCCACCTTCGGCGTGGCCCCGGAGTCGAACGTCGCCCGGAGGCGGAAGTGGACCTTCTCGGTGCGCTGGAGAAAGTGCGGGCTCCAGACCCAGGCCTCGCCATCTCCCAGCTTCGCGAGGCTCGAGAGAATCGCCTCGCTCTGCTGGTGGTACTTCACCCACTCCTTGATGGCAGCGATGTCCTGCGGGCCGGTGGTCCGCATCGCGATCAACGTCTGGACCTGGGTGAGCACGTTCTTGTTGATCGAGGCCGACCGCTGGGTGATGAGCGTGATCCCGAGCCCGCGCCCGCGGCCGCGCCGGACGATGTTCTCCCAGGCCCGGAGGAGCTGGGCCTCATCGCGCATCGGCTTCTGCGGGATGTAGTCGTCGGCCTCCTCAAGGAAGAGATGGAGCGGAGCTTCGTTGCGCTGGTACAGCTCCCGCGCGAAGTCGAGCAGAAACGTCTTCTTGGCCCCCTCGGACTCGAAGCTACTCAGGTCGAGCACGCAGGACAGGCGCTCGGTGACGATCAATTGGGCCATGAACGCCCCGCCGCCGCGCTCGAGCGGGACGTCGCCGTGAGGGCCGCCGAAGATCGGGATGGGGATCCCGGGGCCGGTGCCGTCGCGCGAGGCCCGGAGGCCCCACCAGGCCCGCACGGGATCGATGACGACGAACGGCAGCCCGGCGGCGAACATCTCCTCGGCCATGACGGCGGCGGTGTTGCTCTTCCCGGCTCCCCGCGCGGCCAGGATGCCGAAGGTCTCGGTCACGGCCTGCATCGGCAGGTCGATTTTCGGTCCGAGCCGGAGCAGCCGGGTCACGACCGGTCCGCTTCGCGCTGGAAGCCCCGCGCGTCCATCTCCCGATCCCACTCGCGCCGGATCCACTCGACCACCTCGCGGTCGATGGCTCGCGGATTGGGGTGCGCGAGACCGAATCCCCGGATGAGGCCACCCAGGTGCACGAGTTCGAGGGCTTCGGACTCCACGAGCCCCACCTGACCGTACGGCCCCACGCCGATCTGAAGCATGCCCCAGCCCCGGACCGTGGGCGTCCCGCCGTTCTTGTACGTCAGCTCCGCGAGGCGCGCGCCGATGGAGGGACTGTCCTTGTCGGACGTCGCCGGCTGCGCCATCAGGTCATCGATGGTCATCGGGATCCTCCGCGGCTTAGGCGGCCGCGAGCGCGCCGTCACGGATCTCCACCTGGGCCTCAGCGAGGTCCAGCGCCGCCACATGGTGCGACACGAAGACCACGCGATCGAACCCCCCGAGCTTGACCGCGCGGGCGAGGAGTCGGGTGTAGGCCGGCGCGCGGTCGACGTCGAGATTGGCCCCCACCTCGTCCCGGAAGAGCGTGTAGGAGCGCGTGCTCTCGGCCCGGCGGGCGTTGATCAGCGCGATGGCGAGCGAAATCGCCTCCGAGACCAGGACGCCCTCGCCGCCCGACAGATTCTCGACCTTCATGGGCGTGCCGTCGCGGTAGATCAGCACGTCGAGCACCTCGAGGACCTTTTTGTCGTCGGCCGAGGGCTTTTGCGTGACGAGCTGGATCGTGAAGAGCGCTTCCCCGAGGCAGTCGCGCAGCATGTCGGTGGCCAGCGCCGAGATCTCGGGCAACGCCTGGTCCACCAGCAGCGCGGGGATCCCGGCGGGGCTCAGGGCCTTGTTGAGGAGCGTCCAGTCGTCCAGATCGGTCTGGAGCGGGCCGATCTGGGTGCGGGCGTCGTCCAGCCGCACCTGGACCTCGTCGAGGGCCTGGAGCTTCATCTGGACCACCCCGGATTCGCGCGTCAGTGTCGTCACGATGGTCTGGGCCTCGCGCACGGCTGCCGCACCGCGCAGCACCGCCGTGTCGCCCCCGACGACGGCCGCAGTGATCTTCGGGAGGTCCGCGAGCGCGGCGTCGGCGACAGCTAACCGCCCGCTGCGCTCCACCAGCTCCTCCCGGAGCACGACGATCTCCTGATCCTTGGCCTGCGCGGTCGCCAGATGCGCCTCCAGGGTCCGGGCGACGGCGACGAGGGGCGTCAGGATCTCGAGCGCGGTCCGGAGCGGCTTCAAGCGGGCCACCTCGGCGGCCAAATCGGTCCGGCGCGTGCGTTTGTCCTCCCGACGCCGGTTGAGCGCGTCCGCGCGGTCGTGGAGACCGTCCACGCGGGTGCGGGCCATCTCGAGCGCGACGCTCTTGGCCGCCAGCGCGCCCAGCGCCGCCCGGGAGGCCTTCAGTTGCTCAATTCTGGCCTTGAGTTGCGGCGCAAGCGGCACCGGCTCCGTTCGGTCCTCGCCGACGTCGGCCTGGAGCTGTGTGACGCGTGCGGTCGCCTCCGGTAGGCGCGTCCGCGCCGCGTCCGCGTTGACCAGGAACCGACAGCGGGCAAAATCCCCGGATCCCCCGCACGGGACGGTCTCGATGGTCGCCGCCGCCTCCTGATCGGCCGCCAGGGCGCGCGCCTCTTGTTGCCACGCCATTTTCTGAACAAGCCAGTCCCGATACGCACTTAGAGCCGCTGAATCGGCAGTCATTTGGACGTCGTAGGCTCCGGCGGCCTGCTCGAGCTCCTGATCGAGGCCCCGGATCTCCTCCACCGCCGCCTCGATCTCAGCCCGGCGCGCCAGGAGCGCTGTATCCGCGTTGGCGTCCCGGATGACCCCTTCCAACTCGGTTTCGATCTCCAACAACTCGGCCTCGACCCCGGGGAGCTGCGTTTCCGCAGGCGCGAGGCCCGCGATCTCCCCCAGGAGCTTCTCGCGCTCGGCTGGCGCGTGCGCCGCTCGGTTGGCCCGCGCGATGGCCTCCTGGGCGGCCGCGATCTCGGCCGCGAGGGCGGTTTCGCGCCGCCGGAGCCGGGTGATTTCAGCGACCAGGACGTCGTGCTGCTGCTGGTGAGGGATGAGCGCCTTCTTGGCCTCCCGCGCCTCCTGGAGCGCCACCTGGGCCTCCTGGTGGTCTGCCTGCGCCCGTTCGAGCACGACGGTGGCCTCGGCGAGACGGCGGTTGACCGAGGCAACGAGGTCCTCGGTGCCCGGGCGGCGCGCGAGCTCGGATTCCCACTGCCGGGCAAGGCTCTGGAGGCCGTTGAGCCGCGTTTCGGTCGCCTTGATCTTGTCCTTGACCCCCGCCTGCCACATCCCGAAGCTCGAGAGGCCCAGCAGGTCGGCCATGACCCCGCGCCGGGCCGCGCGGTCGGCCAGGAGGAACGTGAGCGCGTTCTTGCCCGAGGTGTAGGACTGCTGGGTGGTGTAGGCCGAGCAGAGGAAGAGGTCGAGCGGCCCGAGGAGCTTCCCGATCTCGGCCAGATAGTTCCGCTGGAGCGGCCCCGCGAGGGCTGGCCCGCCTTCGGCCGGGTAGAGCACGGCCTCCGTGCGCCCGGCCTCGGGATCGACGTTGATCCGGCTCCGGTACCGCTTGCCGCCCGGCTCCCGGCTCCAGATGACGTCGATGTACCCGCGGGTCGCGAACTGCGCGTGCAGCGGCTCCGGCCGGTAGGGCATCTGGAGGTAGAAGGCGGCCACCAGCGTGTCGAGGAAGGTCGTCTTGCCGGAGCCGTTCTTGCCCCGGACCCCCACGACGGCCGGAAGGCGGTCGAAGTCGACGACAATCTCGTCCGGGAAGGCGACGGTCCCGGCGTGGCGGTAGTGATGCAGGATCACAGGTAGCCTCGAGCGATCCACCCGATCAGGACGGCAAGCAGCGGCCGCACGAACGGGGTGAGGACGCGGACGAACTCCTTTTCCTCGGGATCCTTCGGCCCGACGAGCCCGCGCTGCCCGAGGATGACGGCGACCAGGGCGGTCAGGCCGATCCCCATCGGGATCGACAGGGGCGGCGCGCCAGCGAACGGCACGGCGTACCAGTTCCAGAGCAGCGTGAGCGCCCAGCCGTGAACGAGCACGTTGGCGAGCACGACCGCCCCCGCGACGGCGAAGACTCCGGCGAACACGATCACGGTGACGAGGATCTTGGTCATCATCCCGATTGCGCCTTGCGGATCTGCCCCACGAGATCCAGGAGATGGAGCGCGAGCTTCGCCGCCTTGTCCGCGTCGAGACCGAAGCTCTTGATCTTCCGCGTGAAGACGAACGTGACCGACGGCCCCTCGATGGGGTGCTGGGTGAGCTTGATGTCGATGTCGATCGGCCGAGGCATCAGCGGAAGAACACCGCCGGAATGGCTGCCGGGACGTTGGCCCGCCGAGCGAAGCCCTGCGCTACCAGCGCGTCCATCGTCTCCAGGAGATCGGGCGGGGCGTCGAAGTGGAACATCTTGTAGGTCGGGCGGCCGGAGAGACACGCCGCGCAGTCGCAGAGCGGCTGTGGAAGGCGCGCGCAGTGCCCGCACCGGCGGCAGATCCGCTCGCGGAAGTTCGAGGGGAGATGGCACCACGGGCAGTTGTCGCTGATCATCAGGTTCATCCCTGAACCTCCTGGAGCTTCGCGAGCAGCCGTTCCACGCGCTCGGGCTCCATCGGCTGGTCGGTGGCACGCATCCACGAGAGGAGTTGATCCCCGGTGGTCATTGCCCGGGACACCTCGGGCGCGCGAACCCGCTGTTTCGGCCGGACGACCCGCTCCGGCTGCGGCATGTAGGCCGCGACCGCGCGGATCGGCTCGAGCACGGCCGGATCGTACCGCCCTGCCTGCTCGGCCTCCATCGACACCCGGATCTTGACCTCCTTGCCCTTGGCCTGCTGCACGACCGTCGCGATCCACGCGGCGGAGATCTCGTCCAGCTCCACCGCGAGATCGAGCATCGGCCGCGCCTCGGTCGTCCGGCGCTCCCATCGCAATGGCTCGCCGTGCCGCGCCTGGATGAGGACGTAGCTCTTCTCGTCCTCGGCTTCCGCGAAGGACGTGCGGTAGAGATCGCCGACGCCGAGGATGGTCGGCGTGACCTCCTGGGCGCGGTGGATGTGCCCCACCAGCGTGAGATCCGCGAGCGCGAAGGCGTCGACCGGCACCACGACCTCGTTGGCCTGGTGGAGCTCGAACTCGGTATCCCGCGTCGTCATGCCCTCGATCGTGAAGTGGCCGAGGACGACCAGCGGGAGCCGCTTGTCCAGGGCCGCCGCGTTCACGGTCGACCGGATCCGGTCCGCCGCCGCGCGCATGCTGCTCGCGATCGTGGTGTCGTCCAGGTCCTCGAACGGCCGGCGCTGGCGGACCGGGTAGGGCACCAGCAGCAGCCGGAGGGTGTCAAGCCCGACCATCTCGAAGGTCTCCCACGCGACGCGGATCAGCGGCGAGATGCCCTCGAAGAACGAGTACGCCTCGAAGTCCTCGTGGTTGCCCCGCACGATGAAGACCTGCCCGTCCTGGACCAGATCGAGCATGATGCCGATGAAGTCGGCGTACTCGCGGGGCGCGGGCTTGCCCTCGAACACGTCGCCCAGGAAGACGAAGGCCTCGGCGTTCTGCTCGCGCGCATCCCGGATGGCGCGGTCGAGGACATAGAGCGCGTGCTCGTAGCGCGGCGAGGGGCGCGAGAGATGCAGATCCCCGAAGACGGCGACCTTCATGGAGCCTCCGGCCCTTGACGAGCGAGCGGCGCACGACGGAGCGCCTCACCGACGGGTGTCTCCTCATCCGAGAACACGTTCTGAATCCACCGCGCCAGCCGGAGGGCTGTCTCCTTGTTGAGCGTGATGCCGCGCCGGAGTTCCAGGCCCCCGTAGTCGTCGACCTGGGCGATCTCCCGCTCATCGTCCTCGGCATCGCGGAACACCGGGCGGTTCGCCTCGGCGAAATCTTCCAGTGCTTGGCTCCAGCGCTCGGCCTTGTTCATGTGCGCGCCAAGTACACGCAGGCGCAGGTATCCTTCGGGAACGGGCACTCGATGTAGTGGAATCCGAACGGCTCGAGCGTCCGCCCGCGGACCACCGGCACGTCAATCTCCTTGATCTTGACCATCACGCCCTCATCGCGCCGGTGCGGCACGCGGACCTGCGTTGGGGGATACCACACGTACGGCGTTTTCGGCCCGTCCCCGTGTGGGAGCAGCGCGTGGCACAAGCCGTCCTGATACTGCTTCAAGGACGCGCCCACGACCAGCGCGTCCTTGAAGACCCGGCTCGTGCGCATCTCGAACGCGATCTCGGTCGGCCCGGTCCACGTGTCCTCGCCGCTCCGGTACCGCGCCCGCACCGCCGCCTTGGCACACATGTCGGCTTTGTCTCGTTCCGCCCGGATGGTCGCCATGCGCCCTCGCGTGTTGCGGCGTCGAAATGCGTTGACCCCGAGCGGCACCCCGGGGATCCAGACGTTAAGGCTGCGGCCCACGTCCGAGCTTCGAGATCGCGCGGGCAAACCCCTCAAGATCCTGGACGGGCTCCCCACGCGGGTACTTCTGCAAGAGCGCGACGATGCCGCCGAGTCGCTGGACGGCGTCCGCGAGGAAGGCCCGCACGCCCTGGCGCTCCATCCGGAGCATGATGTTGTCCTCCCGCTCCAGCTCGCGCATGCGCCAGAGGGCTTCCTGGGTCGCACGCGGACCGGGCTGGAGCAGGGAGTCGATGGTCTTCCGCAGGAGCTTGACCTCGGCTTCCAGCGCGGCCAGCCGCGTCCGGTCGGAAGCCACTAGAACGGGATCCCGCCCCGCTTCCCTGCCGCCTCCGCCGGGTGCGGCGGCTCGTCCACGCGCTCGGCCTTGCCGTCGATCACCGTCCCGCCAGTCGTGCCGGGCGCGCCCGCATGCGTGCCGTTGCTGGACGGCGTCTCCTCGGCTTCCTCCGGTACGAGGCCGCGCTGCTTCATCTGGTCCCCGAACGCGGTCGCGATGGCCCGCGCGGACTGCATCTCCGGGTAACTCAGTTTCCGTCCGAGGCGAAGCGTCACGGCCTTGTACGCGGTGCCGCCCTTGTTCCGGGCGTCCTGGAGCCCGATCTCGGTGCACTGGCTCAGGAGGGTCAGGTTGGCCTTCCGGACCTGCACGGCGAAGTCCGAGAAGGGCTTGATCGCCGTCGGTGGGAACGAGAGCAGCGTCGGAATGTCCTCAAGCGTCCCGTTGATGTCCCGCAGGAGGAACGTGTTCACGCGTTGCTTGCACGCCTGCCCCGGGCCGCCCGCCTGCCCCGAATCGTCCTTGCCGGACCCGAACTGCGCCTGCGGACACTCCGCGCAGTGTGGGGCCTGCCGTCCGGGACCGTTCAGCGGCGTGATGCCGTCCGGGGATGAGCACGTCGGCGGGTTGTTCGCGATCGGGTCGCCGATCGGCCAGTAGGCGCGCACCACCTGTTTATGGACGACGACCGCTGTGATGGTCGGCACGTACTCGGGCTTCTGCGCCCCCGGGATCTCGAACACCCCCGCGCCCGACGTCGGGTACTTGATCCGCGGGAACGTGATCGTAAGCCCGTCCGTCGTCCCCGCCTGCTCCGCGCGGAAGAAGTCGATGGCCGCCGAGCGTTCGTCCTGGGGCATCGCATCCCAATCTTCCTGGGAGATGGTGCCTGCGACGAGCGTGGGCACGATCTTCTCGAGCGCGAGATTCTTCGTAGGGGCGTGCTTGACGAGGTTGCTCATGACGGCGTCTCCTTGATGGCCTCGTACCGAGCGAGGGCGAGGGTGGCCTTGGTCAACTCCTGGACGGCCTCCGATCGGAGGACCGCGACCGCAGCGTCGAGCTGGGCGTGGTAGAGCTTCGTCTCATCTTCCAGCAAGTTCAGGCGGATCTGCGCGTTCTGGACGTCCACCTCCGCCCGGCTGAACTGCTGGGACACGCGGGCATATTCCGGGTCGCCCGAGAGGAGCTTGTGGGCGGCCTGCTCGCGTGCTTCCTTGTTGGAATACCGCGCCTTGCCCTTGTCGTCGTGATCCAGGGACACGGCGGCGATCGCGTCGGCTTCCCGCTCCGCCACCGCTTCCTTGGCCGTCGCGCACGCGGTCTTGGCGGTGTGAAGGGCCTGACGGGCGTCGTACATCAGCTTCGGGCCGCGCTCGAGCAGGTCGATGAGCTCAGGAATCGTTCGCACGCGAGTCCTCGTACCGGAATACGCGCCGGAGGTTCAGGGCCTTCAGGATCTTCGGTCCCGGCTGCCGATTGCCGGTCAAGACGTCGGTGAGATACTGCGAGGACACCCCGAGCGCTTTCGCCGCTTCGGCCTGGTTGTCAAACAGCTCCACTTGGCGTCGGATCCGTGCCACGACTACCGACGCGGTGACCGTAGATGCCATCGCGCGCCGACGTTACCCCCGGCGCGCGACGACTGTCAAGAAAATTGTCTCCGCATCTCCGCTGATCCGCTAATTCGGCCACCATCCTTGCCAGAGGGCGACGAACATCACGATCAGGCCGGCCTCGATCGTCCCCACGACGAGCCAGACGATCCACTCATCGGTCATCAGTGCGGGAGGAGAAAGCCACCGAAGTGCCCGAGTAAGAGCCCCACGCCCAACCCGATCGGCCCCGCGATCATGGCCCATCGCCGCTCCTTGCGTAGATTTTCGATCTCCTTCTGCATCGACTCGATCACCTTCACGTTCGAGGCGATGACTTCCTGGTTTTGCTTCAGGATCTCGCCGTTGTGGTCGATGACCTTGCCCAACTGCTGGAGCACGGCCGAGTTGTCGGCGGCATTCTTCTGCGCGATCGCAGCCATCTGCTCGGCAATGCCGGCCGCGTTGGTCAGGAACTTGTTCTGCTCCTCCCGGAGCTTATTTTCGGCCTCGAGCGTCTCGATCACGGCCGCGCGCTCCTTGGCCGCCCGGAGTTCCTGGACCATCTTGATGATCGCCGCCGTGTTGAGCAGCTCGCCGTCGTAGGGCGCGGGCTGCCCCTTCCGGAGGATCGACGCGGCGGGATCTTGCGGGGTGACGTCGTCTCCCCAGGCCGGGAGTGCCCCGGCGAGGAATACGAGGGCAACAACCGCCGCCACGGCTCTATTTGCGGCCATAGCCGAGGGCCTCGAGCGCGGAATGGGCTTCCTGGAGGTCTTTGGGGGGTGGCTGGGCCTTGAAGGCGGTCTCGATGTCGGCCCGGCGCTTGCGGAGGTCGGCGATCAGCGGCTCCATCTTGTTCGCCCGCGCCCGGAGATCTGTGACCTCGTGCGCCAGCGTCGCAAGCTCTTTCTGGGCCGCCTGCGAGTCCTGGAGGGCTTTTTTCGCGACCGCGCTGGCCTTGGTCGCTTCATCACGCGCCTCCTGGATCTTCTGGATGGAATCGTGGTCGAGCTTGAGCACCTTCTCCTGCTGGTGCTTGTGCCACCAGTTGTTGACCGAGCTGCCGCCCCAGGCGAGCCCGATGAGCAAGACCACCGAGCCCACGACGATGAGCGAGAGCATGGGCTTCCGGATGAAGAAGCCCACCACGGCCGCGACGATCGTGGTGAACATCAGGCTGGCGGAGCTGGGGGCGGTGCTGGCGGCGGGACGTTACCCTTCGCCTTCGCGATCACCGTCTGGACCCAGGCCTTGAACGGGCTGAAGTTCTGGAACGCGATGAAGCCCACCAGCGCGAAGATGATGATGAAGCACGCCATGAGCGGTCTCCTATCTCGACAGCCAGATGCGGTAGCCTGGCCGCCACTTGAAGAGGATCTTCCGGGGGTAGTCCCGGTTCTCGACACACGCGTCCACGCTGCGGAGGCACACGGTCTCCACATTCTCGAACCAGCGGTCCTGATCGAGGCCTTGGCGGTTGGTCTGCGCCCGTTCGCGGTTGAGATTGCCCGCCCCGCCGTTGTAGGCCGCGAGCATCCAGCCCATGCGGTCGTCGCCGCCCGCGAAGCGGTAGCCGGTCCAGATCTGCCGGTCGTAGAGCAGCATGGCCCGGAGCGCCCACTTCGGATCACCAGGACAGCCCGTCACGGCGTCGCAGAGCACCTGGAGATCCGCCGGATAGAGCTTCTGCATGTCGGCGGCCGTGGCGGGCGTGAATTGGGCGATGCCGGAGGCAAACCGGCTCGCGGCGCTCTCGTCGAAGCGCGATTCTTGGTGGACCTGACCGAAAAAGAGCCCCAGATCGGCCTCGAGGCCCCAGTAGTACCGCGCGCTCTGGATCAGGTAGTTCCGGTGCGTGGCGGCCTGCCGGGGAATCGGAAATCCGGGATCGAGCGCGGGAACGGGCATGGCCGGCGCGGCATGGGCCGGCTGCGCCGGTGGCGCAGGTGGCGGCGTCAGTGCCGGGAGGCGGTCGCAGCCCCAGAGTACGGCGAGCAGGCCACCGATGGCCCAGCCGATCAGGAGCATCTCGCCCACCCGCCTCATGGCCCGAGCTCGCCCGCGCGCTCCGGGAATGCCCGCCGGAACTCGAGGAGGAAGCGCTCGTAGCGGCCCTTGAGCAGCTCGTGCTCGGCCATCAGGGTCGTGTGCCGCCCCTCGCACTCATTGAGGTCGTTGTGAAGCCGGCGGATCTCCTCGTCCTGCTCACGGCTGCGCGACCACAGTCGCTCGATCTGTTCCATCATTTCGCCGCGGAGCTTGGCCGAATCGGTGATCTTCGCGACGTCGACCACCCCGTCGGCCCGCTGGGTGCGCTTCCACCGCGAAAAGACGTACCGCAGCCCCTCGACGGCCACGAGGGTGCCCCCCGCGACGAGGGCGGCGCTCACGCTGCCGGTGATCGGCACATCCATCATTCCGCATCCTTGTCACTCAGCCGGATGGCGGCCCAGAGCATGGCCATCGCCAGGAATGGGAAGCTGTTCGTCCACTCGTGGTCCGTCGTCCAGATCTGGTAGGAGACGGTGACCCAGATCATGACGCTGAGGGTGGCGCAGATCCGACGGCCGGTCCGGTGGTCCGATCCGAGCGCGATGATCTGCGAAAGCGCGATCCCGACATAGGCGATCAGCACCCAGCCATCCTCCAGTCGGCGGGCCGTCTGAGGAATCCGCCAGAGCCCACTGATGCCCCGGTTCATGAGAATGAGCGCGCTCAGGGCTTCGACCGACCGCGTCGGGTCAGACAGAATCGCGAAGAGGTCGAGAATCCCGCGGCGGAAGCGCGGCACGATCGGCCGCTGCCGAAGACGCACCATGACGTAGGCCACCGTGAAGAGGCAGACCAAGAGCGCCCCCGCCGGGATGACGATGCTATTCAGGGGGGGCATGGCACGCGATGATGGCGAGGGTGTAGAACGGAGCGGCCAGGATGATCGGTAGCTGGTCGGCCAGAATGAAGGGCCACTCACGCGGCACGCCGTCGGGATACGCCCCGAGGATCGCCGCCTGCAACGCCGTCCACGCGGAGACCAGCAGGAGAAACTGCTGGGGGATCATGCACACGAGCCCGATGAAGCTCGGCGCGCGGAGCGTCCCGGCAATCGCAAGCACGCTCGCGGCCGAGAGGGTGAAGATCAGAATCCAGATCGGCCAGATCCAGACCCCGAAGACCATCGCTACCAGTTGCTCGGCCGCGACGCCGAGGCCGTAGAGCGGCGTGGTCTTCAACGTCTGGGGCCAGAGCGCGATCAGGATGCCCCAGAGCCCATGCAGCGTGCTGACGTAGACCACCATGATGGCCGGGAGCCGGTGGCGGGTCATCGGCTACAACCCCATCAGCACGCCGAGGACGAACGCGGTGTAGATCAGGCCACGGAGGATGCAGGCCCCGACGAACGCGAGCACGGCAACGAATTGCGCGTGGTCACTGCCCTGGCCCTCGAACTCCTTGACCGAGAGGGCGCGGAAGAGCAGCCCCCGCATGTCGAGGTAGGGGAAGATCTGCGAGTAGCCGATGTGGGCGGCGATGAAGGCCATGTACGCCAGCGCGATCTTGTAGGCCACGAGCGTCCAGAGGCTTTGCGGCCCCAGGATCCCGTACTGGCGCAGCACGACGACGGTGATCGCGAACGCCAGCGGCCAGCGCACCCGCAGGAGTTCCTTCAGGAAGTGCCGCACGTTGAGCGTGTCGGGCCATGCCGAGATTTGCATCGTCATCAGAACCTCACTTGGACGACGAGGTCAGTCCCCGACGCCTGCACGATGTTCACCGTGAGATAGTCCCCGAGCGCGAGCTGGACGACAGCCGACACCTCTCCCACGTACCCGCCGACCGGGATCTGGGGCATCGCGGCCTGGTTGGCGAAGATGCTCGCGCCGTTCTTCTTGATGTCGACGACGAGCCCCACGCCCGATGCGGGCGTGCCGAGCGCGATGTGCACCGTGCGGGTGAGGAGCGCCACCGGGGCGTACCACCGGAACGGCTTGTCCCCGGCCGTGAGTGAGCCCACGAACGAAAAGGTCGCCGGCGCGGCGCGGAGCGCCGCCGAGTCGAGGATCCGCATGGCCTGGGTGTAGACCTCACGGATAGCGATGTCGCCGGGGGCGAGCTCCGGGAGTAGGAGATTCGGTGTGAAGTCCCGGACGATGATGTAGGGCAGGAGCGAATCGAAGGCCTGCTGCCCCGTGTAGGGGCCGGTGAGATCGAAGAGGGTCGTGCTGACGACGCTGCCCACCGTGAACCAGGCCGCCGCCGCGTCGGCCTGGAAGCGAAAGAGGTCGCCGCGGATGATGTTGTTGGCGGTGGTCGCCCCGACCAGCTCGATGCGCTGGGGCGAGGCACTCAGGGCGCGTGCGGTTCCTGTCTTGTACTGGGGCATTAGAGTCTCCCAAGCCTAGCAATCCAGAGGGGGAAATCCCTCATTCTGGAACCGCGTCGACGATGCCGCTGCCGGTCCCTGGCCCGAAATGGTCGTTCGCGAAGACCTGTACGTAGTACCGGGTGCCGGGATTCAGGCCTCCGAGGGTCACTTGCTTCGATTGCGTCTTCCCCCAGATCTGCCAGGGCGGGGATGACGGGCCGAAATAGACCGTATAGTCCACGTGGTCGTCCGGCTCGAGATAGTCGCTCCAATCGACCCGGACCCCACCCGCCACGGCCACGATCGAGGGGATCATGGCTTCATCGGCCGGCTGTCCAGCCACTTCTTGAGCCGGGCGTTCTCCGTGCGCAGATCGGTCAGCTTGGCGTAGTCCTGCTGCGTGAGGGTGTGTTCTTTGGCGAGTTTCGACTCGAGCGTCTGGATCTCCCAGGAGGTTTGCTTGTAGTTGAAGTAGATGCGCTCCTCCCGGATCTCGTCGATCGACCCCTTGACCTCGTCCACCTTGCTCTCGACCGGCTTGACGGCGGCCTTTACCTCGAGCGAGTGCTTGCTCTCGTGCGCGGTCATGTCGACGAGTCGGAGCCAGCCCATCGTGGTGCCGACAGGCCCGTAGGTCCGCTCGAAGAAGGCCAGCCCGCTCCCGATCACGCCAGCAGCGATGAGAAACGCCAGGATCTTCTGCCCGCGACTCGCGCGCTCGGCGAGGAGCGACAGTAACGAGTCGTCTGCGGGCTGCCGATGTCCCGACCGCCGGCTAGCCACGGATGAGCTCCTGCGGAGGCACGGCAGCGTTGACGAACCCCGATCCGGCGGGATCCCCCGCACTCTCGACGAAGCCGACCGCGCGGTGGCCGGAAATGACTGGCGCGTTGCCGAGAGTTCCCATCCACAGCTCCACGGTGCCTTCATTGTCCAGAAGGGCGACAATGATTCGGCCGTCATTGGTGAACGTCGCCTGCTGCGGGACCAGCACCCGCGCGCCGTTGAAGTTGTTCGACGCCATCATGCCGACGCGCGGCGGGATGCTCTTCTGCCACGTCAGGCCGCCGTCGTCGGTCACAAAGAACGGCGTCCAGTCGCCCCCAGCTCCCGGATCTTCCTCGATGTAGGTCGCCATGAACGCGGACGAGCCGCCGAGGGCGAGAAGGATACGTCCCTCGATGACCGCCGTGGCATTCGTCGGCAGGCGCGTCCCGAAATCGGCGACCTGCTTGCTCACGTTGGTCCAGTTTGCCCCGCGATCGGTGGACCGCCAGACCTGGGGATAGTGGTAGATCGTGCCCTGCCCATCGAGGGCGGCCGTGAAGCCCGTGCCGCCGGTTCCGTGCACCCACGGTTCAGCGCTCATCGGGGCCGCGCCCTCCGGCGCGCCGCCACAGCACAGCACGGTCCCATCGTCGAGCTCGCAGAACGCGTGCGTCATCACGATGAGCCCGCCGAGGCCCTGGCGATAGTTCCCTGGCATGTTGACGACCTGCCAGGTGTCCGGGAGGCCGCGCTGGGTGCTCCGCATGATGATCGGCCCGAAGCCGTTGACCGTCATCGCGAGGAGCACGGTCTGCTGATCGCTCAGGAACAGGACCGCGTTGCCCTGGTCGAGATCGTTCGTCAGGTTGACATCCCCGAACGGAGCCGGCCAGTTCGCCTGATTCGGCCCGTAGGGTCGCCACGTCCGGCCCGCATCGTAGGTGACGTACATGAAGAAGTACGTCCCGTCGGTCACGAATCCCGCGACGTTCCCGGTGCTCGTATCGATGCGCGGGACGTTGCGGACCCAGTACCAGACGAGATCGCCGCCGGGGCCGATCTGGGCATAGGCTCCGCCGGGACCGAGCTGATTGAGCAGGAAGGCGGTGGTCAGCGTGGTCGCGCCCGCCTGCGTGAGCTCGAGCAGGAGCGCGCCCTGGACCGGCGCACTCGCCAGCACGTCGATCAGGAACGTCCCGGGCCAGATCCCAAACTTGTCCTCGGCATCGACGTCCTTCCGGCTGACGAGACACGGGCAACCCCATTGGCTCCAGCCCATGTTTGCGCCGATTGGGACGCCGACCCCCGGGCCGGTGTGCTCCTTCAGGATGCCGGGACCGGGATGCGTGACAAAGAGAAGTCCCTGCCCGTCCTCACCGTGGATGAAGACGCCGGGCCGCGGGACGAGCATGCCCGTCGCCTGGAACGGCCAGTTTTCCCCCTGGAGGCCCAGCGTGCCCTCGTCGGCGAAGTCCACGCGCTTCTGCCACGTCCGCCCGTTGTCGCTGGACGACCAGACCTGCGCGGGACCGTAGTTCGGCCCGACGAACGTGAAGGTCACCGTCGCGAGGTAGGCCCCCGGATTGACGACGCCCGCGATGACGTCACCGGGGGTACTGAGGACGCGCTCCCACGTGATCGTGGTCGCCATTACGTGATCTGGGGCCTCGCGCGCGCAACAAGCTGGAGCGCGGCCGACGCGAGATCCTTGGCCTCGCGGCGGACGATATTCGAGCCGGGCTCCGGATCCCGCCGCTCCATCCGGGCCTGGAGTTCCACGTTGGACTGGAGCGCGAGTTCGAGCGCCGTGATGACGGCGACCGCCACATCGAGCTTGTGCTGGAGCTGCGCCACGGCGTTCCCCGGCGGCGCGGGCGCGATCACCACACCGCCAAGCGCCGCCATTGCCTGACGCGTCGCGAGGGCCTTCCGATGTCGCTGCTGCACCGCCTCGTTCATAAGCCCCTACGCACTCTTGACGACGGTCACGCCGTCGCTCGCCGGGGTGTCTTCGACGACGAGGATCCCGAGGAACTTGCTGTTCCGGATATCCACCACCTTGTCGTACTCGTCGACGTAGTCGACCGTGGACACCAGCACCACGTTGATCCGCACCGTCACGCTTTCCTGGACGAACGAGTTGTTCGGGTAGTCCGCCACGTTGATCCGGCGCGAGCCGCCCACGATGACGTCGACGAACTCCGTCGGCGGATCGAGGTCGTAGACGTTGCCCGGCGTGAAGCCGTAGAGCACCTGGACGACGTCGACCGCCCCCGTGTCGTCGACGACCGGCCCCACCGCGAGCGGAGCGAGATCCTGCGCCCCGTTGGTGACCGTGATGTAGTTCTGCTCGCCCAGCGAGCCGTCAGAGGCTTGCGCCTGGACGAGGAAGGTGATCGTCCGCGCGCCGTTCGGCGGGTTGTCCGCCTTGTTCATCACGAGGGTGTAGATGTACGCGGTCAGCGGGGTGAACTCTTCCCGGACCGTGACCCCGTTGACCACGGTGGTGACCCAGTAGCCAACGATCAGCGCCCCGGGCAGGTTCTCCTCATCCTGCGCCCCGATGAAGATCTCCGAGACCGCCGCCCAGTGAATGAAGATGTCCGGGCCGGTGAAGACCTGATTGAGCCGCTGCCCGGGGATCTCGAGGTAGCCGGGGCGCGGGATGAAGAGCACCCCGACGGTGTCGGTGAAGTCCGTCGGGAGCGTCCCGGGCTGGTAGACGAAGATCGAGGCATCCCAGGCCGAGACGACGACCCGGTTCGTGTCGATCTTCTTCTCGATCTCCCGGACCTCCGCGATGGTGTCCGAGTAGCCGTTCGGGATATAGGTCACGCTCACGAGGTCGCCCTCACGGAGCTGCCGAGCTTCCTGGGTCACCTCGAAGTCGCAGGAGTCCTGGGAGTACTTCTCGCGCTTGGCGAGATAGTCGGTCACCCGGTCGGCCGTCTCGTGGTCCCGGATGAAGGGCTGCTCGAGGATGGTCTCCTTGCCGAAGTTGTTGACTGGCCGGGTCTGGGAGAAATCGTAGTCGGTCGAGGAACCCCCGTTGGGGAAGTTAAGCCGGTACTTCACGGTGTACTGGGAGACCGCGCTACTCGTGGGGACCAGGACGCGGTTCCCGGCCTGCTGGATGTTGCGCTCCCCGTCGCCGACTCCGTCCCGGATCCGCATCTTGATCGAGACCGGCACTTTGTCGACCACTAGCGTCCACTCGTTGTTGGAGCTGAAGCCCAGACGCATCCCGCGGACGATCATGAGCAAGCGCAGGAGGTCCTGGGCCTGCACCTGCTGATTGACCACGCCGTCGCAGAACATGCCGCCGAAGGCGTCCAGGTCGGCTGCGGCCGTGGCGAAGCTCGCGGCATCGACCGCCTGCCCCAGCCCCCAGGTCGTGTCCGTGAGCACCTGCTTGATGGCGTCCGCGAAGTTCCGGCTCGGCCCGGTCACGTCCGCGAAGATCTGGTGGAAGCCGCCCGTGAAGTCGACCTGCCGGAAGGTGAATCGGGCGATGGTGAGGCCCGGGTAAGCCGCGAGGTCCGTGTGGATGCTGTATTCCGGGGTCGTGACGGTTACGAGGGTATCGTTCGGCCCGTTCCGGTAGAGAGCGTCCACGGTGAGCGCCCCGTACCCCACCACGTAGTCGTAGGTGTTCGTGACCGTGTCGTCGTTGATGTAGGGCAGCGGGATCTTCTTCGGGATCCCGAAGACCACCGGGAGCGGCTGGCCGACCGAGACCGCCTTGGGGTAGGTCGATTTGTCGATGACCTCGCTCGGCACGAGCTGCTCGAAGAGCGTCAGGGCCGGGCTCGAGGCGGTGATCATGAGCTTGCCGGTCTGGAGGCCCACGCTCGAGATGCGGGCGTGGTACTCCTCGGCGATGATCCCGCTGGCGACGTCGTACCGAGTGATCGTGATCGGCTGCTCGCGGAGATCCGCCTGGGTGTAGAGCGGCGTGAGCGCGCCGTCGGTGTTCACCAGCGTGAAGGTCACGTCCGCGATCTCGGTGATGCCCCAGAAGACGTTCATGAGGCGGCGGTCGATCGAGGGGTTGTCCACCACCCGCCCGTGGTAGGGCGGCGAGAGCGCGTCGATGTCGCGGTTGGAGAAGCGGAGGCTGGCGGCCAGGATCCCGGCCGGGAGCACCGTGATCTGGCTCATGTCGATGAGCCACACCGGCTGCCAGAGCTCGTTGGCGGCCCCCGAGAGGCCGGAGCCCGACCCGCCCGATCCGCCGCTGCCCTGCGTGTCCTGCAAGGCAATCGTGAAGGGAATGGCCACTTCCCCCACGGGGATGGTCTCCGCCACGTTGATCTCGAGGAGGCTCCGGCGGAGCGTGACCGACTCCGACACCGTGATGGCGTCGGCGACCACCGGGACACCGGGATTGAACCGAAAACTGATCGCCTCGGTGGCGGTGAGGGCGTCACTGACCAGCGGGGTGAGCGAGGGCATGGACTACGGGCCGATCGCCTCTTCCAGCTCCCAGGGGGACTCGGCCCGCCCGATCCGCCGGCGGGTCCACTGCCAGTACGCCTCGTTGACCGGCCGGACGACAAAGGCCTGCGAATTGTCGGCCGCCCCCAGGAGGATCGCGAGCGTGTCGTTGAGCCGGATGCGCCGGGCGATGCTCTGCCACGTGTTCAGGTCGTCCTGGTAGCCCGGCATCATCTCGGTGATCCGGACCGTCCGCATGGCCGCGATCCGGCACAGCGGGTCGCCCAGGACGAGCCGCTGCCGCCAGCCCTGGTGACTCGGGACCACGTCCTGCCCCGGCTGGACGGTTGCCAGATTGACGTCGAAGCGGACGTTCTGCGGAAGCCCCTCGATCGGCCCCGCCCAGACCCCGCCGAGCAGGTAGGCGGCGGTGCCGTCGGTCGGCGTCTGGGAGGGAATGAACACCCGCATGTACTGGTAGTTGAAGCCGGTCAGGCGCACCCCGAGCTGATAGCGGAAGTTCCACGGGCTGAGGCCGACCGTGTAGAGCTGATTGAAGGCGGGCGCGCCCCACGCATCCGAGGCGTTGCCTTGGATGCGGACCTGAGCGAAGTTGACGTTGACCAGCCACACCGCGTCGATCTGCTTGGCGGCGGCGAAGTTGATCACCACGCTCTGATCGCCCCCGGCCGCCGTCCGCCACGGCAGGAACGGCCGCGCGGGCTTGGAGATGTTCGTCGCCGGAGAGTTGGCCGCCTCGGAGGAGCCCGTGATGATCGAGGCGCTCGCCGCCACGTAGTTCTGGATCGAGATGTACATCCGGGATCCAGCGACCTTGGTCCGTCCGACCATCTAGCCCCCCACTCGCGCAGGCCGGATGCGCGCGGCGATGACCTGGCCGAGCCGTCCGGTCCGGATGTTCTGCTCGATGGCGTCGAGGACCTCGCGGCTGACGGCCTTCGGGTCCTTCGCTCCGGAGATGTTGATGGCCCCCTCGGCGATGTGCAGCGCGATCTGCGAGACCCCGCCAGCGGAGTGATAGAGCCCCGATCGCGCGGCCGCCGAGACGTCTGACCCCGGCCGGTAGACCCCGTCGCTCACGAGGCTCTCAAGCATCGCGGCGTTCTCCCGCGCGATGCTCGCCGGGACCACGAACTCGTCCGGCATGAGCATGGCCGGGACCGAGTCGCGCCCCCGAGATCCGCCAGTGACCCAGCCACCCAGCGCGAAGCCGCCGCCATCCGGGCTGACGATGGACTGGAGCAGGTTCGGATCCGCGCCAGCAAGGGCCTGCACGAGGTTCACCGAGCTCACGTTCGGCAGCGTGACGGTGGGGATCGGCCGCTGCCCGAAGTTCTGGAAGTACGGCGAGAGCAGGCTCGACACGCTGGGGAATCCAAGACTCCCCTTCGTCCCGGTATAGGTGATGCCCCACTGCCCGGTCCGTGGGTCGAGGATCGGGCTCGGGTCCAACGTCCCCGCCGCGATGCCGTTGATGACATCTTGCGGGTTCATCGTGATGGCCTGATAGCCGCCAGCGCCGTCCGGGACGAACACCGGCAGGTTAGCCCCCGCGATTTCCGTCGCGAAGTTCGTCGACTCGCCGGAGAAGCCCTGCGCGACCTGTACCTGATTCAAGCCCTGTGGGGGCGGCGACTGTGAGAGGTTGTAGAGCCCGACGCCCGGCCCCTGGTTGAAGTACCCCAGGGACGTCACCCGATTGCCCGGGAGCACCTGAAGGAGCTGATCGATGAAGGCCTGGATCTGATTGATCGGGTCGCTGAGGCTGATGTTGAGCCCGCCTTCGTGCGCCGAGCCACCCGCCTCCGGGAACGCCGGGATCTTGTACGGATCGGGCGTGTCCTGCCCGTACCAGGGCCAGCCGTTGTCCGACTGCACCCACGTCCGGAAGGAGTTGATCAGGCCACCCAACTCCTCCTTGCTCTGGACGTACTGCATGTCGGTCGCGAGCCGGGAGATGTCGGTGCCGCCCTTCTGGAAGGTCTCGAGCAGACGGGTCCCGAACGTCTGCCAGGCCGTACTCGGGTAGAAGATTTGCCCCGAGATGCCGCTCTGCCCGCCCAAGATCGCCGTCGGGTCGTTCGCCGAAATGATGGATTGCGAGAAGCTCTGACCCGCACGTAGGCGGTCGATGAAGTCGAGGATCTGGGTGACCGCGAGGCTCGCGCCGAACGTGGGACCGGCCGCGAGCACGGCGGCGGTCTTGGCGGCGATCTCGGCGGCCGCGATCGCCTTGTCCTGGTCGCTGGCGTTGCTGGTCGCGATCTCCGAGATCTGGAACGCGGCGAGGGCCGCCTTGATCACCGCCCCGGCATAGGGGATCGCATCCGTCGGCAGGAGATCGATCCCGAGGCCCGTCGCCGCATCCGAGATGAGCCCGGAGAGGAGGTCGGTCGCCCCGGGGACCGCTCCGGACGTGAGCGTCGAGATCAGATCCGAGAGACTGATCCCCCCGCTGATGCCCCCCTGGATCGCCTGGAGGATGTTGCCGCTCTGGAGGCCCCCCGCGAGTGTCAGGCCGCCCGTGAGGGTCCCCAGGAGCGAGCCCAGGGTCGTCGGTGCGCCGCCGAGCAGCGCCCCGCTACCACTCGTGGCTTGCGAGAGGGTGGAGATGGTCGAGAGGAGCCCCAGGAGCGGAGAGGCAGCCTTCAGGATCGCCATCGGGTTGCCGGACTGAATCGCGAGCCCGAGCGGCCCCAGGAAGCCGCCCCCCTGTGGGACGCCGGGGCCGGTGATGCTGGCGAGGCCCCCACTGGGGCTCGAGGTGATCAGGCCGCCCGCCGTGGCGGTCGTCGGTAGATGCGCGCCCGCCGTTCCGCCGGCCCCGCTGGCGCTCGCCACCAGCCGCGTGAGGAACTGCTGGAGCGTGAGCCCCGAGCCGCCCGCACTCGCGGTCGCGCTGGGCGACCCGAGCGCGCCCACCACGCTCGGCGTCGAGGGGATCGAGATGGTGGTTGGCGACGCAGCTCCGTTGACCGAGACCCCGCTCCGCTGGGCAAGCTGCTGAAGGATCGCCGCAGTGAGCTGCGTGTTGGCCGCGATCTGGGCCTGGGTCTGGGTCTGCGTGCTGTTGACGCTCAGGAGCGCCTGGAGCAGGAGGAGCGCCTGGACATCCTGCGCCGTGAGCGGCACCGTCCCGCCGTCAGCGAAGTGCAGGCCCCGCGGCCCGGTCGGGATGCTCTTGTTCCCCCCGATGAGGTGCTCGAGCCAGGGCCGCAGCGGACCCGCGAACTTCTTCGGGATGACGAACTCGCCGGGCTCGAGCATGGCCGGGACGATGTCGCCCACGCCCATGCCGGGCACATGGCCGCCGGACTGGAACGCGCGAATGTCGCTGAAGTTGGTGTCGAGACTCCCCAGGTCCGAGAAGCTGAACGAGCCCAGGTTCCCGAAGTTGAGGTTGATGTTCGGGATGGTAAGTTGCAGGTTCATCGCTTCCATGGCGCTCGCCAGCGCGCTCTGGAAGTCCGCCGAGCCCAGGGCAAACTGCGGATTCGTGACCGTGACCCCGCCCGCGCCCGCCCCCGGCGCGCCCCCGCTCCCGGGCAGCATCGTGTCGTTGTACTTGACGCCGAAGATGCTCGGGAACGTCTGCTGGAGCCACGCGGTCAGGCCGATCTTGTCGGACAGGGACACGGCCCCACCGAGGAGGCTCGCCCCGCCACCGAGTGCCCCGAGGACGCCGAACGCGGCCGCCGTCGAGGCGGTTTGGTTGCCGCCCTGCGGCGTCGGCCCCGTGGGGGCCACCACCTGGCCAGTCGGGAACGGGAAGTTCTGCCCGGTGAGGAGCCCGGCTCCCAGATTGAGGTTGATCCCCGCCGCCGCCGCCTGCGCGGACACGATGGCGAGGAGCGACTTCATGTCGGAGGCCATCGAGGCGGTGTTCTTCTGGGTGAGGTCCTGGATACTGACGGAGTCGCCCAGCGCGGCCTTGAGGGCGTCCTGGATGTCGTTCGCCTGCTGGTCGACCGAGACCTTGACGTCGCCGAGGGTCGCGATCACCTCGTCGTAGATCGCCCGGTACTCCGGCGACGGCCGGGTGAAGACGTCACTCGCCGCCTTCAGGAGCGGGTCGACGAGGGCCTGGAGCGCCTGCGCGTTCTCCGGCGTCGGGCTCGCCTGGAAGGCCGACTTGGCGGCCTCGAACCGGCCCTGCGCGAGTTGGAAGCCCTGGAGCGGGTTCGTCGGGCCGAAGTTGGAGAGCTGAAGCTGGAAGATCTGGTCGTCGATCGACTTGCTGACGCTCTTGAGGCTCGTCGCGAGCGAATCGAGTTGCCCGGCGAACTGCTGGACGAGTTGCGTCTCGTTCTGGTACCGATCCTCGATCAGCTTCTTGATCTGGGTCGTGTAGGAGAGGATCTGGGCCGGATCCGTGGTGGTCGCGAGCAGGCTCTCGAGCGAGGCCACCTGCGCCTGCTCGCCCGCGATGAGCTGATCGACGGTCGCCCGGAAGTTGACCGCCTGCTCCTTCAGGGTCTCGAGATTGGCGATGCCGGTCGCCGCCGGCGAGACCGCCTCGGCGGAGATCTCCGCGATCGTCTGGCTGATCTGCCGGTTGATGTCGTCGAGCGCGGCAACCTTGGCCAGGATGGTCTGGACGACCTCCTGGTTGAGCGGCCCCAGGAGATCCGGCGACACGCCCGCCTGGACGCTGGCCGTGAGGGACGCGGGGTTGGCCCGCAGCGCGGTGAGGAACTGCTCCTGGGTGAGGTTGCTGACCGATTGGCCCCCGACCGCGAGCTGAACCGGCTGCCGGGTGGCCGCCGCGAGCGCCCCGCCGCCCTGGAAGCCCAGGATGGTGTTGTAGAGATCCGTGAAGGTCGCCGAGGACTTGACGGCGGCCTCGAGGGCGGTCTGAACGGTCGAGATGCTCCGGGACAGCTCGTCGAACTTGCCTGCCGGTGGCGTGTTACTGCCGAAGAGGCCGCCCAGGAAGCTGCCGATGAGCCCGCCCGCGCCCGCCCCGATCGCGGTGGCTCCGAAGAGCGAGCCGATGATCCCGCCGACCGCCGTCCCGGCGAGGCCGCCGGTCCCCGAATTGCGGTCGCGCTGCGTCGAGAGCTCGCTGGTGAGCTTCAGGACCGACTGGGACGCCGTGTACGCGGCGGCGACCGCCCCAGCCGAAGAGAGATCCTTGCTGATGTTGCCGCCGGAGCCCACGATGCCGGTCGTGCCACGAGGCACCCCGGAGGTCGAGTTCGGGCCACCCGCCGCCCCGGGCTCCCCTGGCGGCGACGTGCTGACGGTCGACGGCGTCGTCGGGGGCAGGCCGAAGAGCGCGGCGGAGAGGCCGCCGGCCTGGAAGTTGGACACGATGTTGCCGAAGCCGCTCCCGACCCCGCTCACGAGGTTCGCCGCACCGGGGATCCCGGTCCCGGTGCCGCTGTCCCCCGTCCCCGTCAGGATGTTCAGGAAGCTCTTCACGAGTTGCTTGCTCATGAAGTCGGCGAGCGCGCGCTGCATCGAGTCGAGGAAGCTCTTCCACGCGTCCTTGCCCGCGTTCAGCTTGTCCTGGAAGGAGTTGAAGAAGAAGTCCGAGAAGGCCGACGTCATGGCCTTGGCCGTGTCCTGCGCCAGGGTCTTGATGTCGTCGAAGAAGTCGCCTGCGGCGTTCGCCGCCTGCCGGAGCGCCGAGACGAAGTAGGTCCCGACCTGCCCGGCGGCCTTCGCGATCTCCTGGGTCGCCTGTTCCTGCTGATCGCGGGCGACTTTCTGCTGATCGTTGAGCACCTTGAGGGCGTTGATGCCGTCCTGGATCTGCTTCTGGCGCTCGAGGACGGCCCCGGCCTGCCCCGCGATCGAGTTCGCGTCCGTCGCCGAGAACCCGAGCGCGACGAGGCCGGCGGCCGCCGCCGCATTCTTCATCTCCTCGGTGGTCCGGGCGAGGAGGTCGATCTCTTCTTGCTGCTTCGGCGTCAGGTCGTCGTAGGACTTGCGCCAGTTGGCCCGCGCGAGGATGTAGCGGTTCAGCTCCTCGCCCACCCGCCCGAAGCCTTCCCGGAGGCCGTCCAGCCGGTTCTGCTCGTCCTGGGTCTGCTTCTGGATCTGAAGGGAGGTCGCCTCATCACTCTGCGGGAGCAACTTCGTCGTGATGATCGTCGCCGCCGCGCGCTTCTTGTCCCGATCCGCCTGGGGCAGCGACTCATCATTGATCTGCCGCAGGAGATCGGCGAAGTCCTTCGCCCCCGCCTTCATGGCCGCGATGTTGGCGATCCACTCTTCGCGGGTGTACCCAATCTCAGCCCGGAGCTTGAGGATCTGGTCGGTGACTGCGTCGACACCGACCTGGCGCTCGAGAGACCGCTGGGTCACCTCCTCGGGGGTCGGGGCCGTCTTGCCGGTCACGGCGCTCGTGATCCCGCGGAGCTTCTCGGCGTCCTCGATGTTCTTCTTCAGCGCCTTGTTGAACTTGTCCCACCCGGACTCGTAGTCGAGTTGGGTGATCGCCAGGAGCGGGTCCACCCAGTAGCGATTGATGGCCTCGCCGATCTGGATGTACATCTTGTTGATCTCGGAGAACTGGGCCGGCGAGAGCGGCGCGAATTGGGCCGAGTTGAGCACGTCGCCGAGCTTCTTGTACTCGTCGACGGCGCGCTCAAGTGGCGAGATCTCCTTGAGCTTGCTCTGCTCGGTCGTGAACTTGGCGAAGAGCTCGACCACCTTCTTCTGGTCGGCCTCGGTCTGCGCGGCGAGCTTCTGGCTGATCTCGATGGACTCGTTCGCGTCCTCCCGACGCAGCTCCGTCGCCTGCGACCGCGCGCGCCGCTCGGCCTCCAGGGCGGTTTGGAGCTTGCCCTTGTACTCGTCGAGCGCCGCGATGTCCTTCGGGGTCAGTGAGGCGGTGGTGTCGTAGTTCTTCTCGGCGATCTGCCGCTCGCGCGTCTTCTCGGCCAGGAGCGCGTCGGCCGCTGCGATGCGCGTCGCGTACGAGAGCGACTTATCGTTGACCGTAAACTCCAACTCGATCTGGTTCTTGAGGATCGCCTTCTGCTTGGCGAGTTCCGCCGTCAGATCGATCATCTTCTTGAGCTGGCCGGACTGATCGCCCGGCTGGAGCTCAATGTTCTGCGCATTCTGAAGGGCCTGCGCGTTGGCGCGCGCGAGATCCTGCTGCTGCTTGGCCTGCGCCGCCGCCTCGGCGTCGAGGCGGGCCTGAGACGGCGGCAGGACGCCCCGGTAGGCCGCTTGCGGTGACGCGAAGCCCAGGAGCGCGGAGCCGGTGATGTTCGAGCCAGCCGCCCCCTGCGTGGCCGCCCCCGCCGCCCCGCCGGTCGCGCGGTTGGCTGCATCGATCAGCGCCTTGACGTCGCCGAGGTACTTGCGGAGCTCCTGGCCCGCGATGATCGCGGCCCGCGTGACGATGTCGAAGAGGCCAACGAGGCCGTCCGCTTGCCCCGGCTTGACTCCGGAGATCGCGTTGACGGTCAGGGTGATCTCGTTGAAGAGTGCCCCCTTGAACCGTCCGGCCGCCGCACTGATGGTGTTGTTGAGTTCCTCCTGGGCCTTCTGCGTCCGACCGGCGGAGTCGGCGACGTCCTGGAGGGCCTTGGAGTACTGCGGGTAGAGCTCGACCAGTGTCTCGAGGGCGAGGGTCGCGCGCTTGTCCGGGAAGGCCGAGTTGATGAGGGCCTGCGTCTTGAGACTGTCGGTCCCCAGATCCCGGATCTTCTTGATGACCTCGTCCAGGAGCTTCGTCGCGTTGAGCGGGGCGTTCGGATCGAAGTCGATGCCGAAGGCCTTCGAGATCGCGCCCGGTCGCGTCTGGAGGTCAACGAGGAGTTGACGGAAGCCGGTGCCCGCCCGGCTGGCCGACTGCATACCGTTCGTCAACTGGACGATGGCCGCCAACTGGACGTCGAGCGAGACGCCGGCCGCCTTCGCCACCGGCGCGACGTTCTGGAGCGCGGTCCGGAAGCCGTCGATGTCCTGGATTGACGCGGCCGCCGAGCCGATCAGCTTGTCGGAGATCTGGAGGTACTTCTCCTGCGGCGTGATCGCGCTGGTGAGCGTGTCCCCGAACAGCTTGTAGAGCCCGACGAGGGTCCGCAGGATCTCTGTCTGATTGCCCTCGCCGAGGGACGCGAGCGTCAGCGCGGGCAGGAACGCCGCCCGGACCTGCTCGGAGTTGTTGCCGAGGGCCTTCTCCAACTCGAAGACGACCTTGCTCGCCTCGGTGAAGCTGACGCCGAGGCGCTGGTTCGCCTGCACCATCAGGTCGTAGGAGTCGCGGAGCACGGTCGCCCGATCGGCCCCGTTGTCCATCGTGGCGGCGATCTTGGCGAGTTGCCGGTCGACCTCGACGAACTCCTCGGCCGCCGCGCCGATCTGGCGCATGACCGTGTAGATGATCGTGAGGCCCGCCGCGATCTGGGCATACCGGCCGAGCTTGCCGAAGAAGCCCGAGACCGCGCCGTCGGCATCCCCTGCCGCCCCCACGATGGCCTTCAGGTCGCGCTGGATGCTCTCGGCGGTCGCCTTGAGCGCGGCGGCGGCCTGGGGGCTCGCGGCCTCTGCGCCCCCCAGCAAGCCCTGCTGTTCCCCCGCAAGGACCGACGTGAAGGTCCCGATGCGCTGCTGAAGCTGCGGCGGGATCACCGTCCCGGTCGCCGAGGCCTTGATCTGGAGCGCGGCGATCTTCTCGTAGGCGTTGGCGATCTGCGAGAGTTGCGAGAGTTGGCCGGTGAAGTTCCGCGCGGTCAGGGCGGCATTGGCGTCGCCGAGCCGCTGCTGCGCGATCGCGGTCTTCTCAATCTCGGTCCGCTTGAACTGCTCGTTGGCGGCGAAGGCGCGCCCTTCGGTGAGGACGTCCTTCGCCTGTAGGGCCGCCTGCTTTTCCTCCTGGCCCCGCATGAAATCGAAGGTCTTCTGCGCTTCCTTCCGCTTCAGCTCCTCGTTCTGCTGGAAGGCGACCGTCGCGGCCTTGTCGAGCCGGACGTCATAGAGGCCGCCCGCGATCTGCGCCTTCAGTTCAGAGAGGGACTTCTTCGCGGCCTCGATCTGCCGCTGGAGATCGTTGAAGGATTGCTGGGCCTCGCGGATCTGCTGGACGTTTGCCTCGACCTGGACGTTGACCGGCGGGATGCCCAGCTCGCGCGAGATGTTGGCAAGCTGCTGGCGCAGCGCCGAGACGTCGGCCCCGACGGTGAGCAGCAGATCCGGGGTGAACTGGCCTTCAGCCATCACTCACCGAACACTTCCTGCTCATCGGGGGCCGGGACATAGTCCTCGTCATCGGAGTCCTTGATCCGCCCGTACTCGAGATCGTCGGGCTGCTCCTCGCAGATCCAGTCGACGTAGCCGTACCACTGCTCCCACGCTTCCTGGTCCTCCTCCCCGCCAGAGCCCAGCGCCTTGAACTCCTCGGGCGGCGCGCCCTTACGCTTGGCTCGCTGCTTTTCCTCTTCCCTCGTCGCCTGCAACCACTGCGAGAAGTACGCCGGATCCCGCCGCTCGAGCCGCGTCGGACGCGGGAAGTCCGCGTAGTGCGCGACGATCTCCTCGGTGTCGTCTAGCCATCGGCGACGGTGGTAGAGGGCGATGGTGAACGCCGGGAGCGCCGCGGGGTCTCGGTCGTTTCCCCAGGGGTACCGGTGTCCGGACTGGGCGACTCGCCAGATGGTAAAAAACTCTTGTCCTCCGCCGTCTTGCGGACCGCCTTGTCCGACCGCTTGGCGAGAAACTGCTCCCGGAACTTCAAGAGCTGATCCCGGAGCTCGGGCATGAGGTGCCCGATGTAGTTCGGACTGGGAGTGTGGCCGTCCTCGAGGAACTCGTCGGCCGAGAACGCGGGCTCGCCGGTCTCCGGGTCGATCACCATCAGACAGAGCGTCTGATTGATGTAGTCCTGGATGGCGCGCGCCTGCACGAACAGGGTCTCCTGCCGCCGCACGACGATCTCGCGGACCTCGGCCAACTCCATCTCCGCGAGCTCGGCCTTGCGCGCCTCCTCCCACTTCTTGGTGGCGGCCTCTTCTTTTTCCTTGGCCTTCTTGGTCTCTTCCTCACTCCCACCGGGCGCGAGGTCGGCCACGTTGGTCGCGGTGGGGCGCTCGAGATTCAGGAGCATGTCGATGCACATCTCGAGATTGAGGCCGCTGACCTGCTCGACCAGCGACTCGCGCGCGCCGCTCCCGGCCATCTCCGAGCGCACGCGGAACCGCGCGGACTCCAAGTCCTTGAGCAACGCCTGGTTCTGCTGCCAATCGAGCGCCTGAAGCCAGACCTTGTCGCCCGTTGGCTCGCCGTCGAGGCCGACGATCTCGTAACTCTCGCGGCCCCGGAAGAGATCGAACAGCCGTGTGGCCAGATTCCGCCCTGTCCCGTTCGTGCCCATATGTCCTCCAGTGAAGTGGTGCCACCTGAGCCGTAGCCCAGGTGGCACCCGTGCGTGTGGTCGATGCGGCGGACGACTAGGTCCGCAGCTTGTCCGGCCGGACCGTCGGGTAGACGCCGGTGCCGGTGTAGAGGTAGTACACAGCCAGGTGCGTGACCGACGTCAGGTTGATCAGCGCCGCGAGCACTTCCGTCCAGGAGATCGCCCCCGACGACGTGATCATCGCCGCCGACACGATCAGGTCTTCCTGGTCGAACGTGGCCCCAGCGTTGATCGCCTTGACGGCGACCGCGTAGTTGGTCTCACCCGGGACCAGCACCGGGGTCGCTCCGATGTTGGCCGCCCCGGAGGCGACCTTCTTCATGAGGATGGCCGCGTTCTGGAACTGACGCGGCAGGTTGCCGTTGCCGGTGATCTGGACGGCGGCCTTGGCCTCGGGGTTGCCCGACGGCATAGGCATACCCGGGGTCCACGACTCGAGGATCCAGCTCTTCACGTACTGGGTGTTCTGAGCGTTCTTGACGTTCGCCCAGATGTTCACGACCGTGAGGTCGTTGGTGTTGTACTGCCGGGGTGACGTGGTCCCCGCACCCGGGTCGTTCCCGGTGATCAGGTCCAGGATCGCGTTGTTGGTGTACTTGTCCAGCACGGTCACCGTCAGGGTGCCGTAGTTCTGGAGTCGATCGGTCTCCGGCGAGTCCTTGCCGAAGAGGTGAAAGATCTCGTCCTGCTGGTTGATGTCGGGGCTGGCCACGTTCATGTGGTCGATGAAGTAGCCCTCGACGAAGATGTCTTCCTTCTTCCGCCGCCGGAACCGCCGTCCGCCTAGCGCCATGGTGTCGCTCTCCTTTGTTGCCTATGCGTAGTGCACATCAAGTTCCATGAGGAACTTGTAGCGATCCGCCGGAACCGTCGGGGCGTTCGCCGGGATCATGCGCGCGCGAGCGGTAGTAACTTCCAGCCCTCCGGCTTCCTGGAGGACCTTCGAGTCGGCATCGTAGAAATCGAAGCCCTCGTCCCCGCACTGGTGGACGAAGATCTCGTAGAGATCACTCATCAGTCGGTCGCGATAGGCCTTGTTCTGGGCGTCGCTCCCCCGGCCGGTCACGAAGCCGTAGAGCGGGACCCGGTAGGTCGCCCCGAAGAGCGCTGCCCCGAAGAAGTCGGGCTCGGCCTCCGCCACCTCAAGCCCGCCGAGCGCGAGCGTCGGCACCGTGATCTTCATCAGGTCATCCGGGTACTCGGCCCGGATCATCAGGTCCGTGAAAAACTGCTTGAGCGTGCCGGTGGTAACCACGTTCGTGAGTTGGTTCTCCACGCTGTACGTGTTCGTGTTCAGGAAGCGAAAGAGCGAGAACTGGATGTTCTGGAGCGAGCGCTGGACGGTGAGGGTCATCGGATCTCCCGCACCGCCGCCTGCGCCTCGCCGAGCAGGGCTTGCCGCAGGCGTCCCGTCCGCGCGAACAGGGTCGAGGCGTACATCCGCTGCGGCTTGAGCGTCTTCACCATCCGCCGGGTCAGGACGTCCTCTTCCGGCTCTAGGGTGCCCGGCAGCCCGCGCGGCCCGCGGTTTTCTGGGCGCGGCACGACCACCCAGGCCGCGCCCCCGCGCTCGAGCGTCTGGATGTAGGCCCGGTTGAACGGCAGCGTCGGCCCCTGGACCCCGCGCTTGCGCGTGTCCCAGGAGAAGCCGGTCCGCGCGTTGATCCACTCGGGATTGCCGATCCCGGCCACGATGCGGTCGAGCTGACGGCCGGTCGAGATGGGCTCCTGACTGATCGCTTCCCGGACCGGGATCATCGAGCCCAGCCGGAGGAAGCGCCCCCCGTTCGGCGTCCCTACCTCACCACCGGAGGACACGAGGTTGCCACCGGCGAGATTGTCCGGGACGCCCCGGGAGAGCATCTCGGCCTCCTCCTCGGAGGACGGCGCGCGTAGCGAGGCCTCCGTCCGGAGGAGTTGCATCTCCCGCGCGAGGCCGATCTGGAGCGCCTGCCCAACCGCGTTCACGGCGCGGCGGAGCTTCTCCTGCCCGGTGGGCGTCAGGACGATCGCGCCGACCACCGCCACTAGCGCTTCCCTTTCGTGTCCGCCGCCGCGCGCTGTTCCTCGCTCCGGCCGAACGCCGGGATCTCGCCCCCGTTGGCGAAGATCTGAAAGCACGCGAGCACCTGGTCCCGCATGGTCGAGATCTCGTTGTGGATCCGCCGGCGCGAGTAGGCGAACACGTCCTTGATCTGGGCGTGGATCGGCTCGAGGGCGGGGTCGCGGAGCAGGATGCCCTCCTGGAAGTCCAGGAAGTCGAGCAGGCTCCGCTTCGTCTGCCCCGCCGAGTTCGTCACGGACAGGATGAACTTCTCTCGCACCTTGTCCGTCGGGACCGGGACCGTGCGGGGGGCCGTCGACGTCGCCGTCGGCGACCCCTGGGTGATGCCGTTCTGCTCGCTCATGCCACCCTCACTGCGGAGATGACGATCTCTCCGCTATCCGGAAATGGCGCGGCGCGCGTGACCGAGCACGTGATCCCGTCGACCACGAGCCGCACCCCCGAGGCCATCAACGCCCCCGAGTTCAAGATGTCTGTCGCCAGCATCAGGTCCGCATGCTCCGTCTCCCCGCCCGGCCCGCCCTGAAACGTCTGCTGCCCGCGCCACGCCCAGTCTCCCTGGAGCACCTGCGTCCCTGACGCCAAGATCGCCGGGTCGTCGTAGATGTCGGCCGCCTCGCCCGGTGCGGTCCGCACGACCGTGAAGTCGCGGTTCCACGCGCGCGCGCGGACGGCCTTGATCGCCGCGATCTGCGCGGCCGTCAGGAAGCCGGTGCCCATCAGGCATCCCGCCCTCGGTGCAGCAGGTCGCACATGGCTCGGTTGTCCTCGCCCCCCGCCTCACTGGCCGTCGAGGCTGGGGGATCCCCAAGCGGAGAGGCGATCTTGTCCGCGCTCCCCTTCCGGTTCGGCTGATGCTCTCCGCACCAGCCCACGCCGGCGTACATGAAGTCCTCCTCCGGATCGCACGCCGGGCAGACGGTCGGCAGCTCCATCACCCGCCGCCCCCCACCTGACGCCGCTCCGCTTCGGTGGAGAGTTCGGCCCGGGAAGCGGCAGAAACCGAGCCTCGGCGGATGTGGCACGCGCAGGCGCAACCCCGATGACACTCGCTGCCGTCCGCGCGCTGGAAACACCACGAGCACTGGCGCACCACTAGCCCAGGACCGGCCCGAGCCCGAGGAATCCGTGGGCCAGCGGCTTCATGATCCCGAGAAACCCGAGGAGCCAGAGCAGCAGCACCACCGCCACGATGAGACAGACCAGGAAGATCATGATCTGCACCAGCTTGGGATGGAGCGTGATCTCGAGCCACGTGATGAGCGCGTAGACCGCCGCCACCACCAACACGAAGCCAAGACACCAGACCAACGGAGCAACCGCCGGAGGAATCTGAAGCATCGCTACCTCCTTTTGAACAGCAGCCCGACGACCCGGGGCAGGTTACGAAGAATCCGCAACCATGCCCCGAGTGCGCCTAGAAACGCCATTCGTATGTCGCGCTGAGGTCCTGGTTCGAGTTCCACTGGCTCGTGGTGAACGTCTGCCCCGACCCGAGCGTGCCGCCGGACGAGGTGTTATAGACGCCGATGGAGCCGATGGTGATGGCCGCCGTGTTGTCCGAGGACGACCAGGAAGCGGTCATCCGCAGGGTGCCGGTGGCCAGGGTCGACGCGGTCAGGGCCTTGCGGACGCGGGTTTCCCCGGTCAGCGAGGTCTGGGTCGCGTCGACCGCCGTGGACTGGGTGGCGAGCTGGAGGTGGCTGACCACCTTCGAGCCGGCCACCGCGCCGACGGTCGCCGCGATGTAGCTGTTGCGGCCGTCGTTGGTGATCGTGTTCTTGATCCAGCCCGAATCGCCGACGATCCGCAGTCGGCCGGTGCGGCGATCGCGCGTGCCCGCCTGGACGCGGCAGAACCCGCGTACCCGCACCGACTCGAACACCGGGCCACTCCGCTTCCTCGTCTTGGTCGCCATGCAGGGTTCCTCCTTACCAGATCCAGGGGTAGAGCGAAGTCGGCAAGGCGACCGCGAGGTCCTTGGTCTCGCCGAGCTCCTCCGCGTGCACATCCGCCATGACTGCCGGCTGCGTCAGGCGCGGGAGCAGGTTGTCGATGTCCGCGCGCCATTCTTTCGTCCGCTTCGAGAGCCCGAGTTCCATGCCGCTGAGATCGGTCCGGCCGGCCACGTTGGAATGCACGATGGCCTGCGTGGAGGTGTCGAGCGCGCGCCCGCGGACCCATGCCCACGCGGAGAAGAGCACGACCAGCCGCTTCTCGATCTCGTTGGCGTCCCGGTCGAGCTTCACCCCGGTCAGCGTGAACGGCTGCGGGGCCTCGGCGTTGAAGGCCGCGACCCCGGCCTTGAGCAGGTTGATCCGATCGAGCGTCCCGACCGGCTGGGAGTCGCCGTCGACGCCGCCCCCCAGCTCGACGTTCAGGAAGGGCTCGAGCTCGCCCAGGTCAGTCATGCAGCCACGCCTTGACCTGATCGAGGACCGTGTCGGGGTTGGGGAAGTTCCGGCACACCGGCTCGGCGACCGCGCAGACGGCCTGCGACCAGTTCGGCTCGGCTCCCCAGCACGGCGTGCACCGTCGGGTCACCGCCGCCCAGTGCCCGGGGTAGAGGAAGGTCTCGACCGGCGTCGGGCCGAAGATCACGGCCACGCGGATCCCGGTGGCGGCGGCGAGGTGCACCATCCCGCCCTCGACCGCGACGAGGCCGGCGGCGTTCTCGAGCACCCACGCGGTCTGGGGCAGGCTCGCGCCCCGCCGGTCGACAGCTCCGGGCAGCGGCTCGTCTTCCGAGCCGCCGACCTGCACGACCGGCACCCCGATGCCCGCCAGGAGCTTGGCCCAGGCCTCGGCGGGCCACCGCTTCAGCCCCCCCATGACCCCGACGCCGCTCGCCGCCGCCAGGTACGGCTCGGCGGGGATCTCGCACTTCTGGCGCGGCTTGTAGATGGGCCGGATGGAGTCGCTCTCGAGATCGAGGCTCGTCAGCATCACCCGGGTGCTGTGCATCCCGAGGCTGTGCAGGCGAGGGTTCGAGTCGGTCCAGTGGTCGTAGAACCACCGATGCCGCTCGGCGAACGCGCTGGGCTTCTCCGCCCCGTAGGCCCAGGAGACATACCGGAGGTCGTAGAAGGCCTCGAACGCATCCGCGAGGCTCTCCAGGGCCACCTGCTGGGGCATGGCCTCGATGGCGACGACCTCGGCCACGGCCGGGTTCTCCTCGAAGACCGGCGCGGGCTGATTCGTGAAGACGACCACCTTCCGGCCGGTCTTGGCGGCAGCGGCCGCGATCACCGGAGTGGTCTGGAGCAGGTCTCCGAGGCCGCCGAGCTTCAGGACGCCCAGCGCCCCCGGGTGCCGCGCGGCAGCCGCGCGCGCGGCCGCGCGCGCCTGCGGGCTCACCGGCCGTCCGATCGCGACCCGACCCGGCGTCCACGCGGACATCGCCGCCTTGAGGCCCTGGTAGGTCGCGTTCCAGTTCTTCGTCCGGGCGTAGGCCGTGCACCGGACCCGCCGACGGTCCCAGGCCGCCCGATCGTCCTTCCACTCCCGGTAGGCCCGCTCGAGCGCCTCGGCGACGTCCCAATCCGAGACCACGGCCACCTGCATGCCGAAGGTGTTCTCGACCCGGGCGGCGACGGGGTAGAGGATCCCGCGATCCTCGGCGAGCAACTCCGGCATCGAGTAGTCCGCCGGGGCCACGGGGATGACGGCGGCGGCCATGGCCTCGAGGACCGGCAGGCAGAAGCCTTCGGCCCAGGAGGTGACCAGGAGCACGCTCGCCATGTTGTAGATCTTGTTGACGTGGTCGTCGCTCACCGTGGCGAGCGGTCCCCGGTTGTCGGGGTTGAACCACACGCGGTCGTCCTCGTCGACGCCGAGGCCCACGAGAGTCTGGCGCAGGTCCGGTCCCGGCTGGTCGTCCGGCCCGGTGCTCACCGCCGTGTTGGCGTAGAGCAGGACGTCCGGCTTGCCCTCGGCGAAGAGCCGGAAGCCGCGCAGCGCCGTCGGGTAGTTCTTCCGGGGCGTGTTCTGGCCGTTGAGCATCACCAGGAAGGTCCGGGCGAGATCCCGGCCACAGAACTCCCCCTTCCGCTCCCCCAGCTTCCGGAAGGTGGCCATGTCGACGCCGTGGTGCACCGCGCGGACGCTCGGACGGCCGACGGCCTGCGCACCGAACTCGCTGGTGGTCACGAGCACGTCGAAGGCGTCCAGGATCCGCTCGCACGCCAGCGGCAGCGGACGACCTTCGATGTTGAGGTACCCGACGAGCCGCCAGGGCGCGCCGGCCGCACGCTGATCGGCCAGCCACGCGAAGTCCCACGGATCCCCGATGGCGAGGATCACCTGGGGGTCGACGTGGGCGATGGTCCGGGCGAGGGACTCCGGCGCGGGCTTCACGGCCGGGTAGACCGCGTAGTCGTACTCCTCGTCGAGGCTGCCGTGGAGATCGAACCATCCGGCGACCGCCACCTCGAAGTTGTCGTCGGCGAACCGCTGCGCGAGCTCCCGCGTCACCCGGCCGAGGCCAGAGCGGATCGCGGGGCTGTCGGAGACGATCAGCAAGCGCATGGGCTACTCGCGCTGAAGGTCCGCGTGCGGCGATTTGACTCCGGCGTAGAGCAGGATGGCCTCGAGGGCGAAGCGGAGCGCGTACGACCGTCCGTTTTGCTTCGCCAGCGACAGGATCTCCTGGACGACGCGCTTGCTCGGCCGGTGCTCGACGATGGAGCGGAACACCTGCTCATCGCGCGCGTAGAGATAGGCGGCCGCCGACGGCGGCGCGGCGTTCTTGCGCGGGACGGTCTGGACCGAGCCATCCGGGTTGAGCCGGACGAGGTTGCCGAGGCTCTCGTACCGCTCGGCCTCGGCGAGGGTGAGCGGGGGCAGAGGATCGGCGGGGCCATAGGTGAGGCCCTCGTGCCGGAGCGAGCCCCGGACGCGCCATTCCTTCGGATCGATGACGTCCGTATGTTCCGTCGTGTCCATGTGGTCCTCCCGTGCGTGCGATGTGGTGCAACCGCCCGGCGGCTCGAGATCGGCCGCCGGGCGCGCGCTTCAGCTCTAGGTCAGGGTCGGCGTGATGTAGCTCGCGCCGAGGCCGAACTGCACCACGGCTCCGGCCCCGCGCTGGAAGACCTTCACGCCCATCCAGCGATCCCAGAAGGACTCGATCAGGGGGTAGTCGTTCATCGGACCCGGGTGCAGGGTCAGGCCGCGCATGTTGGCCGGCTCGAAGAAGATCAGCGGCCGCCCCGTCTCGGCGGTGCTGCCCTCGACGAAGAGGATGTAGCCGTTCGGGATCATCTCGGTGGAGTGGAAGGTCACCCCGAACACGGTGAAGACGTCGTTGAAGCCCTCCACCGCGGTCTGGTCGGTCAGCGGCGACCGCACGATGGCGGACTGCACGAACGACGCGAGATCCTCGAGCTTCTGGACCGTGTCGCTGTTGCAGAACGCCATGATGCTGCCCTTGTGCCCGTGCTCCCGGATCGTCTGCTTCACGTCGGTGATGTCCGTGAAGGCGAGCGAGCCGTTCTTCACGATGTAGTGCGAGTGCCCGGACACGAACGTGTTCTGCTGGTACTGGGGCGGCGCGGTGATCTTCTCCTCGGAGGCGAACTGCCCGTTGTAGAACGAGTAGAGCGAGTTGCTGCTCTGCGCGTCCGCGCCGGACAACATCACCTGGAGGAACTGCATGAGGACGTTTTCCGGGTCCTCCTGCATCGGGCGGTTCAGGTCCATCATCACTTCTCGGCCGGTCGACCGGCGCAGCGTGTCGAGATCCGTGCCCACGCCGTAGCCGTACTTGGTCACGGTGGGGTAGGTCGTCGCCACGTCGACGGTCTTGCGGCTCGGCCGCTCGCTCGGCGCGAGGACCTGGAAGCCGTTCTTCTGGCTGATGCCGTACTTCATGATCTGCTCGGGCCAGGGCATCGCCAGCATGTTGATCAGCGGTAGCTCGACCCGCCGGTAGAGGTCGATGGCATTCGCAATGCCCGCGCCCCCGTACCAGATGTCGTTCAGATCGATTCCATCCATCGTCCTGTAGCCTTGCGGCGACATAGGTCAGTTCTCCTCTCTGGGTGGTGGACTCAGAATCCGTAGTCGGTCACGGCAGCGTCACGCCGGACTAGGCGTGGATGACCTCCTGGCCGATGTCGATCTCGAGCTCGTCGGCCGAGACGGCATACCCGACCTTGATGTCGACGTCGCTCGTGGCCGACGCGGGCTTCGTCGCCGAGATCCCGCCACCCGAGTGCAGGTAGTAGGTCGCACCAGGCGTCAGCGCGGCCCCGTTGCGATCGGTGATGCCCTTGATGCGGCCGAGGAACGTGAACGATCCCTGCTTGACCGTATCGAGGGTGTTACCCTTCGGATCCTTCATCAGCGCGTCCTGCAACGACGCGCCGCGAGGCACCACCGGACCCTGCGAAGCCCGATAGTCCGCCGGCTTGATCTTGCCGTTGGCATCGAGGCCGACGAACACCCCTTGCAGGATGCTCGAAGCCGAGGACGCCAGAATCGGCGCACCGACCACGGCGATGGCCGGGTACTGGGAGATCTTCTTGGTCTGGGCCATGAGTCTTCACCTCTCCTTTCGTGGTCGGTGGACTACCGCACCCGCCTGGGGCCGGTGGCAGCGGGGAACGACGACGCGATCGCCTTCTCGTCGATGGGCTTGCGCAGCCCGTCCTCGCCCTGGCCCTGACCAGCCATCAGCGGGACGACGCCCTTGCCGCCGGAGATCAACTCCTTGAACTCGGCGGAAGTCAGCGGGACCTTGGCCTCGGCCAGCTTGGTGACCAGGGCCGCGCGCTTCTCCTCCTTGAGTTGCTCGTCGGTCAGGCCGTAGTCCGCCTTGAGGCTCGCCACGGTCTCGGCGTGCTTGGTCTTGGTCTCGATCTCGGCGAGCTGCGTGGCCTTGACCGTGAGCTCGGCCTTGGTGCCCTCGACCGACGCGGTCAGCTCGACGATCTTGTTGGCCGCCTCGACTTCCTTGGTCTTGGCCGCCTCGATCGCCTTGTCCTGCTCGGCGATCTTCGCCGCCAGCTCCGTCAGCTTCGCGGCCATGTTCTTCTTGCTCTGCGGGTCGGTGTCCTCGGCCATCTGCGCCTTCAGCTCATCGAGCTGCTTGGTGTACTCGGCTCGAAGCGCGGCGATGATGCCGTCGACGGTGGCCTCCTGCTCTGCGGGGATCCCGGGGTATTTCATGCTGGCTCCTCCCTCCTTGGTCTGGGTCCACTTGCCGTTGGACTTCGTGTAGCCCTTTGCCCAGTCGTCTCCCGCGGCCTTCGCCTTCGAGATGATCTTGTTGGCCACCTCGCTACGCTCGGCTTCGGAGAGGCCCTTCGCCTGTGACAACCGCGCCCACGCGTTCTTCCGGTGGGCTTCGTCCTGGATGGGGAATCGACGCACCTTCTTGCCGTCGACCGTCTGAATGAGTGCGAAGTCGCTGTCGGACAGGTTCTCGCGCTGCTGGTAGGACAGCTTGTCTGCGGTGCTGAATGAGGTCGCGCCCTTCAGGTACGCGAGGAGGCGGGAGACCTCCTCCTCGTCCATCACGTCGAAGGTCGTATCCGGATCCGCCGAGGCCACGAGCAACTGGGTCTCGGGGTGCGCGGCCGAGGCTTTCTTCAGGATCGCCCCGCCGGAGAACTCGTAGTGGCCGATCTCGATGACGTTGGCCCCGATGCGGTCGGCGCTCGCCGCGAGATACTGGATCTCGTAGCTGGCCCCGAGTTGGGCCTGCTTCTTCTGGATCTCCTCGACCTCGTCCGGAAAGTCGTTCTTCCAGAGCGTGCCGATCGCCCGGAGGGTCATGGTGCCGTCGTCGTTCGGGATCCCCACGCCGCCGAGGAACGTCCCGATCGGCTTCGGAGCCTTGCCCGCCTCGAAGTGGGCGTCCAGGTCGGTCGTGATGTGGATCGGCTTCGAGATCAGCGTCGGCAGCGCGGCCTCGAGCCCCTTCGTGGCGAGCTGATACTTCAGCTTGCCCGCGTGCTTGCTGGGCCGGCCGACGGAGGTGAGATCGAAGACGACGAGGTGGGTGTTCGGCGAGTTCTTGATGGTGGAGAAGAGCGGGTTGTTCTCCGTCACCTCGGTCAGGAGCGCCTGGGCATCCGCCCCGAAGGCCACCGTGCTCGCCCGGAACTCGACCCGCTCCTCCAGGACCTTGGCGTCGGCCTCGAGCAGGTTGACCGGCTCCCCCAGTTCGACGCTGTCATCGGGGCCGATCGTGTAGGGCACCTTGTAGAGCGCCTTCACGCCGTTGACGGCGATCTTGGCGATGCAGAACCCGTCGTAGACGTCCATGAGCGCGCACCACGAGCCGTACTCGCCCGGCTGTCCGGGGTACTCCTCGTCGAGCTCGCTCCAGAGCGCAGACCGCAGCTCGTCGTGGCTCATCGTCGCGGTCCGGAATTGCTTACGCATCTCGTCGCCTCCACAAGAAAAAAGCCAGCGGGCCGGGTGTTCTCGGCTCGCTGGCTTTGGGCTGAGCTCGTCCGCTCGGGCGGACGCCGATGGATTAGGCGCGGCTGGCTATCGTCGGAGTGTCTGCCCTCCGATGGTGACGGCTCCGTTCAAGAGCAAACCGCCCTTCTTGGTCTCGCTCAGGAAGTACTTCCGCCCGTTGAACTCGATCAGCATCGGGAGATCGGAAGAATGAAACACGGTGCTCGTCACGGCGGTCACTTCTTCAGGAGGTCGCACGCCGGTGTGTGGCGACGGCGCGTATCCGGTGAGTGCCATTGACGGCGACCGTAGCAATCCGTTGAAGCGCAAGTCAATTTTCGTGAGAATTGTGAGAAAGAATTTTACTGGGGCTCTTGACTGTCCAGTTGGAACGCGCGGCGAAATTCCACGATCGGCACCCGGATCACGCCGCCGATGATCCGTGAGGGAATGCTGCCGTCCTCGATCCGACGGTAGGCCGTCGCGAGCGAGATCCGGAGGATCCGGGCGACCTCATCGACGCGATAGAAGTGCGGCGCTGGGAGTCTCGTACCACTCGTCATACGGCGAGGGCCTCCGCGAGCTTAGTGCCGATGTTATAAGGCAAAAGATGGGTGAGGTCGGGGATGATCTTCGGCTGCCGGCCGCGCATGAACGCGGCGTGCATGAGCTCGGCGGCGTGCAGCACATCCGGCTCCGCCCAGAGCATCCGGCCGTTGAAGTGGGAGTAGCGCTGCATCACCGGCGTCATGCGGTAGCGGACGAAGCTCGAGTTCGCTGGCGGCAGGAAATCGAGTTGCCCGCCGTACCCTGTCGAGATGACATGATTGCCGACCGCCGCCGCGTCGAGCATCGGAATCCCGTAGGCTTCCCCCTTCGCCAGCGAGACGTAGCACTGCCCGCGCTGATGGAGCGCCCAGAGATGCGCGGGGCTCATCCGCCCGCCGATCACGCGGATCGTGGGGGCATCCGACAGCCCCATCGCCTGCACAACGGCGTTCGCGGACCCGGCGGCCTGCGCCACCGCCTTGTCGGCATCGGGGCCACTCACCTTGAGCACGAGCATGACGTCGTCGCGATCGGTGAACGCCTGGCAGAACGCCGCGATCAGCCCGAACGGATTCTTCCGGTCCTGCCAGGTGAGCAGGCTGTAGAAGATGTAGGTCTCCTCGCCGACGTCGTCGATGCCCTGCAAGGGCAGCTCGTCGATGAAGCGCGGCACCTCCACCGGGATCGGCACGACCTCGGCCTTGAGGCCCGCGCGCTCGAACACCGCCGCGTTGTGCTGCGACGGCACGATCACCCGCTTGACCGACTGGCACCCGGCGAGCGTGGTCGGGTGGAGGCGATCGGTCTCCCAGCACATGAGCCCGACGCGCGGGATCCACGGCGGGATCTCCTGAATCTGAATGCCCGCGAGGTCCGCACCCGTGACACAGAGCGCGTGGACGTCCGGCGGCCCGACGCGCCGGAGCCCGCCAAAGATCTGAAGGTCCGCCGTCGGAGGGATCTGCCAGCCGCCGTCGGCCAGGATCGCCCCCGGCGTGACGTCGAGCCCGTCGGTCTGAAGTAACGCGAAGAGGTAGCGCCGGGTCATCTCCCCGTAGCCGCTCGAGTCGAAGAAGAAGCCGCTATAGGCCAGGCGCACGGCGGCCTCCCAGGATGTAGTCCTTCCACTTTTCCATGAACCTCGCCTGATTCTTCGCGAAGTAGTGCGCGTGCTCCGGAAGTTGGCCGCTGTGGAGCGTCTGGCTGTGGAAGTGACAGGTGACGGCGTCGCCCAGCGTCCCGCGCGGCACGCCGAGCTGCTCCGCCCGGCAGTCCCAGTCCTGGTCCTCGAAGTAGGCCGGCCAATACCCCTCGTCGAACGGCCCCACCTTGGCATAGACCGCGCGGGAGAGCAGGAAGCACGAGTAGTCGACCGGGAGCTGATAGGTCGGAGTCCGCTCGACCAGATACAGCGCGTTGATCGCCGCCACGCTGTGGGCGGAGACCACCCCGAGGTGCTTGTTGTACCCGCGCTCGAGCGCGTCAACGGTATCGGCCGCCAGGATCACGTCGTTGTTCATCACGAGGGCCTTGAGGTGCCCGTCCTCGAAGGCCGTCTCGAGCCCGCGGTTCCAGGCTGCCGCGACGCCGAGGTTCTGCCCGAAGGCGGTGACCACGATCGGCCGCCCCTTCCGCCGCTGTTCCTCGAGCCAGTCGAGCGTTCCGTCGGTCGACCCGTTGTCGATCACGTAGATGCAGTCGCCAGGCCGGACCGCGATCGAGGTGATCGCCTGCCGCGTGAAGTGCAGGCAGTTCATCGTCGGGATGACGAAGGCGAGCCGCCTCATGGCTTCCAGAGCACCCCGAGCCCGTAGGTCGTCGGGATCTCCCGCCAGATGTATCCCTCGTGCTTGGCCACCCAGTCCCGGACGGCCTGCCCCACCTGGATCTCCGGCCGCGCGGGCACGGTGTCGTGGAAGACGGCCACCCCGCCCGGCGTGAGCGCCACCTGGACGTAGGTGTCCAGCCACTCCACGGTCTGCTCGTAGGTGTGCGGGTCCGTGTCGATGAAGAGGAAGTCCGGCTCCGGCCCCGGGAAGGCCTGCTGCCCGGTCATCTGAAGGAACCGGCAGTACCGCTGGTGCAGGATCGGCTTGATGAAGGCGAGGCACCCGGGATCCGGATCGATCGTCAGGAACTCAGCCCCCACGAGCTCGGCGGCCAGCCGTAGCGTCCGCGTGCTCGTGCCCTGCCGGGTCCCCAGCTCCACCATCCGCTTCGGCTCGACCTCGCAGACCAGCGCCCAGAGCAGCGGGACGTCGTCCTGGACGTCGCTGCCCGCCGCGTGCTGGATCGCTTCGCCGAGCGGCGGCCAGGCCTCCGTGAACTGCCAGGCCTCGGTCCACTCCCGTGGATCCCGCTTCACTCCCCCGTGCGTTCGCATTCGTACTCTCCCAGTTGGGGGCCTTCGCCCCACTTGTCGAAGAAGATCTTGAGCGCGCGTTGCCCCATTTCCGCGTACGTCTGCTGCCCATACACCTTCAGGAACGTCCCGCTCTGTATCCGATCGTGGAAGCCGTGCTCCACCGCCGTCCAGCCCGCCACGCCGAGCTTGTAGCCCGCTTCGACCACGCGCCGGGAGTAATCGAGATCGTCACACCCGTAGCCGTCGAAGCGCTCATCGAGCGGCCCGATCTCATTCCACACGTGCCGTGGGATGGCGGCCGCCATGAAGCAGATCGACCGGAAGGTCTGCTTGATCGTCCCGATCGGCGTCTTCATCCGTTGGTCGTCGTTACCAACCCCGCCCTCGATCCGGGGGCTGAGGAGTCCGTAACCTTCTTCGCGTCCCCATTTGAGAGCGCATTCGATCGCCACCGGGAAGTAGAAGTCGAGAGGGTGTGCATCGTCGTTGAGGATGAGGAGGTCGTGGGTCGGATCGGCAGCGGCCGCACAGAGATTGATGGCGCGGGCGAAGTTGAAGGGCCGGGGAACGTCGACGTAGACGATCGCGGGATGCGGGTCACGTTCCGCCAAGCCGTTATCGCCGACGATAATCCGCCGGCCCGTGCCCTGGAAGCCGCCGTGCCAGAAGAGCGATTCAAGTGCGCGCGCCAGGTACGCATCAGTGCGGGACGGGATCAGGACGGAGATCACGCGTCAATGTACTCGGCCAGCCGGACGGGGCCGGGCGCCAGATGGTTCGCCTCGCCGACGATGTGCCGGTAGTACCCCTCAGCCTCGTTGTTCGGATCCAGGTTCGTGTAGAAGGCGAGCTTGCGCTCCCGGAGCTCGGCGTCGAGATAGCCGAAGTGGATCACGGGCATGTTGAAGTCGAAGTGGTTGATGTTGAGGTGCTCCGGGATGCTCCCGCAGTGGAAGCCCGCACGGCCACGGGCAAAGAAGCGCGCGGAGCGGAAGTCCGGGGCGCGGTCGATCGTGAAGAGCCGGGCGTGGCGGATGTCGTTGTAGACCCCATCGATTCGCCGATAGCGCTCGGTGTCCCAGAGGTACATGAACGGCATGACGATCACGCTCGCCCCGCCCTGCTCGAGCCGACCACACGCGTTCTCGAACTGCCGGATGGCCTCAAGGGAGAGCATCTCGTCGCCGTCCAGGCAGAGGACGTGACGGAACTTCAGCCCGCCCACGTACTCCCAGAGATGGTTCTTGTCGCGCACCTCATCGGTCTGGTCCTGGAAGGGTGACGCCAGCCAGTGCAGCTCCCGGTCGTCCGTCAGCACCGTGACCCCACTGGGGTGCTGGTCGTACTTGATGGACGCGCCCATCGTCGCGACGGCCTCACTGAATGTCTGGTCGGTCGAGTGGTCATCGAACACGACGGCGGTCTTGCACACCTGCCACGTGCGCTCGAGGCTCCGGCGGATCCACCGGGCCTCGTTGCGCACCCGCATCATGCACAGCACATCGTCTCGGCCCATCGCTACCCCTTCCCAGAACCTTTCGGGCGTCCGCGTTGCTTGGTCGGCGGAATCGCGGTGGTCTTCCGCGTCCGCCCGGTCGGGCCGGTGGCGGGCTTCGGCGTCCCGCCCTTCGGCGGAGGCGCGCCCCCCGGAGCCGGCGCGCTAGGATCCTGGCCGCCCTCGTCCGGCTGGATCGCCTGCTGGACGTAGGTGAGCGGCACGTTCTCGTTGAACACATCGTCGGCGTCGACCGCCAACTCCTGGACGATCCGCCGGATCTCGACGTCGTCGTCGATCCCGAGGTGCCGGAAGAGGGTCTTGGCCGAGATCATGCCCTTGTCCTTCATCTTCTGGAGTTCCTGGATGAAGGCGTCGCTCTTGGTGTTGAGCGGGTTCGGGGACCACTGCGCCGGGACCTTCAGCTTCCCGCCGTTGATCTCGACGATGTGGGCGGCCATCATTTGCAAGAAGGCTTTGATTTGCAGCCGGATGGCCTCGATGAACTGCTCGAATCCGGCCGTGTTGATGTCGTCCAGCTTGATGCGCGCGCCCGCAGCGGTCCGGGAGAAGAAGATGCCGAAGGCTTGCAGGATCTCGGTCGCGCTGGGGCCGTACTTCGTGTCCGAGACGAGCGACCCGGTCTCCGGCATCTTGATGACGAGATCGACGTAGTACGGCACGAACAGCTCCATGGCGGGGCCGGTGCGCCCCTCCTGGATCAGCTTGCGCACCATCTCGATGGTGCCGTCCGTGGTGATCACGCCGCCTGCCGTCCGGGTGGGCGGCTTCGGCGGGTGGTCCTTGTCGCCGATCTTGTACATCATGATGAAGTTGATGATCCCGTCGAGGATCGCCGCATCCGCCGCGAAGAGCTTCTGGCGGATGGCAAACTGCGGGAGGAGCGACGAGAACGACGGGAACGGGTAGATCCCGTGCCCCATCATCTCGGTGGCCCCCCGGCGCACGCTGACTAGGTCGCCCGGCGACCAGTTGTACTTGAGCGCGAACGACTCGGTCTCCCCGGTGACAGCGCGCGGGTTGATGGGCGGGAGCTGGATCATGTTCGCCGGGTTGCTCACGAGGGCCGTGAACGACGGGGCCTCGCTGAATTGCCCTTCCTGCATCGGGGTGAACTGGTCCGTGACCGCCCGGAAGAGGAACATGTCTTCCTGGACGAAGAGCCCCTGCTGCCGGCGCAGCGTGATGCTCGAGGCCGGGTAGCAGGTCATCTTCGTGGGCATCAGGTACGTCTGCTTGCCGACCTTCACCTCCCCGATCTGCCAGTGTGGGACGAACATCGACGACAGCAGCATGTGCTTGACGCCCCAGCGGACGAACTCGTTGAGGCCCGGGATCACGCCCGGGATCCCGCGGTTGATGATCTCCGACCAGACGTTCCAGACGTCCTCTTCTCGATCCGACCGCGTGTCCGCGCCGCTCCACTTCTTCAGCCGCTTGATCCACGAGGTCTCGTTGGACTGGGCGGGCACCTCCCACTGCGAGCCGTTGGCCGCGAACTCACAGAAGCGGTTGACGAGCCGGTGGAAGAGCGGATCGGTCCCGTAGGCGGACCAGACGCGCTGGACGCGCTGCTGGTAGGTCTGGGGCACGAAGAGCGTGTTGAGTGGTGCCCCTGCCATGTCGACGCGCGAGGTCGCCTGCAACTTCAGGCGCGTCTCATCGGCCATCGCCGCCAGCGCTCCGGACCGCTGGCCCTGGAAGTCGGCGTACAGGGTTCCCATCGCGTCTTGTTTCCGTGGCATCGCTGATCCCCTCTCCTATAGTTGGATCTGCGTAGGTGCCCACGGGCCTGGACGGTCTCCCCACACGCAGTCCTCGAACGCGCCGCTATCGAGATCCGGCGGAACTGGGGGCGTCTCCAAGAACACCATGACCGCAAACACGCGCATCATGTCCGTGATGTGCACCGTCGGGGGCGTGACGACCTTCGTCGTCCCCTCCGCAGTGCGTTTCTCTTTCTCCTGATTGAACTCTGTCGCGATGTCCTCATCGCGCGGGAGGGCGACGAGCCGATGGCCGAAGAAGGCCCGGAGCACCCGGGTCGCAATCGATCGGGCATGCTCCCAGACCTCTTCCCCGCTCGGTGTGTAGCCCGACTTGAGCGTCTCGGTGAAGCCCACGCGGACGATCTTCTCGGCCCAGCCGTTCTCCTCGCACTCGTGCGCGATCGCGCGCCCTTCGCCTTCCGTGGTGTCGATCCCGATCTTGAGCGCGCCGTACCACTCCCCGAGCGCGCGCAGGATGGCCGCCTGGTCGTTGTGCTCCATGCGGTCCACCAGCTCGAGCCGCCCGATGAGGTGCCAGCGGTCGTACCAGGACTCCCAGATGCCGATCTCCGACGGCTGCGAGTAGCCGACGTCCATCGCGATGTAGATGGGCGCACCCGGGTGCGGCTGGCGGGGGAGATCCGTCACCACGTCAAGCGGGGTGAGGTTCTGCTGGCGGTAGAGCTTCCCGGCCACCCGGCTCAGGCGGAGCGGGAGGTTCTCTTCCATGCAGGCGTAGATCGAGTCGAGGTCCCACGCGGACCAGGACGGGTTCGCCCACTCGGCGTCGACTTCCTGGAGGAAGGTGTCCTGCTCCTCACCGCCGAGGGTCTCGGCGAACTCGTTCTTGGTCTTCTGGTCGAAGTAGGGGTCATACCGGCGGCTCAGGCGGAACCGGCGGCCCTCGAAGGACGAGAACTGCCCATCGGCCTTGCGGAACGGGCTGTTCATGGACCCGTCGGGCACGCCAGCCATGAGCAGCCGGCACCCGCGCGGGTCCTTGGCCCCCTGGAGCTTCAGCCACGCGCGCTCGGGGTACTGCTGGGCCTCCTCGATGATCATGGTCGAGACGTGCTTGCCCTGCGCCATCTTGGCCTCGGGATCATCACCGACCGAGATCCCGTAGATCATGTGGGCATTCCGGAGCTCGATGGTGTAGCTCGGCGACCGGACGATCCGCTTGATGTAGGCCTTGAAGAACGGAATCATCTCGAAGTAGTCGATGGCCCGCTCGAGGCGGTCGACCACGTGGAGCTTCCGGAACGAGGTGAGCATCGTCTCTTCCCCGGGCCGGTCGAGCGCTTGGCGAACGATCTCGGGCTCGAGGATGGCGAAGCTCTTGCCGGATCCGCGCCCGCTCATGACCGAGGCGTCGCCCTGGTCCATGGCGAGCAGTGGGGGCGAGAAGGTGTAGCGGTGCCAGTACCGCCGGCGGGAGACCCGCGGGGTGAAGTACTCCCGGAACGCCACCGGATGCCGCGTCACGTACCGGAGGCAGACCTGCTTGGAGAGCTTCGAGCCTTCCCGGGGACTGGTCATCATCCGACGGGCATCCAGAGCCACCCCAGGACACGGTGGTAGATGGCGATCCACGGGACGGCCCGCCAGTAGAGGCAGAGCCCCAGGGTGGCGAGCGCGATTACCAGGATGGCGGCTCGAATCACGGATCCCTCGATGTAGAGCACGATGACGTGTCGCCTCGTCACGGAGTGACCCGGAAGTTCTTCACCAGCAACCGGACTTCGTGCCGGCTGACCTCCGTCCCGGCCGTCCCGGGATAGCTGAAGTCGAAACGCGCCAGATGCGGCTCCTGATGGAGCGAGTCGTCGAGGATCGCCGAGTCCTGGGCGGTCAGGGTCCACCGGAGCTGTCCGGCCTCGTCCACCGTTACCCCGTTGAGCTGGAGCACGTTCTGGAGGGACCGGCTGTTGATGATCTCCTCCGAGTACTCCTGGAAGTAGGTGAGCGTCAGGGTGTCGAGCACGCTCCCGGGGATCGCGTTCAAGTCCTTGTCGAGCAGGGTCGCGATGTAGTCCGGGGTGGTGCCCTCGGCGATGTCGAACGTCTCGATGTCGTGGCTCATGATTCGACGGTCTCCAGGGCCGCCCCCGCAGTCACGATGGCCCCATTCACGATGGTGGTCTCCCGCACGTCGCCGTTGCCCAAGTAGAGGTCTTCCATCCCGTGCGAGAGCACCGACCGTCGTTCCCGGACCGTGAGCGCGTCGGCGGCCACGATGACCAACGCCAGCCCGGCCGTCTGGACCTGGGCCAGCTCGTCCGGCGCAGATCCCTCGAACACCACCACCCGCAGCGTGATCGCCGCCGTGGCGACGTCGGCCGGGCTGTCGGCCTCGACCGCCACCACCATCAGCGGGATCTGGACGGTGACCGACTCCCCGGCGAGATCGTCGTCGCTGACGCGCGCCGCCATGGGGATTGCCACCACGGCGGCGTCGGTCTCGAGCGCGTCGTCGGCCACCTGGACCAGGACGGCGGTCCCGGTGTTGACCAGGACGTTCTCGCCCACCCCCTCGGTGTCCGACACCGCCACGAGGAGCGGGTTGAAGGCCAGGAGGACCACTTCGGCGGCCAGATCGTCGTCGAAGACGGCCACCGCCATCGGGATCCGGACGGTGACCGCCTCGGTGGCGGGCGTATCGTCGGCCACCACGACCCGCATCGGGATGGCGACCACGACCGCGTCGGTCTCGCCCACGTCGTCATGGACCACGACCGAGAGGGCGCGGGACTCGGGGATGAGGTCCCCGGCATACCAGCCCTCGGCGAGCAGGTCGGCGTCGAAGAGGGCCGCGCGGACGAGCTCGGGATCGAAGACGCCCTGACGGGCCATCAGCCGAGCCTCGTCATCCGCTCGTACTCACCCCGCCACTCGTCGGCATACTCCACGTGCTCGTAGCCGGGGAACCAGGGGCCGCCGTTGGTGAAGTGGACGATCTTGGGATCCTCGGTCGACTGGCCGTCCTCGTCGACGAGGTAGTTCCATTCCAGCGGCAGCTCGCCGATTAGTTCGTCCGGAGTCCAGGCGAAGCGGTGCAGCGTCGCAGGGGTCGCTAGGTTCACGAACGTGGGGGAGAGCGCGCGGCACACCGCGTTGTTGAAGACCATCAGGCTGGACCAGTTCTTCCGGGGGTAGGCCACCTGGGGCTGGCCGAGGAACTTGTCCCCCGGACGCGGCTTGTAGTCGTGCTGGCAGACCCACACCGCCTTGTCGTAGTTACGCTCAAAGAGCGCCGCGATGTCGGTCCGGCAGAGCATGTCGCAGTCCATGAAGACCGAGAACCCCTCGAACCCCGAGAGGTACGGCACCAGGAACCGGCTGTAGGTGAACTCGGTGGACTGCGACCCGTACAGCCGAGTGTAGACATCCCGGAGCTGTCGCAGATCGACCGGGATGATCGCCACGGGCTTCGAGGCCCGCGCCTGGATCGAGTGCGCCAGCACGTGGTAGGCTGCCGTCTCTCTCGAGTCGTAGCCGATGAAGACGCGGAGGAGCATCAGGCGCGCCCGAAGATCATGTTGTAGAAGACCTTGGCCGGGTCGACCCCGTTGGCGATCGCCTCTTCCCCGAAGCTGGTGTGGTGCCGCTCCTTTTCCACGAAGCCGTAGTCCCCCATCTGCCGGATGAGGGCATCGGCGGTCGCCGGATGCATCTCGACCTGGACCGAGCGCGGCCCGAGCGGCGCGCGCAGGAGCGCTCGCATCCCACGAAGCACCCGCGACTCGTTGCCGTCCACGTCGATCTTCACGAGGGTGGCGGACCGAATGTGCCGCATGTCGAGCAGGCCGTCGATCGTGGTGGCGTGCTTGAGCTCGGTGAACTCCGGGACGAAGACGGTCCCCATCTCGTCGATGGCCTCACCGAGTTGGCTCCCGGATACGCCGGGCCGGAGCGCCGGGTAGTGGAACGGGAGGAACGTGTCCTCGTCGTGCAGCGCGCTCGTGATCACATGGACGCGGTCGAGCATCTGGTTGGCCTGCGCGTTCCGGAGCAGGTGCATGGCCGACAGCAGGTTCGGCTCGAAGGCGTAGACGGCCCCCTCCGGCCCGACCTGGAGCGCAGCGAGCAGGGCGTAGATGCCGGTCGACGCGCCGATGTCGTAGAACACGTCCCCAGCCTTCACCTCACGCTGGATCCACGCGACGGTGCCCTTCTCCTTCGAGAGCAGGGTCTTCGCCCGCCACAGCTCGAGCGTGTCGTCGCAGATGAACCGCAGCCCCGCCGTCTTGATGACCGCGCTCATCGGCCACCGTAGAGCGGGAGCGGCTCTGTCGGCTTGAGCTTGATCACGCTACCGTCTTCGAGGTGATGGACCAGCGGCACCCATGCGCCGACCTGGTGGGGCTCGCCGCCCGCGCGGTGCCAGTGGTAGAGGTAGACCCCCTTGTGGATGTAGAGCCGGCGGCCCGCCTGCTTGAGCGACAGCCACATGACCCGGTCGACGTAGTGCAGCCCCTCGGCGAAGCCGCCGGCCTCTCGCCACGCCGTCTTCGACAGCACCATGAGGAACCCGGCGGGCGTCTGGTCCTTGCCGGACGGATCCTCGGTGACGTCCAGCAGCCGCGGCTTCTCCAGGGCCAGCTTGAGGCCGACCTTCCGGTGGTAGGCCATGTCGTGGTTCTTGGCGCTCACGCCGGGCACGCGCTGGTAGGGGCTCTTGATCCGGTTGGTGACCCCGGAGAAGCAGCCCTCGGGCTTGGCGAGGATCGCGGCGGTGAGCTGCCGGTGCCACTCCGTCGTGGTGAACATCACGTCGTGGTCGATCAGGCAGCCCCAGCCGTCCTCGGGGAGCAGGCTCATCGCCTCGTTGTAGGCTCGGCCGAGGTTGCGGTCGTTGGCGTAGGGCATGAAGGCGATCAACGGCGGCCCGACTGGGATCGACCAGATCTCCTGCTCGTGGTGCTTCCACCCGGGGCAGAGCGCGTCCACCGCGCGCCGCACCGTCTCCATGTGGACGTCATGGCCGCACAGGATCCCGCCGGGACGGACCTTCGGGTACCAGGCCGCGATGTCCGCCATCACCGCCTCTTCCGCGTGGTCGGCGTCGATGAAGACGAGGTCGAAGAAGCGATCCGGGAAGGTCTTCGCTGCCGCCACCGAGCGGTCCCGGATGAGGCACGCGCGGGGCTGATCGCGGACGGCCGCCTGGAGCTTCTCGTAGTACGCCGGGAGCTGCTCGGTCTCGTTCTCCCAGATATCCACGCCGAAGAGATTCGTCTCGGGGCAGGTCTCGAGGAGATGGAGGAAGGTCGTCCCCTTCTTCACCCCGACCTCGGCCACATTGGCGAACCGCTTCGCCTTGATCCACCGCTCGAGGACGAACTTGTGCGAGATCGCGTCGAAGGTCATGTCGCTCGCTCGATGTTGATGGTGAGGGTGCGCCGCCAGCGACCCTCCGGCCCGTGGATCGGACCCACCGAGTGCCAGGAGTGGTCGGACTTGATGAAGATCACGGCCTGGTTCGGGTCGCAGGGGAAGGACGCGGGGCAGTCGAAGCTCTCCAGCGGCGTCTGGTAGTCCTTCGGCTCGACGCCGGGCTTCGGCACGAGGACGTCGGTGCTCCCGCCCCACGCCTTGTCCCATTCCCCCGGAGCCATCATCGGGATGATCAGCGTGATGACCTTGGACGGGATGTCGGTGTGCGGCCAGATCATGCCGCCCGCCGCCGGGAGCGAAGAGAACTCGAACCGGCTGATGTACGTACCGGGCTCCAGTCCCGCGAGATTGTGCCGCTTCAATACCGCCGCCACGGCCATGGGGAAGGCTGCGCTCTTGATGTACTGGTAGAACGTGGCCCAGATCGGCGAGGCCGAGACGACGTTGAGGTAGTCCCCTTTGTGGTTCACCTGCGAGAGCGAGTACTTCTCGTACTTGCCGCTCAGGTATTTGAACCGATCTTCCGCCGGGTAGGCCGCGACCATCTTGTCGTACTGCTTTGGCGAGAAGACCTCGGCGGCGACCCCGATCGGATAGGGCTCCCGGATGAACGTGGCGCGCGAGAAGTCGAGCATGGCTATTCGATCCACGGCTTCGGAGAGCCCGTGACGAGGTCGTCGATGGACAGGTTGTCGATCTCGATCAGGTTCGCGCTAGCCGCGTCGACGCTGATCCCCGGAGGGCCACTCGTCTTGCGGTTCGCATCGGAATCCCCGAAGATCGTGTGGCCCAGGGCGTCCACCCAGTACTCCAGCGTGACGGTGGCCCCCGCGCCGGTGACCTTGAGATTCAGGGTGTGGAACTGCGAGACGTCCAGCGCGGGCGACGGGGTGAACGAGGAGAGCTTCGTCCCGGACCCCGCGTCTTCTCGCCAGAGCTGAATCTGATCCGCGACGTCATCGCGCATCAGCAGGAGGTAGTAGTCGGCGGCCGATGCCGACATGCGAGCACAGAGCCCGCCGTGCTGGACCGACGTCAGCACCCCGTTGATGTCGATCGAGATCTGGTAGTCGCCGGTCGGGATACCCGCGTGGATGATTCGCGCGGAGACCCGCGTGGTGGCCACCTGGCGCGCGCGGTCGGTCGCGGCGTTTACCGTGATGTCGGTCGTCGCCCCTTCGCCAGGGGTGTAGGCGTAGTCCGGCGAGCCCGCCGAGGGGTACTGATCGAGGCGCGTATCCGCGCCGACCGTGAAGGTGTCGCTGAAGACGACGGCCATTACTTCCCCTTGTCCTTCTTCTTCGGCGCGACGAGCACGTGGAGCTCCACACCCTTCGGAATGATCTTGCCCACGTGGAAGTACTTCTCGAGCTTGCGCTTCCACCAGTCGAAACCGTTCTGGATCAGGTGAGTGTTCCGACCATCCGCGTACGTCTTCTTCGCCGGGCCGGTGTGGATCGTGAAGTAGCCGATGTGCTTGACACAGCGCCGGAGGTCATCGAGCACGAACATCAGCTTGTCCGGCTCGATGTGCTCGAGGACGTCGGTGCAGACCACGACGTCCGCCGGACGCGGGCTTTCGTCCTTGCCCGGAATCGCCGGGTCGTACTCGTAGATCGGGAAGCCCAGCTTCTTGCCGAGGTAGCCCTTGCCGCAGCCGTAGTCGAGGACCGAGACGACCGGCGAGTCGACCTTGCCCGCGAGGCTCGCCACGAGCTTCTTCACCGTGTCCGCATGGCGACCGCCGCCGACGCCGTACTCGAGCTTGTCCTCGTGGAGCCTCCGATTGAGCTCTCGGAACTCCGGGGTGATCGTCTCCGGCCGGTTGAAGCCCACGGGGCCCGCCCCGCCCGGCGGCGTCTTCCGAACGTAGTCCTTGGCCATCGCCTGCACCAGGCCGTCCCCATAGAAGATCGCCTCGACGTCCTTGAGCTGATTGAGTTCGTGCCAAGTGGTGCGGGCCGCTTCCAGGAGTGCTGGGGTCGTGTAGAACGTCCGGCCGCCGTACTCAGTCTTGAACCACTTTGGCGGGGCATTTGGATGCTCCGAAGCATGCGACATCTCGTCCTGGCTGGCGTTACCATCCATGCCGAAGATGTGCTGCTGCCGGAACCCGAAGAAGCGTGCGATCGCCATGGTCCGCAAGCCGACGCTGCATCCGCCCGTCAGCGCCCATTCGCCGCGCGGCAATGCCCGGATCGCATCATCGTCCGGGTCGAAGACGTGCCAGAGCTTGACGTTGAAGGCGCCGTCGCGGAGCATCCGGAAGTACGCTGGATGGCACGTCGATGCAAGCAGGTACTCCACGTTTTTGTGCGGCTCGCCGATCAGCTTGATCTTGTGCTCCCGCGGATCGACGTCTGCATGCCATGTGGGGACGATGCCGCGGTCGATCAGGAACTTGTGAGCACCCGAGCAACTCATCACGTACTTGAACTCCCGAATCCGTTCCCAGGTCTCCTTGAGACTGGGGCCGTAGCACACGATCGCGATCGGCTCCTCACGAAGCTCGTAACTCTCAGCGATCCGGCCTGGAACCGCCGAGATGTTGACGCGGATCTGCTCATCACGAAGCCAGATGGGTATGCAATAGGAAACCTTCTGGTCTACTGTTGCATCGAGTGTCCGCTGCTCGGTTGCCATCAGGCTTTACGCTAGGGCTGATAGATGTCGAAGTCCGGAAACATGACTTGCAAAACTGTCCGATCGCCCTGCAACGCCTCATTGGCTAGGATCGCGTCGAAGATGGCTGCCTTCCAAGCATGCGGATGCGAAGCGCGCGGAAGAGACACCGTCACCGAATATTGAACGTTGAAACTATTGTCCGTAGGCGCGACGAAGTACGAGACTTCAAGGTTCAGATGAGTGGCGGACTGGCCACCATCAGCCGACCGCAATCCAGAGCAAACGACATTGACATTGACCATGTTGCCTCCTAGACGATTTTGTAGGCCCGGATGTACGAGCCCTTGTAGATGTGAAGCGCAGCTCCACTGAGCGAGACCCTCGCAACCCATTGGATTGTTCCGCCGGTGCTAACGTTGAAGAGGGCGTCCAGTCGAGTCATGAATGTTTGGGCAGTGATCATCGACGATCGAAGGTCGCTGACGATGGCCGAGTTGGTCCCGTTCTCATTGAAGAAAGCCTTCGCCTGTTGCCCTCCGCCGGTGCTCAAGCCTATCGTCAAGAACATCTCCATGACGCCAGCGGCTTGCGCCATTGCAGGGAACGACAATCCGAATGCTGTCCCTGGAGTAGTCACGGCGGAATAGCTATACATTACGAGTCCGTCAACTTTGTACGTCCCGCCGGCCGCTACCGAGATCGAGAGTCCACTGATCGTCGACAGACCAGTCGTCGTGATGTCCTGGTTACCGCTCGAGACAGTTCGAATCTGGAAGCCCCCGGCCGCCGAGATCTGGTTCGACAGGACGGACATGGCCTGCGACAGAACCGAAAATGCTTGAGAGAGAACCGAGAGTTGCTGGCTCAAGACCGAGACCTGCTGACTCAGGACCGAAATCTGCTGGGAGAGCACGGAGATCGCCTGCGAGTGCAGCGAGAGTTGCTGGCTCATCACCGACATCGCTTGGCTCAAGACCGAGAGCGACGACAGTGCCGCCGAAACAGCCTGACTGAGCACGGAGACCGACTGACTCAAGACGGACACGGCCTGGGACAGTACCGAGACGTTCTGCGAGAGCGTGTTGGCCGCCACGCTGACGATGCTGACCGCATTACTGACCGTGTTCGCGGCCACGCTGACGATGCTGACCGCGTTACTGACCGTGTTCGCCGCAACGCTGAGAGTGGACACCGCCTGCGAGAGCACCGAGATCTGCTGCGAGATCACCGAAATCTTCTGGGACAACACCGAGACTTGGTCGCTCAGGGTGTCGTTCCACTCGTCGCCGCCGGCGAGCTGGAGCTTCATATCGGTGGTGGTGAGCGCCACCCCGACCGGCCGGACATAGTTCGGTGACGTCGGCGCTGTGGTCGTCAGCGTTCCGGCCGTGGTACCAAGGAAGTACACCGAGCCGGGCGTCAGACCGCCAGACCCTCCAGTGATGGCATCCCACTGCGCCGTCGTCAGCGTCATCACCCCGCCGAACCGCACAGTGGCGACGGCTGAAATAGCTACGCTGCCGTCTTGCACCAGTCCAATCACGCGTCGCGTTCCGGCAGCGTTCGCGTTCGCTTTCTTGAACGTCGACGCCGAGGTGAAGGCGTAGACAGGCGTGCCAGCAGAGACCGCCGAGCCATCGACGTTCTGGAGCGAGAGCGTTCCGACCGCCGAGAGCTCGGCCGAGGTGACACTCGCTGCCGTGGCGGCGCTGTTCGCGGCCACGCGTGCGGAGAGGACCGAGATCTGCTGGGACAGGACGGAAATTTGCTGGCTCAGGACCGAGATCGACTGCGAATGGATCGAGACCACATTCTTGACCGACGTCAGATCCGCCGACACTGCGGCCGCCGCCGCACTCGCGGCGTTCGCAATCGAGAGGGCACTGACGACCTGGACCGACAGGACGGACACCTGCTGCGAGATCGCGGAAACCTGCTGGCTCAGGACCGAGACGGCTTGCGACAGAATCGAAACGACGTTCTTCACCGAGGTGAGATCAGCCGACACCGCCGCCGCTGCGGCGCTCGCCGCGTTGGCGATGGAGATCGCGGAGACGACCTGAATGGACAGCACGCTCACCTGCTGCGAGATCACGGAGACCTGTTGAGACAGGACCGAAATAGCCTGGCTGTGGATCGAGACCACGTTCTTCACCGAGGTCAAGTCGGCCGAGACCGCCGCCGCCGCCGCCGAGGCCGCGTTGGCGATCGAGATCGCGCTGACCACCTGAATCGACAGGACCGACACCTGTTGCGAGATCACGGACACCTGCTGCGAGAGCACCGAGATGGCCTGCGAGTGGATGGACACCACGTTCTTTACGGAGGTGAGGTCGGCCGAGACGGCGGCGGCCGCCGCGCTGGCCGCGTTCGCAATCGAGATGGCCGAGACCACCTGGACGCTCAGGACCGAGACCTGTTGCGAGATCACCGAGACCGCTTGGCTCACGACGTTCACGGCGGCGATCCGCGCGGCCGTTTCGACGGAGAGCGTCTGACTGACGAGGTTGACCGCCGACGTCAGATCATCGGCCTGCCCGAGCTGGAGCTGCATCTGCGTGGTCGAGAGCGCCACGCCCACCACGCGCACCGCGCCGGTGGCGGGGGCCGTCGTGGTGAGGAGCCCTGCCGTGACGTCGAGGTAGTAGAGCGATCCAGCGGTCAAGCCGCCGGAGCCGCCCGTGATCGAGTCCCACTGCCCGGTCGTCAGGGTCACGAGCCCGCCGGTCTGCACGCGGCCAGAGGCCGAGACCGCGATCGCGGCGTCGATCACGAGGCCCAGGACGGGCTTGGTCGCGATGGCGCTGGCATTGGCCCGCTTGAAGGTGTTGGCGCTCGTGAACGCATAGACCGGGGCACCCGCCGAGACCGCCGAGCCGTCGTTGTTCTGGACCGTGACGATCGGCGTCGCGATCACGCTCAAGACCGACACCACCTGGGACAAGGCCGAAAGCGACTGACTCAGCACGCTGATGGCCTGCGAGTGAATCGAGACGACGTTCTTCACCGACGTGAGGTCGGCGGACACGGCGGCGGCGGCGGCACTCGCGGCGTTCGCGATCGAGAGCGCGGACACCACCTGAATGCTCAGGACGCTCACTTGCTGACTGATCACCGAGACCTGCTGACTCAGAACCGAGATCGCCTGGGAGTGGATGGAGACGACGTTCTTGACAGACGTCAGGTCCGCCGACACCGCCGCCGCCGCTGCGCTCGCGGCATTGGCGATGGAGAGCGCCGAGACCACCTGAATGCTCAACACCGAGACCTGCTGCGAGATCACGCTCACTTGCTGGGACAGGACGGAGATGGCTTGCGAGTGGATCGAGACCACGTTCTTGACGGAGGTCAGGTCGGCCGACACCGCCGCAGCGGCGGCACTCGCGGCATTCGCGATCGAGATCGCGCTGACGACCTGAATACTCAAGACGGAGACCTGTTGCGAGATCACGCTCACCTGTTGACTGAGTACGGAGATCGCCTGTGAGTGGATCGACACCACGTTCTTCACCGACGTCAGGTCGGCCGAGACAGCGGCAGCGGCCGCACTGGCGGCGTTGGCGATGGAGAGGGCGCTGACTACCTGGATGCTCAGAACAGAGACCTGCTGGGACAGCACGCTCACTTGCTGGCTGAGGACCGAGATGGCCTGGCTCTGCCCGGAGACGACGTTCTTCACTGAGGTGAGATCCGCAGAGACCGCCGCAGCCGCCGCGCTCGCCGCGTTCGCGATCGAGAGCGCACTGACCACCTGGATACTCAAGACCGATACCTGCTGGGAGATCACGGAGACCTGTTGCGACAGGACGGAGATGGCCTGGCTGAGGGCGGACACCACGTTCTTCACGGACGTGAGGTCCGCCGAGACCGCAGCGGCCGCCGCACTGGCCGCCGCCGCCGCGACCGACACGACCGAGACCGCCTGCGAGACGGCGGAGACCGCATTGGATAGCGCCGAGATCTCCTGGGACAGGCTAGCGTCCCCGGCCACGCGCGCGCCGGTCTCGACCGACAGGGCTTGGCTGACCACGCTGATCGCGGTCGAGAGCACATCGTCCTTCGCCGCCCGCGTGGACGCCTCGGCGGCATCCCCCGCGACGCGGGCCACCGTCTCGGCCGACAGCGCGTTCGAGACGACCGAGATCGCGGTGGAGAGCTGATTCAGCTTGCCGGTGTCGCTCATAGCATCAGGAACCCGATGCCATCAATGAAGTGCAGCTCCGCGTTCGGCGCGAGCGTGACCTTCTTCAGCTCCACGATGGTCGACCCGTCGTTGTGCCGGACGGTCACATCCGTGGTGACAGCCCCGTCCTTGTTCCGGATCGTGAGGAACTTGACGTTCCGCTTCACGCTCGCGCCACCCGGCGAGGGCACCACGGTGGTGGTCGCCGCCGTCGTGATCGTGGTATTGGTGCGACCCGGCGTGGTGGTCGGGGTGCCGTCGTAGTCCATGTACGAGGCGTGGACGTCCACGGTGGCCGCCCCGCTGGTCACCACGTCGATGAGATCGCTCGTCGAGGTCAGCAGCAGCATCGCGACTCCTAGTCGGGCACCTGTGAGAGGTTCGTCACGAGGAAGCGCACGACATGCTTCCCGTACTCAGTCCCGTTCGGGCCGGCGTAGCTGAACTCGAAAAGCGCGATGTGCGGCTCCTGGTGCAGGGCATCGTCCAGAATGACGGTGTCCTCGGGCCGCAGCCGCCACCGGAGCAGCCCCGCATCGTCCAGGGTGACCCCGTTGGCGTTGTGCACGCTCTGCGCGTGGCGTCCGTTGATGAACTCTTCGCTGTACTCCTGGTAGTACTTGAGCGTGAGGGTGTCGAGGACGTCGCCAGCCACGGGGTTGTCGTCCTTGTCGACGAGCTGCGCCTCGTAGTCCGGGGTTTCCCCCTCCACCATCTCGACCGTCTCGGGCTCCTCCACGCTCATCGCGCTAGCGCAGCTCCCGCAGGGCCATCAGCAGGACCGCGAGCAGCAGCCCCGCGCCCCCGCCCAGGCTGATGAGGGCGACCAACCGCCACTCCTTCCGCTTGAGTTGCCTCATGTTTTCCTCGTGACGCGCGCCCCGGTCACGGAGCCGTGCCGGGTGGCATCGTTGATGAAGTGGAGATCGTCCGGGAAGCCGGTCACGGTGACGAACCGGCGCTCGGCCACGGCAAAGTCGGCGCTACCGTCCGGGGCATCCACCACCTGGATCGCCATCGGGATCCCCGCGAGCACGAGATCCCCGTTCGGAACATCATCGGCCGCGTGCGCCAGGAGCACGCTCACGAGGGCGGCGAAGACATCGGCCGAGGGGGCGTCGTCGACCACGCGGACGCTCACCGGGCTCCGGGCGTCCACGGCCTCGGTGGGCGCGCCGGTGTCGGCCGCCACCACCTGCATCGGCAGCGCCGCCCCCGCGAACTCGGTCATCGGCACGTCGTCGGCCACCACGAGCACGAGGGTGCGCACCACGGTGACGGCGTCGGTCGGGGTGACGGGGTCGACCACCACCCCGTCGAAGCCCACCAGGACCGGGTTGATGGTGATCGCGTTGGTGGCGATCACATCGACCACCGGCACGGTGTCCACGGCCAGGACCGGCAGGCCCAGGGCGACCGTCGCCGCCTCGGTCTCGCTGGCATCGTCGGTGGCCAGCACCGGGATCGCCAGCCCCATCGTGAAGCCTTCTTGCACGTCGATGTAATCGCGCGCGATCCCGGTGGCGGGCATCGGCGGCGGCTCGAGCGGCGGGTAGGTGTTGTCGTCGCTGACGGCGATCTGGAGGCTCGGGGCGACGTTGACGAACTCGGTCGGCCCGACGTCGTCCACCACCATGATCGCGTCGGACAGCCCGAGGCGGACGTCCTCCGTCGCCGCCTCCGCATCGGCCACGGTGATCTCGATCTCGGCCTGGAACGCCAGGACCACCGCGTCGGTCGGCCCATCGTCGTCGGAGACCGAGAGGGTGAGCGGGTTGACCACCACGGCGACCACTTCGGCCGCGAGATCGTCCTCGGCCACCGATAGGGTGAGCGGAGTGACCACCACCGCGACCACTTCGGCTGCAAGATCAGCATCGAAGACCACCACGTTGACGGAGATCCGGACGGTGACCGCCTCGGTCGCGACGTCGTCGTCGGACACCGAGACATCGAGCCTCGAGGCCATGACGATGGTGACGGACTCGAGGACGTTGATAAACTCCCCGACGTTGTCGTAGACCTTCGGGTAGCCGATCCCAATGTTGACGAACTCGGTCGGACTGACCGAGTCGCCAATGAGATCGAAGACATCAGGCATCAGCGCAACCCGTCCGAGACCGAGAAGGCGAGCGGCGTGCCGGGGCCGCCGATGTCTTCCACCATGAGGTTCAACCGCGGGAAGGCGGCCGTGTCGTCGTTGCTCCAGTCGGTGGTGCCGCTGGCTTGCGCCCAGTACCACGCCCCCTCGCCGAACATCATGGCCTTGAGGTTGGCGTCCGAGCCCGTGCCGATCGAGACCTTCGTCGGGCTCCCGCCGCCCCCGCTGTACTTGAAGACCAGCCGCGCGGTCGAACCCGAGGGGATTTTCTGGGCCGACCCGAACATGTAGCCGGAGATGCTGCCGACATCGGTGAGCGTTTGGAGCACGCTCGCCGCATCGGGCGTGCCGGACGGGCCATTGGCGTTCAGCCACAGCTCGGCCCCGTTGCTGCCCGACGCCGCGCCGCTCGTGCTGAAGACGCCGAAGATCCCGATGTTGGGCTCCAGGCTGCCGATCCGAATGCCCCGGCGGTTGGTGCTCACCGTCCCGGTCTCGGCCGTGTAGGGATCCCCGACCACGCGCCCCGAGGAGAAGACCGCCGAGATCGACGCGAAGGCGTTGAAGGTCGATGAGGCCCCCGACCACCCGTTGCCCGTCGAGGCCGCGCAGTAGGGCGCAAAGACGGCGGTGCCGCTGTTCTCGTTCAAGCCCGCGCGCTGGAGATCGACCTTGTTGCTGGCGTCCGCTGAGTTCCCACCGATGATGAACCAGTAGACGGCCCCGCCCGCGAGGCTCACGCTCAGGCCGGTGATGCGATTCCAGCTATTGCCTGTCGGGGTGGACGTACCGCTCGCGAGTAGGCCTGGGGCCGTCGTGTCCGGCGCATTGCCGTTGGAGGTGCGGATCTCCCACTTGAAGGTCGGTGCGCCGGTCAGCGCGGACGAGCAGTAGTAGTAGAGATCCGTGAGGGTCTCGGCCTGCGGAATGGCGGCGCGCGCGGCGACGCCGATCCCCGAGGTGCCGACCGTCAGGACGTTGTTGATCGTAACGGCGGACGGGGAGAATGCGCTGACATCGAAGCTCCAGAGCGTCGCGCGCGGCAACCCGCGGTACGAGAAGCCGGTCCCGCCACGGATCGTGGGCATCCAGATGCCGTCCGGCGACTTCCACCATTCCCCGGACTCCGCGTGCGGGATGACCCGGCCCCATTTCCGGTCCACCATGTAGGGCAGGCCCCACCCGCGCATCCCGAGCATCCGGACCTTCTCCCAGCGACCGATCAGCTTCATGGCGTGGCGTTCCTTCCTCGAACCTTGATCTTCTTGGGCGCAAGCAGGCTGGCATTCCGGCGCTCGTCGACCACGATGGTGTCGACCACCACGAGAGTGATCGACTGCCGGCGCGTGACCGCCTCCCCGACTGGGCTGTCGTCCCCGACCCGGACCACCAGCACGTTGAGGCCAACGTTGACCCCCTCGGCCACCGGGACGGCGTCCACCGCGATCGCTCCCAGCGGGAGCTGCGCGGCCGCCGCGTCCGTCGGGGTCAGGAGGTCGGCCACCGCTAGGCTGGCCCGGAGTGCCACCGTGTCATCCGGGGTCAGGGCATCCGCCACGGAGACGCCCGGCAGCGGCAGGGCTAGGGTCAGGGCCTCCCCGGGGGGAAGATCGTCGCCCACGGCGGGCAGGAGGACGCTCAGGCGGCCCAGGACGACCTCGCCGGCGGGCAGATCGTCGGCGGCCAGGACCTGGAGGATGAGGCGGGCGGTCACGGCCTCGGCGGCGGGGCTGTCGTCGGCCACGGCCAGGACCGTCCCGATCTGGACGAACGCGAGCTCGGCCACGGGCACCGCATCCGCCACGGTCGGCGGCGGGGCCGTCCGCATGGCCACCCCGCCGATGACGTCGCGCGCCGGCGGCGACAGCCACACCAGGATGGCGTCGTGGGTCAGTGTGTCGGAGTAGACGTTCATCGGGTCGCGTCCGCCCAGTCCATGTCCTCGGCGTGGTAGAAGCTCGCCGTGACCCGGCCGTCGGCATGCACGTGATGATTGCCGATGCTCATCCACCGGCCGCAGCGGCAGCGGATGATCGGCTTGACCGGATGCCCCTGCGTGTCCACGATGGGCAGCCACGCTGGCGCGAGCTCGCTCTGGGCATCGCCCCGGGGGATCTTCATCGCCCCAGCCACCAGGCGAACAGGAGGATGCCCAGCACCAGCAGGAACCCCACGAAGAACAGCCCGGGATCGGTCTCGAGGAACCGGGCGGCCTGGGGATGCATCGCGGGGATCATCGCGCCCCCCGGACCGCCCGCAGGAAGAGCGCGAAGGCGAGCAGGCCCCCGGTCGTGAGCACCGCGTAGGACAGGACCACCGCCGAGCAGGCCTCGAGATAGCGGACGGCGCAGGCGTTGGCCAAGATCACGAGCGGGTCCCAGGCGTTCACGGTCCCTCCGTCAACGGCTTGGTTTCCCCCGCGATCCGGCACACCGGGCAGGGATCGTTCGACACCTCAATCGCCTTGTCCGAGGCCGGGCAGCGGCACTGGGCGATGATCCGCCCGCACTTGCACTTCAGGATGAAGTGGCCGTGACTCACGCCTTGGCCTTC